>Ga0190274_10000960_pt1 | contig 16789 bp, 18 predicted proteins | sample Popmic531T_FD_133002 | JGI IMG/M metagenome (GOLD analysis project Ga0190274, IMG submission 133002) | Populus adjacent soil microbial communities from riparian zone of Yellowstone River, Montana, USA - 531 T | ecosystem: Environmental > Terrestrial > Soil > Riparian zone | place: USA: Montana... | reverse complement strand
ATGAAAATAAAATGTGCTTACCGATGGGCCCTGTTCGAAAGAATGGGGCTTTTTTAGTGAGTGGTGAATAGTGAGTAGTGAGTGGATCACTAATTAATTTTGGATTGCAACTAATTCGGAGCCCACTCACTACTCACCACTCACTAAAAAAGCCATCTGGTCAATGAATTAACTTCAATAGATCAGATAGCTCACAAAGTTTGTCGAACAGCTACTAATTACCAGCCCTGTTTGGCGATACCTGCTTGTATGGCGGCCAATGCTTTAGCTTCATTCATGAGGGTAGTCAGCTTATTTCCCTTTCCATCATCACCCTGGGCCATATAAGCGCCCCTCGCAGTTTTAGTGATCACCGCGTTCTGGATAGGAACATTTTTCTCTTTTGTTTTTACATTATACGCAGTGAGCGTTACGTCTGCCATAGTTAACTATTTAGGATTAGTAATGCGGTGAAATTAAGGCTTTTTGAGGTTTTGAGGGGAAGAAAATTTACGGCAACCCAAAAACCTATCGCCTAATTACCCCGCAAAAGATCATTTTTTTGAAAATTTGAGGATCACCCAAAGTCTTTTTGCAAATGCTCATATTAAGGCGGGCCGGGGGGTGTACTTAAGTATTTATTACTATTCCTGAAGAGATTATTGCGGCCATTAGTAATTTCTGCCAAAAGGCTGGAATCCATGGCATTTTTCAATTTCGGATAAGCTGAGTACCGGTATAGCTTAGAGCAATAATTAATCTCCTAAAACTCAAAACAACCATTTATGAAAAAGTTACTCAGCTTAATCGTATTAACCATTGTCTCTTTTCATTCATTCAGCCAGGAAATGCAGCCGGTAGAATATAAACCAGTGAAAACTGACTACCTCGCGAAGAGCAAAAAACAGCGCACCGCCGGATGGATATTGACCGGAACCGGATCAGCGGTGATAGGAATTGGATTGGTAGTATCAATGGCTCAAATGGCCGAAGAAACAGCTCTTGGATTTGGTTCAATGTTTCCGGGTGGTGAAGATCTCCCCGAGCAAGAAACTCACACGAAAGGTGGCGGTGCTTTATTGATAACTGGTACTGCAATACTTGCTACAGGAATAACTTTCCTGAACATTGCTAAAAAGAATAAAAGGAAGGCTCTATCGATGTCTTTTATAAATCAACCCTCTCAGCAATTGCGATACAATACAGTGATGAATACTTCGGTACCATCGGTTCGCCTGCGCTTGCAATTTTAAAATAGTGAAGAATATTTTCTCAGTAAATGACTCCTTAAACAAAGAAGAATACCAGAAAAAACAAACATTTATGAAAAAGTTACTCAGCTTAATCGTGTTAACCATTATCTCTTTTCATTTATACAGCCAGGATATGCAGCCAGTAGAATATAAACCAGTTAAAGCCGATTACCTGGCCAAGAGCAAAAAACAACGGAAAACCGGTAAGATATTAACCTGGACCGGAGCGGCAGTGATGGGCACTGGTATTGTGGTAGCAATGGCAGAAACGACAGCAGTAGTAACTGGAGCCGAACAGCCCGACGAAAATAGCTTTAATACCAGCGCTGCTATATTTGTAAGCGGTACCGCACTACTTGCTACAGGAATTACTTTCCTTACGATTGCTAAAAAGAATAAAAGGAAGGCTCTCAATATGTCTTTTATGAACCAGTCGTCACAACAATTACGGTACAATACGGTGATGAATATGTCTGTTCCATCGCTCCGCTTGCGCTTGCAATTTTAATATAGAGAAGAATATTTTACCCGTGAATGATGATGTAAGCAAAGAAGAATATCGGAACAAACAAAAGTTTATGAAAAAAATATTCAGTTGTATCGTGTTAACCATTGTCTCTTTTCATTTATACAGCCAGGAAATGCAGCCGGTAGAAAATAAACCAGTTAAAACCGATTACCTGGCAAAAAGTAAAAAACAGCGGACCGTCGGATGGATATTAACCGGAACCGGAATAATTGCGACAAGTTTTGGATATGCGATGATAATGAAAGATTTTGGAGAAGGACTTGGTAATGCTTTTTCGATGAACCCCAGTGAACCTCCCGAAAATAATTCCGATGCTGTTGTTGTTTTATATGGGACCGGTCTTACAATGCTTGCCACAGGAATTACATTTTTATCGATCGCTAAAAAGAATAAAAGAAAGGCTCTTTCTATGTCTTTTATAAACGAGACTTCTCAACAATTGCGATACAATACGGTGATGAATACGTCTGTTCCATCGCTCCGCTTGCGCTTGCAATTTTGAAATATTCAGAATATTTTACAGGGTGATGCTAAACAAAAAACTGAAGATGTTTGATAAGGGTGAGCATCGTTTTCAATACATTCCCTGTCAGGATCTATAACATCGCCCTTATCGATTAACCGAAATATTTTGCTATGAAACAGTTAACCTGCTTTTTACTGCTACTGACAGTTTCCTTTCATTTGTTGGCGCAAAAGGAATCACCGGTAGCCGACGGTTTAAGAAAAGAATATTATCTCAGGAAAACTACCAATCAAGAGATTCAGCAGGCAGAACTTAAATCGTTTCAAACTGATTATTTGGCAAGAAGTAAAAAACAGCGGACTGCGGGATGGATACTAACCGGAACTGGCATGGCGGTGACTTCTATTGGTTTAATGCTTGTTATAACTGACGCTGTGGAAGAAGTAACATTAGGAATCACCTCTTTAATGTGGGGTGAAGTCAAACCTGAACCCCATCCGAATAATCGCGGTGCTATATTGTTAACCGGCTCGGCAATGATGCTGACAGGCACTACTTTCCTGATAATTTCTAAAAAGAATAAGAAGAAAGCCCTCTCAATGTCATTTATTAACGAGTCGTCTCAACAATTGCGATACAATACGGTGATGAATACTTCGGTACCATCGGTCCGCCTGCGCTTACAATTTTAAGATTGAGGAGAATGTCTTCTAAGACAATACTAAATAAAACTAAAGATGTTTGTGACGTGATTGTTTCTTACACATCCAGTTTAGCATAGCGCGCATGGGTCTCAATAAATTCCCTGCGTGGTGCCACCTCATCGCCCATCAACATACTGAATACACGATCGGCTTCCGCGGCGCTTTCAATGGTTACTTGTTTCAATGTACGGGTGGCGGGATTCATGGTTGTTTCCCATAATTGTTCAGAATTCATTTCGCCTAACCCTTTATAACGTTGAATATTCACGCTGTCATCTTTTCCACCGCCTAATTTCTCTACCCACATTTTTCTTTGGTCCTCGTTCCAGGCATAAGATTGTTCTTTGCCTTTCTTAACCAGGTAAAGAGGAGGTTGGGCGATATATACATAGCCCTGTTCTACCAGCTCTTTCATATACCGGTAAATGAATGTGAGAATCAGCGTTGCGATATGGCTTCCATCCACATCGGCATCGGTCATGATGATCAGTTTATGATAACGCAGCTTGACGGTATTCAATGCTTTTGGATCTTCAGCAGTTCCCACGGTTACACCCAATGCGGTATACATATTGCGGATCTCTTCATTCTCGTAGATCTTATGCTCCATGGCCTTTTCTACGTTCAATATTTTACCACGTAATGGAAGAATAGCCTGGAAGCTTCTATCGCGGCCCTGTTTTGCCGTTCCACCCGCACTATCTCCTTCGACAAGATAAAGCTCACAACGCTCGGCATCCCTTTCGCTGCAATCAGCCAGTTTTCCGGGAAGTCCACCACCGCTCAATACACTTTTGCGTTGTACCAGTTCTCTTGCTTTACGGGCAGCAGCTCTTGCCTGTGCCGCCAATATAACTTTCTGAATGATATTTTTTGCTTCGCGAGGATTCTCTTCGAGATAAGCATCGAGTACTGCCGAAACAGTTCTGTCCACCACTCCCATCACTTCGCTGTTTCCTAATTTGGTTTTTGTTTGCCCTTCAAACTGTGGCTCGGGTACTTTCACGGAAATAATCGCGCTCAATCCTTCACGGAAATCATCCCCTTCAATTTCTACTTTGGCTCTTTCAAAAAGGTTTTGCTTTTCGCCGTATTGTTTAAACACTCTTGTAAGCGCCTTGCGAAAGCCGGATACATGGGTTCCCCCTTCTATAGTGTTAATGTTATTTACATAAGAATAGATATGCTCGTGGTAGCTATCGTTGTAAGTCAAAGCAACTTCTACCATCACATTGCTCAATTCATCTTTTCCATCTACAAAAATTACACGGGGGATCAGCGGGCTTCGTCCTCCGTTTTTATCAAGCATCTCAACAAACTCTACAATTCCGCCTTCGCTATAAAATGTTTTAGAATATATTTTACCCTCGTCGTCTAATTCACGAATGTCCTTAAGTATAATGCGAACTCCTTTGTTCAGGTATGCCAATTCACGCAAGCGGCTTTCCAGGGTTTCTTTTTTATAAACTGTTGCGGTGAAAATGGAATGATCAGGCCAGAAATGAACATGAGTGCCTGTTGTTTCGCTGGTTCCGATTTCACGAACCGGGTACTGCGGAACGCCAATATGATATTCTTGTTCAAAAGTTTTTCCTTCGCGGTTAACGGTAACAATCAATTTGCTGCTTAAAGCGTTTACGCAACTCACCCCTACTCCGTGCAATCCACCCGAAACCTTATAAGATCCTTTATCGAATTTACCGCCCGCATGCAGTACAGTCATAACCACTTCAAGGGCGCTTCTTTTTTCTTTAGGATGCATGCCCGTAGGTATACCCCGTCCATCATCCTGAACACTAACGGAATTATCTTCATGAATAATAACCGTAATATTTTTACAATAGCCTCCGAGAGCTTCATCGATTGAATTATCTACAACTTCATAAACAAGATGGTGCAATCCTTTATCACTGATATCACCGATATACATTGCCGGTCGCTTACGGACCGCTTCCAAACCTTCCAAAACCTGTATGCTATCTGCGCCGTAACCATTGCTGGCGATGATGGGATTTTGAGTTGTTTCCTGAGCCATAAATTCTTCTCCTGAGGACTGATTTTTTGTGTGTGAGCTATTCCCGCAAATCTACGCAAATTGGGGCTTTCAGCCGATTTTAATTGCCCTTTTTTGAGGTGTTTTTTTGTGTTTTTTGGATGATTTTTTGAAGGTCTTTAAACCCGAGTTTTCCACACTGTTCACTCATTGTATTTCGTAATGGTTATTGATTATCCGGGCTTCGTATCTTTACCCATCATGATACCGGAAACCGAAAATAAATTAACACAGATTGCATTTTCTTTTGAAGAGGCTGCTACCGTTGCGGCACAGGAATTGCCTGTAGTTTCAGAAACTGATTCGCCGGTGAATGTAGGTGTTCGTATAAAAGCGTTAAAAGAAGCCGCGACTCCCGTAGTTGCAGAACCGGCTATGGTTGTGCGAACCAAATCGACCCGTGGCAGAAAACCTCTTAAAACGATTGAAGCGGGCGCCGACCTGATTGATATTCCCGCTGATGAAATATTATTCCAGCGTCAATATTACGCAATTGGGGAAGTGGCCGAAATGTTCCAGGTAAATACATCCCTCATCCGCTTCTGGGCAAACGAATTTGATATTCTGCAACCAAGAAAGAATCGTAAGGGTGACCGGCATTTCAGGCCAGTAGATATAAAGAATTTATTACTAATACACGATCTCCTTCGCCGTCGCAAACTCACTATTGAAGGCGCCAAGGATTTCCTGAAGAAGAATAAAAAAGCGCAGGAACGGTTTGAATTGATAGAATCTCTTCGTAAGATTAAGAATTTCTTTCTCGAAATAAAAGCTTCTCTCTAACCTTCTTTAGGAACAGGTTCTGTTTCTTTGGAGGCCAGCCGGATCTCCATTTCACGCATCAGCTCAATAATCGCGAGATTTACCTCCTGCCTCAAGGCATTAAAATCAGCAACGGCAATAGGGGCAGTGAAGAATTCTACAGGTACAAAAAAAGCATTTTTATTAATGTCGGATAAGTAAACGGTATAGTTCTCAATCCGGTCCTTTTTCTCCTGGATTATTCTTTCAATTCCAAGTATGAACTGGTGTACTTGTTCATGAGACGTTTCTGAATTTAATTCGAGCTGAACAACGGCTTTGCGTTGGGTACGCAGGCTTAGATTGTCCATAATACTATCCACCATTTGCTTATTAGGCATGGTTACAAAGGTCTTTTGATCGGTTCGGATACGGGTACTGCGAAGTCCTATCTTTTCAACAGTGCCTGTTATGTTCTGCACTTTTACAATATCACCTACTGTAAATGGCTTATCAAAAAAGATAATGAAAGAAGCGATCAGATTTTCGAGACTTTCCCGAAGGGATAAGGCAACTGCCGCACCCGCGATACTTAACCCCGTAATGATATTGCCGATATTGAGGTGAAAACCGAATTTAAGAATTAGCAGTATGCAATTAATAACCAGCAACACTTTGAAAAAATCCTTAAAGAAAACGATCAACTGGTTATCGCTGTGATCAGGTGTAAGATTTGCTTTCTGTTCCAGTATCAATGCAATAAAGTCGATAATACGCAACAACAACCAGATAAAAGTAATGATCAGAATAATGATACTAAGTGTATCTATCAGGACGTGCAGGTTCGTTTTATAGATACTGAAATTAGGATTCAGTTTTACAAAACCAAGATTAATAGGAGTTACCGGAAATTTTAATTTTTCGAGGGTGATGATCGTAATGAGTACCAGTAAAAAAGTATTGAGTGGCGCCACTACCAGGTTTACAAAATTTGTCTTATCGACGCCCTTGGCAATTCTTCTAATTAAGCGGAAAAGCAGACCGGCAATATACCGCGACATATATCGCTTGAAAAGCACAAATAATAAAATTACACCCGCCGCAATCAAATAGCTTTTAATAGTATTATCAAGAATGATATAGTCCAAAAAAGAATTCATACACTATAATTGATCAAAAACGCAAAGGTACCCATACTTGTAATTCCCAGAAATTTATCGATTGTACGAATAGATTTCGAGACGATCAGAATGCAGTACATATAAGTTATCTGGAGTGATTAGTATTTTAATCGCGTTAGCCATATTAGCTGCTACCGCGTATTCCTGTAATTGCAAGGTAGCGGGATCATAACGAAAAAGCTGGTTATCGCTTCTCCCAAAAAGCAAGTTGTTGATCACTGTAAAATCTTTCCAGCCGGTATAGGATATCTTTTTCTTAAAAGCGCCATAATAATCAAAAATATATATGCCTTTAGTTGAGTCGTACAAGTAAAGGCTTTTATTCTGATCAGCTAAAAATTGCGGCGAAGGCATGGGATCGAATAATATTCTGAAATCAGTGAACTGATCGATGACGTCTCCTGACTCGTTCAGGTGCTTTAATTTTCCTTCCTGTTCATCAAACACCCAAAACCCATTATCATAAGCCAGTGAAATTGCTTTTACCTGGAATAAACCCAATCTGCGAAGATCCAGAATATCGCGTCGACCCAGTTGCCGGTCAAGTACAAGTACCGTTCCAAAATCTTTGAAGTATAATAATACTTTTAAGGGATTGCTTACATCAATGGAATGCACTTTTCCGTAGCGACGAACATCATTAAATACCGCCAATGAATCGCCATTGGGTTTTAATTTTTTTAACTGTCCTGACGGATTGAATAAATAAATATAATTGAGATTGTCTACAGTAAAATCTGTGAACTCGCCTTTAATAATTTTATTACGTACAAACAACGAATCGTGCTGTGCCATTACACAAACCGGAATCACGAAAAAAAATATAGCAAAGATTCGTTTCATTTTATTATCTGTATTCTGTTCCCAAACAATTTTAATATAGCCGGGAAGGCGATAAGGCGTTTTTTTTCTTTCTTCTCGTCTTCCCGGCCTTGCTTCGCCGAAGCGGCTACGCGAAGGCAAGCAAAAACTTCAAAATAGAATCTGACTATTTCCGAACTATTTTACCCTCCAGTTCCGGATAACGGGATTGCAGGGTCAATTGTTGTCCATCGAACACCGCATAAGTGTAGTAATGTATCCAGTCGCCTAAATTGATATAACGGTTGCCTGCAGCTAATGAAAAATCAATCGGCAAGTGCCGGTGCCCGAATATGAGATAATCGTAGTTTTTTTGCTTCAATACTTCTTTGCAATAGGTAATCAGCCATTCTTTATCCTCGCCAAGAAAGGTTCCGTCATTGTTACCCGTTACTGCCCGGCTGCGTCTACTGGAAAAATTAGCCAACCCAACTCCCACTACTGGTGGTAATACTCCAAATAACCATTGGCAAACCGGATTGCGGAATATCTTTTTCATCATTTTATAACCATGGTCGCCGGGGCCTAATCCATCACCATGCCCAATGAAAAATTGTTTGCCGTTAAATTCAAATTCCTTTGGTTCAAAATACACCGGTATATTAAGTTCTTTTTGAAAGTAATCCGTCATCCACATATCATGATTGCCCACGAAAAAATGAACCGGGATGCCTGCGTCGGTTATCTCGGCAAGTTTTCCCAATAACCGGACATATCCCTTTGGAACTACCTTTCGGTACTCATACCAGAAATCAAAAATATCACCTACAATAAAAACAACAGCAGCATCAGTGCGTATCTCATCGAGGAAAGCAACAATCTTTTTTTCGCGCACAAGACTTTCTTTGGCATTGGGTGCACCCAGATGAAAGTCGGATAGAAAGTAAACTTTTTTATTGGGAGGAAGAAGCATGGATGGTGTTAGTGTTTGTAAGATTATGCTTGTTTCTGGTTTATCGTTTTTCGTTTCTCGTTTCTTAGATCAATCATTCATCACGAATATCAATTTACCTTAATAGGGAGAATATAATTAATAGGGAAAGATTGATTTTAAGAACGATAAACCATAAACCATAAAACTACAAACCGTCATTTATTTTTTTCATTAATGTACTGCAACACATCACCACTAGCAATAATATCGTTACCACTTACATCTCCAGTGTACCAGTAAATCCAGGCGACAGAAGAGAGCCCATTACAAAACACGTTAACTGTACTTCTGCGATAAAGCGGTATTTCACCCAACTCCGCATTCACTCCTTCATAATCATCAATCTGCGCCATCGCCCATCCATATTCATCCGTATTATTGAGAACATATAATTCTCCCACAATAAAATCTTCAGTAAAAACAGGCACAGCGGCGGGATACTCACCCATGTCATACAAAAGCCCTTTTACTTTTGCGGCACCAACCAACTTAAAATAATTGCTGATATATTGATAGGCAGGATGATGAAATCCTTTTCGGAGTGAACCGTACACAAATAATTGATAGGTTTCTGGATGCATGTGGTGTAAAGATAAGAATGGATTTAGGATTTGTGATTTAGGATTTGTGATTTAGGGCCAAATAGAGCATAGTTTTTAAATCACTCGGGTATGAAATCACAAATCATATATCCTAAATCATAAATCTTCTTCAGACTTCTTTCTCCACCAGAAAACAATACACTTCTTTCGGCCCATGAACGCCGGTAACGAGTGTTTTCTCAATATCGGCGGTGCGGCTTGGACCGCTGGCAAAAGTGATAAGGGAAGGAAGCTTTCCTGCATATTTTTCTTTCAAATGGAGTATTGCATCTTTAATATCATAAACCAATTGATTGGTTTGGGCGATACAGATATGGATAGGGGCATACACACTGGTGGTGCGGCCACTTTCTCCGGCGGCGCTCAATACAATGCTTCCGGTGCGTGCTACCAGCAATTCGCAACCGGTAATGGCCGCGTCGCAGGAAGCGAGATCAGTATAAGAAGTATTATCAAAAAGGTTATCCTTCAACAATGCTTTCCATTTTTCGTCCCGACAATAAATCTGTTTCCAGTTCCGGTGAGCTGAAAGATTATTTAATTGTGAAGCCAGTTCCTGTGCATTAAGACAATACGCAAACTTTCCCTGCAATTTTCCAAATTGTTCCGCGAATTCTACTTCCAGCTCCTGTCGGGAAGGCTGAAAAAAACCACCGGCCCCTTCACTTTGTGGAAAAGGCAAAGGCGTTGAGTGACTCAACGCCTGCCGTATTCTTTTAAAAATATTCTCTTTCGAGGGAGTGATATTAATTGCCATAAGAAAGTTCTGATTGTTGATTCAGGATTTCTGATTTGCGATTTCTAAAATTTAAGAACTTGTATAAAGAGCAGCCAATCACAAATCATACTTCATAAATCATATATCATCAGGGTTGTGAATCTTCTACTCCTGGCACCGGGTTACTAATAACCGGTCCACTGATTCCATTTCCTGAAGGAGCATCATCAACCACATGAATTTTCTTTTCTTCATAAGGCCGCTTTCCGATCAGGGTTTCTACATCGCTTTGGAAAAGCACTTCTTTATCCAGCAAAGCTTCCGCTAACTTTTCTACCTGTGTTCTTTTATTCTCTAGCAGCGCCTTCGTTTTTTCGTAAGCCACATCAATGAGTTTTCTTACTTCTTCATCAATCATTCTTGAAGTTTCTTCGGAATAAGGCTTCGTGAAAGAGTTTTCTGCAGCCGGATCATAAAAACTTACGTTGCCCACTTTCTCATTCATTCCGTAAACCGTAATCATTGAATACGCGATACGGGTAATTTGCTGTAAGTCGTTTTGTGCCCCTGTAGAAATCTTACCAAAAAAAATGTCTTCACTCGCTCTTCCACCCAATGTCATACAGATCTGGTCCATCAATTGGTCAGTATTGTAGAGGTATTGTTCTTTAGGTGTGTATTGAGCATATCCCAATGCAGCAGTTCCTCTTGGAACAATTGTTACTTTCAGTAATGGATAGGCGTGTTCGAGGTACCAACCACAGATGGCATGACCCGCTTCGTGATAGGCGATGATTCTTTTCTCTTCCGGAGAAATGATCTTATTCTTTTTCTCCAATCCACCAATTACTCGATCCACCGCGTCCTGGAAATCTTCCATTTCAACCGCTTCTTTTCCTTTTCTCGCCGCTATCAATGCCGCTTCATTACAAACGTTGGCAATATCAGCACCCGCAAAACCCGGGGTTTGTTCGGCCAATTTATGAATATCGAGTCTTTGAGAAATCTTGATAGGCTTAAGATGCACTTTGAAGATCGCTTCCCTTCCCTTCAGATCCGGCTTGTCAATTGAAATCTGGCGATCGAAACGACCCGGACGCAATAATGCAGTATCCAATACGTCGGGACGGTTAGTAGCCGCCAATACAATAATTCCACTCTCTCCACTGAAACCATCCATCTCTACCAGTAATTGGTTAAGGGTGCTTTCTCTTTCGTCATTACTCATGATCGCGTTCTTTCCACGTGCACGACCAATGGCGTCAATTTCATCAATGAATATAATACATGGTGCTTTTTCTCTTGCTTGCTTGAACAAATCCCGTACACGACTGGCACCTACTCCTACAAACATCTCCACAAAATCACTACCGCTTAAGCTGAAGAACGGTACCTGCGCTTCACCGGCCATTGCTTTTGCCAATAAGGTTTTACCGGTACCGGGAGGACCGATCAGTAAGGCGCCTTTTGGAATTTTACCACCCAGCGCTGTATATTTTTTAGGACTCTTTAAGAAGTCAACAATCTCCATTACTTCCACTTTGGCCTCATCAAGACCAGCCACGTCGGCAAACGTAATATTCACCTTGGTGCCTTTATCAAACAGCGTTGCTCTTGATTTACCGATATTGAAAATACCACCAGGACCAGATCCGCCTCCGGCGCCACCACCCATTTTCCGCATCAGCATGATCCATATCAAAATGATCACCAAAAGGGGAACCACAAAACTAATAAAGGGCTGGAACCACTCTCCCTCCGGCTTCGGATCATAAGGCACTTCCAGATTAGGTTCCTTGTCAAAAAGTTCATTGAGTTCCTTTACAAACTCGTCTGATTTAGTGATAGCGAACTCAAAATGCGGTCCCTTAGACTCCTTTACACTAGGCCAGTTTTTATCAAATTTAGCCTGGTAATAAGGTTTAGACAGGCTGTCTTTCTTGATATATACACGAACAATATTTTTGTTGGTGATAATATCCAGTTTCTCCACGTCACCTTTCTCCAACATCTTATCACGGAATTCCATCCACGAATCAATCTTTTTAGCATCGGGGCTGAAGCTGCCGAACAACTGGAAGCCTACTAATACGGCGAATATAATAGCCCATACCCAGTAGATATTAAATTTGGGGCCTTTGCGTTGGCCATTCTCATCTTTTTGTTGTTTGAACCGGTTGTTAGGGTTCCGGTCGCCTGGTCTTTGCTCATCCTGTGACATATATACTTCGTCTCCTTGTTTTCTTATTAATGTTTATATAGAAAAATGTTCTAATTACAATTATAAAATAGAGCTTACAGGTCATCAGTTTCTGCATCGCTCCACATCTCTTCCAGCTTGTAGAATTTTCTCGTTTCCGATTGCATTACATGTACCACTACATTTACGTAATCGATCAGTACCCAATGTCCTGTCTGCATGCCTTCATGATGGTAAGGCAATTCTCCCAGCGATTTCTTAAGATGATCCTCAACAAAATCGGCGATTGCTTTTACTTGTACGGTACTGCTAGCTTCACAGATAAAAAAGAAATCGGCCACCGCTTCCGGTATCCGGCGCAAATCAAGCATAACTATATGCTCTCCCTTTTTTTCCTGGATGGCGTGAACAATTGCTTTAAGGATTTTTGAGTTCTTGGTTAACCGGGTAACACTACTGCGCTTTCGGCGGGCAGCTAACTTAGAAAGTTGTTCCAATAATCAATCTGTTTAAAATGATCAAAAAGGTATTTATAGATTTTTAGGGAGCCGGTTGTTTTTCTTTTGGTCCTCGGTTGCCGCCTTTACCGCGACAAGGTTCCGTTCCTCGCTTAGCAATACTTCCTCTTAAACGTTTCCTTCAATTAAGTATTTTCGTATTGCCCAAAAATAGTGATTTGTTGCCACATACACCTGTCTTTCCACCTATCGGCCAACCGTTTATTGTACTTCCTTCGGTTGACAGTACCAACAACTATGCCATGGCACAGTCACGTGCCGGTTTGGCCATACATGGAACCGCATATCTCGCTATGGAACAAACCAATGGCAAAGGTCAAAGGGGCAAAAGCTGGACCAGCAAACCAGGTGAGAATATAATGCTCAGTGTGGTATTGGAGCCAAAAGCCCTGACCATCGGTAACCAGTTTATTTTATCGGCATCGGTGGCCCTCGCATGTTATGATTTCTTAAAAAAATATACGGATCCGGAAATGACCCGAATTAAGTGGCCAAATGATTTGTACTGGCAGGACAGAAAGGCAGGAGGAGTACTTGTTGAGTCGGGAGTCGGGAGTCAGGAGTCGGGAGTGGCTAATCTGCTAAGAGTTATTGTGGGTATTGGCATTAATGTCAATCAAACTGCTTTTGATGAACAGCTCCGAAATCCGGTTTCCATTAAACAGATAACCGGAAAGAATTGGGATATCATTGAATTAGCCAAAGAACTCTGTGATTGCCTTGAACAACGATATTCCATTTTAACAACCAAGAACTCGGATAAGATATTGGAAGAATACAACGCTGTTCTATATAAACTCAACGAAAAGGTGAAGTTGAAGAAAAACAATGCCGTTTTTGAAACTTTAATAAAAGGCATTACACCGGAAGGTAAACTGGTTACCGAAGACACGATGGAAAGAACTTTTAATTTTGGAGAGATTGAATGGATCATTTAGAAGGACTATCAAATTCTATTCTTCCGAATAACCTTAACAAGCAATTGTCGCAATCGCTATTTTTTTACATGCCCGAGGCTGACTTCATTCTCAGTTGATATGCCATTTTCAAAATTTGTAAGATTCTGTATAGTTGTTGCCGCGATCTGTTCCATTGCTTCATGTGTGAAAAATCCCTGATGTGCAGTAATCAGTACATTATGAAAACTCATTAACCTGAGTATCGTATCATCCTGGATGATGCTTTCAGAAAGATCTTTAAAGAATAGATTTTCTTCCTGTTCGTAGGCATCGATTCCCAGGTATCCCAATTTCCCGGTTTTTAATGCGTCGATAGCATCCGATGAATCAATAACCGCTCCCCTGCTGGTATTAACGATCATGGCTCCTTTCTTTATTTGAGCGAACGCTTTTTTATCAATAAGGTGCCGCGTTTCTGGAGTGAGCGGACAATGCAAAGAGATAATATCTGACTCCGACAATAGTTCACTAAATGTTTTGTATTGAACACCTTTTTGTTTTAAATCTTCTGACTCATTAATATCGAACGCGATAACTTTACAACCAAATCCCTGCATGATGCTACAAAAAATGGCTCCTATTTTCCCCGTTCCGATAACGCCTACCGTTTTATTGTAAAGATTAAATCCCATTAGCTTTTCTAAAGAAAAATTATTTTCTCTTACCCGGTTATAAGCTTTATGTGTTTTCCTGTTTAGAGTGAGGATAAGCGCCACTGCGTGTTCTGCAACTGCCTGTGGTGAATAAGCGGGCACTCTCGCTACTTTAATATTTTTTCCGACCGCCGCAGCAATATCCACATTATTAAAACCCGCGCAACGCAATGCTATCAGTTTAATATTGTTTTTAGCTAATTGCTCTATGGTTTCTTTGTCGATTTTATCATTTACAAAAACGCAAACGGCCTCAAACCCCAATACCAGGTTGGTAGTAGCAGCATTTAATGACGCATCGAAATAAGTCAATTGATGTTTACGCTCATTATTGAGACGATCAAGCCATTCCCGGTCATATGATTTTGTACTGAATACGGCAACCTTCATGATGATTGATTATCGGAAATTATTAGGGTGATACAACGCTACCCGAAATTGATTGTGGTGCTCAAGTTAAGGAAAACACGGGTCTGAGTCCCCGAAAACTAAATCCCATTTTTTGTTTACTACACGATCATGTAGTTATTTAAGCAAACCCCACGCTGTAATTTTATTTTCTTTCCGAACAATTTATTAACGTCTAATCTGCCCCGGGAAAATCATAGCTCGTCTTCGTTATTAATAAAAACACATGATATGAAATCTTTGATTTATGTTTTCTGCATTTTGAGTGCCGTTTTTAACGTCAACGCGCAAAATGTAGGTATTGGCGAAATAAATCCCGGCGCAAAGCTGACCATCAAAACCACTGAATTGATCGGAAAACCGTTTCTGATTAAAACATCATCTGATGATTCTGCTTACTTTATATACGGCGACTATCATTATATCAACGGATTTGCGAACACCAGCGCAAGTTCTTTAACGCTGAATAATAAATCTTTTTTACCATTTGATAACTCCCAATTAACCCTGATGGCCTCGGGAGAAAGATCCGGTATCAACTCAAACGGATCGCTTTCAACTGTTGAATTCAAAAACATAAACAGCGATAAGAAGTTTACCCTGCGCTCCTATACCGGCAATGCGGCTCCCAATATTTTTTCATTGAACTATTTCCCAAGCAGTTCAGTCAGCAAAACATTGCTACATTTTACTGAGGATGGCTCAATGGGTCTCGGAACCTATAACCCCTCCGGAAAATTACAAGTAGACCACCGGAGTAGTGTGGCAAGTCCAACGCTTAGCTTATTTGATTCCTCTACCACCGGAGGTTCCATTGTTCAATTTCGGAATGCAGGTGGAGCAAAGTCCTGGCAGATACGCGCTATCTTGAATCATTCTACTCCCAATAATGATTTTCTTGATTTTATTAACAATGGAACTATACTTGCCACACTGGGTAATTCCGGGAACTTTGGTATTGGTACTTCGTCACCAGATGAAAAACTGGAAGTAGCGGGTACTATTAAATTAAGCGGTGAACTTAATCGCACGAGCACAGGTACCAGCAACATGGTCCCTATTGCTTATGGAAATATTTCAATCACCGGATTCGTTAATAGTGGCAGCGGTAATTTTTCCGTTTCAAAATTAACTACGGGCTGGTATGCCATTACCATTACAGGAGAGTCTTATCAATTTCAAACTTATACAAGTGTGATTACAGCTGTGGGCAGCAGTGGGGCTATTATGGTAGGTACCGGGAGCGGAGGAGGCAATTTGTATGTATATACGTATAATGCGTCCGGCGTAGCGGCCGATAGTCAATTTTGTTTTGTAACATATAAGCAATAATCGCTGCAAAAAAATAAGAGCCCTGCTTTAATAAAAAACAGGGCTCGATTATATAATAGGAAATTTCAGGGTGCCGTTGATTGGTCAATTGGTTTAACTATCCCTTTCTTGCCGATTTTGACACATTAAATACTCTCGACAAATTAAATCCAAACCGGATCTCTCCTTTCCAAAAATCACCGGTGGTATTCGTGATAAATTCTTTTTCATTCATTCCACTGGAGTTGGAAAAATGCAGTTGAAATACATGTCCGCCGGTTTCAATATCAATTCCAATTGATAACGGATCATAAGTGCCGGGATCTTTTTCCGATAACACCGGATGATAATCGAGTACCAACGCGAGCCGTTTAGTCAATTTCATTCGACCACCGATGCCAAGCGCCCAGGTATCGTTGCTTTTTGATACAGAATCAACCAGGTTTCGATGTACAAAAACAGGCGCTATCTGCAAACTAAATAATTCACTGAACTTACGTCCAATGATCAGCTCGTTATAAAATCCCATCCGGGAAGAAAAATAATTCTTACGATCGGGATAAGCCCATTTGAGACCATCGATCGTCATTCCGCTCACTAAAACCAATGAGACGGGTGAACTTCTGGGTCCTGTTGATTGTCGTATTATCCGATATTTTAAAAATCCATCTACTTCTTTTTTATAAGTGCTTCTGCCAATACCAATGGTAAAATTATTT
>Ga0190274_10000959_pt1 | contig 16800 bp, 10 predicted proteins | sample Popmic531T_FD_133002 | JGI IMG/M metagenome (GOLD analysis project Ga0190274, IMG submission 133002) | Populus adjacent soil microbial communities from riparian zone of Yellowstone River, Montana, USA - 531 T | ecosystem: Environmental > Terrestrial > Soil > Riparian zone | place: USA: Montana... | reverse complement strand
GCAATATTCACAGTTGCAATTTGTTCAATACCTATTAGCCGTTTCAGTCTATCGACATATTCGGGATATTTTGTTATATCAGTCAGTGTCTTCATAACAATTTGATGAACCGTTTCTTCCCAAGTTCCTTTCTTTTTCCAATCCACTTGTCGCAGATTTCTCGATTCATTTCTTGATTCATCTCTGTAATAATTGCTAGTGACAATTCCATATCCTATATATTCGGCCATACCTCTCTTTGCAATTAGTACGTCGCCAGGCTTAATTTCATTAGCAAATTGCCATAAGCAAAGAGCATTGTTTTTTTGACTCGTGCTGCCATCCGGATATAAACTCAATAAAGCAGTTCTAATATCTTCTTTGGTTGAATATTTTGAAAGATCTCCAGCTTTTTCCCAACCAATTCCGATAATTCCTTTTTCATAAAATTCATCCCACAAAAATCCCGCTTCTCCAGTCGCAATTAGCCAGTAGCGTTTAGTTTGATATTCAGATGAGGGTTCGCTAACGCCAAGATCATGTCCAAAATTAATTTTGGAATATACTTCAATGATCTCATCCAAATCTCGCTGAAAAGATTCCGGTTCCAAGACGTCGGTCATGTCATATGTCGCTTTGATATATGAATTTCCATATCTAACGGGCTCAACATTCTTGTTCTTTAGAAACCAATCTTTTATAGTTTGGTATTTTAATTCGTTGGGCCACGAAAATTTAGGAGTGTCTTCTTCGCTCAATCCATAGGTAAGGATTAGCATATTTTCAGATTTATAATACAAGTAGGCGGGGTAAATACCCTCAGTTATTGTATTCGGACTTTTCAATAAGGCAATCCAAGGCACTCTGGCAGTATTGCCAACACCAAAGCTCACTTTGAGGTCAAGATCTTGATAAGAATGTGGGAAGCCCTTCTTTTGAAGATTATCAGTTTGGGCCTGATTTATGAATTTTTGAATAATCCCCAAAAAATGAGACTGAGATTTTTCAGGTTTAACATGCGTACTGTAGAGCCATGAAAAGAATTGGTCCACTTCTTTTTGTATGGTAGTAGTGGTTTTAAGCCCTATTATTTCCTTATATTTTTCAATAACAGAATGGATGGCAGTATTGTATTTAATGAATTTATCACCAAAGGAATCACCCCTTGAAAAATGACAATCAATGCCTAAGTACTCGAGAGCTTCAATGGATCTTCTATTATAGATTACATAATGTCCGGGTCGAGCATACGCAATTAATTCACTTATTGCAGATTCGCCAAAATAGGGCAAAATATATTTGCCATCATATTTGGAAAATAAATTATCTATAACAACATTGATTGGGTCTTTGCTATGAGCCAAATAGGTAAATATTTCTCGATAGCGCTCGATTTTTAAATTAGGTTTACCCAAGGCATTCTTTTTTGCGATAGCTAGAGAATTAAAGCAATGCAAATTATCCCCCATATGTTGAAAATCTTTCCATTCAGCCTTTAGTAGGTTTTCTCTTTTAAAGAAATTCTGAAAAAATTGAAAACGAGGTTCAAGCCAATTATTAACAGTAAACCAATTGGTGCTGACAATATTAAACTCCGATAGATACTTATCTGTTTTATCCATTTTCTTAACTATTATAAATCCTAGACTTCTTAAGACTTCAAATGCTTGTGTATTTTCTCCTCCTGAGAAATCGTGTGCGCTTAGCTCCTTTCCTGTTGCATAACGATTTGCAATGCTAATGACCAACTTAGGTGGGTAATCTTTGCCTTCATACATTAAATCATAAGTGCTTGAAGCTCTACCCTTCCTCAATTGAGGATTGGTTTCTATTTCCATTAAAGCATTTAATATATGATTTCTATTTATCTTTTCCATAAGGAGCGATTGTTGGTTGACAAATGATGTGCGTGGAGAATTATATTATTCTATGTCTCATAATCTCGTAAAAAGGAAATAGAAGTTTAAAAATATTAAGTGTTTCAATCGGTAAATTGGTTTCTGACATTTCTTTAACTGTTATTTCATAATTCTTGCCAATGATAAAGTACGTTTGATTGTTGTCTTTCTTACAGAAATCATGGAGTTCTTCAGAGGAATTGAACTTATAGCAGAATTCACTTTCACCGCCAACAGAAATAAAATATTCATTGTTAAGTGATTTGACCATTTGATAAAATTTGTCTCTATATTCTTTGATTCTCATTTGTTCTTTGAAAAACGCTCTATCAAACAACCCTCCTTCATTTTCTTTCGCAAAAAGCAACCAAATTCCAATGTTTTTAATATCAATTCTTATTTGCAACCTCGCATGGTGAATAAAAGTTTGTTTAGCTTTTTGGTCTGGACCGACTAGTTTTTGATACTCTTTAATTTCCCTTTCGTTCTTCCCATAACTTAGCCACATTGCGTTGATTTTTCTAGGATTTGTTGGCTCGATCTGTCGAATCATAGAAATTAAATGATCAGACATTGGATTAGGCTCTAATACTTGTATTCCGTAATCCTTGAAGCGAGGGAAAATATTTTGATGTAACTCAATACATCTTTTTTTGGCTAGTTCTCTTTCTGCAATGGCTTCTTCACTATCACTAAACCAAAGTTCTCTTCTAAAAGCTAAATAATGTTCTTTTTTGAAGTATCTATCTGTAAAATCAATTGCGTCTAAAGGGCTAATAGTTGTTTTAGCTTTTTTAAGTACAATTGCTTTGCGTTTTTGCTTGACTTGCTCTTCAATTTCATTTAAAGCAGTAAATTTATTTTCATATTCATTAATATTTTCATCCGTTAATGGATATCCATCGTTATAAAGTGAGTTGAACCATTTTAAAATGGAAAGACAATCTTCTTGATTGGTTACCTTGTAGTTTAACTCAAAATTATTTACTAAACCGCCATCTGTAAGATTTGAAGAACCAATAAATGCAATGTATTGCTCACCTGACTTTATCAAATATACTTTTGGATGATAATTGAAGCTGGATTTATAAATAGCACACTCGAATAGTCCCTTTTTCTGTTTTGATTGCATTGTGCGTAAAACTGATGGGGGAGTTGGAAGATCTATTCCCACAAGATAATGCTGTATACATTTTTCGCGTATTGCCTTTTGAATGAATTCAAAAGCACTATCCTTTACAAGTGCAACCGCATTCCATAACTCATCTCCGCTTTGGAGATATGATTCAATTTCTATTTTTAGAGTACTTGTAATCAATTTTGCGGAATTTTACTTTCTATAAAATCAAAAATGGGTTTAAATACTTGAAATGGTTCATCACCAAATGTCGGTACAAGGTTCTTACAGAAATTAACCTTATCACCTTGAAATCTTAAAAATTTTGAAGGAAGGTTTAAATCGGGTTCAAACATTGTGGTAATTTCTGGAATATGTTGAAAAAGATGTTCAATCGCCATTAAAGAGTTTTCACCAAAGGTGCCACCAGTTGCAGCATTTATAACTTGTTGGGCAATAGGTTTCCCATTTGGCACCGGTAGCATTATCGCATAAACTTCTTGTGCATCCATTTGTTTTATTAGGCCTTCATAAGCATCCGTACACCTGTCATTATTTGAAAAGCCATTCCAACTATTAAAAGCTTTGTCAAAATCAAATAAACCAAAAATGGGCATACCTTGCATGTCAGCTATAACCTCAGGATCTTTCATCAATTGAACAAGATATTTATGCCCAAAAGCATAAAATGGGATAAATGGAATTTCCCTATCTGGATAAATCCTATTCCACGCTTCCTTAATTATTATTGGGTCAGTTTTCCCTTCAGTGAAAAGAACAGGTTTCTTTTCAATTTGAATTGTGTTGATAATGCTTAATAACTGTTCGTGTTCGCTGTAGCGTATCAGTCTCTCACTTAATTTATCAATTGCTATTCTTTTGGGAACTGTGTATGTTCTTATATTCCCTTGTTCATTAAAATCAAAATAGTTTACTCTGCTTTTTATAAATTTTATCAAAGTCACAGCGCTGTGACTGCTCATAATTATATGATTGCTTTCGGTTGACTCTACTGAAATTTCAGAAACTTGTTTTAAGAAATCATATTGCCATTCAGGATGTAAAAATGAATCTGGCTCATCTAATAATGAAATACAGTTCTTATTTTTAAACAATTCGGCAATGGTGTAGATATAGATTGATTGAAATTGGCCATCACTAAATTGCTTAATATCTATTTTTTTGCCAGAATTCAATTCTACTTCAATTGAGATGTCTGCAAGCATGCCAATTGTAATTATGTTATCCAAGGAAACAAATAGTTCTAGCGCTTCTATTTCATGAAAAGTGTTTTGAAACGATTCCAAGCTTCTATAAAGAATATACTCCTCTTTTTCATCTGTATTAATATAACCTTCTTTACGGACTGGAGTATCTGCAATTTTTTCAACTCCCCATATTTGATTTAAAAAAGTTCTGAAAAATCCTTGCGCACCCCAAAATCTTGTTTCTTCGTTAAATTCATCAAATATAATTTCCTCCTTCTCTTTTGCGTATTCGGGCCGGGAAAAAACAAGCTTTACCTCCCTGCCTAATGATCTAATTCCCAACTTCTCAAGAATGATTTTTTTGGCATTTAAATCTTCACTTTGTAAAAGCATTACAGCTAGTAAAAGCGATTTGTAATCTGTGCCTATTCTAAAAAATGGCCTGGCATCATCCTGATTGAAACTCGGATTGTTTCTGTTTCTGTTAATTCTTTCTTTGTGCTTTTGATCGTTAATTGAAATAAAATCTTTTATTGTTGTGTTATGCCCGGAGTAGTATATAAGCAAATTATTAGGAAGCTTGTTTACTGGTAAAGATTTGGTGCTGCTACCCTCTGAATCTTTCCAATCAGTATCCTTCCAAGTTATGTCTACTATTGCACCATCTATTTCATATTTTATTCTGTAATCGAATCTTATGGGATGTTCATTATCAAAAAGATGTTTTAGAATTTCCAGACTAGCCTCAAAGAAATTTGATTTACCCGCTCCATTCTTACCAACAAAAATGTCTATAAAGCCGCTGCCATCGAAATCTATTTTAAAATCTTTTAGATTCTTGTATTCAGTTATAATATGTAAATGCAATAATCTCATGCTTAAATATTAGCTAAAACTGAATCAAGGATTTGAGTTTGCTTTTTTGAAGATTCTTCAATACTAGATTCTAACATATCGGCTATTTGAAATAAACTATCGATTTTATTTACGATTCTTTCTTGCTCATTAAGCGGTGGCAATGGAACAACAGTATTGATTATCTTTTCTCGAGAAATGTTAGGTTGTGCAGCACCAGCACCTTGTGAGATAAAATTTGATTTGAGGGAAAGTAATAAGTAATAAAGGAATTCATTATTAATGAGAGAATAGGTTTTGCATGCGCAAACCGCTTGATTTGTTGCAGCTTCGATTTCTAGAACACCAACTTCGCCAATGTTAGCACCATACATTGCGATTAGAACAGAACCAATGGGATTGCGATGCAACGAACATTTTTGAATAGCAATTTCTGTAATTCTTTCACTAGCTTCCTTAATTCTACCTTGTTTAACTTCACCAGATTTAACCCAAGGAATATCTCCGCCATAGAATGAGTGGTTTGTTCTGCTTGGAGTGGAGCCAGATTTCCAAATTCCATATTCATTTAATCTTACCCATTCCCATCCCAAAGGCAAAGCGTATTTTATTTCGGATTCCATAATTAAGGGAAGATCCTTTGGCTTACTTATCAGTTTCTGTTTAATCAGTAATTTTCTTTCCGCTTCAATTTCTACTAATAGTTTTGATGAAGGTATATCATTGGAATTATTAGTTGCGAGCTTACCCCTCATTGCTAAACTCAAAATCACCTCTTTTAAGTCCAGTACATTTCTTTTGTCTGCAAAAATTAATTCAAATTGATTTTGAATAAACCTCCATGCATAGTTTAATGAATTTGAATCCGCGGCCGAAATTAATTTATTAATCGAAGAGCTATTTAATCTTGAAAGTAAATTATTTTTTGAATCTCTTTGCTGCTCAAGTTTGTCACATAAACTCATTAATTGCTCAATCCTTTCAACTATCCTTTTTTGTTCTTCTAATGGTGGTAATGGGAAATAGATACTCTTATATTCAGTTTTATTTATTTTAGGTTGTGCAGTTGATTTGATATTATCTATAAAATAGGTCTGATAAAATTTCGATTTAGTAAAATACAAAAAATAAGATTTGGAAATTTTAGAAGACAATATCACTTTAAACATATTGGGTGCTAACGTAGCTTTAAAATCTACTGTAGGCATAATAAGTGTTGTCCCTACACCAGCACCTACATTAGCAACTAAAATCTCACCCCCTTCTAATTTTGATTTGATTAAAAAGTCATATCCATGTTTATCCGTATATAGAAAATTATCAGAATTATTTAAATTATTTCGTAAATCAGTTAATCTTACTTGAACGGCAAAATTTGGAGTTCTATAACTAATAACATTTTTTCTCAGACCTGCAAAACTTCCATTTGATTGATAGTCAGTAATGAAATTTGTTATGTCATCTAGAGTAACCCATAGCCAGGAATTCGGAATTGGAAATTGACTTTTGGAAAATTCAATCGAACTTGATTTATTAGTTCTTATACTATTTTCCTTAATATATATTGTTTTTTCTTTTATTATTAATTGCAACAGTTCGGCAGCAGATAAGTCTGTAGATTTTTGTTCCGATAGTTTTCCTTGCATCCCTAGAGAATAAATTAACAATCTTAATTTATTAATGCCATCAGCTGCCTCTGTTGCAATTGCAAAATGTTTTTCTAGAAGATTCATATTATTGCTTTCCAATTGCTAACATTAATTCTTTTTTCAATTGTTCTCTAGTTTCATTTAGCTTTTTACTAATTTCCTCGTATTGTAACAATAGTTTTTCAGGATCCAAATGAATCGCGTCCACAAAGTGCGGATTTTTAAAATCAAGATTATAATTTTTATCTTGTATTTCTTTAGCAGAAACCTTCCAAGTATACTCATTTTGCTTGCGCTTAGTCCACCACTTTTTTTCTAAATCAAATTCTTCTATTCTTAATGGCTTACCTCTTGAATAGGATTTATATCCTTCTGGATATGGATGTTCAAAAAACCAAATGTTTTTGGTTGGTGTTCCTTTTTCAAAAAAGAGAATATTAGTTTTTATACCAGTGTAAGGACTGAATACACCATTCGGTAATCTCACTATTGTATGTAAGTTGAATTCTTCAAGAAGTTCTTTCTTAAGATTAGTTTTCGTACCTTCTCCAAATAAAAATCCATCAGGTAAAACAACTGCCGCTCTTCCTGTAGCCGGTCTAAGCAAGTGCATGATTAAGGCCATAAATAAATCTGCCGTTTCTCTTGTTTGATATTTTTTTGGAAAATTCTTTTCGATTCCGTCTTCTTCAATACCACCAAATGGTGGATTTGTAATAATTACATCAACTCGGTCTCTCGGCCCATAATCTTTTAATGGCCTACTCAATGTGTTATCATGTCTTATGTTAGTTGGCACGTCTATTCCATGCAACATCATATTTGTCATTGCAAGCATATGTGGCAATGGTTTTTTTTCAACTCCGTGAATTGTGTCTTGAAGTTTTGCGCTGTCTTTAGAAGTTTTGAATTGTTTTTTTACATGTTCAATTACATTCACTAAAAAGCCACCTGTCCCACAAGCTGGGTCAAATACGACTTCACCAAGTTGTGGATTTAAAATATCTACCATGAATTGTGTTACCGCACGAGGAGTGTAATATTCACCTGCATTCCCAGCAGATTGAAGATCGCTAAGAATTTTTTCGTAAATGTCATTAAAAACATGTCGATCATCAGAGGAATTAAAATCTACATCACTTTGAATTGTATTAATTACTTGCCTGAGCAATGTACCCGATTTCATGTAGTTGTATGCATCTTCAAAAACGCTTCCAATTACTTTACCATGAGGAGAAACACCAGCAATGGTTGCAAGTTTTTTAAGAGAAGGAAAAAGATCGTTATTGATAAAATCAATTAATTCTTCACCAGTCATTCCTTCTGAATTAGCAGCCCAATTCGACCATTGAAAACGACTTTGCAATGGAGATTTATATCCTTTGATGGTTATTTTCCATTCTTGTTCTTTATCGTCAAATATTTTAAGAAAGAGAAGCCAAACCATCTGGCTAATACGTTGTGCGTCTCCATCAACGCCAACGTCCTTGCGCATTATATCTTGTATTGTTTTGACTAGTGTACCTAATGACATATTTTTAAATATTATGCTGTGTATATTGCTTGTTCAAGTTCTTGTAACGCTTTTTCATATTGTTCCATTCCTCCAAAAGTTTTAATAATTTCTAATGGTGTGCCATATTCAGTGAAAGGTTGTATTGTCAAAATATTTGTCTCTTCAATATGTTCAACACCTTCATCAGCATATTTTTCCAAAAGAGAATTAATTACCTTTTGTGATTGTTCTCCATATTTTGCGAAATAGTTTCTTTTCTTTACTTGATTTGCTCTTTCTCTTCGTGTCAAAGGTGGCTTATCCCAAGCCACATGGCAAATAATGTCAAAAGGGTCAAGGTCTTTTCCAATCTCTTCAGCTAATGCATCAAAAAACACTCCTTCATTCGCTAATCCAGATATTATTGCTTGTTTCTTTTCCGCATCCGACCATTTCCTCAGAAAATCATCAAGCGAAGAAAATTCTTTTACAAGAGTTTTCTTTGTGTAATCTTTTAATGATTCCGTAATTAATTTGCCAGCAGCATCAAAATATTGAACTCTTTCCGCAACAACTGAAACCGGAACATTAGAAACATAATATTTTTTTACAATCTGTGAATCATCTCCATTGTTATCTTCTGGAAATTGAAAATCATCACTTGTAATATTATTAAATGCTGTATTAGTGTCTAAACTAGGAAGGTCATCTGGAGGCACAGGAGATTCTCCAGATTTGGGTGTATAAATTACAACAGGGTCGCCATCAAAATCAGGATCAGCAAATAATTCCGTTGCTTTCTTGAAATCAATTATCGTAAAATAGAATTTATTAAAATCTTCATTTATTCTGGTGCCACGACCAATGATTTGTTTAAACTCGGTCATTGATTGAATCCGTTGGTCAAGTACAATAAGTTTGCACGTTTGCGCATCAACTCCTGTAGACATGAGTTTTGAAGTTGTTGCGATTACAGGATATTTTGATTCAGGAAAAATGAAATTATCTAATTCAAGTTTGCCTTCTTCATTGTCGCCAGTTATTCGTACAACATACCTTGGATTCTCAGCAGCTATATCTTTGTTTTCATTAACTAAGGCATGTCGCATTCTTTCTGCGTGATCTATATTGTCGCAGAAAACAATTGTTTTATCAAAGCGATTCGTTTGTTTTAAAAAATCTGAAATTTTCTTTGAAACTAATTCGGTTCTTTTGTCTAGTACAAGTGTTTTGTCGAAATCCTTTTGATTATAAATTCTATCCTCGATTTCATTTCCATGTTTATCTAACATGCCTTTATCTGGTCTCCAACCAGTAACATCTTTATCAATATCAATACGAACAACTTTATAGGGAGCTAGAAATCCATCATCAATGCCTTGTCGCAAAGAATAAGTGTAAATCGGGTCGCCAAAATAGTCAATGTTGGAAACATCTTTGGTTTCTTTTGGTGTCGCTGTTAATCCTATTTGTGTTGCATTTGTAAAATATTCTAAAATCCTTCTCCAATTCGAATCCTCAGCTGCACTTCCTCTGTGACACTCATCAATAACAATTAAATCAAAAAAGTCAGCGGAGAATTGTTTGTAAATGTTTTGATCTTCTTCTGTACCGGAAACAGCTTGATATAATGATAAATAAATTTCATAAGACTTATTTGCTTGCCTTTTTGAAATTTTGGTCATTGCTGAACCAAAAGGTTTAAAATCATTTGTTATTGTTTGGTCAACTAGAATGTTTCTATCAGCTAGGAATAAGATTCTTTTCTTTGTTTTGGACTTCCATAACCGCCAAATTATTTGGAAGGCTGTGAAGGTCTTACCTGTTCCTGTTGCCATTACTAATAATAATCTTTTATTGCCATTTGCAATTGCTTCAATTGTTTTATTTATGGCTAATAATTGATAGTATCTTGGAGCTTTATTACTACCATCACTATAATAGTCTTGTGTAATTATTAATTCTTGAGATATAGTAATATTTTTGTATTCACACCACATTTTCCATAATACTTCTGGCGAAGGAAAATCTTCTAATGATATTTCAATTTCTACTTTTCCATCTTTTGCTAAACTGTTGTGAAATAAAAAGCTATCACCATTTGAACTAAAAACGAATGGGACATTGATCATTTCGCCATACGCTAATGCTTGTTGCATTCCAGTGCCTATAGAATGGTTGTTGTCTTTTGCTTCAATTATTGCTATTGGTATACCGGGCTTATAGAATAGTGCGTAATCAGCTCGTTTGTTTTTTGCTCTTGTATGTAATTGTCCGCGAACAATAACTCTGCCATTGGTGAGCGGAAATTCTTCACGTATTTGATTGTGAGTATCCCATCCTGCTTTTTCTAAGGCAGGAGTAATATACTTTGTGCATATATCACGTTCAGTTAAGTTCTTTTTATTCATTATCCGATTGAATTAATTATTTTGGATTTACTTCAAGGATTTTTGCAATCTCAAAGAAAATTTCCATTCTCGGCTGTTGTAGATTTTGTACATAGCCATTGACTATGTTATAACTTTTGACAAGTTTTTCTGCCAACCACTTCTGTTTTATTCCACTCTCTTTGAGTCGGTTCATACCTGAAAAAAATTTGCAACCAAGATATCTTTATTATTGCAAATATCTTGAATTATGATATAAAAAGAGTATGTATTATGGATATTACTTTTGCAAAATTCACTCAAAAGAAGTCTCTTTCCTAACTATTGTTAATGTTTAGGTTAGCAGAGCCTCTACTCTTATGCTCGTAAATTCGTGATACAATATTTGCAAATAATATATTACCCATAGTATTTCTTAGACTGGTAGTTTGAATTCTCAAAGTAACTGCCAATAGCAAGACAACTAATGCGAATTATTAAATAATCTTCTTCCTCCAAAATGCTTTTTACAAAACCAATAGGAGTAACCGTTCTGTGTCCTCTTAGATGTGAACCCCACGCGGAAGTACATGTTGTCTCGTATGCATCAAACTCAAATTCCATTCGTATGTGATTCTTTTGATAATAGCATTGTCGCATTTGCTTCTTTCCATATGATTCGTTCTTATTTGTTTTAAAGTAAAATCCCGCCTGAATAGCAATGTATGTGCCAGGTTTTACCAAGGATAATATATCTTGCTTAGTAAATTTGTCTGTGATATCTATTAAAGAGATAGTTCTTAGAACTTCGTTAAAAACTTCTTTCATATAATAATATAACATATAGCCATCTTTAAAGGCATAAAATTGGCATTTCATTTTGTCGTTCGCTATGCCAAAAGTTCCAAGTTTGTTTATTAGCCCAAGCGCGAAGACCGTATTGGTGGCTTTGAAGTTTTTGTTTGAAATATTTTTATCTAGGAACATTTCAAAAATTCTATTATGATTAAAGTAATCCCAGCGAGAATAATCTTTAATCGAGAGACCTAAAATTGTTCTTGCATCTAACAGTTCAACTTCTTTTATCCATTTTGCCTTTATTCCAATAAGTTGCTTTCTAGTTAAATTCAAGCTTAGATCTTTGTGGGTATGGGCTAAGTCATGATGCTCCATGCACAACACAATAAGGTTACTTTCTGAATGGTCTTTGGATTTACTCCACTCTACAAGATGATGAATAATAATACCCCTTGAATTATCCCGGCAGACACAACAAGTTCTTTTGCTTTCGTAAAGTAATTTTATTACTGTTTGGATTGGAATAGGTGGTCTTTGTTCGTTTAGAATATTCTTTACGGTATCGCTGTTCAATTCCAAGCTTTGCAACTCTCTTTCAGACATCATCTTCAGCTTATTAACCGTAAGTTTTTTTTGAACTAACTTATTCGCCAGTGTCGAATCAATTCCTCTTGACAATAATGCGGTAAAGGTTCTTTCCATTATTTCTAAATGTATGTAAACTTGAATATTATTTGTTAGTATCAGCAACAAAGAGTTGAAGCAACTTTAAATTCTCGAAACTCATTCTTTTAGAATTGCAGGTATCCCTCTAAAAACAAGTCGCTTAACCGAAGATTATTTTAAGATGGTTTTCATAAAATTCTTGTTCATTAAGATGAAAACCCCCGAAAACAATAATAAGTCATGGGAATGATAATAGCAACTAGTTCAAAATCAATGCTCCAACACAACTAATTTTTAAGATATTTTTGCATAAACGCCCGCGATCCCATGCTCTACCTCTCCGGCATCAGCATCTCCCTCTTCCTCAGCCTGCTGCTATTTGGCAAGAAGGGCAAGACGCTGGCCGATAAGGTGCTGGCCGTATGGCTGGTGGTGATAGCTTTTCATTTGTTGGAGTTCTACACGTATATCTCAGGGAGTATTTATGAGTACCCGGCCTTGCTGGGGTTGGGGATGCCGCTGCCGTTGCTGCATGGACCTTTTTTGTATCTGTATGTGGCCACGCTTACGGGCAGGTTGCCGGCCATTCGCGCCAGGGATCTTTTGCATTTTCTGCCGGCGTTGCTGTCTTATCTCTATCTCATCTCCTTCTTTATGTTGCCGGCGGAAGAGAAAATAGTTGTCTTTCAAAATAAGGGGAAGGGGCATGAAACATTCATGTTATTAAATGTCTCGGCTATTATTCTTTCCGGAATCGGTTATGTGGCCTGGTCGCTTGTCTTGCTGAGAAAACATCGCCGGTCCATCCTGGATCAGTTTTCAGCCACAGAAAAAATCAATTTGCGCTGGCTGCAATACCTTATATATGGTATTGCCGTGATATGGGTATTTGTCATTCTTAGCTGGGATACGTATGTATTCACCACGTCAGCGCTTTTGGTTTTGTTTATTGGGTATTTCGGGCATAGGCAGGTGGGGATCTTCGGACCCCCTAACCCCGCCGCGGCGGGGGAAGAAAGCGACTCCACAAGTGGAAGAGATACAAATTTGTTAACCCAACTTTCGGAAGGATGGCCCGAACAATCAGCTCCATCTCCTCCGCCGCGGCGGATCGGGGGGTCAGGTGAGGCCGAGGGGCCGGAACCGGTTAAAAAATACTCCAAATCCGGCCTAACCGAAGAAGCCGCCGCCCGCCTGCACAGCCAATTGTCTGAATTGATGGAAAAAGAGAAAATCTTCCGCGAAAGCGAACTAACCCTGGCCATCCTGGCCGGACGCCTTAATACCGCTCCCAACTACCTTTCCCAGGTCATCAATGAGCGGGAGGGGAAGAACTTTTATGATTATATCAATACGCTGAGGATTGAGGAATTTAAAAAAGAAGCCGGGATACCGGAAAACAGGAAGTTTACGATACTGGGGATGGCGTATGATTGCGGGTTTAACTCGAAATCGTCATTTAACAAGTACTTTAAGAAAGTAACTGGGGTTTCGCCGCTCGAATATTTGAATCAGGTCAGTTGATTGGGCATTTTTTTTTACCACTAAGGCACTAAGAGCACTAAGAAACACTAAGTCGTACTGAGAATATTCTAGGTAATGCTTAGTGAACCTTAGTGATCTAAGTGTCTTAGTGGTGTTTTTTTTACCACGGAGGCACGGAGGGCACTGAGAAGGCACGGAGTTTCGAACAAATTGAGTTTTTGGTTTAAAAGCGAGGTTTTTGCCTGCAGGGAAAGACGCCTTCCCTTATAAGGAAGGTCGATGGGCGCCTTTCTGTGCTGTTCTTTTGCTGAAAATTTTAAAACAAAAACTCAATGAAAACAAAATTCAAATTTCTGACTTCTGTATTAATCGTCGCTGTTATGAGCAGCTGCGAAAAAGCACCTTCTATTAATGAAGAAGGCAATCTCGTTCCGAAAACTGTGGAGTACGATGCTTCGCTGCCGGCCATTTCGGTTAATGGTACATTGCTTCATGCCGAAGCATTCGGTAATCCGCAAGATCCTATGCTCGTTGTGCTTCATGGCGGACCGGGTAGTGATTACCGGTCCCTTTTGAACTGCAAAAAATTTGCTGAAAACGGTTATTACGTAGTTTTCTATGATCAGCGTGGTTCGGGACTGTCTAAGCGCGAAAGCAAGGACAGCTACTCCCTCCAGGTTATGCTGGATGACTTAACCGGAGTCATTAACCATTACCGCTCGTCCCCGACTCAAAAGGTATTCCTGCTGGGACATTCCTGGGGCGCTATACTGGCTACTGCCTACATTAATGCCTATCCCAATGCCATCACCGGCGCCATCCTAGCCGAACCGGGCGGATTCAAATGGCAGGATATCATGGATTATGTGGGTCGCGCACGGAGTTATTCGTTTACCAGCGAAACCCTTAACGATTTCATGTACATGGACCAGTTTCTTACCGGGAATGAAGATCAACATGCCATTCTGGACTATAAACTGGGTCTTGCCCAGGCATCAGACGGTGCGCCGGATAGCCCCATCGGTAATGAAGCAACCCCAATATTCTGGCGTTCAGGTGCCATAGTAAACCGGGCACTTTTTGACCTGGGCGAAAGTGAAAACCCGGATTGGACAACCAACTTGCATGAATATTCGACAGAAATCCTGTTCACGTTTAGTGAACGTAATACTGCCTATGGACTTTCTCATGCACAACATGTTTCATCAGCTTATCCCAACGTCCAGCTTGAAATGATCCGTAATGCCGGTCATGATATGCTTGCCTTCCCAAATGGGTTTAATAACTTCTTTCCATTAGCACTTAACTATTTGAATAATCATTAATTAAAAATATACAATCAAAAACAATATTAATAAGATGAAAACTATAAAAATCATTGCCATACTATGTTTGTTTTCCACATCCTACGCAAGTTCACAAACCATGAACTGGGAAAACCAGCAGGCATTCAAAGGGCATATCGTCAGCCTCAGCTTCGGATGGGATTACGCCTCCACCTGGGGGATCGGATATGGATACCAGTTGAACAGTTCCCTGCCCATCGTCCTCAAGGCCGATTTTTCCACACCGTTTGGAAAAACCAACTTCGATGACTTCAAGGTAAAAATGGGAGCGGAGATCCAGTGGTTCAAAAAGGGGGCCTTTGCTTTCAGCACAGAAATCGACGGGGTCTTCCGCCGGTATGAAAACCCGCATGCGCGCCTGCTCAATTTCGGAAGCTATATGTCGGCTATCGCCGGGTACTACAAACCCAAATGGTTCGTGGCGGGAGAATTTGCATTCGACAAGGCCATCGTCACGCACGTCAAAAACTCAGAAGCCATGCGGGAATTCTATCCGGGCATAGTCGACGGATGGTATGATCCTGCAACGGGAGGGAATTTCTCTTATGGCATACAGGCTGGGTATACTTTAAAGCAAAACGATCTGACTTTGAGATTGGGGAAAGTGATTGCACAGGATTTCGAGACGGAGCCTACTGTGCCGTTGTATTTTGCTCTTGGGTATAACAGGAGGTTTGGACAGTAACGGAGAGATATAGGACGTGGTTAGATTTTTTTTGACCACAGATTTTCATCCCTCCTGAGGAGGGATGATTTGCGCGGATTAGATTTCGGTGCGGATCATGATCATCTTGCTATTTAATATTCTCACCAGAAAAGGGAGAATATGAATTAATTAAGATTCAGACCCGGATTTCTTTCCTCGAAGGTCCGGCAAGGACAGTACTCTCCCAGTTCGCAGCCGATGTCATCGCCGGTGCAGAAATCGAAGACAAAAAAACCATTTTCCGGAATGCGGACTTCCTTACTTAAAAGTCCGGTTATTAATGAATATTTTTTAGCCAAAGGAACATTTTCAGGGATGTCGGCTCGCAGGTTCCATGTATCGTACATTTCTTCTAATCCATCAATAAGTAGACTTTGTTGTTCTGTTGAGAGTTTTTCCGGTTCAGGAAATTGGTCAATTTCCAGACCACATAGCTTACTTAATAACTCTGGAGTACTGTCCATCCAGGTTTCTACATTAGCAATGTAGTTTTCGAAAGATTGCACTTCACCGGCTTGCGGCGCTGGTGACGCGGGGATTTTACGGGCTTTTTGAATGTCCTCCAATAGATAATTCACATAGGATTGCATGTTGTGTTGCATGTTGTTTGAGTGTTAGCACCCGAGATTCCTACAGTCAGAAAAAAGTGCACAAAAATCCAGAGTGTCGGATTTATTTTAGATTAAACGAAAAATCACGCAAAGTGAATCAAAACATAAAGTTATAAAATAATATCTTCTCTGCAGATAAGGGGGAGAAAAGTTCTTCGAAGAAGATCGAAGAGGGGTTACGGAGTGCAATGGATCAATAGGTAGACTGGAATCATTCCGACGTGTACTAACCTGAGGGATCTCAACCCCCTCGTTTTCGCTACGCGAAATCTATCCCCCTTTAAAGGGGGATAAAGCATCCCGAAAATCGTATCTTTGTTATTCATTAGTCTAACAGAAACACACAAATGCTCGAAGGAACAAGCATAACACCTATAAAAGAAGCTAAAGTCGGAGGCTGCCAGAGCGGGTCTTGTGGGACGGGGGGCTGTAACAAGCTTAACGTCTTCAACTGGCTCAGCGATATGGCATTGCCTCCCGGACAAGCTCCCTTCGACATCCTCGAAGTGCGCTTTAAAGGCAGCCGCAAAGAGTTTTTCAGAAATAAAGATAATGTGCAACTGGCCGTCGGCGATGTCGTGGCTGTGGAAGCAAACCCCGGTCATGATGTGGGTATCG
>Ga0190274_10000958_pt1 | contig 16805 bp, 14 predicted proteins | sample Popmic531T_FD_133002 | JGI IMG/M metagenome (GOLD analysis project Ga0190274, IMG submission 133002) | Populus adjacent soil microbial communities from riparian zone of Yellowstone River, Montana, USA - 531 T | ecosystem: Environmental > Terrestrial > Soil > Riparian zone | place: USA: Montana... | reverse complement strand
AGGTTCAGCACGACTGGCCGACTGTCGAGCGATACCGCGAGATCCGCGAGGACGCGTCGCCCGTAGAGCGCGGCTTCATCCGGCGAGATCGTGCCTTCGCCGTCGCGATCGAGAAGACTGACGGCGGCCGGCGCCACGCTGATGCCGGGTGTGAGGTCGATCTCCAGGGTGATCCGATCGTGGTCGAGCGTGACGCGCGACGCCTGAAGGTACTCGTCGAGACGATGCCCGCTGACGACTGAGGGGATCGCCAGGGCCACCGCCAGCGCGATCGCGGACCTTCTCACCGACGCGTGACCTTCGCCGCGTAATCGTTGGTTGGATCGCGGTAGATCGTGTGGATGTGATCGGTGTTGTTGGCGCCCTGGCCCTGGGGGGCGTACTCGATCAGCACGGTCGGCCCCTGGATCCTGAAGTACGCGCCGCGGCCATTGGTGGTCGGACCAGCCCACGCGAAGTAGGTGTCAGCGAGGCCGGCTTCAACCTCCTTCATTTTCGCCGTGGCGGCTTCCGCACCGAGAATGTCCACCCACTCCCGCACAAGACCCAGGAGCATCGTCCGCTGCGCGGGAGTGAACGCGGCGGCGCGAACGCCTTCGGGTGCGATCATTTTTCCGTCTGTGCCAGGGCCCAGCACCAGGTTCATGACCGTCGCACCGAGAATAGCCTCCTTTTGCTGTTCCGGGGTCAGCGCGTTGACGAGCGCAAACGCCTTGTCGTTCTCGTCGCCCAACGGTCGGATGGTGCGGCCCGCCATCGTGTACGTCGCGGGCTGCGCGCCGGTGTGCGTCGGCGCGAGCACGTTCGCGTTACCGGCGAGGGTCACGTTGACGGCGAGATGGTGACCGCCGAACTGAATCATCCAGGGCGTCGACGTCGATGGTGTGCCGAGGATGCCGAGGTAATACTCCGCCCTGCCGAATCTGATCGCGGCCGTGGCCGCGCGTTTCGGAGCGCTCTCGACTTCGAGCGCCTGATCGGCATCCACGATGGCCATGACCTTCTGAAAACCATCCGGGCTCAGGACCGCGGCGAGGACGGCGAGCGCGGCCTTCTCCTGCGGCGGTGTCATGTCACCGAACTTGACGCCGTTGCGTTCCTTGGCTCCGACCTGCATCGCGATGCCAGTCGGCAGGTTCGACCAGACGACGCGGGTCGTTTCAGTGAGGTCGATGTTGGCCTTGGCGCGCTGAGCTGGGTTGAGCGTCGCGAGAAATGCCTGGACGGCGGCGACGGCGTTCGCGGTTGCGCTCATCGAGCTCGCCGGGGCCGTCGTTTGCGCGGTCGGAGACACGGCGGCGGTGCCAAAGGCCAGCACGAGCGACAACGGAAGAAGAAAGAAACGGGGATGCATGGCCGAAGCATACTCCCGTCGTCGTACGCTGGCATCGCCGTATGTTTGTGGCCAGACCCTCGGTCCATGTCGCGAGGTTCGGTGTCGTCACAGCCGTCCGGCCCGAAGTCGAGTAAAACAGGAGACGCCATGGCGCTTCATCCAATGGCCGGCCAGCCGGCTCCTCCCGAGCTCTTGATCGATGTGGCTCGGTTGGAACGCGAGTACTACGAGCGGTCTCCCGACCTGAACAGCCCGGATCAGCTCGTCAGCTTCGGAACGAGCGGCCACCGCGGTTCGTCGCTCCGCGGGACGTTCACCGAGGCGCACATCCTCGCCATCACGCAAGCCATCTGTGACTACCGGCGCGGGCAACGCATCACCGGCCCGCTTCTCATGGGGAAGGACACTCACGCATTGTCTGGGCCTGCCCAACGCACTGCGCTCGAGGTTCTCGCTGGCAACATGGTCGAGACGGTGATTCAGCCCGATGACGGCGTGACACCCACACCGGCCATTTCGCGCGCCATCCTCGTACGCAACCGGGATCGGAAGGAGGGACTGGCGGACGGCGTGGTCATCACGCCCTCGCACAATCCGCCCGAAGACGGTGGCTTCAAATACAACCCGCCCAACGGCGGCCCGGCCGACACCGATGTGACCAGGTGGATTCAGGATCGGGCCAACGACTTGTTGCGCTCGGGCCATCGCGAGGTGAAGCGCGTACCTTTCGCCACCGCCATCAAGGCAGCGAGCACACATCAGGAAGATTTCCTGTCGCCCTACGTCAACGACCTGCGCCACGTGGTTGACGTGGACGCCATCCGTGGCGCCGCTTTGTCGCTGGGCGTCGACCCACTGGGCGGGGCGTCGGTCCACTACTGGGAACGGATCAATGACGTCTATGGACTGAAGATCACCGTGGTCAATCCCCGAATCGATCCCACGTTTGGCTTCATGACGTTGGACCACGACGGGCGGATCCGGATGGACTGCTCCAGCCCACAGGCGATGGCGAGCCTCGTCCAGCTCAAGGACCAGTATCAAGTGGCCTTTGGCAACGACCCGGACGCCGACAGGCATGGCATCGTCACGCCGTCAGCCGGACTGATGAATCCCAACCATTTCCTTGCAGTGGCGATCCGCTACCTGCTCGCAAATCGTCCCGCGTGGCCGAACGTCGCGGCCGTCGGCAAGACGGTGGTCAGCAGCAGCATGATTGACCGCGTGGTCAACGAGCGTGGGCGTCGCCTCGCGGAGGTGCCGGTCGGGTTCAAGTGGTTTGCACCCGGTCTGTTCGACGGTTCCATCTGCTTTGGCGGCGAAGAGAGCGCCGGGGCCAGCTTTCTGCGTCAGGACGGCAGCGTCTGGACGACCGACAAGGACGGAATCATCCTGGCTCTGCTGGCGGCGGAAATCACCGCTCGCACCGGCCGGGATCCTGGTGTCCACTATCGGGACCTGACGGCGGCATTCGGTTCGTCCTACTACACACGGATCGATGCCCCGGCCACGACCGACGAGAAGACGCGTTTGCTCAAGCTGTCGCCGGAGGCCGTCAAGGCCGGCCAGATGGCCGGGGAGTCCATCGTCGCTATACTGACCCGCGCCCCAGCGAATGACGAACCGATCGGCGGGTTGAAGATCGTGACGGCGAACGGATGGTTTGCCGCCCGGCCGTCCGGTACCGAGAACCTTTACAAGATCTATGCGGAGAGCTTCACCAGTCAATCGCACCTGGATGCCATCGTGGACGAGGCCCGACAGATCGTGGCTGGTGCGCTGGAAGCTGATCAATGATTTACACGTCTCACAAACCCGGGATGCCGGGCGCCGGCCTGGTCCGGAGGAGGGTGCGCGAATGAAGGGGATGATTCTGGCGACTGGCGCGTTGGCACTGGCGGTTGGATTTGGCGTCGGCGCGGTCGCTGCGCAACAAGCGCCAGCGCAGCCTCAGCCGTTCTTTGTCGGAAACGCGCTCGGCTTACCCATCAACCCCGCGGCTGATGGCACCTTCGCGCCGGTCTCGGCGAACGTGAAGGTGTACGGCGCGATCTACTCGGCGGAGAGCTGTTCGTACGACGCGACACGTAATCTCATCGTCGTCCCCAACCGTGGCGTCGGTCAGGCCGTACAGACCAACAACGCCTGGGTGTCGCTGATCAACCACGACGGCTCGATCCACACCGCGCGGTGGATTGGCGTCCAGAACCCGGGTGACCCGCGCGCGAACCTGAAGCCCGCTCTGGTGCTCAACGAGCCGTTTGGCAGCGACATCGCGCGCGGCATGCTCTACGTCGCTGACCGCGACGGCGGCGTCAACCCGAACGATCCGGCCGTGTCGGTCATTCGCTGGTTCGACATGAAGACAGGCGCGCCGGCCGGCGAAATCCGCGTGGACAAGTCCACGGGCTTCAACGACATCGAAGTCGCGGACGACGGGACGATCTACGCCACGCAGACGGGTGTTGGCGGCCAGACTCCTGATCCGACGACCTGGCAGGTGTGGAAGATCACGCCCGCGGGCGTCGCGTCTATCTTCGTGCAAGGCGCGCCGCTCCGTCAGCCCAACGGCATCGCGCTCGATGCGCAGGGTAACGTCGTCGTGGTCAACATCGGCAACGACGAGGTGCTGACGTTCTCGCCAACTGCTCAACTGGTCAAGACCGAGCGCGCGGCTCAGGCCGGTAACGACGGGCTTGTGATCATGACGGACGGCACGAAATACGTGAGCAGCGTCATGAATGGCGGCGTGTCGCGGATCCGGCCGAACCAGCCGGCGGAGTTGATTGCCCAGAACATTCCGAACGCCGCGTCGATGTGCTACGACGCCGGCGCAAACCAGCTCGTGATTCCGATGAACGCCAACAACGCCCTAGCGTTCGTGAAGTTGAACTAGAACGCGTTTCGGGGTCTGTCCCCGCCTACGAAGTGGGACTGACCCCGAAAGGCCGATCGCGGCGGTGCGTCCTAGATGAACGGATCTGCTCCTCGAGATAGTCGACAACACGCTCGAACGGATCGAATCCGAACGTGGCCGCGACCGCGGGTCGAAGGTTGGAGTTCGCGTTGATGTCGTAGAAGACGCGCCGGCCGTCCAGCGCGTCGAGATATTCGATCCCGCCGACGTCAATCCGTGCCGCGCGAATCAACCTGAGCCCGGTCTCCACCGCGTCGGACGGGACCTCGGGATACGGGTAGAACTCGACCGGCTTTGTCATCGTCAATTCCGGAATCTCGCAGACGCCCGCGCTTCCGTCCTCCGGATTGCAGACGGGTGACTGGCACAGATTTACCGCGCCGTGGCTGACGTCTCGCTTCGCGTAGAGCCGCTTCCCACCGAGAAACTCCATCCGGATGATGCCGGTAGCCTCGTCGTACGGCACGTACTCCTGCAGGAGCAGCAGGTTGTCTGGGAACCAGATGTCGTCACGCTGCTCGAGCAGGCGTTCGACGTCCTCGAGGGAGTCCGCACGGAAAATGCGCGCGCCGCTTCCACCTTGTTCAGGCTTGACGAGGGCGGGGAAGCCGACCTCCTCAGCACGGTCACGCACGGCGGCCAGCGAGTTGAAGGTCAGGCTTCGGGGGCCGGTCACACCGAGCACGCGCATCAGCGCCGCCTGAGCGGACTTCGACAGCTCGAGCGCGAAGACATCGGCGCCGTTCAGAACGCGTGCGCCCTTCGTCTCGAGGGTCCGCATGAGCGCGAGGCCGAGCGGCACCGCTCGTGTGTTGCCACGCACGTACGCGCTCGGACTGGCCTGGTTGAAATAGAGAGGCGCCTCGGGGACGTCGCTGTCGAGAAATGCGGCGCTCTTGAGATCGAACACCCCGAAGTTCACGCCCCGGCGGGAGAGCACGGCGAAGAGCGGCTTCTGCCACGCCGGGTGCTCGTGAATGACCACGAGGTCATGGTGGGGACGGGCCACGTCCTCTGCATTTCACCACAGTCAGCTCGCGATGTAGGTTTCGAGCTGACGGATCGTGAAGTCCCGGTCGTCAATCGTCGCTTTGACGAGGTCGCCAATCGACAGAACACCGATGAGCCTGTCGCCGTCCATGACGGGCAGGTGCCGGATCCGCTTGTCGGTCATCAGCGTCATGCACTCTTCGACCGTGTGCGTGGGACCGACGTACAACACACGGTCGGTCATGATTTCATCGACCGTGATCTCTCTGGACGCCTTGTTGTGCAGGATCACTTTCCGGGCGTAGTCGCGCTCCGAGAGGATGCCCACGACCCGGCCGTCGTGGACGACCACCACCGCGCCGATGTCCCGCTCGGCCATCAGTTCCAGCGCGGTGAACACTGAGGCGTCCGGCGCGATGGTCACGACGCCGCCACTTTTGGAATCCAGCAGTCGCTTCACAGTGTGCATGGCACCTGCTCCAGGAGACCGGGATGTGAATTGAACGTGTACCGGCCACTCTAGCATGGCGCCCGTGAGATTTCGGCCATAATGCGCGCGATCGAGGATCCGACCCCAAGGAGGCCGGTGATGAAGCGCGTCTCACGTCGCGAACTGGGACAACTGGCCGCCGGAATTGCCGCGGCGGGCGCCGTGCCGCTCGAGGCGCAGACATCGGTGCCCACGCCCTCGGGTTACATCGGTCCCCTGACCGGTGTGAGCGCGGACATCGCCACCCGCCGGTTCGATCCGGTGGCATTTACGCGGGACCTCTACGCCGCCGCGCCACGTCGCATGCGTTTCCAGGCGCAGACGCGTGCGCAGGGCGAGAGTTGGCAAAAGGACTTGCGGTCGAAACTCACCGAGCTCGTGGGCGGATTTCCCGTCGAGCGCGCGCCACTACGCCCGATGACACTCGAGACGCGCGCTTTTGCTGGCTACCGCCGCGAGAAAGTGGTGTTCGACAGCCGCCCCGGCGTCACCGTGCTCGCGTACGTCCTGATTCCGAACAACGCGACGATGCCATCGCCTGTGGTGATCTGTGTGCCAGGACACGGCCGGGGCGTGGACGACATCGTCGGCATCGACGACCAGGGACGCGACCGAACGGACAAGGCCGGCTACCAGCACGATTTCGCCATACAGGTCGCGGAAGCCGGCATGGCGGCCGTCGCGATCGAGCCGCTCGGGTTCGGTTGCCGGCGCGACGCCATCACGGCCGGCAAGGGACTGGGGACGAGCGCCTGCCAACCGGCGGCCGGCGGCGCGATGCTCGTCGGCGAGACGATGATCGGTTGGCGGGTGTGGGACGTGATGCGGGCCGTCGACTACATCGCGGCGCGCGCGGATCTCGATGCCGCCCGGATCGGACTGATGGGGATTTCGGGCGGCGGCACCGTGACCGTGTTTGGCACCGCGCTCGAGCCACGCATCCGCGCCGCGATGGTCAGCGGCTACCTGAACACGTTCGAGCACAGCATCGGCAGCCTCTCGCACTGCATCGACAACTACGTGCCCGGTATCCTGAACTGGGCCGAGATGTACGACGTCGCCGGCCTGATCGCGCCGCGACCGCTCTTCGTCGAATCAGGTGAGCGCGACAACATCTTTCCGGTTGCCGCCAGCATCGACAGCTTCAATCGGGTCCGCGAGATCTATCGCGTCTTCGGCGCCGCCGAACGCGTGGAACAGGAAGTGTTCGCGGACGAGCACGCCTTCTGGGGCCGGCGCGGCATCCCGTTCCTCGCGCGCCACCTGAACGCCTGACGAACGGTCAGAACATGTAGGCGCCCGAACCCGATTTCGGCGCGAACGGCAGGATATCGAACTGGGCGATGAATGCCTCGATGGCGCCAGGGTTCTGTCGCGCTGAGTCCGCGAACACAAAGCTGGCGAGGTAGGGCAGGACGTCCTCTGAATCGACCTGCCGCACGCACTGCCGGACGGCGGCGGCGGCGACGAACTGCTTGCCAGTCGGCGCCGTGAGCTCCACCGTGTGCTCGGCTCCTGCCTGAAACATCTGCGGTGACTCGATCGCGAAGCCACCAACGCTGATGTCGCGCAGGATGACGAGGACGTCCACCTGAACGACCCTGCCGTGCAGGTCGCCAAAAATACGGATTCGTGACGACTGGCGGCGTTCGATACGTGGCTTCAAATTCGACACCCGTGTTCTAGGGGCAAGGGTCGTGCCGGGAGAAGTTGCCGTGACCAGCGGCTCGCCAGGCGTCGACCATGCCCGCCTTCCGACATTCGCGCGCCAAAGAAGTCGCCGGAGACCCGATTTCTGAGTACAACGTTATTTGAGAAAAAGTGCGTAGGCCGCGTTCGCGCGCTCCCGCTGGTAAGGGTATCGGAGCGAACCGAGAAACGCTTCAAACGACGGTTCGTCCCCCGGAGGCACTTCGAACCCGGCGAGTACCCGTCCGAAGTCCGCGCCGTGATTCCGATAATGAAACAGGCTGATATTCCAACGGCCTCCGAGTTGATCGAGAAACGCCAGCAACGCGCCGGGGCGCTCGGGAAACTCGAACCGGCACAACTGTTCGTGCTCGACGTCCGCGCTGTGCCCGCCGACCATGTGCCGAACGTGGAGCTTGGCCAGCTCGTTGTCGCTCAGGTCCACGGCCTCGTATCCGCTTCGGGTCAGCGTGTCGCTGAGACCGCTGGCATCCGCTCTCGAGTCGGTCGCAATCCCGACGAAGATGTGCGCGGCCTGGCGTCCGCTCAGGCGGTAGTTGAACTCGGTGACCACTCGCCGGCCGATCGCGCCGCAGAACTCACGGAACGCGCCGCGTCGCTCTGGGATGGTGACGGCGAACAGCGCCTCCCGCGCTTCGCCCATGTCGGCGCGCTCGGCGACGAAGCGCAGCCGGTCGAAGTTCATGTTTGCGCCGCTCAGAATCGCGGCCAGCCGCGTGCCCGTCGTGCCGGTTCGCTCGACCCACCGGGTAAGACCCGCGACGCCCAGCGCGCCGGCCGGTTCGAGAATGGATCGGGTGTCGTCGAAGACGTCCTTGATGGCCGCGCAGATTTCGTCGTTCGACACGCGCACGACCTCGTCGACGCACGCTCGCGCCAGAGCGAACGTCAGCTCGCCCACCTCACGGACCGCCACGCCGTCGGCGAAGATGCCGACGTGTTCCAGCGCGACGCGCCTGCCCGCCTCGAGCGATCGATACATCGCGTCGGCTTCGTACGGTTCGACGCCAATCACTTTGATTTCCGGCCGGATCGCCTTCACGTAGCTTCCGATGCCGGCGATGAGTCCGCCCCCGCCGACCGGCACGAAGATCGCTGAGACGTCACCAAGGCGATGACGCAGCACCTCGGTCCCAATCGTGCCCTGACCGGCGATGACGAGCGGATCGTCAAACGGATGCACGAACACACGGCCGGTCTCGGCGGCGATGTCGTCCGCGCGCACCTTGGCGTCGGCGTACGTGTCGCCCGCGAGCACCACGGTCGCGGCCATGTCGCGGACGGCCTGCACCTTGATCTCCGGCGTGGTCTCGGGCATCACAATCGTCGCGTTGATACCGAGATGGCGTGCGGCGTAGGCGACGCCCTGCGCGTGGTTGCCGGCGCTGGCGCTGACGACGCCACGCTGGCGCTCCGGTTCGGTCAGGTGCGCCATCCGGTTGTAGGCGCCCCGAAGCTTGAAACTGAAGACGCGCTGCAGATCCTCGCGCTTGAGCACGACCTCATGGCCGAGGCGTCGCGACAGCCTTGGCGCCAGCTCGAGCGGAGTCTCGATCGCGACGTCGTAGACGCGGCTCGTGAGAATCAGGCGGACGAGATCGCTGCGCTCCATTTGCTATTGATTATTGGCTATTGGCTTTTGCATTGGTTATTGGGTTGTTTGCGATTGGGGGGCCGGCTTGTGCGATGAAGCCATCGTGGGACTGTACGAGCGCCACGCGCGGGAGTTCGACCGGGACCGCGGCCGTTCATTGCAGGAACGGGCCTGGCTCGACAAATTCCTCGGGTTCGTCCGGCCGTCGGGAACCGTCCTCGACCTCGGTTGCGGCATGGGGGAGCCGATCGCCCGGTACATCATCGAAGCCGGTTGCTCAGTCGTCGGCATCGATTCATCGCCGTCGCTCATCGACATGTGCCGTGCGCGGTTTCCGCAGTCGGAGTGGCACGTCGCCGACATGCGAACGCTGACGCTTGGCCGGCGATTCGACGGCATCCTCGCGTGGGACAGCTTCTTCCACCTGAACAGGCGCGACCAGCGCGCCATGTTCGATCGATTCGTGCTGCACGCCGCGCCGGGTGCTGCGTTGATGTTCACGAGCGGTCGATCGGACGGCGAGTCGATCGGTCGGTATTGCGGCGAGCCGCTGTATCACTCGAGCCTGGAGCCTCAGGCGTATCGCGACCTGCTGGCAGCCACAGGATGTGCTGTTCGGCATCACGTCGCCGATGATCCCGAATGCGGCGGACATACCGTGTGGGTGGCGACATATGACAGGGCCTAGCGAAAGCCGAGCGACCGACATGCAATTGGTCTGGCCGTCCCGTGAATATCTCGTGAGCTATATCGACGTGCTCGAACGCGGATGGTCGCCCGACAACGTGCGTGGTCTCGCCGCGACGCGCGAGGAGTTGGACGCGATCGCCGCCGACGCGGACAGGTTTCTCGCGAGCCTGGTCGATCGCGACGCAAAGGCCGGTCCGATCACACTGCTCGACGGGTCGACTGTGCCACGGCTGCCTGGCTACCGGCGATGGATGTGGGACGGAGACTTCTGCGGGAGCACCAGCCTCCGCTGGCAGAAAGGCTCGGAGGAGCTCCCTCCACACTGCCTCGGCCACATCGGCTACGCGGTCGTTCCCTGGAAACAGCGGCGCGGCTATGCCACACGTGCGCTGAAGCTCGTCCTCGAGGACGCGCGGGCCGAAGGGCTTCGGTACGTAGACATCGTGACCGGACCGGACAACCCGGCGTCGCAGCGCGTCATCGAGCGGAATGGAGGTGTGCTGGTCGAGGAGTTCGTCACCCTGCCATCCCTTGGGAACAAATCGCAGTTTCGGTATCGGGTGCACCTCGCCGGCGGTTGACCTTGCAAGATTTCGCGCCTCCTCCGTTCTAAGCGGCAGGAGGACGTATGAACCACCGTTTCGCCCGTCTGATGCTCGTCTGTTTCCTCGTGACTGTCAGCCTGCCCGTTGGGATGTCCGCCGATTCACGCCGCCACATCCCCGGCAACGTCGAGATCATCGTCAATGGTGTCGCCCAGCCCCGTTTCGAGCGCAACGGCCGCCTGTACGTCGAAGCGCTCAAGGGGCGGGAGTACGCCATCCGTCTCCGCAATCCGTATCCGGTTCGGGTGGCCGTGGCGCTCTCGGTCGATGGACTGAACACCATCGACGCACGCGAGACGACCGCGGCTGGCGCCCGCAAGTGGGTTCTCGATCCGTACCAGATCGTCACGATCAGCGGATGGCAGACCAGCCAGACGGAAGCACGCCGCTTCGAATTCACGACCGAGGCTCGTTCGTACGGCCAGGCGCTTGGCAAGACCGAGAATCTTGGCGTGATCTCCGCGGTCTTCTTCAGGGAACGTGTCGCCGCCGTCAGTCGCGACACGAACGAGTCGGTGGACCGTCGTGCCGGCGCCCGCCAGGCTCCCGCAGCGCCGGTCCCGCAGGCGTCGGCACGAGCAGAAGAGCCGTCCGCGGCCGCCGAGAAGAGCCGCGCCGACGAATACGCGGCCACCGGTATGGGGCGCCCGACCGATCACGCCATCACGCGCGTGTGGCTGGACCTCGAGATCACTCCCGCGCAGACCGTGAACATCCGTTACGAATTCCGGCCGCAGCTGGTGAGGCTCGGAATAATCCCCGTTCGCACTGAGGATCCGCTGGGACGTCGTGAGCGTGCACAAGGCTTCGACGACAGCTTCGCGCCGGTGCCGCTGAGTGAGCGGTGAGCGCTACCTGGTCGCGAGCGAGTAAATGTCGTTCAGGATTCCTGCCGCCGTCACCGCCGCACCTGCACCGGGGCCGCTCACGACGAGCGGCTCGGTGCGGTAGCGGTGTGTGGTGAACGCGACGAGGTTGCGCGTGCCCTGCAGCGCGCCGATTGGGCTGTCGACGGCCACGGCGACGAGTTTCGCTGACACGCTCTTCGGTGTGGCCGCGACGACGTAGCGCAGCACGTGTCCGCGCGCCGCTTCCTGCTTGACCCGCGCCGCCCAGTCGGCGTCCACACTGGGCAGCGCCTTCATGAAGTCGGCGAGCGACAGCCTGGCGAGCGCGGTCGGGACGAGATTTTCGGGTGTCGGCGCGGCGCCGCGATAGCCCATCAGGCGCGCGAGAATCAGGACCTTGCGCGCGGCGTCCCGGCCGTTCAAATCGTCGCGCGGATCGGGCTCCGCGTAGCCCTTCTCGACGGCTTCCCGGACGGCCTCCGAGAACGGCCGGCCGGCCGAGACCGCGGACACCACGTACATCAGCGTGCCACTCACCGCACCCTCGATCTGCAGCACGCGGTCGCCGGTTTCCACGAGCTTTTGATACGTGTCGATGATGGGGAGGCCCGCACCAACGGTCGCCTCGTACTTGATACGGCGGCCGGCCGCCGAGGCTGCAGCCATCAGTGCCGCATAACCATCGCGCGATCCGGCGACGGGTTTCTTGTTGGCCAGGACGACGTCGAAACCCTGACCCAGCGCGGCGATGAGAAGCGGCGTCGTCTCGTCGCTTGTCACGTCCACCACGACCGGATGCGAAACGGCGTGGTCCGCCATGAACTTGAGCGCCTCGGCCGCGGAGGCCTTGGTACCGCCCAACGACGCGACCAAGGCGCCACCGTCCTTCTCGCGCGCCAGCTCGAGAAGACGACGATCCGAGAGGCCGCGTTGATCGAAGACGTACCCGGAGCGATCGAGTACCCCAACGACCCGCACAGGCGGTCCGCCGGACGAAGCCGTAATCTGATCCGCGAGCGCGCGCCCGACGCGCCCGAATCCGAGGAACACGACGTCGGTGTACGGCGTCGCCAGCGGACGGCCGCCGCCGATCTTCGAGAGCTGAAAGACGGCGTGCACGCGTCGCACCGCCTCGGGCACGTCAGGCTCGCGGACGACGAAGGAGATGTTGCGCTCGGAGGAGCCTTGCGCGATCGCGACGACGTTGACGCCGGCGGTGGCGAGCGAGGAGAACACACGCGCCGCCACGCCCGGGGTGCCGACCATGCCGTCGCCGACGACGGCGACGACCGCCATCCCTGGACGTGACGTGACGTTGTCGATCAGCCCGCTGGCCAGCTCGCCCTGGAACGCGCGCTTGACTGCGCGCACCGCGCGATCGGCTTCCGGCTCCGGCAATGTGAACCCAATCGAGCTCTCTGAAGAGGCCTGGAAAATCGTGGACACGGACAGACGCTCCGCGTCGACCGCCACGAACGTCCGGGCGGCAATGCCGTGCACGCCGGCCATGCCTTTGCCGGCCACGGTGACGACGGCTTGGCCGCGGATGATTGCGAGCGCCTTGACCGGATGGGTCCGGTCCGACCGCCGGGCAGAGACCTCCGTCCCCGGCTGATCGAGATCGACGAATGACCGCACGCGCAGCACGATGCGAGTGCCCGCGATCGGAATGAGTGCGCGGGGATGCAGCACCTTGGCGCCGTAGTGCGCGACCTCTGCCGCCTCGCGATGGTGGAGCTGCGGGATCAATCGAGCGTCCGTGACCAAACGCGGATCCGCGGTCAAAATGCCCGGCACGTCTTTCCAGAGCACCGCGGTCGCGGCGCCGAGAGCACGCGCGAGGAGTGTTGCCGTGAGATCCGAGCCACCGCGCCCCAGGGTCGTCACGCTGCCGTCCGGTCCGTGCCCGATGAATCCAGGGACGACCGGCGTCTGGCGGCGGGCCAGGAGCGGCTTGAGCGAGCGTCGTGCGCGGCGAGTCGTGCCTTCGAGGTTGGGAGCGGCGCCGCCGTGATGACCGTCGGTTTCGACCACGTCGGCGGCGTCCACGAACGTCGCCTGGCGGCCGGCTTCCGTCACGGCCGCCGCGAGCACCGCGGCCGACACGCGCTCGCCGCGCGAGACCAGCACGTCGCTCGTGCGCGGCTCGAGATGGCCGAGCACGCCAACCGCGATCGTCAGGTCCTTGTATTCGCGCGCCGCCGCGTCGATGAGCGCCAGCAACTGCCGTCGGCGCGCGCCGTTCGAGACCAGCTCGTGCGCAACCGCACGATGACGTTTCAGGAACTCCGCGGCCGCGTGGGCCGCCGCTTTGGCGTGTCCGGCTGCCGCACGCGTTGCGCCATCGAGGAGAAGGTCCGTCACACCGCCGAGCGCCGAGGCCACGATGACGACCGGCCCTGGCGCCGAGGCAATCAGATCGGCCGCCTTGCGAATGGCCGCAGCATCGGCCAGCGACGCGCCGCCGAATTTCCAGACCTCGAGTTTCCCGCCTTCGCGCCTTCGGCGCTTCGGCGGGCTCATCGCTTGGAGGCCGTGGCGGCCAGGGTCAGATCATCGACGGTGCGCCGCACCTTGTCGTAATCGTTGGGCAACTCGATCGGAGGGTTCGCGAACTTGCCGCGACGCGCAGGATCCGTCGAGTGGTACGCGACCTTGAAGTCCGTGAACTTCAGGCCGTTCGCGGTCGAGATCACGATGACGCAATCGGTGCGCTTGACCTCGCCTCGGGCGATGAGCTTCTCGAGGGCCGCCAGCGCCACGCCCGTGTGCGGGCAGTTGAACAGCCCCGTCAGGTCCGCGCGGGCCGCCGCATCCTGAAGCTCCAACTCGGTTGCCTGCTCGACGACGCCGTCGTATTTCTGGAGCGTACGAATCGCTTTGCGGATCGACACCGGATTGCCGATGCGAATCGCGGAGGCAATCGTCGGTCCGGCCGTCATCGGTTCGAACTGCCAGTTGTTCTTGTAGGCGCGGTACAGCGGATTGGCCGCGGCCGCCTGGGCGACGACGATCCGCGGGCGCTTCTTGATGACGCCGAGCTCCAGCATCATGTCGAACCCGGCGCCGAGCGCGCTCACGTTGCCGAGGTTGCCGCCAGGGATCACGATGAGATCGGGAACCTTCCAATCGAACTGCTGCACGATCTCGACCGAGATCGTTTTCTGACCCTCGATGCGCAGGCTGTTCATCGAGTTCGCGAGGTAGACGCCTTCTTCCTGGGCCAGGCGTGTGACCATCGACATGCAGCCGTCGAAGTCCGTGTCTACCGCGAGCACGCGCGCGCCATTGGCAATCGGCTGAAGGAGCTGTGCCAGCGTCACCAGGCCTCTCGGCAGGATCACGACGGCCGGAACGCCCGCGGCCGCGGCATACGCGGCGAGGGCCGCGGACGTGTCGCCCGTGGACGCGCAGGCGACGGCCCGAATCCCGCTGCCGTCCGCAATCATCTGCTTCACGACCGAGACGAGCACGGTCATGCCGAGGTCCTTGAACGACGCGGTGTGCGAGTTGCCGCACATCTTGACCCAGAGATCTTCGAGCCCGTACTGCTGGCCAAGCCGCTCGGCCCAGAACATGTTCGTGCCGCCCTCGTCCATCGACACGACGTTCTCGTTGCGCAGCTCGGGACAGACCCATTCCTTCTTGCCCCACACGCCGGAGCCGTACGGCCACGACGTGCGCTTGTAGCGCTCCTCGAAGAGCCGCATCCACTCAACGGGCGTGCGCTGGGCGAGCGCGGCCATGTCGTGATCGACGCGCAGCAGGTCGCCACACGTCGGGCAGTGATAGATCGGCCGCCAGATCGGATATTCGCCGGCGCAGCCGGCCGAGCACCGGAAAACCGCGCGGTAGGCGCTCATTGCGAAACGGCCGGTACCGCGCTCGTCGCGACAGCCGCCTCGAAGTCAGCCAGGGAGCGGCCGATGTGGATCGGCTGCACGCCCTTGCCGTTGAGCAACTCGATAGTCTTGTAGCCGTTGCCGGTGATGCAGATCACGATCGACTCGTCTCGCGGAATCGCGCCGCGCTCGATGAGCAGCTTGGTCGCCCAGACCGTCACGCCACCGGCACCCTCGGTGAAGATGCCTTCGGTCTCCGCCAGGAGTTGAATGCCCTTCACGATGTCGTCTTCCTCGACTTTCGCGCCGGCGCCGCCCGTTGACCGCACCGCACGAAGGACCTGGAAGCCGTCAGCCGGGTTGCCGATAGCAATCGACTTGGCGACCGTCTTCGGCTTCACGGGCTCGGGGAACTCGAGGTCGGCCTCGAGCGCGTCCACGACCGGCGCGCAACCGGCGGCCTGCGCCATGTGAATCGCCGGCAGATCGTGGTCCAGCAGGCCGATCAGGCGCATCTCGTCGAATCCTTTCAGGATGCGCGGCAGCAGCGTGCCGCCGGCAACCGGCGAGACGACGTGGCGGGGGAATGCCCAGCCGAGCTGCTCGGTGATCTCGAACGCGTACGTCTTGGCGCCTTCCGCGTAGTACGCGCGCAAGTTGATATTCGCGAAACCCCAGCCGTACTGATCGGCCACCTGCGTGCACAATCGGTTCACATCGTCGTAGTTGCCGCGCACGGAGACGACGCGCGGGTTGTACACGCTCGCGCCGGCCACCTTGCCCGCCTCGAGATCGTCAGGAATGAACACCGAGCACGCAAGCCCGAGGCGCGCGGCGTGCGCCGCGACGCTGCCAGCGAGGTTGCCCGTGGACGCGCACGCAAACGTGTTGAAGCCAAGCTCGACGGCCCGCGTGGCCGCCACGGACACGACGCGATCCTTGTACGAGCACGTCGGGTGGTTGACCGAGTCGTCCTTCACGTAAAGCTCGCGAACGCCGAGCCGTGCGGCCAGACGGTCCGCCTTCACGAGCGGCGTGAATCCGGAATGGAGGCCCGTGCGCGGCTCGCCCTCGATCGGCAGGAGCTCGCGGTAGCGCCAGAGATTCTTGGGCCGCTTCTCGATCATCTCGCGCGTCACCGTGCCGGCAATGGCCGCGTAGTCGAACGCGACCTCGAGCGGGCCGAGACACTTCGTGCAGACCCAGAGGGCGCCGGCAGGGTACTCGGTCTGACAGAGGTGGCAGCGGAGACGGAAGTTCATTGGTGTCCTTAAGAAACCGGGTTTCTTAGTCTTAAGTCTATGAAACCCGGTTTCATGCTGGTTGATGTGCCGACAGCGTTCTGATCGTATACGCGACGCCCAGCCGCTTGTAGATGTCCGCCAGGAGGGCTGCTGCTTCGGGGTGACCGTCCGCCGCGAGGATCGCAATCGTCGGGCCCGAACCGCTCAGACACACGCCGAGCACCGACGGGTGGTCGAGGGCGAGAGCTTCGGGTAGTCCAGGCACGAAGGCCTGGCGCGTCGGCTGGTGCCACCGATCCCCGAGGGCCTCGCGAAGGTCGCCGAATTGCCCGGTCTCCAGCGCCCGAACGAGCAGGAGCGCCCGTTGAAGGTTGAAGACCGCATCGCGGAGCGCCACCGTCTGCGGCAGGATCTTCCGGGCTGCCGCGGTTTCGAGCTGCGCCTCGGGCGTTCCGACGACGAGCCTGAGGGCGTCTGGCCAGCGCCAGGCGCGAGCTTCGACCCGGCCGTCACCGAACTGACAGCTCAGCGCCAGGCCT
>Ga0190274_10000957_pt1 | contig 16806 bp, 14 predicted proteins | sample Popmic531T_FD_133002 | JGI IMG/M metagenome (GOLD analysis project Ga0190274, IMG submission 133002) | Populus adjacent soil microbial communities from riparian zone of Yellowstone River, Montana, USA - 531 T | ecosystem: Environmental > Terrestrial > Soil > Riparian zone | place: USA: Montana... | reverse complement strand
GCCTGCAGGGTGATCTGCGCCCGCGCCTGCTGGCCGGCGGTGACCAGCAGCGGCGAGTGGTTCGCCTGCGCGTTGAAGATCGCCCCCATCGCGTTGCCGACCCCGGGTGCGGTGTGGAGGTTGACGACGGTCGTCTTGCCGGAGGCCTGAGCGTAGCCGTCGGCCATGCCGACCACGACCGCCTCCTGCAGCCCCAGCACGTAACGGAAGTCGGAGGGGAAGTCGGCGAGCATCGGCAGCTCGGTCGAGCCCGGATTGCCGAACATCGTCGTCATCCCATGGGCCCGGAAAAGGTCGAAGGCGGCCTCGCGTACGGTGGGCATGGGATCGAACCCTATCCGGCGCGATTCAAGGGGGCGGCGGGTGGGTGTCGATAGGCGGAAAAGTGAGCCACCGACCCCTCACCTTCCGCCACCGCGTCGAGCGCGCCGGCCTCGCCGTCGCCCTGGTCTGCGCGGTGCTGCTCTGGGCGGCATCGACGGGCTTCGCGGGGCCAACCTCCACCCGTGTCGTCTACGGCACCGGGGAAATCGTCCCGATCCCGGCCTCGATCCCGCACGAAGAAGGGGACATGGTCGACCGGCGGATCATCCCCAACCTGCGCTGGATCGCGCAGCGCTACCCGATCTACGTCACCGACGGCTACTCGGGGCAGCTCCCCAGCGGCGAGCACGCCGGCTGCGACAACTGTCACACCCGCGGCTCGGATCACCACAACGGCCTCGCGGTCGACATCGTGCCGGTCGGCGGCGGAACCAAATGCGACGCCAACTGGACGGCGATCACCCGGCTCGCCCTCTGGGCCGAGCCGCTGCCCGGCAAACCCGCCCCGCCCTTCCGCTGGGTCGGCTACGAAGGCGACGCCGGCCACGGCTGCGGCCACCACCTCCACCTCTCCTGGAACCACGCCGTCGTCCCCGAGTTCCAGGTCGCCGAATGGGTCGAAGTCTTCCCGGTCGGCCCGCCCAAACCCGGCGCCGAAAAACCGCCTCGCAAGAAACGGTCGGCCGCCCCGAAGCCGCCCCCCGGCCCCTCCGGCGGCATCTCCACGGTCCGCACCGGCGGCCTCGGCGCCCGCGTCGACTAGCGTCGCGGAGTAGCGCTCATAGGATTCGGTGCGTATGCGCGCGCCGATCGTGATCTTTCTTGCGCTTGCCGTGACGTTCGTCGCCGGGTGCGGCGAACGTGACGACTCGACGCCCGTGGTCTGCCTCGAAGGCACGCGGGTCTACCTGGAGGCGCTCGGCGACGCGCCGGGAGAAGTGCGGCTGGGAGGAGAGACGCCGATCAGCGGATGCCTGGCCGAGAACCAGGAGGGCGGCGACCTGGCGACGGTCGGGGAAGCGATGGTCGAGGCGGCGACCGAGCTGAACGCCGAAGCGCGGGGCGAACCGGGCGGCGACGCCAACGTCCAGCTCGGCTATCTGATCGGGGCCGCGCAGCGCGGGGCCGACCGCACCGAAGGCATCCACGCCGACCTCGTCCGCCGCCTTGTCGTCGCCGCGCGCTACGCGCCGGGCGACCAGCCGCTGCCGCCGGACTTCTTGCGCGCCTACCGCGAAGGTTTCGACGCCGGCGGGGCCGACGGCTAGCGCGGCGAGACGATCACCAAGCGGCCGTCGGCCAGCCGGTAGGCGGTGCCGACCGGCTGGCCGCGACCGCTGGCCCGCTTGCCCTCGGCCGGCTCGGGCAGGACGCGGACCTTCTCGCCGGGCGGCGAAGCGGCACGGCGCTGAACCTCGCCGCTCTTGGCATCCACGGTGAGGGTGAGGCCGGCGATCAGGAAGGCGACCGCGAGCACGATCCCTATGTCGAAGAGGTTGACGAGGCCGTCGAGCGGGTCGCCGGCGTTCTCCTCGATCCGGCCGTGGCGGCCGAGCCCGGTCCTGTTCATCGAGCGACCTCGGCCGCAAGCGGCGCGACCGCCGTCGGCATCGCCGCCCCCTGCTCGAGCGCGGTCAGGTCTTCGGTGTACATGCGGGTCCGGGCCAGGGTGAGGGCGAAGGCGACGGTGCCGACGAGGAGGCCGATCACGGTGGCGCCGAAGGCGTCGCGCAGGTTGTCGGCGAGCATCGCGACGTCGCCGCGGCCGAGCGCCGCCAGGCCCGGCGCCAGCGGGATCAGCGTCCCCATCAGGCCGATCGCCGGGCCGGCGCGGACCAGCAACCGGGTGCGGTCGAGCCGCCGCTGGGCGGAGAGCTCGTAGCGGGCCAGCGCCCGCTCGGTCGCGCCGGCGCGGTCCGCCGCGGGAGCCGCCGCGATCTCGCCCAGCGCCGCCGCGGAGATCGCCCCCGGCGCGCTGTACGCGTAGTAGCCGGCGTGCTGGGGGTCGGCGACGGCGCGGGCGGTCAGTTCGCCGAGGTCGACGTGACGGGCACGCACCCGCCGGCGCCAGAGCTCGGCCCCGAAGCGCCCGACTTCGAGCGCGCAGAAGAGCAGGGCGAGAACCGCTGCGAGCAGGACCGGGACCTGAAGTGCGGTGGCGATCTCCGCCAGCGCGTCGCCGAGGTCGATGACGGCGGCACTCACGCCGGCGCCCCCCTCAGGACCCACGGGCGGCGGCGCTCGATCCAGGCGCCGAGCAGGCCGAGCAGCAGCGCCGCGGCGCCGATGCCGAGCGCGACCTCCGCTCCGTCTCCCTGATCCGGGCCGGCGCCGCGCAGGCCGGGCGCGCCGAAGAACGGCTTGCCTCCGCCGCCGACCAGGGTCCCGGTGACCGTTTCCCCACGCTCCTCGCTCGCGGTCCCCCCGGAGCCGAACCCGCCTCGTGAAGACGATTCGCGACCGCCCCCTTCGCCGGCGACGGCCGGAACCGCCCCGACCGCGCCTGGTTCCCGCGCCAGCGTCCCGGCCGGCTGGATCGCGTTCTCGCCCCGCCGCGAGGCGCTGTGGTTGGCGGGCCGGGCGCCGTCGCCGATCGCCCGAGCGCCGCCCGGCGTCTCCCCGCGGCTCTGCGGCCGCGGGCGGCTGAACAGCGGCGCGCCCCGACCTCCCCCGCCGGCGAGGACGCCGTTCCGGTTCGCGCTCTCGCCGCCCTGCCCGGACCGCGGCTGGGCCGGTGGCGTTTTGATCGCCCGCGGCGCGGCGGGAATCGGCCAGGCCTGTCCGGCGAAGGCGGGCGCGACGTAGGCGGTCATCCAGACACCGTTGAGATCGCGGCTGGGCTTCCAGCGGATGTGGCCGTCGGGCTGCTGGAGCGATTCGAGGAAGTCGAGTGGCTCTTCGGTCGCCTCGCCGGAGCCGCTGCGCCACTCTTCGGGGTTGTCGCCAACCGCCCAGATCGCCTGCACCGCCCAGGCGGTCGACGCGACATTCGCCTCGGAAACGCCGGGAAAATCGGGGAAACCACCATCGGGGTTCTGGGCGCCGCGCAGGTAGGCGAGTCCCTTCTCGACCGCCGCACCCGCCCCCCGGCCGGCGGCGACCAGCGCCTGGATCGCGGCGCCGGTCATGTCGACTTCGTCCTGCGAGCTGGTGGCGTGCCAACTCCAACCGCCGCTGCTGAGCTGGGCCGCTTCGATCCAGTCCGCGGCCCGCTGGATCGGCGCCTGCGCTTCGGCCTCCTGAACCGGCGCGAGGGCGAAGACCGCGAAGACCGTGTCGTTGACCCCGGACGCCCCGCCGGGCACGTGCGGGAACGATCCGTCGGGCCGCGCCCGGTCAAGCAGCTCCGCCACCAGGTCGACCCCGCCGAAGTCGTGCGGATTCGTCCCGGCAGCGTTGACCACCATCAGTTCGCGGTCCAGCGTCGTCGTGCAGGCGATCGGCGCGCACTCGGTTTCTTCGATCCCCTGCCGGTAGTGGGAGACGAGGTAGGAGTGCGCATCGATGCCGCCCGGCCGCGCCTGGTCCTGGGGATTGATCCCGGCGGCGGCCAGAGCGAGCGCGGTCCACGCGCTCGAGATCTGGCTCGGTTCCCCGGAGGCGCCGAACCCACCGCCCGGCAGCTGGGACTCCTGCAGGTAGCGGACGGTCCGGTCGAGCGCCGCGCGCCCGTCGGGATCGGTCGCCCCTGTTGCCGCTGTCACCGCGACGGCGAGCACGAGCCCGCTCAGCACCAGGGCGAGGAGGACGAGGCGGCGCATCGCTAGCGCGGCACCCGCACCGTGCCGAGCCGGGCGGCCGACGCGCGGCCGAGGACGTCGGTGACGGTCAGCCGCAGGCGGTAGGCGGCCCCCTGCGGGAGGCGCAGCGTCGCCGCGCTGCCGCCGCTTCCGCTCGCCCCGCCCACGTAGCGCGCGTTCCTGCGCCCGAGGGCCAACGAGGCGACGGTCCACTTTCCGATCCCGGGGCCGGGATCGAGCACCCGCCAGCTCGCTTTCACCACGCCGCGGTCGAGGCGACTGCGGTCCAGGGGCAGGAGCTTGAGGCGGACCGGTCGGGCGGGGCCGACCGACGGAGGCTCGCCGACGGACGGCGAACCCTGTCCACCGCCACCGCCCTGCTCGCCGCCCGCCGGAGGCTCTTCGCCGGGCTCTTCCGGATCGCCTTCTTCCTCGGGCGGCGGCGGGATCCGCACCTGGTCGTCAGCCGGCGGCGGCGGGCATTCGCTCGGGTCGAGTTCGTACACGCAGACGTCGAGCCGGTTCGAGCGGATCGCGGTCTCCTCCCCGCCGGGGCCGATTGCCGCCGCCTTGATCCGGTGCCAGCCCACCGTCTCGAAGGCGATCTCCGCCAGCCCGTCCCCGTCGGTCGCCGCGGTCTCCTCGCTCCCGACATCGACCGCTTCGAACCCGCCGGGACCCTCTACCACCGGGGCAACCTCCGCGCCCTCGAACGGCTCGGCGCCGTCGCGCTGCGGGGCGGCGGGTGGCTCGCTCTCGCCGGCGCCGTCCCAGGCTTCGACCGTGACCTCGAACGGCTCGCCGAGCTCGACGCTCGCGGTCAGGGTCACGGCGCCGCCCGGGTACGCGGCGGGGTACAGCCCCAGCCGCGGCCGGCCGGTGAAGGCGTCGTAGCTCCAGAGGACCTCATCGCCCTGGTCCACCACGTACTGGCAGCCGCCGACGCCGGTGAAGAGGTTGTTGACCGCGAGGCCCCAGAACTCGCCGGCCGCTTCGTCCTCCGCGTCGGGCCCCCAACGCTCGACGAAGTAGTCCTCGAACGGCTCCGCGTACCAGCGCCCGTCGAAGTCCTCGCCGAGGATGGCCATCGCGTCGACCGCAGCGGCGGTCGGGGTCGGCCCCGGCGTCGGGTTCTGGTTGTTGTTGAGCCCGTTGCAGCGGCGCCCGGACGGCGGCGCTTTCGCGTCAGAGGCGGCGCGGACGTTGTGCCCGTCGGTCTGGATCGGCCCCTCGAAGAGCGTTTCAGTCCTCCCCTCGACACGGACGTCGACGGCGGCCGGCGCGGCCACGGCCGGCGTCAGGAGGGTGGTGAAGATCGGGATCGCGACGGCGAGCGTCGCAAGGATGGTGCGCATCTGCCTCAGCCCCTTTCCGCGAGGGCGGTCGACGGTTGCGGATCGGAGGGAGGTCTCCTGGCTTCCGAGTCTCCTGCCGCGCCTTCCCGGCCTCTCGGCCAGTGGCTGCCTCGTCGGCATGCGGCGGGTTCTGCTCGGTCACAGTGGCGGGCCCGCGCCGGTCTTTCACCGGCTTCCCTGTCCACCGATCCTCTTGCTGGCGGCCAGTCTAGACCACGCCCGGGAGGCCGCCGCGAGGCGACCTCCCGGGCCGAGTCGGCCTATTCGTAGCGGAGGTGGATCGTGTCGCCGACGCCGATCTGGGTGCTGCGTTCGGCCTGAACCTCGGCGCCGCCGTCGATCGAGACGTTCCATTTTTCGGCCGGCGCCGCCGGGTAGCCGTTGACCTGGGTGACCGCGCCTTCGCCGCTGCCGGGCAGGAAGCCGAACTCCTTCCGTTCGTTCGCGAAACAGGGGTCCTTATGTCTGCGTCAGGCGGCGAGTACTCGGACTCGGGCCGGGCGGTTCGCCGTAGCGGCGGCCGCTGCCCACACCGTTGCGCGTCAGTCCCGGATTCGCACCGGGTTCCCTCGCACGCTTGACCGGTCGAACATACCTGGGCGAACGGCGGCGCCAGGCGATCGCCTTGACAGGGGCTTATGCTGGCCGCCACATATCCACGGATCGGTGGACAGGGAAGCCGGTGAAAGACCGGCGCGGGCCCGCCACTGTGACCGAGAACAGCCCGCCGCACGCCATGCGGCAGCCACTGGCCGAGAGGCCGGGAAGGCGCGGCGGGAATGGCTCGGAAGCCAGGAGACCTCCCTCCGATCCCTCCACGAAGCCCTCGAGGAAAGGGGTCCAAGGATGCGAGCAACCTCGCTTCTACGCATGTCCGCGCTCTGCGCGTCAGTCCTATCGCTAGCCGCGCTGCCCACCACGGCGGCCGCCACCTCCACCCAGGCGGAAATCGACGCCGCGGTCGGAGCGGCGGCCGACTACGTCCGCGCCCAGCAGGACCCGGCGACCGGCGAACTCTCCGCCTTCGGCGGCGACTGGGCGGTGACCGCCCTAGCCGCGGCCGGCGTCAACGCCGCCGACGTGCACGGGCCGGAACCCGGCGACCCGAGCCTGCAGGATTACTTCCTCGGCGAATACACGCTGCCTAGTTGGGACGAAGAACCGCCGGGCCGCACGGTCGCCGACTACAGCCGCTCGGTCCTGGTTTCCTACGCGGCCGGCCTCGACCCGGCCCGCCTCTCGGCGAGCTCGAACCAGCCGGCCCAGCTCGCCGGCCGCTGGAACCCGGTCACCGGGAGCTTCGGCGAACCGAGCACCTACAACACCGCCTTCTCGATCCTCGCCCTGCGCACGATCCCGCTCCCGGGCTGGGCGCTCGATCCGGCGGTCTCCTTCCTGCGGCGCAACCAGCACGATGACGGCGGCTGGACCTACTCGGCGGCGCTCGACGGGGCGGCGCAGGCCGAACCGAGCGAAGAGGACATCACCGGCGCCGCGCTCGCCGCGCTCTGCGAAGCCGGCGTACCGGCCTACGACCCGGCGGTGGCAGCCGCGCTCGAGTACCTGCGCGGGCGGCTGATCTCCGGGACCGGCGGGATCGAATACCTCTGGGGACCGCCCAACGCCGACACCAACGGCTGGGTCGTCAGCGGCCTCACCGCCTGCGGCATCGACCCGCAGTCGGCGCAGTGGACGGCGGGCGGCGCGACCCCGGTCGATTTCCTCCTCTCGCTGCAGGTCCAAGCGGGCGTGGGTGAGGGCGGCTTCGGCTACTCCGACGCGACGGCGGCGGACCTCTACGCCACCCAGGACGCGCTGCGGGCGATCGCCGGCGGGGTCTTTGCCGTGGCGCCGCCGCCGCGCCAGGATCCATCACTGCCGCGGGTCCGCCCGGTCCCAGCGGTGGCCGCCGGGACCCCGGTCCCCCACCTGATCGCGATCGGTCGCGGTGCCGGCAACGTGCGGATCTGCAAGGTGACGGCGCCGGCCGGCGCGCCGCTGCCGCAGCTGCTCGCCGCCGCGCAGACGGGCTCCCACCCCGCCGGCTGCGTGACCTCGTTCGAGGTCTCCGGCGGCGAGGTCGTCTCCGTCAACGGCGTCTCGCCCGAGAGCGAGGACGAAGCCTGGCTGCTGCGGCTCGACCGCGCGGCCGAGGCGGTCGCCGGCGAGCAGCCGGTCGGGTTCGGCCAGCTCGTCGCGCTGCGGCTCGGCCAGGACCCGGGAACCCGTTTGGGTGCTCCCGGACCGGCGGGAGCCCCGGGCGCCATCGGGGTTCCCGGGCGGGGGCTGCGCGGCCGTCAGGGCAGGCGCGGGCCGCAGGGCAGGCCCGGGCGCAACGCGACGTTCAGGTGCAAGGTCCGCAAGCGGCACGGCGGCGCCAAGCGGGTGGGCTGCGTCGTCAAGCGCGGGCGCGCCGGGTGAGCTTGACGGGGCGCCAGCACCTCGTGGGGAATACGCTCCCAGAGCAAGAGAACTTCCCATGGAGGCAGCCTTGACCGAACAGCTCTGGGGTGGCGAGACCACCAAAGCCGTCGACAACTTCCCGGTTTCCGGCCAGACGGTGCCGGTGCCGGTGGTCCGCTGGCTGGGGCGGATCAAGGCGGCCGCGGCCGAGGTCAACGGCGAGCTGGGCCTGCTCGATTCCGATCTGGCGGAGCGGATCGCCACCGCCGGCAAGGCGGTCGGCGAGGGCGAGCACGACGACCAGTTCCCGGTCGACGTCTTCCAGACCGGCTCCGGCACCTCTTCGAACATGAACGCCAACGAGGTGCTCGCCAACCTGGCCGGCGACGGCGCCCACGCCAACGACCACGTCAACATGGGCCAGTCCTCGAACGACGTCTTCCCCAGCGCCGTGCACCTCGCCGCGCTCGACGAGGTGCAGCGCGATCTGCTGCCGGCGATGGGCTCGCTGGAGGCGGCGCTGGAGCGCAAGGCGGAGCAGTTCGCCGACGTCGTCAAGGCCGGCCGCACCCACCTGATGGACGCGGTCCCGGTCACGCTCGGCCAGGAGTTCGGCGGCTACGCCGCCCAGGTCCGGCTCGGGATCCAGCGGGTCGAGGCGACGCTGCGCCGGGTTGGCCAGATCCCGCTCGGCGGCACCGCCACGGGCACCGGCCTCAACACCCACGAGGAGTTCGCCGCCAAGGTGCGCGAGAAGCTCGCCGCCGAGACCGGCCTGGCGATCTCCGAGCCGCTCGACCGCTTCGAGGCGCAGGGCAACCGCGACGCGCTGGTCGAGCTGTCGGGCGCGCTCAAGGTCTTCGCCGTCTCGCTCAACAAGATCGCCAACGACCTGGCGCTGATGGGCTCGGGCCCGCGCGCCGGCCTCGCCGAGCTGCGGCTGCCGGAGCTGCAGAAGGGCTCCTCGATCATGCCCGGCAAGGTCAACCCGGTGATCCCGGAGGTGGTGATCCAGGTCGCCGCCCAGGTGATCGGCAACGACGTCGCGATCACCGTCGCCGGCAGCCAGGGCCAGTTCGAGCTCAACGTGCGGGTGCCGCTGATCGCCCGCAACCTGCTCGACTCGATCAAGCTGCTCGCCTCCGCCTCGCGCCTGCTCGACGGGAAATGCGTTGCCGGCCTCGAGGCCAACGAGGAGATGACCGAGCGCCACGCCGAGGCCACCCTGGCGACGGCGACCGCCCTCAATCCCCACATCGGCTACGACCGCGCGGCGGACATAGTCAAGGCAGCAGCAGAGTCAGGCCGCTCCCTCCGCGAGGTCGCACTAGAGCAGGGAGTCGAGCCCGCCGTCCTAGAGGAAGCCCTCGACCACCGACGAATGGCGCGGCCCCACGACTAGCGCGGGTCGTCGATCAGCAGCTCGACGTTGCGGTCTTTCGGCTGGCCTTCGCCGATCGGGGCGCCGGACTGGAAGTCGTTGAAGGACATCGTCCGGGCCGCTGAGGCGAGGTCGTTGAAGTCCATCGCCGACGCCGCGGTGCCCGGCGCCGGCGCGGCCGCCTGGCCGACGTGGTCGACGATCGTGCCGAAGATCGAGAGCGTCCCGTCGTGGTTGTCGAAGACCTCGAGCAGGCGCGTCTGCTGCGGCCAGTCGGCCTCGGCCGCGACCCGGATGCTCCAGAAGCCGCCTTCGCCCCCCGGGCCTGGGAACGGGTTGACGATGTTGTCGTGCGAGTGCCCCGCGACCCAGGCGATCGCGTTGGGGAATTCGTGCAGCAGGTTGACCGCATCGGCCTGCAGGTGGATCGGGGACGAGAGGCGCGGGTCGAGGTCGCAGCCGGGGTTGACGTCGTGGCCGTGCGAGTCGGCGAGCAGGCAGGGCGGCGCCAGCTCGTCGGGCGCGTCGGCGACGAGGCTCTCCGGCGCGTGGTGGCTGAACACGACGACCAGCTCGTCGGCCGCGGTCGCCGCCTGCAGCTGGGCGCGCAGCCATTTGAACTGCGGGTCGTCGATGTTCCCGTCCGAGGTCGATTTGCCGGTCGGGGTGAGGATCGTCCCGGCCTCGGCCACGGTGTCGAGGGCGATGAACCGCATCCCCGGCGTCGGAGCCCACGAGTAGTAGCCGGCGGCGCCTTTCGAGGCGGTCTCCTCGGTCGCGTCGATCAGGTCGAAGCCGTGGCCGTCGGCCTGGGTGCCGGCTTTGAAGACGTCCTTGAACTGCTTCTTGGAGACGAACCGCCGGTTCGGGTCGCCCGGCACCAGGATCGTGTTCTGCGGGCTGGTCAGCAGCGAGGCGAGCAGGTTCGCCGGGTTGAGCAGCGAGGCCAGCAGCGCGCCCGCGTTTTCCGGGTTGGAGACCGGCCCGATCGGCTTCAGGCAGCCGGTCGCGACCTGCTCGAAGGCGGCGTTGGCGGCCGCGTTCCCCTGGACCAGCGCGTCGTGGTTGCCGAAGGCGACGTAGGACGGGACGTCGAGGCCTTCCGCGGTGAACGCCTGCTGGGCGCGGTCCATCAGGCCCGGGTATTTCGGCCAGGCGGCGTGGGTGCCTTTCGGCACGTCGGGGTCGTAGAACTCCGGGAAGGTGCCCTCGATGTAGTCGTCGTAGTCCTGGACGCCGGTGTAGCGGGCGGCCTCGGCGGCGCCCGGCACGAAGAGGTTGGGACAGAGCAGATGCGAGTAGGTCGCTTTGTTGACGCCGCTGTTCGGGTTCAGCGCGCCGCCCTCGAGCAAAGTCCGGACCCAGAGGGTCTCGTTGAGCTGCTGGCTGTCGGCGAGGTCGCCGGTGTTGATCGTCAGGTCCATGGCGCTGCGCGCGCCGCTGCCGTCGGTGACCGGGCTGGCGGCGACGAACTGGTTGACCTGGCGGACCATCGCCTCGGTGATCTGCGGCTCGAGCGCCTCCCAGGGCCGCCAGGCGGCGCCGAAGGGAAGGCTGAGCGGGGTCGAGAGCGGGTCGATCACCTCGAGCCGGGCCGGCGACTCCTCGTCGGCGAGCTGGAAGTCGGAGAGCTGGCCGAAGTAGAGGAGCGAGGTGCGGTCCTGGGCCCGGGTCGGCCCCGCCGTCCCAAGATCCTGCCGCACCGCGTACGGCTCGCCTGCACCGAGCTGGAGGAAGCGGTAGGTGCCGGGCGCCGCCGGGACGACGCGCTGTTCGAGGGTCGTCCTGCCGACCGTGTCGGAGACCGCCCCGATCGCATTCGGCGCACCGGCGACCGCGGCCAACGCCGCGATCGCCACACCGATCTTCACTGTCTCCCGTATTCCCACGGGCGGCAGCTTACCCAATTTTAAGTGAGATTTCTTTTGTACTAATTAACTGCGTTGACGCTCAGGGATCCTGAGATCTCCGCAGGAAGTCGTCGAACATCGGCACCGTGAAAGCCGTATCGCCATGGGCCGGGCTGTAGACCATCCCCTTTTGGATCAGTCCCGAACGGCGAGGGGCCACACTCTCGACTTTCACGTTGAGCTTTGCGGCGATATCGCCGGATCGGTGGGGACCTGGACCAAGTTCAGCCATCGCCACCAGGTACTTCTTCTCCGCCGGCGTCAGACGGTCCATTCGAACGCGAAAGAAGTTCTCGTCGAGCCTCCGTTGAACATCGCGAGCGGCGAGATACACGTCATCGAGAGTGATCGGCGAGTCGGGAGCCGCGTTCCAGACGTGATAGCCCCACTCCTGCAGGAAGTAGGGATAGCCCTGGGTGAAATCCAGGAGCCTGTCCAGGGCATCGTCGGAGAATCCGACGCCCTGCTCTCTCGCCGGGGTCTCGAGCACCGCTTTGGCATCGTCCCGCCCCAACGAACCTATTTCGGGAAAGTCGAAGAGCCGCTCGGCGTAGGACTTCGCGTTCCCGGCCAGACCCGGCAGCTGCGGAAGGCCGGCGCCGACCAGGATCACCGGCAGGCCCAGCTGGACGGTCCGGTGAATGGCGCTTATCAGGGCGGCCAACTCCTCCGGGGAGAGGTACTGCACCTCGTCGATGGCGATCAGAAGGCCCCTCTCGCGATCCTTCACCGCCTCGCCGACCGCGACGAGCAGATCCGTCGTGTCCTCGGCCAGGACCCCTGAGTCGGCGCTGCCTGCGATCGGATCGACGTTCAGGGCTATCGAGGCCCCATCCGGAAGGGTGTACGAAAACGACTTGAGAATGCCCAGGGCGCGTTTCACCGCCCTTGACACCGTGCCCCTGTCCAGTTCGATCAGGATCGACCTCAGGCGTGCGGCCAGCAGGTGCTCGAAGTCTCCGGTCTCCGGGGCCTCTATGAACGCACCAACCAGATTCTCCTCTTGCGCCATCTGATCGAAGCGGTTCAGCAGCACGGTCTTGCCCACGCCACGTAGGCCAATCGGCATCAGGCTCTTTCCCGGACGTCCCGAAACGGTCCGGCGAAGGGCGACCCGGTAGCTCTCCATCAGCTCGTCGCGTCCGAAGAACGCCGGCGGTGGAGTTCCGGCCCCCGGCGAGAAGGGGTTCTGGACGGGATCCATTTCAACGGACCTTACCGCATCTTATCCTTCTTACCGCAAAAAACGGTAAGTTTGGAAAGCGGGGTCAGCCCTGCAGGGTGACGAAGCGCTCCTCGGTCAGCTCGATCACCGCGTAGGCGGGCCCCTCGCGGGTGTTGCCGGAGTCCTTGACGCCCCCGTAGGGCTGCTGGTCGGCGCGGAAGGTCGGCACCTCGTTTATGAGGACGGCGCCGAACTCGAGGGTGCGGCCGGCCCGGAGGCCGCGGCCGATGTCGCGGCTGAAGACGCCCGCCTGGAGGCCGAACTTGGAGTCGTTGGCAAGCGCCAGCGCCTCGTCGAACTCCGAGTAGGTGTCGATCGTCGCCACCGGGCCGAAGATCTCCTCGCGCCAGACCTTGGCGTCCCTGGGCGGCGATGAGAGCAGGGTCGGGGCGAGGCAGCGGCCCTCGTCGACCAGCTCGCCGCCGCTCAGCAGCTTGGCGCCGGCGGCGACCGCCTCGTCGACCCACTGCTTGACGCGGTCGCGGTCGCCGGGGGTGATCAGCGGGCCGACGTCGGTGTTGGAGTCGAGCGGGTCGCCGACGGTCAGCTTCTCGACCTTGGCGACGAGGCGCTCGGTGAAGGCGTCGGCGACGTCCTCGTGGACGAGGATCCGCTGGATCGAGATGCAGCTCTGGCCGGCGTGGGAGAAGGCGTGGATCCGGGCTTTGTCGGCGGCCGCCTCCCAGTCGCTGTCGGAGTGGACGATCAGCGGCGCGTTGGAGCCGAGCTCCAGGTTGACCTTCTTGTGGGGGACGCGGCTGCGGATGTCCCACCCGACCCCGGCCGAGCCGGTGAAGGTGATCGCCCGGGTCAGCTCGTGCTCGACGATCGCGTTGCCGACCTTCGAGCCGGGGCCGGGGATGACGCTGAGCCAGGCGTCGGGCAGCCCCGCCTCGAGCAGGATCCCGGCCAGCTTCAGCGCCGAGATCGGCGTCTGCCCGGCCGGCTTGAGGACGATCGCGTTGCCGGCGGCGATCGCCGGCCCGAGCTTGTGGGCGACCAGGTTGAGCGGGAAGTTGAAGGGGCTGATCGCGCCGACCACCCCGTAGGGGACGCGCAGCATCACGCCGAGCTTGCCGGCGCCGGCCGGCGAGGCCTCCATCGGCACCGTGCCCCCGGTCAGCTTGCGCGCCTCGACGGCGGAGAAGGTGAGCGTGTCGACGCAGCGCTGCGCCTCGACCGTCGCCGTCTTCAGCGGCTTGCCCGCCTCGGCGGCGATCGTCAGCGCCAGCTCCTCGGTCCGCTCGCCGACCAGGCGGGCGGCGCGGTCGAGCACCGCGGCCCGCTCGTGCTGGGGGAAGTCGGCGGACTCGAAGGCCTCGTGGGCGGCGCGGACCGCGCGCTCGACCAGCGCCTCGTCGCCGATCGCGACCCGGCCCACGGTGCTGCCGTCGTAGGGGCTGGCGACCTCGGCCCACTCGCCGGTCTCGATCCACTCGCCCGCGGCGAGCAGCTCGTGGTCGACCGCTTCCACCGTCTGGGTTGCCATTCCGACCTCCTCCGTCGCTTCAGGCCAGCGTAGCGCCCGGCTCCTCTCCGCTCAGGTAGGGAATCAGGAGGAACCCGACCAGCGCCTCGGTCGCCTCCGGCAGCGTCTCCGCCCGTCCGGATCTGACGTAGCGGGCGAGCATCGTCACGACTCCGCCGAGCAGCAGGTCGGCCATCTCATCGGGGAGGTCCTCCCTGCCGGGATGGCCCGCCCGCAGCGCCGCGGCGAAGCGATCGAGCAGCAACTGCTGGCGCTCCCGAGCCGCACCCCCGGCGCGCGGAGCCTCGACCGCCAGCAGGTGCCCGACCAGGGGATTGGCGCCGAGCAGGGTCAGCGCCGCGGCGGCGGCCGCACGAACGCGCGCCTCCCAGTCCTCCAACCCTTCGACCGCCGCCTCGACCCGTTCGCATAGCCAGCGGCTCGCGACGTCGAGGGCGGCGAGGAAGCAGTCCTCCTTGCCCGCGAACTGCTGGTAGAACGCCGCCCGCGAGACGCCGGCTCCCCGCGTGATGTGGCCGATCGTCAACGCCGCGTAGCCGTGCTCGGGAAGCAGCCGCAGCAGGGCTGCGAAAATTCGCAGGCGCTGGTTGCCGGCGACGAAGGAGCGGGGCAGGCCGTGGCGGCCGGCGGGCAGCCGCGACAGAGCGAGCTCGGCCGGCAGGCCGGCCAGCGCCCCCTCCCCGAAGCGACCCTCCCGGCCCGCGGCGCACGGCTGCTCAGAAGGGGTCATGGCGAAGAGCCGACCTCGAGCAGGAAGCCGAGCAGCAGGTCACGCGACTCCGGCAGGAGCTCCGCTTCGCCCGCGAGAACGCAGCTGGTCACGTGGGAGACGAGCCCGCCGGCGAGCAGCCGAGCCCTCTCATCGCCCGGGGAAGCGCCGCCGGTCACACCGACCGACGCCTGCAGCGCCGCCGCCAGCCGGTCCAGCGAGCGCTCGTGGGCGAGCCGGGCCGAGCTCGAAGCCGCAAGCGCCTCGACCAGCAGCAGGTTGGCGAGCGGTGGGTCGGAGGCGAGGAAGTCGAGGCCGGCGCGCAACCCGGCGGCCAGCAGGGTGCGCGGGGCTCCCCCGTCCGGGATCGCGGCTTCGACGGCGCCGGAGAGCCGTCCTACCCCGTCGTCGTAGGCCGCCGCGAAGGACTGGTCGGCGGTCACAGAATCGGCAGCTCGGCAGCCGCCAGGCCCATCGCGCCCATTCCCTGTCGCTTCCCTCTGATACCGGCTCCGTTCTCAATTCGCGACGGCTGGAGATATAAACATTCCGGTTTGCCCTTGTCAAGGTACGCACATGGTATTGCTATTGCCTTCCACAGAGACATAGCGCATCAAGAGGCAGCGGGGCCACGATCGCTCGTGGCCCCGCCATAACTCCCCTTCCTGCGATTTACGACGTAATCGAGCCGATCTTGCTCGACAGGGTGTTGGCGAACCAGAGCAACCCGCCCGCTCCGGTATCGATGCCGGTGGGCGCGCTGCCGGCGGGAAGCGAGAAGGTGCGAACCGTGCCGTTGGCTTCGAGCTTGCCGATCAGATCCGCTTGCTGGATCGTGAACCAGGGCCTTCCGCCGCCGTCGACCGTGACTCCTCGTGGGGAGCCAGCTGCGACGCTGTATTCGGTGACGGTCCCTGCCGTGGTGATCTTGCTGACCTTTTTGTTGGAGAAGTCCGTGAACCAGAGATCACCGCTGGGATCCGCCGCGATCTCGACCGGATGGCTGCCTGCCGGCAGGGCGTATTCAGTGATCACACCGGCCGGGGTGATCTTGCCGATCTTCCCGGTGCCTCCGTTGGTGAACCACAGGTTTTTGTCTGAACCGGTGACGATGTCGACGGGATCGCTTTTCGCCGGCAGCGCGTATTCGGTGATCACTCCGGTCGAGGTGATCTTGGCGACCTTGTCAGTTCCATTGTTTACGAACCACATATTGGCGTTGCCCGCTACGATGGGGCCGGCCGTAATCCCTCCTGGGCCGCTTCCGGCAGGCAGAGCGTATTCGGTGATCACGCCGGTAGTGCTGATTTTGCCGACCTTGTTAGCACACCCGTTGGTGAACCACATTTTCGTATCCGCGGGATGGTCGTCGATGCTTTCGGAGCAGCTGAACCCGGGAAGGGTGTATTCGGTGAGTTCCGTGCCCGAGGTGCTGATGTGGCCGATCACGCCTTCTTCGGTGGAGAACCAGGGTTTGCTCATCCACCCGAAGGCGATTCCCACCGGGTAGCTTTTTTCGGGGAGTGCGTATTCTTTTATTTCGCCGATCGGCCGCACAACCGCGGTCGGTTTGGAGAACACGGAGGTGTTGCCTTCTTCGTTGTAAGCGGTGACTCTCGAGACGAGGGTTTTGCCGACGTCGGTAGCGGTGGGGGTGTAGGTGGAGAGGGTCGCGCCTTCGATGTAGGCGCATTCTGCCCCGGCAGCGTTGCAGCGCTGCCATTTGTAGCTGAAGGCAGTCGGGCTGCCGCTCCATTTGCCGTTGGACGTCGTAACTTTCGTGCCTTCGATCGGGGCCGAAGGACTGATGGCCGGCAGCCCGGTGTTGACGGGCGCTGCGGCGAGCGCCGTACCGGCCCCCGCGAACGCGGTGAGGGCGAGCGCCGTCACCACGGCGATGCCCAGGATCTTGAACTTGTTCACTTGTACCTCCCCTGCCCGGCGATCTGATCGCCAGGTTTGTTTGACTGGTTCTTGTGTTGAGACTGCGTACTGCTCTTGCGGGTTTGGCCCGCAAGTCCGTGGCGCCCCTGGCAGGGGTTAGGGGCGCCGGGAGTGGGATCTAGCGGCCTTTGCCGCCTTTGCCGCCTTTGCGGCTCTTGGCCTTGCACTTGGCCTCGAGCTCTGGCTTTAAGACCAGCATTCGTCCGTTGTGGGCGGTGAAGGTCGCCTTGGCCCTGTGTTTGCCCCGGCAGATGTCGGTGCTGTTTTCCAGGAGGCCCTTCCTGCCCGCGGGAAGGCTGAGGGTGAACCTGGAGACCGGGGCGTCG
>Ga0190274_10000956_pt1 | contig 16811 bp, 15 predicted proteins | sample Popmic531T_FD_133002 | JGI IMG/M metagenome (GOLD analysis project Ga0190274, IMG submission 133002) | Populus adjacent soil microbial communities from riparian zone of Yellowstone River, Montana, USA - 531 T | ecosystem: Environmental > Terrestrial > Soil > Riparian zone | place: USA: Montana... | reverse complement strand
TGCATGACGCCCGGTCCGAATCCGGTCATTTTCGCAGTGGATCTGTTCCCCGGGCGTGTCTACAAGGTATCGCTCGACGGGAAGGTCCTCGGCTGGCTAGGCGGCTCGGGCAAGACGCTGAAGAAGTTCGGCTGGATCCACGAGATCGCGTGCCCGTCCGAGAACGAGCTCTACGTCGCCGAGCTCCTGAACTGGCGCGCCCAGAAGCTGATTCTGCATCCGCGCTGAGGGCGGTCGGCGTGCGACGTGGCGTGGCGGCGGCGCGCCAGGAGCGCGGCCGGCCACGACTGCGCGCTGCTAGGTCGAGATGAAGCTCGCGATGCAGCCGGCCGGGGGGATCGGCCGATCAGCTGCACCGCGAGTTTCACGTGCCGCCTGTGGCTGCACTCCGATAATCGACTGCGGCGCCAGTCCCTGCACGGCGCCGTCTCGAGTGGTCACGCAGCGTGCCGCACCTATCACGTGCGTGCGCCAGCGCGATTCGCTCGACCACCCCATCAAGATTTCGAGTCGACGGGCCATTCCATTGGCACCTCGTGTCGTTCGCATCACCACCCCACCCCTGTGCAACTGTGAGCCGCTCGCGCAAACCCGCGGCGAGCCGCTTGAAAGCGGACGACAACTCGATAGCAAGAGCCGTGCCATGCACGCTCGACGCGTGCGATTCCCGCGCACTGCAAGGCTCTGCGCAGACTTGTGCGTTCCGGACACGGACGAAAACGCATTCCGCGTTATGAAATGTGTCTGCATTCACAGACACGCGCGGAGCGGCATCGCACTAAGCAATTGATTCGCAGCAAATGCCACGGGTCGCCGAATTGCGACGCAGCGTCGCCCGAGCGTCACATCCGCCGCCGAGCCGAGGCGCGCGATGCCGCGCGCAACCTACGCCGGTGCGCTCGTGCTCACCAGCTCGCGCGCACCGCGTCACGATCGACTTGATCACCGCGTAGGTACACGGCGTCGATCTTCCGAGTGTTCGTGATGTCGTCGAGCGGGTTAGCGGCGAGGACGACGAAGTCCGCGCTCTTCCCCGCCGCGACGGTACCCGCATCGGGGAGGCGCAGAAACTCGGCGGCCGTTTGCGTCGACGCGGTGATGACTTGCGCCGGCGTCATCCCGGCCGCGACCATGTCCGCCATCTCGAGGTGCGGGCCCCACGGCACGTTGCCGTCGGTGCCGAGCGCGATCTTGACGCCCTCCGCGCTCAAGCGAGCGAGGTTGCGAGCCTGAATCGCGTGCGCGGCCTGCAGCTCGGGCCGCTCGGTCGACGCGGTAGCCTGGAGCTCCTGCCACTGCGCGTCGGGGAGGCTGCCGCGCAGCCACGTGAGATCGGTCGCGACGCCGCGATCCGGCAAGTTCGGCACGACGACGAATCCGGGGCGTTCATGGAACAGCGCGACGACCTCGTCGTCGACGTCGGTGTCGCGGATGCCGTGCGCGAACGCGTCGAGGCCTGCGCGCAACAGCGCCTTCGCGTCCGACAGATTGAAGATGTGCGCCGTCACGCGCAGCCCGTTCTGGTGCGCCTCGTCGATCGCGGCCGCATAGAGCTCGGGTGCCAGCTTCTCGTACATGCCGTTACGGTCGTCGACCCAGATCTTCACGATGTCGACCGCGAGCGCCGCTTGCTCGCGCACCGCGTTGCGCGCCTCGTCGGGTGTCCGCACCCAGTACGGAATGTCCGTGCGCCCGGGCTCTGGGGCCGTGATGCCGCGGCCCGCCGTGCGATACAACGCCGCGCCGGGGATCGTCTCGCCGCGCACCTCGAACACCGCGGGGCCGTTGTCCTGACCCAAGCTCATCGCGGCGCCCACACCGAAGTAGGCGCGGTGCCGCAGGTCTTGCACCAGCGCGGCCCGGTCGCGGCTCAAGTGCGTGTGCGTGTCGACGATCGCGGGCATCACGGTCTTGCCCGCGAGGTTTACGCGCGCCGCGCCCGCGGGGACATCCACCTCACCGGCGCGGCCCACGGCGACGAAGCGATCGCGCGAAACGACGAACGTGGCATTGTCGATTGGCGCGCTCGCGTCGCCGACGATCAGGCGCGCACCTTCGAACACCGTGACGGCCTGCGGAGCCGGCACGGACGGCGGAGGAACGGGCGGCCCGGAACAGGCGGCGAAAGCCAACATGATCGAGCACGCCGATGCGAGGAAAGCGAGCCGACGGAGCAGTGATTCTGACGAGCGCATAGTGACCTCCCAAAAGCGTTCGTTAGCAGCGGTCTCGACTGGAGCGAACGCGCGGTTCGGCGCAGCCGCCTTAGTCCCCGCGCTAAGTGAGCTGCTCGCTGCGCCGATCGCGAACGGTCAGCGCAACGAGCAGCGACAAGACCATTGCGCCGGCGATGTACCACGCGAACACGATGTCGTTGCCCGTGCGCGCGATGAGCCACACCGCCACGAGCGGCGCCGTGCCGCCGAACAGCGCGTACGCGAGCCCGTAGCCGACGCTCACCGCGCTCACGCGCACGCCGCGCGGGAACATCTCGCACATCGCGGCCGGTTGCGGCGCCATCGATAGCGCGAGCAAGGCACCAAACGTCATCTGCGCGGCGGCGATACCCAAGGGAACCGTCCCATGCATCGCCGACGCGAGCGGATACGCGAGCAAGATGCACCCCGTCATGCCAATGCCCATGACGAGCTTGCGGCCGACCCGATCCGATACCCACGCGGCGATCGGCAACACGACGAGAAACGTGAGAATCGTAAACGTAGTGATCCGCAGCGCCGCCGCCTGACCGACCGGCGTTTTCTGGGCTACCCAGGTCGCGGCGTACACGAACAATGTGTAGTACGTGGTCGCCGTGCCCACGTTCAACGCGAACACGCGCGCCACCGCGCGTTTGTGATCGCGGAACGCGAGCCGCAGCGGCGATAGCGCCGGCGGGTTCGCCGGCCCGTCGAGCATGTTGCGGCGCAGCACGACGCCCACGACGGCGACCGCGATCCCCGAGATGAACGCCGCGCGCCAGCCCCAGCTCGCGAGATCTTCGGGGCTCAGCAGCGAGCTCAGTGCACCGCCGACGGCAGAGCCCAGCATCGTGCCGAACGTTGCGCCGAACATCGCGAAGCTCGAAACGAAACCGCGGCGCTTCTGCGGGGCGTGCTCCGCGAGGAAAACGATCGAGCTCGTGAACTCGCCGCCGACGGCCATCCCCTGGAACATCCGCAGGATCACGAGCAAGAACGAAGCCGCGATGCCGATCTGCGCGAACGTGGGCAACAGGCCCATGATCACGGTTGGGATCGCCATCATCGCGATCGACAGGATCAGCGCGCGCGCGCGCCCATAGCGATCGCCGATGTGGCCGAACAGCACGGCGCCCACGGGGCGCATCAGAAAGCCGACGGCGAAAGTCGCGAAAGCCGCGAGCAGCTTTGCGACGGGATCGTCGCCCGGAAAGAACTGCGCTGCGAGAATCGGAGCGAAGAAGCCGTAGACCGCGAAGTCGTACCACTCGAGCACGTTGCCGATCACGCCAGCCGTGACGATCCGCCGCAACGACCACGCGGGCGCGCTCACCTCGCCCGCGTTACCCCCCACCGCAATGCTCATGGCCGCAGTGTACCCGCGGGTCTCGCGCAGGGCACGGTCTGCTAGACTCGGCCGCCGCGGCGAGGGGTCGCCGATCGTCACCGCGCACGGCGGCGCACAAGGAGCTCAGCCGATGGACCTGCAACTGAAGGGAAAGAGTTGTCTCGTCACCGGCGCGAGCCGCGGTATCGGCCGCGGCACCGCCAAAGTCCTGGCGGCCGAAGGCTGCCGCGTCGCGATCCTCGCGCGCCGCGCCAACTTGCTCGACGAGCTCGCGCGCGAGATCGAGGGCGCGGGCGGGACGCGCCCGCTGATCGTCGCGGAAGACCTCACGGCTGCGGGCGCGCCGGAGCGCGTTCGCGAACGCGTGCTCGCCGAGCTCGGCGGGCTCGACGTCCTCGTGAACAACGCAGGCAGCTCGCGCCCGGTGAAATGGAATGCGTCCGAGGAGCAATGGCTCGAGGGCATGACGCTGAACTTCGAGCTCGTCCGGCGCCTCACGAACCAGTTCGTTCCGACGATGCGGGCTCAGAAGTGGGGCCGGATCATCAACATCACGGGCGCAAACGAGCCCCCAGGCGTGAACATCGCATCCGTCGCGAAGGCCGCGCTGCACAACTGGGCGAAGGGACTTTCGCGCGAGCTCGCGCCGGACGGCATCACGATCAATTGTTTGCCGCCCGGCCGGATCAACAGCGAGCAGATCCTCGGCCGGCTGCATCCGACAGCGGAAAATCGCAAAGCGTTCATCGACGCAAACATTCCGATCGGCTTCTTCGGCGAGCCCGAGGACATGGGGTATCTCGTCGCGTTCCTCGCCTCGCCGCTCGCGCGCTACATCACCGGCGAGGTGATCCACGTCGACGGAGGAATGCATCGATTCGCGGGATGAGCCAACGCTCATCGAATAGCCGGCCAGGGCGCTGGGCATTACACTCCGCGCGTCGTTCAAGGGACGTACTCACATGCGCATCGACGCGATCCGAATCGGCAACGACCCGCCGCACGACGTCAACGTGATAATCGAGGTGCCGCTCGGCGGCCAACCGATCAAGTACGAGCTCGACAAGGAAGCCGGCACGCTCGTGGTCGACCGGTTCCTGTACACGTCGATGGCGTACCCCGGCAACTATGGATTCGTGCCGCACACGCTGTCCGAGGACGGCGATCCGATCGACGTCCTCGTCTGCAACACGCGGCCGCTCGTGGCGGGCTGCGTGATCAACGTGCGGCCCATCGGCGTGCTCGTGATGGAGGACAACGCGGGACATGACGAGAAGGTGATCGCGGTGCCGTCGCCGCATTTAACGCGGCGCTACGAAGGCGTGAAGAACTACACCGACGTCCCGATCATCACGCTGCACCAGATCGAGCACTTCTTCGAGCACTACAAAGACCTCGAAGAGGGTAAGTGGGTGAAGATCGGCGACTGGGGCGACGCGAACGCCGCGCGCCGCGCCATCACAGACGCGATCGCACGCTACGCGGCGGGCAAAGACAGCTGAGCTTCGCCGGCGGCGAAAGGGAATAGCGTCAAGCTTCGAGCGCCAAACGCCGGTCGCGAGCACGCGACGCGCCCGCACCCGCCGACTTCCGGGGTTCGAGGCTTACGAGCAGCTTGCGCAACAACTGCGCCAATCGCTCCTGATCGCGCTCGCCCAGAACGCCGCCGAGCAGATCCACGTCGAACTCGCGGACGGCCTGCTGCACCTTCGTGATCTTCGCCTTGCCGGCGGACGTGAGCTGCACGAGGTTGCGGCGTTTATCGGACGTATCCAACTTGCGCGAGACGAAGCCCTTCGCCTCGAGTTGCTTCAGCACCTTCGTGATTCCGGCGGGGCTCATCACGAGCGTCTCGTGCAGCACGCTCGGCGTCATGACGTGCGGCGCGGGCTCGCGGCGCAGCACGCGCAGCGTCACGAACTCGGCCGTCGAAAGATCGAACTGGAGGAGGAAGCGCTGCATCTCCTCCGTATGGCGCAGTGCCGTGTGATAGAGCCTGAGCATCACCTCTTCGCTGGAGGAGTAGCCCTCGGGCCAGTTCTCCTTGAACAGGTGAAGCAGCTCTTCGGACGTTCGTCGCGGAGGCATCGCGGTGAGCGAGCGTGTGACCAAGCAAGGGCGCGCGACCGATCCTTCGGTCGCGCGGCACCGCTGCTTAGTCGAAGGTTTCGCCGTTCTGGCCCCAGCCGAACTTGTCGGACGGGCGCAGCAACGTGCGCATGCGGACGCGGTGGTCGATCGGATTGCGGCCCGGGTTGCCCGTGATGATCACGTGGTCGCCCGGCTTCAGCGAGTCGCGCGTCACGCCCTGGCCGGTGAGCGCACCCGCGCCGCCCCACTCGACGCCCCAACGCTGCATCACGCCGTCCTCGTCCGGCGCCATCACATGGACGAACGCGTGCGGATTGCGGAACATGAACTGCACCAGCTCGCCTTCGATCTTGACGGTCTTGTTCTCGTCGTAGGTCGCGGTAAACGAATGGTGCGCGTACAGCGGCGCGGCCACGATAAGGCTGCCGGCCAGCAGCGCCAAAACCTTCGATCTCATGTTCGCCTCCTGAAGCGAGAAACTGACTGCCAGATAGTTTACTAGAAAAGCTTTCGCCCGCCGTCGAGCAGCCATCAACTTTTGTCAAGTCGTTGAGGCCACTAGCTTATACGTAGGCGGGGGCGATCCATCGACACGGACGGCATCGCGCGCGGCGACAGCTTCGAGCTCAGTGATCTTCCGACGCTAGCTCTTTGGCGCGAGCGAAGCTCGCGACCGCTCGGTCGTCGCGGCCGAGCTCGACGAGGGTGCGCCCCCGCAGGTCGTAGAAGTCGTCGTCGTCGCGCTTCAAGCGGATCGCGCTGCGCAGCGCCGCGAGGGCGTCCTCGAAGCGCCTCTCGTCGAACGCGATCTGCGCGACCGCATAGTGGTAGTACGGATTGATCTCGCGGTAACGCCGAATTCGCTGCCGGTACTCTTCCGCGAGCGCGTCGTCGCCGAGCGAGTTGTAGACGGCCACGAGGTTCGACAGAGCGGCCTGCTCGCGCGGGTCCGCCTCGAGCGCGCGCCGATACGCGGCCTCCGCGTAGGCGTACTGCCCCATGCGCGAGTACAGCACACCGAGGTTCACCCACGGGGCGGGCATGTCCGAATAGGTGCGCGCAGCTTCGCGCAGCAGCTCGAAGCCCTCCGCGTATTGCTTGCGGACGAGCGCTTCGGCCGCGAGGTTGTTGTAGAAGAGCGCGACCACGTAGCGATCCGCGACCACTCGGCTCTGATAGTTGGCGCGGAAGTTCGCGGCGTTGAAATCGACGACGATCTTACGATCGAACTGCGCGCGCGGAAACGGCTCGCCGCTCCTAGCAGTGGCACCCCGCGCGTAGCTTTGGTTCACGGCCGTGTTGACGTGGTTCGCTATCACGACGAGCTCGTTGTCGTTGGTCCAGGTTGGCGGCACGTCGACCATCTGGTAGCGCGCGTCGAGCCCCGCCGCGCGCGCGAGAGCAACGAACAGCATGGTGAACGACAGACAGTTGCCTTGACGCTCGTGGAACGTGCGGCTCGCGCTGCGCGTGAACGAGTCGCTGTAGCTCATAGCGAACAGCCCACGATCCCGCATGCCCTCGAGCAAGCGGCGTAGCTTCATCGCCGGATCGCCGATGGCGCGGTACGGCGCGACGAAAGCGCGCATCTCGTCGTCGAGCGCGACCGCTTCTTCGGGGGTGATGAGCTGCGGCGCGGCCGCCATCTCCCAGCCGAGCACGGCGCCCTCGAGAAGGTCCGTGTCGCTGAGCGCAGATCGGGGGGGGCCTGGGGCCGCGGAGGCCTCCACTAGCATGAGCGCGACACCACACAGGATTGACGCTCGGGTGAACACGCCAGCACCCCCCGCAGAGTCCGAGCAAGATATTAGCGCTCGCGGCGCCGCGTGTCGCGACCTCCGTGGCTCCAGCCCGGCGAGTCAGGGCGGGGCTCGCGTCACGGCTCCCGTCGGCCGCGTCAGAGGCGCGGCGGCGTAAGGGTTAGTCGCCGCCGAACCGCTGCGTGAGGCCGGCGTACGCGTCGATGCGCCGGTCGCGGAAAAACGGCCAGCCGATCCTGCTCGCGTCGATCTCGGCGAGGTCGATCTCCTCGACGATCACGGTCTCGCGGTCTTGCGGCGCACGCACGAGAATGCGGCCATCGGGCGCCGCGATGAAGCTCTGGCCCCAGAACTCGATTCCCGCACTCGCCTTGCCTTCCGCGGACGGGTCGGGCTCGAAGCCCGTGCGATTCACCGCGACGACGAAGCAGCCGTTCGCGATCGCGTGGCCGCGTTGGATCGTTTCCCACGCGCCGTGCTGCCGCTCGCCGTACTGTTCTCGCTCCGCGGGATGCCAACCGATCGCAGTCGGGTAGACGAGGATCTCCGCGCCTTGCATCGCCGTGAGCCGCGCGGCCTCGGGGTACCACTGATCCCAGCAGACCAGCACGCCGAGCTGAACCTTCGGCGTAGCAAAGGACTTGAACCCCAAGTCACCCGGCGTGAAGTAGAACTTCTCGTAATAGCGCGGGTCGTCGGGGATGTGCATCTTGCGGTATTTGCCGAGGTAACCGCCCTCGCCGTCGAGCACTGCTGCGGTGTTGTGGAATACACCGGCCGCGCGCTTCTCGAACAGGCTAGCGACGAGCGTGACTTTGAGCTCCTTCGCGAGCGTCGCGAGCGCGTCCGTGCTCGGGCCCGGAACGGCCTCCGCGAGCTGGAACAGCTTCGCGTCCTCGGTCTGGCAGAAGTAACGCGAACGGAACAGCTCCGGCAGCACCACGAGCTGCGCGCCGCCCTTCGCGGCTTCGCGCACCCCGTCGATCGCCTTCGCGAGATTTGGCGCGGGCTCCTCGCCCATCGCCATTTGCACGAGCCCGACTTTGAGCGGGCGTGCCGTCATCGCTGGGATTCCCGCTCGATGTCGCGCGTGTCGCAATAGGTCGTCTGCGGGAAGCACGCCATATACTGATCGAGGATCTCCATGCCCTGGGTCGGACGAACGACGTTCGCCTGAATCTTCGCGCGCACGAGCTCGCTCATGCGCCGGTGCAGATCGTTCGGGAAATACTGCACTTGGGCGAGCATGTCCTGCACGGCGGTACCGTGGATGATCTTCTCGATCCAGAAATCGCCGGGCTCCTCGGCGTCGGCGTAGACGTGAGCTTCCGTGACGCGCCCGAACAGGTTGTGAGCGTCGCCGATGATGTCCTCGTACGCGCCCATCAAAAAGAAGCCGAGATAGTACGGCGTGCCCCCGACCGGCGCGTGCAACGGCAGGAACCGGTTGTCGCGAGACGAGACGTAGTGCGTGACTTTGCCGTCCGAGTCGCAAGTCAGGTCCACGAGGATCGCGCGCTTGTCGGGCTGTTCCTCGAGCCGGTCGATCGGCACGATCGGGAACGGCTGGCCGATGGCCCAGTGATCGAGCATCGACTGGAACACCGAGAAGTCGCAGAGATACTGCTCGGTGAGCTGATCCTCGAGCTCCACGATCTCGGGCCGCGACGTCTCGGGGTTACGCTTGAGCGCGCGCAGCAGGATCGTGCAGATCCGCCAGTAGAGGCTTTCCGCGAGCGCGCGCTCCGCGAGCGGCAAATAGCCGAGCGTGAACAGCTGCCGGACCTCTTCCAGCCGCTCGTTCACGTCGTGGAACGCCTCGAGCAGCTCCGACTGCTTCCGCGTCTTCGGCAGCGCGCCCAAGATCTTGTTGAGCGCGTGCACGGGCTCGGACGCAGTCTCGGGCACCGTGAGGTCCTGGTTCGGGTCGTCCTTCGAATGCGCGCCGAGCACCGGCACGATGAGCACCGAGTGATGTGCCGTTAAAGCGCGGCCGCTCTCCGTCACGAGCACCGGCATCGCTACCTCGTTCGCGTCGCACACCTCTTTCACGGTGAACACCACGGCGTTCGCGTATTCCTCGAGGCTGTAGTTGATGCCCGCGTCCTCCTCGAGGTGCCCCTTGTCGTAGTTCACGCCGAGGCCGCCGCCGACGTCGAGATACTTGAGCCCCATGCCGCGCTTCACGAGCTCGGCATAGATCTGCGTGACCTCCTTGGTCGCCTGCTTGAGGACCTGGATGTCGGAGACTTGGCTGCCGATGTGGCAATGCAGCAGCACGAGCTTCGCCTGCTGGCCGCTCACCTCGAGCTCGTTGACCATCCGCATCAGCTCGGCCACGTTCAGGCCGAACTTCGAGTTCGTGCCCGAAGATTCGGACCAGCGGCCCGAGCCGCGCGTCGCGAGCCGCACGCGCACGCCGAGCTGCGACATGTAGCCCGTGCTGAACGCGAGGCCTTTCAGGTCGTTGAACTCGGAGTACTTCTCGATCACGGGCACGATGTTCTGGCCGAGCTTCTGCCCCGCGATCATGAGCGACAGCATCGTGCGGTCTTTCACGCCGTTGCACACGAGCAGCGTGTCGCCGTCGATTTGCGGCAGGCACGCGATCAGCTCCGCCTTCGAGCCGCACTCGAGACCCATCCCGTACGGCCGGCCCGCGTCGAGCAGCTCATCGACGACCTCGTGCAGCTGGTTCACCTTGATCGGGTAGATGCCGCGATAGACGTTGCCGTAGCTCGCTTCGGCGATCGCGCTGCGGAACGCCTCGTTGACGCGCCGAACCTGCGCGCGCAAGACGTCCTGGAATCTCAGCAGAACCGGGAACTGCACGCCGCGGCGGCGCAGCTCGTTCACGACGTCAACCACGTCGATCGTCGTGCCGGCCTCGTCGAGCGCGCGCACGGCCATGTGCCCTTTGTCGTTCGCGAAGAAGAACGGGTCGCCCCAGCTCGAGATGCGATAGAGCTCCGTCGCGTCCTGGACCTGCCATTCCGCGGTAGCTGTTTTTTGTTTGGGCTGCGTTGACATGTTACTTACTCTCCGAGCACGTGAGCGAACATCAGCGGCGCGACGATCGTCGCGTCGGACTCGATGATGAATTTCGGCGTCGAGGCGGACAGCTTGCCCCAAGTGATCTTTTCGTTGGGCACGGCGCCCGAGTACGAGCCGTAGCTCGTCGTCGAATCGCTGATCTGGCAGAAATAACCCCAGCGCGGCGTGTCCGGCAGCTGGAGGTCCTGCTGGAGCATCGGCACGACGCAGATCGGGAAGTCGCCCGCGATACCGCCGCCGATCTGAAAGAAGCCGATCGAACCTTTCCGGCAGGTCGTTTGGTACCAATCCGCGAGGATCATCATGTACTCGATGCCGGTACGGACCGTGTGCACATTGTCGATATCGCCCGCGATGCAGTGGCCCGCGAAGATGTTGCCGAGCGTCGAGTCTTCCCACCCCGGCACGAACATCGGCAAGTCGGCCTCGGCCGCCGCGAGCAGCCAGCTGTCTTTCGCGTCGATCTGATAGTGCTGCTCGAGCACGCCCGAGAGCAGGATCTTGTACATGAACTCGTGCGGAAAAAACTGCTGCTGCGCCTTGTCCGCGCGCTGCCACTCCTCGAGCACGGCGCCTTCGATGCGGCGAATCGCCTCGAACTCGGGAATGCAGGTGTCCGTCACGCGGTTCAGATGCTGGTCGAGCAACTCTTCTTCCTGCTCGGGGCTCAGATACCGGTACTGCGGTATCCGCACGTAATGATCGTGGGCGACGAGGTTGAACACGTCCTCCTCGAGATTCGCGCCGGTGCAGCAGATGGCGTGCACCTTGCGTTTCCGGATCATTTCCGCGAGCGACAGCCCGAGCTCCGCGGTGCTCATCGCGCCCGCGAGCGTCACCAGCATTTGCCCGCCGCCGTCGACGTGCTTCACGTAAGCGTCGGCCGCGTCGACCAGCGCCGCGCCGTTGAAGTGCCGGTAGTGATGCCGGATGAAATCGGAGATGGCGCCCATCGGCAGATCCTTCAGGCGGCGAGGCGCCCGTGGAAAACGCGAAGAGTAGGAAATCGTGCCCCGCGCCACAATAGGCCGAAAGGCCGTAGTCCGCACACGCACCGAACGTGGACGAGCCGGCGAATCGCTTTCAAGGGCGCGCCGCCGCCGGCGCGGCCGGCACTTGCTGCGTGAGACAGTGCAGCGCGCCGAGACCGGCGATGAGCACGCGGCAGTCGACCGGCGCCACGCGCCGGCCCGGGAAACAGTCCGCGATGATCGAGCACGCAACCGCGTCCTGCTTGCAGCCAAACACGGGCACGAGCACGGCGCCGTTCGCGATATAGAAGTTCGCGTAGCTCGCGGGCAAGCGCTGCTCCTCGAGGTACTGCGGCTCCGGCATCGGCAGCTCGACAACGTCGAGCCGGCGGCCAGCGACCGTGAGCTCGGCGAGCAATCGGCGGTTCGCCTCGAGCGGCTCGTGGTTCTTGTCGCCGGCATTTGGTTCCATCACGGTCACGACGCGACCCGGCGCAACGAAGCGCGTGAGATCGTCGATGTGGCCGTCCGTATCGTCGCCCTCGATGCCGTCGCCGAGCCAGAGAATCTCGTTTACACCGAATGAGTCGCGCAGCACTCGCTCGATGTCGGCGCGGCTCAACTCCGGGTTGCGGTTCGGGTTGAGCAGACACTGCTCGGTCGTGAGCAGCGCCCCCGCGCCGTTCACCTCGATCGAGCCGCCCTCGAGCACGATGTCGGGCTGCGCGAAGCGTGGGACCCGCAGCGCCTCGGCCATCTGCCGGCCGACGAGTTGATCGCGGTCGAATGGCGGGTACTTCCCGCCCCACGCGTTGTAGTCGAAGTCCACCGCGAGCCGCGCCTCGGCAACGGGGCGCGTCACGAAGACCGCCCCGTGATCGCGACACCAGGCGTCGTTCGTCGGGAAGCGGTAAAAGCGCAGCCGTTCGGGCGGCGCGGCTCGCGCGAGCAGCGCGCGGACGTGGCGCTCGTGCGCCGCGTCGAGCACGTTGATGTACACGGGCTCGCACTCGGCGAGCGCGCGCACGAACGCGCACATCGCGGGTTCCACACCGGCGAACACGCCGGGCCAGCTGTCGCGGTTGTGGGGCCAAGAGAGCCAGGTCGCCTCGTGGGGCTCCCACTCGGCCGGCATCCGGTAGCCGAGCGCCGTCGGCCACTGCACAGACTCAGACGTCGACTTTGAGGCGGTCAATTGCGGCTTCGTCCTTCTCTCCCGTCGCGCGAATGGGAGGCCCGGCCCGACGGGGCCGCGAATCATACATGCAGTCGGCGGTCGAGACACCTGCTGCGGGGCGAAACCGGTATGATGCGGCGATGATCTCGCAAGCCGCCATCCGCCGTGACATCCACCGCTCGCGCGCGGGCTGGCGAGCGTTGCTGGGCGTGGCGACGCTCGCGCTGTCGTTGGTCACCGGCACGCTGTGCGCGCAGGAGCTCGGTGACGGCGTGCTGCTCATCGCGGGCCCCAACCTCGCGGACCCGAACTTCTCGCACACTGTCGTGCTCGTGTTACAGCATGGTGAAAGCGGCACCATCGGCGTCGTCCTCAATCGCGTCACGACGCTCGTGCCCGCGAAGGTGTTTCCGGAGATCGAGGCCGGTCTCGGCGGCTACACGGGCACTCTTTACCGCGGCGGACCCGTGGGCCCCACGCGCTTGGTATTTTTAGTCCGCGGTCTCGCGGCCGCGACCGTGCAGGGCCCGGAAATCGTCGACAAGGTGTTCCTGAGCGGGGATCCGGATTCGCTCGGCACGATCACTCGGCTCGCCAAGAGCCCGGACGAGCTGCGAATGTATGCCGGACACGCCGAGTGGACGGCGGGGCAGCTCGAGGGCGAGATCCAGAAAGGCGATTGGCACATCGTGGCCAGCACGGCGGAGCTCGTGTTCGCGGATCCGCGCAAGCTCTGGGAGCAGCTCTCCACGCGCGGCGACGAGGTTGTCGTCGACGCGCGGTAGCCCGCGGTCGCCGATAACCGCGCGGGCCAGGCGTGCGGTACGCGTACTACGCCAAGCTCAAGCCCAAGCAGAAGGCGATCTACCGGCGCAGCGACGAGATCGCGAAGCTCACGCTGCCACCCGATCCATCGTTCCCAAGTCTAGTCCGCTCGCTCGAGCAAGCGCTCGCTGCGGAACAACGCGCACCGGTCGAGCGCGCCGCGCAGGCGCTCGGCAACGCAGTGCTAGGGGTTCTCGAGGTACGGCCGCTGCGGATCAAGGTGCTGTCGCGCCGGCCAAGCACGAGCACGAGCGAGCTGCACGGCCTGTACGAACCGGCCGAGAAACGCACGCCGGCCGTCATCACGGTGTGGATGCGGACCGCGCATCACAGGCGCGTGGTCGCGTTTCGGACGTTCCTGCGGACGCTGCTCCACGAGCTCTGCCATCACTTGGACTATGAGCTGCTCGAGCTCGAGGACTCGTTCCACACCGAGGGATTCTTCAAGCGCGAATCGAGCTTGTTCAAGCAGCTCGTCGGGCGCGCCGAATGATCACGTACGGGCCGCCCGCCCGCGGGGCACGCTACGCGTTCGCGGCGAGCCTAGCCTTGGGGATCGCGTTGACGTCTGCGTTGAGGTAGATGGTCGCCACGTCGCCCCGCTTCGCGATCGCGATCGCTTTGTCGACCGCCGCTTGCGGGCCGAGCTCCATATCGGGAATCAGCTCTTTGACCACGTACTCGTCGCGGCCCGGCCGCACCATGAACAAGGCGGCGCGCGTGAGCTCGGTTTTCTTCGGGCCTTGAACGCGCACGAGGCGCAAGAACAACGTCGCGCGAGTGATCGGCGCCGTCGGTGTGCCCTGCACCACCTCCACTCCCTCTCTCACGACCTTCGAGCCCTGCTGCGCCATCCTCAGTCCCCGCGAGGCGTAGACCGTCCTTCGCCACGCCAGAGGATGCGCCCGGCGCGCCACGGCACGCTGTGATGCAGGTATCGAAAACCCGTCGGCGGTGCCGGCCGCGCCGGCGCCAGATCGGGCGGCTACGTCCATCGGCCCGCGCGCGGAGGCGGGTCGCGTCCGCAACGCCGCGTTCAGGCCGCCGCTCCGCGGGCGGTACGGACCCCGCCCAGCGCGCCGTCGGCCGGAGCGAGGTAGCTAGACCGTCCGCACGCGGTAGTTACCGCGCTGCGGGTCGAGCTCCAGCGAAATCACGCCTTCCTTCGCCGCGTCCTCGAGCAGCTCCGCGAACGTGCGGTAGCCGTAATAGCTCTCGTTGAAGCCGGGATACACGCGCTTCACCGTCTGCTTCACGAGCGAGCCCCAAACCGGATCGTAGTCCGTCTCGAGCGACGTGACGGTCGCGGCGAGCCGCTCGAACGCTTCGTGCTTGCGATTGTCCGCGCCCTCCGTGCTCTCCGCGCTTTCGGCGCTCTCGGGGTTCTCGACGCTCTCCTTCTTCGGCTTGCGGCGCTGCTGGGTGCGCTGCTGCGTCCGCTGCTGGGTGCGCTTCTGCACGCGGATCAGGTCGTCGTAGAAGATGAACTCGTCGCAGTTGTTCGCGAGCAGGTCCGAAGTCGAGCTGCGGACGCCGCAGCCGAGCACGCGCTTGTCGTTCTCCTTGAGCTTCGAGACGAGCGGCGAGAAGTCGCTGTCGCCCGTGATCAGCGCGAAGGTATCGATGTGCGTCTTCGAATAGCAAAGGTCGATCGCGTCGACGACCATGCGAATGTCCGCGCTGTTCTTGCCGGACACTTTCGAACCCGGGATGTCGACCATCTCGAATCCCTGCATGTGGAACTCGCGCATGAAGTTCTGGAAACGGCTCCAGTCGCAGTAGGCGCGTTTGAACACGATGCGGCCGCGCTCGAGGAGGCGTTTGAGCACGAGCTCGATTTCGAACCGGCCCTTCTTGTCCTGCTCGACGCCGAGCGCAAGGTTCTCGAAGTCGACGAACACGGCGGTCGTCAGCTCGCTGCGTAACGAAGTATCTGTCATTGAATTTCCCGTTGGAACTAAAGTGAGAGCCGCAGCGCACGCCGCGGTGGTGAGATTGTCGGCATCTTGAGCGCGGGGTAAGCGCGAGGCAAGCCGGCCGCGGTCAGAGTGCGGCGTTCGCGAGCGTCTCGCTCACGCCGTGCTCGCAGCTAAGGACCCCACGACTTCGCGGGCGGGGGCGGAGGCGGCGCGAACGGCTCGCCGCTCGCGAGCGTTTCGCTGAGCTCTTCATACACTCTCTTTATCTTGGCGTGGGTGGGCAAGAGACCTGCGGCCTTCGTGATGCGCGTGGCGAGCGTTCCGTGGCGCAAATAGTGCTCGAGTAGGCGCCCGGTCGCGACGTCCAGCGTACCGCGGGCCGACGCGGCCTCCACGAGGTGCTCCCAAAGGCCCAGCAGATCCGTGCTGCTGCCGCGGAAGCCGTACGCCCTGAGGTAACGCCGGTCGGTGATGCCCGCGTCCTCGCCCTGGCGCTCGGCGAGCTTCAACAGCTTGCCGAGCTCGCTCTCATGCCACTTATCGAGCGAGCGGCGCTCCGCCCACCGTTCCTCGCACAGGAACTTCAGGACCTCGACGATCAGCGCCGCGTACGCCACGTCCATCCGCGGCGTCTCCTGCACGTCGAGCACACGAATCTCGATCGCCATCCGGTCGAAGCGCGCGATCGCGCCGCGTGCGTTGAGCCACTCGTTCTGCAGCACGCGCTCGGGATCGTGCGGCGCGATGTCGCGGTAAAGCGGCTCGAGCAGCCGCTCGTGGTACTCGCCGATCGAACCGATCGCCTCGGGCACGACCTCGCCCGTCACCGACGCGATGCGCGCGCAATTCCCGCGGTAGACGACGAGGCGGTTGTCGAGGATGCCGTTCGGCGCACCGTCGATGATCGGCGAGCTCGCGGCAAGGCCCGGTAGGATCGGCAGCAGGAACCTGATCGCGGCGTGCAGCCGGCCGAACTCCTCGTCGCCGTGGAACGGGAGGTTGATCTGCATGCTTTGCAGATTCGCCCAGCCGTGGCCTTTGCACGAGAAGATCCGGTCGAACGTCTCGTAGATGACCCGCGATCCGTGCGGCCAGAGCACGACGTCGTTGGGATCCATCCACGGGTGCATCGCGGTCGGCAGCAGACGCCGGCCGTCGCGCTCGAGCTTCGTGTTCGCGAGCGCGATGTTCGCGCCGAAGGCTTCGCCCAAGCCTGTGAGGCTCGGCCGCGGCCCGTTGCATTTGAGCTCGATGACGTGCAGCGCGAGCTCGTTATTCCACGCGACGTCGCCATTCTCGAACTCTTCCGTGGCGTGGCCCGCCGCGGCTTCGAGCAGCTCGTCGGCCGCGGGCGCTACGTCGAGCGTCTCGGCGTCGACGAGCATGTATTCGACCTCGATCCCGAACGCGTCGAAGAGGCGCAGCGGTCTTTCGGCCTGCGGCTCGCCGCGGTCTTCGTCGCCCGGCG
>Ga0190274_10000955_pt1 | contig 16812 bp, 7 predicted proteins | sample Popmic531T_FD_133002 | JGI IMG/M metagenome (GOLD analysis project Ga0190274, IMG submission 133002) | Populus adjacent soil microbial communities from riparian zone of Yellowstone River, Montana, USA - 531 T | ecosystem: Environmental > Terrestrial > Soil > Riparian zone | place: USA: Montana... | reverse complement strand
ATGTCTTGTCAAAACACACAACCATTGAGAGACGCCACGCGGCGGTTAATGAGTGCACGCAAGGCAGCATCTATTAATCCTGATGCTTCAATTCCAGTCCACATCGCCCTTGCGCCCTTAAAGATTGAAGGACGGCGCGCGTAAACAAGATGATTAAGGAGGGGAGCGCCCCAGGCTTTGCTTTGCGCGTCAAGCACGCCCCTAACATAACGATCGGTCTCCTCTGGTTTGACGTTCTCTACTCTCGCCATTGCTCCCCGGCCTTCCGCAAATAAGTTGCAGCACAGTTCTACGCAAACTGAAGCGTTCGCGTAACTAATAGTTCGCTTAGACCACAGCCGAGCGGTCCATCGGTGTCAGGTCGTGGTAAAGCTTGTACACTTCGTTCTTCACTTCTGATGGAAAACAAACTCGATGCAACTCGTAACCGCGCTGCAAGCCGCGGACAACGTTGCTGACCTCGCTAATCTCGCGGATGCATGGGCGCGCGTAGCCATCTTCCACATAGATGAGACTCTTGGGTTCGGCTCCGGCAGCGGTGTAGTAGTTGTAATAAGGAACATCGCTGGCGCGGTCTTCGATGAAGTAATAATCAGGATCGTACCCAGCTCGTACCACGCACTCTCGAGCTGCGGAGAGAAAAGCCGGGCGCTCGGTTAGAGGCATATCAAGATCAATTGCTTTGAAGAGCCGCCGTGTAGTAAAGCGCCGGCTCAGATCTGCAAGAATTCGATCCGGCGAGCGCTGCCATTGCTTAATGTGGAACAAAACATCCGAGTCGTCGACCTCGAGATACTCGGTGATGGCCAACGGGTTTCTCCGCAAAACTTTTTCAAATGCCGTGTCGGGTGCGTACCAAACTGTCTCGCCGGATTCAAGTAGTTTCAAGGCGCGTCGCAGGATTGCGCGCAACACCGCTTCGGCTGAGCGCAGGGTGCGATGAAAGTAGACTTGCCGAAACATGTAGTAACGAGCCTGGAGATATTCTTCGACTGCGTACAGGCCACCGGCCGCTACATAAATTCGGTCATTCTCTTCATCAATGGCCAGGGCGTTGATAATCCACTCGAGATCGTAGATACCATACTTGGCGCCGGTCATTAAGGAATCGCGCAGCAGGTAATCCATTCGATCGACATCGAGTTGGGAAGAGACCAGTTGGCCCAGGGCAGCCGGTTGAAACTTTCCTTCAATAATCGCCGCCACCTTCCCGGGTAATTTGTTTGAGTATGAGCGCAGGAGTTGGCCAATCTCCGTCGACTCACTCAGCACCACCTCCACGGTCCATTTCTCATGATGAAACCCAAGCACTTTCTCCATGACATGAGAAAACGATCCGTGGCCCACATCGTGGAGCAACGCAGCCGCACGTGCTGCCGCGCGATCCAGAGAGTCGAAATTGTGTTTTTCGCCTAGTCGATCCAGCACCCGGCTCATCAAGTGAAACGCACCAAGTGAGTGTGTGAAACGCGAATGTTCTGCGCCTTGATAAGTGTAGAGTCCAAGCCCGAGCTGCTTAATTCGCCGCAGCCTTTGAAATTCCGGCGTATCGATTAGTCGCATCATCAACTCGCCTTCGTCAGTGTCCGTGCGCAGGCGAATGATGTTATGGACGGGGTCGCGATAGATTCGTTCAGTCAAGTGGGCAAGCATCCCATAATTATTCTTTTGCGGAAGTCTATCACGTTACGACTGAGGTATGGCGCAGCTAGTGGCGGAAAGATATTGGCTTCGTGGAGGAGAGTTGCGGGTGGATTGTTGAACTCCGAATGTCTATGGTTTTGGTTTGGCTTCTGGTTCGATGGCATTTGCGGCTGGTTGGAAAAAATCCGAAACTTCGTAGATAAACCAAAATCTCGTAGAAATTCCCGACTAGGTTTTTCCCAGAATTTCTGACTCCCTGAACGAATAAGAGTTAATCCTCTCAATCGCCCGTTGGCATATCTATTGCCGCTTCCGCATTGCATTTCAACTGTCCCAGTTCAACACCCAAAAACAGCACCATCATGAAGGCCATTTAGCAGGCCAAACTGTTTTTCAGGGCGACCCCTATTTCATCCGCTACGAACGGCCGGTTTAATCCGGTGCCCAGGAGAAATCAATGAGAACAAGCTTCAGAGCTACCCTGATGACGCTCTCTCTCGTCCTCTGTTTCGCAACCTCGGTTTTCGCCCAGCGAACCAGTGGAGATATCGAAGGCAAAGTTACTGACCCCAATGGTGCCGTAGTACCGAACGTCAGCATCACAGTAACCGGTGTCTCAGTCGGTTTTAGCCGAACTGTTCAAAGCAACAGTGACGGTGAATTTCGGATACAACAAATTCCGAGCGGTACCTACCAAATCACCACCGCAGCCACGAGCGGCTTTGCGGCATCTACGGTAGACAATATCAGTGTAGCTATTGAGAAAGTTACTGTTGTCAACGTTAAGTTGGGCATCACGTCATCCACCACGGTTGATGTTACGGCTTCAGATGTGGCGGGGGTCATAGATCCTACGGACAGCAAGGTTCAAACCAACGTCACGCCAAGAATGATTGAGCAGTTGCCGAAAGGGACTAGCTTTAGTTCGCTTTTGAGACTTTCCCCCGCTACCCGATCAGAGGGGCTGGCGGGCGGTTTTCAAGTTGACGGCGCTTCGGGATCGGAAAACTCATTTCTCGTAGATGGACTTTCGGTTGAAAACTTTAGAACCGGAGTTCTCAACGGTGTAAACAACATTCCGATTGCGCTGGTTTCTGAAGTCCAGATCAAGACAGGTGGTTTTGAAGCTGAGCACGGGGGAGCTTCAGGCGCTGTTGTATCCGTTGTTACCAAATCAGGCTCCGACACTTTTCACGGTGAATTTGGAACGGCATTTGAAACCAGCCGGCTTCAGCCCAAGCCGAGATTTACACTGTCCCGGTTCGTTTCGAGTAGTTCCAGCGCCGCCGCTATCGCTGCCAACCCAGATTATGTTTATTCTCTGCCACAGCCGAAAGACCAGTACTTGAATTCTTACCCGAGCGCGACCTTGGGAGGACCAATTGTCAAAGGACATCTGTGGGGTTTAGCGAGCTATTCACCGCAGATTTTTGAGACCACCCGCACCTCGACTTTCGTCAATTCGATATCCAACTCGAGTTTTTCAACTGGCCAATTGGTTTTGACGCCGAGACTCGTCTCAGGACAGGCAATACCCGACACTGTTTATTCACAGACCGTCAGAAACGAATATGCCTTTGGAAGAGTTGATGGCGCCTTTTTCGACAAGTTTAGAGGCGGAGTCAGTTATTTGTGGAATCCAGTGAGTAGACGCGGAAATGTTCCTTTCGCGGCTATTACTACTTCCAATCCGGTCAACACCACCTACAACAATATTTCCTATCCGTCCGGCGAGTACGCGCGGCTTCAGGGTGGACGGGCTACCTCCAACAATTTCACGACCCATGTCGATTGGAATCCCACGAGCAGAATAGTTGCCACGTTCCGATATGGGCGCGCTTTTCAGAATGAAAAATCTGGACAATACGCTGCTACCCCCGAGACCCGCTATTCATGCGGTGGATCATCAGGCGCCTATGCCACGATTGCGACCGGATGTCCGGGAGGCTTTGGTTTCGCTAACATCGCCACGCCTAACATCATTACACGTGACATTTCGATTAAGAACGAGTGGAGCGGGGATGCCAGCTATCTGGTTAGTAGTTGGGGCGGCAGGCACGATCTTAAAGGTGGCTATTTGCGTGGCCGAATCATTAATGATGTATCTTCTGGGTACAAAGAGACAGGCATAGTGAACCTCTATTATGGACAGAGTTTTTCCCAGGTGTTTGGCGTTAGCCTTTCCTGTGCCCTTAATACGGCAAGCTGTATAGGTGTCGGAAGTCTTACCAGATTTAGTACGAAGGGTATTGGCAAAAACCAATACCAGGGCATTTATATCCAGGATAAATGGCAGCCGTCGGGTCGTCTCTCCTTGAATTTAGGTGTTCGATTCGAAAAGGAATTCTTGCCTTCTTTTAATGCCGGCGAAGTTTTAGCCGGTACGGCAATACCTGGTATCGAATTTGGTTGGGGCAAAAAAATCGCTCCTCGCTTGGGCTTCGCCTACGACCTATTCGGTGACGGCAAGACGAAAATTTATGGTAGTTTCGGATACTTTTATGACCGTTTGAAATTTGCAGCGCCGCGTGGATCGTTCGGCGGTGACTTTTACCGGGTAGACTATTTCCGAATCACATCCGCAAACCCAACCTACAGTTTCTATTCGCCCGCAAGGATTTTGGGTGCATGGACCGATCCTCGAGGTGGCGGAAACCCGTCGACGGTCGGTGGATTGAGTCTGTCTCAAGTAGATTTGCGGATTCCGTCAAACTTGACGGCACCACAATTTACGTCTCTAGGATTGATTCCGACCGGGGTCGATCCTGATTTGAAACCTTTCCGTCAGGATGAATTTACGGTGGGTTTTGAACGAGAGTTTCGCGCGAATTACACTTTCTCAGCCCGCTTTACTCGCAAGAATGTTGCGAGCGCCATTGAAGACCACGCCATCCTGGGATTGAACGAAGCGGAAAACTATCCGGTCGGCAACCCCGGTGAAGGCCTGGATTTGGCACTCGACAAGGCAAACGGAACCGCCAAGTCGGCAAAACCACAACGGTTGTACAGGGCACTGGAACTGGTGGTTAACAAACGGCTTTCAAACCACTACTACTTCAACGCGAATTATACGTTGGGATATTTGTTTGGTAACTATTCAGGACTGGCAAGTTCTGATGAAAACGGACGTACCGACCCCGGTATCAATCGGTTCTTTGACTATCCGATTAACGGATTCACGGCTACCGGCCAGCCTGATAACGGATATTTAGCGACCGACCGCCGGCATGTTTTCAAGGCATACGGTGGATACGAATTCACTCGGTGGCAGAATAAAGGACACTCAACTGATTTGTCTTTCTTCTACACCGCGCTACAGGGCACACCGCAGACTACCTTCATAACTGTTGTTCGCACGTCAATTCCCTTGAGCAAGCGGGGCGATTTGGGAAGAACCCCGGCCTTGAGTGCAACGGATCTTTCGTTGACGCATCGTTATAGATTTGGTAACGACGGACATTATGCGGTGGCCTTCGACGTGAATGTCTCAAACGTTTTCAACCAGAATGCTGTGACCAGTCTTACTACGACCAGATACAGAACTACGAACACTATTTCGGGCACAGACATTGACCCGAACTACAATTCAGAAACGCAAACGTTGATTCCGATTTTGAACAAGATTCTTAACGGGCAAATCGGGACGCAACTTACGCAACTCGAAAATGGCGGCCTTCCCGGTCTGGCCGGCAGACCAAACCCGCATAGTAGTCTTTACGGACAACCTAGTGGATATCAGGCTGCCCGTAATGTTAGATTTGGTTTCCGATTCATGTTCTAGTCAGAGCAAGAATCGAGACCGTTAAGCCTGCTCTCCTGCGAGAGCAGGCTTTTTTTCGCGCGAGAGAAGATAGCTTGGTATGTTAACCCGCTGCATCAGCAGGCTTCATAAGCGGTGCCTTTTTCAGGGCCATGATTGTGATTAAGACTTTGGAGACAGGTCTGTAGCTATAAACCTGGAGGGTCAGAATCTTACATGTCACATAAATTACTTGTTGAGGTTCGCAGAACTCTTTAGTTTTGCGATCAAGTCTCGAATCTTATTTTTATCAGGAGAATCGGGTACGAGTTTCAGAAAGGTTTCAAGCTCGTTAATGGTGTCTTGAGTTCGCTCTAGTCTGTTATAAAGCAGTGACAGTTGCCAATGAACCTCGCCATTCATGTTTTTCGCTAGATCGTTGGCTTTAAGCAAAGTTTTTTCAGCCTCAGTATAGCTTCCCGCTATTCGCAGAATCGTGCCGTAAAGCAGTTGAGCATCTACTAAGGCAGGGGCAAGAAGAGTGGTTGCTTTGGCGGCCTCTAAAGCGGCAGGATATTGTTTCATCTGATAAAAAGCGTAAGCCAAACTGTAATAACTAGAAAAACTACGAGGGTTGATGTCAACGGCTCTTAACAGGTGGGGATACCCTTTCTCATACATCCTGCGGAAGATGAATTCTTTACCAAGCGAATCCAGCGCATCAAAATAGTCTGGAAAGATGTCTATGGCTGCTTGAAGTTCTTCCAATCCCTTCTCTTGATGTTTAGCCAAGTCCGCAGTGCCTTCCGTGTATAATTTTTTAGCAGCGACAGGAATGTCCTGCACAAAAATCACCCCAGACTTTTCAATCGCTGCCTGGCGGCCACGTTTCTCATAACGAAGCGTGATGTCAACATAAGCCGTGTCGTTCCTGTTTCTGGTCTGAATGATTCCTACCTCTTGGGTTTGCTCCATTAGGCTCGTGCCATAAGGTAAAACTCTTACGGTGAGACGTCCCGCAGGCACACCTGAAAAGGTGAAACGTCCGGCAGAATTTGTCTTGGTTCGCTGAATAACCGAATCTGTCTCGCTTAGCAGTTCGACATAAACGTTCTCAACTGGACGATGATTCGGGTCAAACACCTGTCCCTCAATTTTGTTAATCAGATTTGAGGTTTTTGGAAAAACCTCCAACGTGTTCGGGAACAGCACAACGATTGAAAAACACAAACCATAAATTATCCTTTTCATCAGATTAGGTTTTACCTCCTGATTTCAATTCAAAATAGAAGTTTCTCGTACCCGAAGGACTATCTGGTGAAGGGACGACAGGTCGAAATCATAGCACCTGTACTGCAACCCTGAAATGGCGTGACGAAGGGCGGACCGAGTCTTGCAGCAGGTAATCTCTGAGATTTGTCGAAGTGGTCAGGCTTGGTTGGCCCAACGTGGCAGGCAGAAACTTGCCTTCAATTAATAGCCGCTACGGAATGATGTTGTGAACGGGGTCGCGATAGATTCTTTCAGACATTTAAGGATTTCTAATACCCGCAAAAGGAACAAAAGGCAATTAGGCTCTCGGTAGCAATCCTAATATGAGAAGTGCTTAGAGGGTTCGTGTTTCAGAAACTCGAACGCGCTTGTATTTTCTGGATGGTTCCCAATTTTTTGGATTTTTCCCGCCCGCGATTTTTTCTCCGCTTCTTACTAAGTACTTGAACCTGTTGGCTATCTTCCTGCACGCTCATTGCGGGTATGAGAATTGCGAAATGTTGAAATTCAGAAATTCTCTCGCTTGTTTCGGTAAAAGTTTCCCTGGGCCGCAAACAAGGACTTTTCCTGTGCCGAACAAAGAGGTCAGGGATACCAAGGCGACTTCGATGCGCGGCACTTTCCCGGGTTCAGGAAGGAGCACGAAGTGAAGAACGCTTTAAGATTGCTAATCGTCATTTGCATAGCCATATCCTCAACTGCGGTTTTCGCTCAAGAACCGGTTGGTTCAATTGAGGGAACCGTAACAGATCCTCAGAATGCTGTCGTCCCAAACGCCTCAGTAACCGCGCGCAACGCGGCCACAAATTTCAGTCGGACTGCGACGACGAGTGACAGCGGAAGATACCGCATTGCCCAACTACCTCCTGGAACCTACGAGGTGAAGGTATCGGGTACGAGCTTTAAAAGTTCGATAATCCCCAACACAGTGGTCGCAGTCGGTCAAACCTTAGCGCTCGATGTCCATCTGGAAGTGGGAGGAGCGAGCGAAACCGTTACGGTCGTCGGTGGTGGCGACGTGCAGATCGACCGTACAGACAACACTATTTCGGGAGTGGTAAACACCCGGCAAATCCAGAATCTCCCTCTTAACGGACGCAACTTTCTCGACCTGGCCCAGCTTCAGCCAGGCGTGGAGAAGGTAGATGGCGGAGGGTTTGATCCAACCAAGGCTAATTACACTGGCGTTTCCATCGCCGGACAGGCTGGTCGTTCAACCCAAATTGCAGTTGATGGGGGCTCCGTCGTTGATAACGTCGTCGGCACGACCGTGCAAAACTTTTCTCAGGAGATCGTACAGGAGTTTCAGTTGGGAATTTCCAACTTCGATCTTTCGACCGGCGCATCCTCTACCGGGTCAGTAAACATTATCTCGAAGTCCGGAACCAATGAGTTTCACGGCAACGGCTATATTTACGCACGCGATGACAAGTGGGCCGCTTTTCCGGCGCTGGCTCGTCTGGACGCGGCGAATGGCATTCCCGTGAACGCTCGCGCCACCCGAATACCATTTGACCGGCAGCAGTATGGCGGCACAATCGGCGGCCCCGTCTTGCGTGACAAACTCTTCTTCTTTGCTAACTACGAAGGAAACAATCAGGACGGTTCTGCGCTGCACAATCCAACAGAGGCACCGTCATTCGCCGGCTTCACTTCAAATCCATTTGACGAAAAACTGCTCACCACCAAAGTCGATTGGGTTGTCAGCAGCACTACGAATTTGAGTACGCGTTATTCGTTCAACGACAACCAGCAGGATGTCCCATTTGCACCAGGGTCCGGGATTGTACCGCGACAGACCACTTCGCGAATTTTCGAATCCAACAATCAACTGGTAACGAATCGCTCGCACAGCCTGGTAGTCGGCTTGACGCACGCATTCAACTCCACAACCTCGAACAACTTCGTTTTCAACTTTAGCGACTTCTCGAATGTAATCCTGCCGAAGACAACCGACGTTCCGGAAATTCGCATTCTTGGATCGCAGCTCTGGAAGTCGGGTACCAACTACATTACTCCACAGAGCACCTTCCAGGAACGCCACCAGTTCCGCGACGATTTAACGATGGTCCATGGCGATCACACGTTCCGGGTTGGCGGGAATTACGAGCGCACATCAATTAACGGTCAGTTCGCCTTTGCCAAGCCGGCCCGCATCCGGCTCTTCGATGTGGACGGAGCGGGAAATCCGGTCCGTTATGAGACCGAGGCGGATTTCCTGAATGGCTCGGTGCGCGACTTTTCGATGGGGATTGGTAGCGACGTTCTACCGTTCAACTCAAACAGGTCTGATACTCTAAACAATCGTATCTCGTTTTACGGGACCGATACTTGGAAGCTTAACGCGAAGTTAAGTTTGAACTTTGGCCTTTCGTATCGTGTCGACTCGAACCTCTGGAACCATGACCTGGGTCATCCGACGATCATTGCCAATCTTTTCGGAAAAGGCACTGCCCCAAGCCCGAAGGACACCAATAACGTTGCACCTCGGGTTGGGTTCGCCTGGGACGTCGCCGGCAATGGCCGAACGGTCATACGCGGTGGGGCGGGTATCTACTATGACAATACAATTGATAACCTCCGCTTATTCGAGCGAGCGGACCTTGGCCCTCCCGGAGCAGAACTATTCCTGATCGGTACTGATTTGGTAAGTTCCGTGTTCCCTGGGGGCGATGGACGCTTCAATTTCGGCCAGCTGACTCTTGCCAATGCTCTGGCTATCACAGCTGCCGCCCGTAAGGACATCGAGTCGCGTCAATTCAACTGTACCAAACCGACCTCGCTCGAATGCACGGGTGCCATCTCCGGACCGCTGTTTTCGACTGAGTTTCAGGTCCCTTACTCGATTCAATATGCCATAGGCGTTCAACGGGAATTGCCGTGGAAGATGGTTTTCCAGGGTGATTTCAATTACCGGAGAGGACTACATGAGGTTATTGTTTATGACGTCAATCATGCCTTTAGTGCGCTGACACCTCCAAAGTCCGCTTTCGACAACTCGGTGCCTTATGCCGATTCATCGGCTTATTCCACCTACACAGCAGGACTGTTCCGGCTCGATCGCCGCTTTTCAAATGGCTTCCAGATGACTGCGAGTTATGCGCTCTCAAGATTCAAGGCTTTCGGAAGCGATGCTCTCGGCTTGGGTGCTACCGTTACCGACCTGAATAACATCCGCAAGGAGTTTGGTCCGGCTGGTCTCGATCGCACGCATCGCTTTGTGTTGAGCGGTATTTATGATCTGCCGATCTTCCGAAATCACAATATGCTCGGAGGGTGGCAGGTATCCTTGATCTCAACCGCGTTCAGCGGAGTGCCACAGAGCGTCTTCCTGCCACACTTTGCTGATCTCTCTAAGACTGGAACATTTCAGTCGTATTTGCCGGGAACGGGCGGAGGTTCGCTCGGACGACAGATTAAGAGCGTCAGTCAACTGAATGCGATTATAGATGCTTACAATGCAAGTATCCCGACTCTCGGTGAACCCTGCCCCGGCGATAGCCCCACCGGTCGATGCGACAGCACTAACCCAAACTTCTTCGATCCTCTGGTCCGTCTGGCCCACCTTCCAGAAGGCACGCAAATCGGCGGCGACTCAGTGATCTCGCAAGACCTCCGCCTAACCAAGACCTTCAAGTTCAAAGAAAATATGGGTCTCGATTTGATCGGAGAGGTATTCAACGTGTTTAACTTTGCGAACCTCAGTTACCCCACGGCCATCACCCTGGCGGATGAAGGCACGGCGGCGAGTGATATTCGCAGTAATCATGGTCCTACCGCGCGCACTAACAGCGTGTTCGGTACTGGTGGACCACGCGCGTTCCAGTTCGCTGCGAAGTTTCGCTTTTAAGCGGTGGAAATGTGTGACATCTATTAACTTCGGTGGGGCCCTGGCGGGCTCCACCTTTTTCTTATCCACCTGGAGGATTGCGGCGACCGCTTGTGCTGTCAGACGTTTAGGCGGATTACCAATCCATGAGAGCTCCATTACTGACTCGTTGAATGATGCATTTCATGTTTACCAGAACGCCGTGCCGCTGCTTCGTGGTTATCGCAGTTTTGCTTTTCTGTTTTCACGCGGTCGCGTTTGGCCAGGGACACGTTATTCGTGGCAAGGTGCGTAGTGCCTCGGGACCTAATCAACCCAGAGTCACAGTAAGCCTAGAGAGTGGTAACGGCGCCTTGCTTAATCAGACGGTGACGAACAATGAGGGAGACTTCCTTTTCGGTAACCTTAGCGACAACAGTTACGTTATTACGGTCTCTGCGCCAGACTACAACTCAGTGTCAGAGCGGGTAGAGTTTGTGCGCAGTGTCAATGCAAACGACCCGGGTGAAACGAGGACCGTTGAAATAATCCTAACCGCGAAAATGTCCACCTCACGACGCGGCGGGGTCAGGTTTGTGCAAGCGGTGCCAAAAGCAGCTGAGGATGCTTTTACGCAAGCGACAAAAATGCTTGGAGACGGACGCGTCGACGAAGCGCGGGCAGCTTTAGAGATTTCACTCAAGATATTTCCGGATTATTTCGATGCCCGGTTCCTCTTCGCAAGCGAATTGTTCAAACAGGGAAAACTGGATGACGCCATCAACCAGCTTAACGAAGCTCAGCGGATCAATCCAAAAGATGCCCGCGTTTGGTATCTCTTCGGTACGCTTCTATTGCAGCAGCGGAAATACGCGGTGGCCGCTCGAGTGTTCGCCGAGGCTGCTAATCTCAATCCGACTGAGCCACAATATTCTTTCATGCAGGGTGTTGCCTTGATCGATCAGAGCGCTAACGAGCAGTCGGAGGCGAAGCGGTCTGGCGAAGTGCGCGCGTTCTTTTTGTCTGAAGCTGAAAAGGCTCTTATTCGGGCTTACGAATTGAGCGGAAAAAAGCTGGCCCTGGTTCACTTGCAACTCGCAAGAGTGTATGAGAAGAGAGGCGATCGTAAACGCGCTGCCGAGGAACTGGAGCAGTACCTGAGGTCTCCAGACGCAAAAAATCCTGCGGAGATTCGTGTCGCGATAAAGAAGCTGCGAGAAAGCGAAAGGTGAATACCGCTCCAATGCGTCATCGTGTGAACGCCTTCGAGGAAGGGTCAACGAGCTCAATCGGCCAGTGAATTGGAAGCCTACCTGCAGGAAAACCCAAAGGCTCGGAACGTTGAAGAGTTGCGAAAAATGGTTGACAGTCTCCGATCGCCAACCCCGTCCCAGACACCCTCAGTGCCACCAAATTAAGAACTCACAAGTCGCCAAAAACGGTCCCGCTCGACCGGTATAGGTAAGGGCAAAAAGCTTCATAGCCTGCTTTACATTATTATCCGAGGCCTACCAGCTAAGCGGTTGACTGTGTGCAAGTTAGGGGGTTGAAAATTAGGGCGGATTGGCCCCTGCATTTTCTATTGGCCTATCCAATCAAATGGAAAAAAATTCAGAATATTGGAAATCATCCCAGATTAGGTATTTGGGTTTGGGCCAGCTGCGAAAAGTTAATAGGCTGAACGGACACGGTTTACGGTGCCAGCCAGATCTACCGACCAGCGGGGCTTGGCAATTGCTTAGAAGAGCCCCGCTAGTTCTAGATAGTAGTTTGACCTCTCGCGAAGGAACTTCGCACACAAAATAATAGGAGCGAAAAATGAAGAAGAAATTTCAGTTTATTACATTGGTTTTGTCGCTCGTTCTTTGCCTTGCGGCCTCGGCCTTTGGGCAGGAAACGACCGGCGAAATTCAAGGAACGGTTAAGGACCAATCGGGCGCCGTGGTTCCAAACGTGACCGTCACGATTAAAGGCGTGAACGTTGGTTTTAGCCGCGTAGTTCAGACGGATGACAGAGGCTTTTATAGTGCTCGTCAGGTTCCTCCTGGAACCTACACTGCCTCGACGGCCGCTACCAGTGGGTTTGCAGGGCAAACCAAGGATGGTATTCAGGTCGGCATCGGCACCGCCACCACTGTGGACTTTGAAGCCACGGCCGGCGTGAGTGCAGAAGTCAATATTACAGACTCGGGAGTCATGGTAGACACTACTGAGACCAAGTCCCAGGATAACATTTCAGTTAAAGAAATTGAGGCCCTCCCGAAGGGAACCGGATTTACCAGCCTGTTAAGAACCACGGCTGCAGTTCGCCCGGAACCACTCGGAGGACAGTATTCGATTAACGGCTCGACTGGACCGGAAAACAGTTTCATCATTGACGGACAAGAAACCCAGAACTACAAGAACGGTCTCTTGAACACCAACAATGATATTCCCTACCAGGCGTTGCAAGAAATCCAGGTCAAATCCAGCGGGTTCGAAGCGGAATTCGGTGGAGCCACCGGCGGAGTTATCAATGGTGTGACGAAGAGTGGCTCAAACGAGTTTCATGGTGAACTCGGCTACGCCTTCAGACCTGAAAAACTCACTTCGCGTCCGCGTCCGGTGTTGGCGCTAACGAACTCTTCAGCTGTCGCCGCTACCGGTCAGTTCCTGGAGTATTTCCAGCAGGCGCGAGACACTGGTGTGAGTGAGTATCCGACAGCTTCGGTGGGTGGGCCCATTGTCAAGGATCGGTTGTGGTTTTTTGCGATTCACAGCCCTCGCGTTGTAGATGTCGGTCGGACCACCAACTTCGTTCAGGGCTTTGGTGCGACACGCGTTCCGCGTGTGCTTAGTCCAGCGCTTCTTGCTCTCGGAGCAAGTCCAATTCAGACCGCTCATGAGCGGATTATTTATAACTACTCTTCATTGAGAATAGACGCGTCGCCAACTGATACGCTTCGCATCTCCAGCAGCTTTACCTGGAATCCAATTGTTGATAAGGGTGCACTCCTTGGTGGAACCTATGTGAATGGTTCGCCAGCCACAACCTCTTTGGCTGGAGTTGCTCTTCAGGGATCTGATCTCGCAGCAAGGCAAGGCGGTCGCCAGAACTCTAATAACTTTAGAGTTGAAGGCACCTGGTTGCCCACGAGCAAGGTCGTTGCCAATTTGCGTTATACGCGCGGATTTCAGAATCAAAGATTGGGATCATATGGTGTTGCGGATGAGCCGCGCTTCATCTGTCAGGCAGTCCCGGCGGCGCTTGTTGCTGTCGCAGGCTGCGCCCAGGGATTCCAGAACGTTACAAACAATGACATCGTTCGTAAAGATATCTCAATCCGCAGCACGATCGATGCGAGCATTGGTTACGTATTTGAAGGCTTAGGCCGTCACGAATTCAAGGGCGGCTACCAGAGAAGCAAGATCTTTAACGATGTGTTTACTGGTAGCGTCTTGAAAGATGGTGGTCATGGACGTGCATACTTATATTATGGCGTAGGCACGGCCGGTCTTGATTGCCATTTCGTTTACGTGCAGTTCCAGATTCCCTGCCCAGCAGGTGGCGGTCTTTATCCGCTGCCCACCGGTCTTGCACCGGGAGTAACTGTTGTTGGTAGCGGTCTTCAGTATCAGTTTGGAGCTAGCGGTAGTGCAAACAATACTGCAGACACCCTGTTCTTCCAGGATAAATGGCAACCGACCAGTCGCTTGACATTCAATCTCGGACTACGCACTGAGCAAGAACAGATTCCTGCTTTCAATACAACTCACATAGATCTCAAATGGGGTTGGGCAGACAAGCTCGCACCGCGGCTTGGCGTAGCCTATGCGCTTACCGGGGATGGCAAGACCAAGATCTCTGCGTTCTATGGTCGGTTCTTTGATCGGTTGAAGTTCTCGTTGCCGCAAGGCTCCTTTGGCGGCAACTTCTACCACACCGACTATTTCTATATCACGTCGGACCATCAGTATAACTTCTACTCGCCAGCCAATCTGCACGGCAGTTTCAACTGGCCGAATGGTGGTCAATGTCCGATACCAGCCGCTGGTCCCAACAGCTATCGTTGCGATCAGGACTGGCGCATCGCTTCGAACATTCCGGGTGCCGACGTGCTAACTAACGGCGCGGTTGACCCAAATGTAAAACCATATCGCCAAACCGAATACACCTTTGAGTTTCAACGGGAAACCATGCGCGCAACGGTCCTTACAGCCCGTTACCTGCATCGGAATCTCGACGAGACCATCGAAGATGCTGGGGTACCTACTTCTGCAGGTGAGGCATATGTCATTGGTAACCCTGGTAAAGGGTTGGCCGCTCAGGTTTACAAAACCTTGGGTTACAACAAGGCCGCAATCCCAGTACGCGTGTACAACGCTTTTCAGCTTGAAGTCGATACGCGTTACGTCAAGAACTTTAACTTGAACTTGAACTACACGCTGAGCCGCTTGAAAGGTAACTACTCAGGTCTGGCTAATCCCGATGAACTGAATGCCGCTGGTGGCGGACGCACAGATCCGAACGTGTCTCGTGGTTTCGACGAGCCGTGGGTTGGATTTACCGCAAGTGGGCATGAAGACAACGGAATTCTTCCGTTGGACCGTACGCATGTCTTTAAGGCATCGGGTACCTACACTTATGGTTGGAGAGGAAGTAAGATGAATTCTTCGGATATTTCATTCTTCACTACCGCTCAATCCGGAACACCAAGGACCACTTTCATTAACATCTTTGGTATTCCGATTCCCGAAACCAAGCGCGGCGATCTTGGACGCACCCCGATGTTTACTCAGACCGACTTGAATCTTTCGCACCGCATCCGATTTGGTAATGACAATCGGTTCGCGGTTGCCCTTGATTTCAATGTCCTCAATGTATTCAACGAGGCAAACAAGCTCGCATTCAATCAGAATAAGTCCAGTGCTTACTTTGCACTCGACCAAAGCGACGTGGTTGCTTCTGGAGATACTGCAGCCGCCACGAACGTTCTGACCAGCAGCGGCGTATTGACGCAATACAACGCAGCGGTGGCTAAATTTGCAACGGACAACGGCGTACCAGCTGCCTGGGCTACAAACCTGGCATTCGGTAATCCGATTTCGTTCCAAGAGGTTAGGTCAGTTCGTTTCGGTTTCCGATTCCTGTTCTAGTTTTATTCGAACTGGAAGCTTTAAAAGGCCCATCGAAAGATGGGCCTTTTTTTATTCCAATGTCTCAAAAAGCGGGGACGACAAAGATTCTTGAGTCAGGACTTTTGATTGCGCCTTCCTGGGTATCTCACTAATATTAGACACTCTCCTAACGGTGGCATCGTGGGATCCTTAGAAACGAACAAACTTATGAAATTGCTTCCTTCTGTATTCCTGTTCTGTCTGCTCTTGTTTTTTCCGACCACAGGCTATTCGCAAACGCCAAATCCGACCCCTAAGAGTGGTGACGACGATGTGGTAAGAGTCTCGACTACGCTGATTCAAGTTGATGCAACTGTCTTAGACAAGAATGGCAGACCTGTAAAAGGGCTGACAGCGAATGACTTCGAGATCTACGAAAACAACAAGAAGCAGCAGATAACGAATTTTTCGTTTGTAGAGCTCGCTGCTGATAAATCAACCGAGCTAATAGTTGCGAAAACAGATAAGGATTCTTTGCGAGTTCCATCTGTCCCAATTAGGCTACTTCCAAAACGAGTGCATCGAACGGTGGCACTTGTAGTCGATGATTTGGGTCTATCAGTGTTGAGTATTGACGTTGTAAAGTCGGCGCTCAAGAAATTCGTAGATGAGCAGATGCAACCGGGTGACGTGGTGGCAATTATTCGAACTGGGAGCGGCGCTGGTGCGTTGCAGCAGTTCACCTCGGATAAGCGAATCCTCTACGCCGCGATTAATCGTGTTCGATGGAACCCTCACGGACGCGGGGGCATCAGTGTTTTTCAAGCCGCCGATCCCTCCAATGAAGGAGCGGCCACAGTATCGTCACAACTGGAAGGGTTAAGCGGAGAACTAGCGTTATCAGCGTCAACCATTGCACTTCAAAAAGAAGGCTTATCAGACCTGGTTGGGTCTCAGCGACAGGTGAGGCAGTACAATGAAGAAATTTTTTCCGTTGGAACGCTTGGCGCGGTCAATTACGTCGTAAAAGGCATGCGAGCTCTGCCGGGTCGCAAGGCTGTCGTTTTATTCTCCGACGGCTTTGCTCTTTACGCATTAGAGAACGGCAAGAAAATACCTAACCCGCGTTTAATAGATAACTTCCAGCGCTTAACGGAATTGGCTAATCGCTCCTCAACTATTATTTACACGATGGATGCGCGTGGCGTCGTTAACGCTCTCATGGCTGACGCTCAGGATAGCTTTGAAAATT
>Ga0190274_10000954_pt1 | contig 16818 bp, 45 predicted proteins | sample Popmic531T_FD_133002 | JGI IMG/M metagenome (GOLD analysis project Ga0190274, IMG submission 133002) | Populus adjacent soil microbial communities from riparian zone of Yellowstone River, Montana, USA - 531 T | ecosystem: Environmental > Terrestrial > Soil > Riparian zone | place: USA: Montana... | reverse complement strand
GACGATCCAACCAGTGAGGAAGTCGACGGTGCTGTTGAACCAAACCCCGAAGACTTGATCTTCACGGTTGCTCATGTGGCCGGCCTCACCCACTGGAAGACCCGGGTATCGTACCCAAAGCCCTCCGCGATGCGCTTCCGGCAGACGGGGCCGAAGCCCAGGTCAATCGAGCTTGGCTTGACCAGCTTGCGGCCACAGCACATGCAGGAGGTGACGGCCTGGATCTCGTACTTGGAGGTCGGCTGACGTTCTCGACCAGTCGCGTCCGTCCAGGTCTGCTGCTCGATGTCTACCCCGGAGAGCCGGAGGAAACACAGGTGAGCAGCGAAGATGACGCCCGGGGAAGTAACCCGGATGTGATCAGGCTTGTTGGACAACTGGAACTTCCACGTCGGGATGTCGCCCGGCTTATACTCGGGGGTGATGATCCCCACCGGCGAGTAGCCGTACCTCGAGCCGGGGTTCCTGGCGTCCATCCAGAACAGGTCCGGCAACTCATGAGCTGCCTTCCTGCCCCGGGAGTCAAGGCCGCCGGTGGTCGAGAGATCCTTCCACCACGCCTTGATCTTAAACGTCAGGTCATAGGTCCCGTTGTTGATGGTGAGCTCGGCCTTCTTCAGACCGATCAGCGGGGCCTTGATCATCAGCTCCTCGTTGGGAGCCAGCTTCCTCGCCTGGGCGGAGATCCCGGCGAGCTGCGCTAAGGCGGCAGCTATGACCGGATCCTCGGTGTCCATCCGAACCTCCTGGTTGAGTTACACGACGTCTGGCCAGTCCGGCCATTCCTGCTGAGCCCAGAGCACTTCCACCTGGGCCATCACAAACTTGATGTTCTGCACCCCGACGGGGTTCTGGCTGTGGACGCGCCACGCGAACGGCGGCAGCATCCCCAGGTTGACAAACTCTAAGATGTCCTTCGCCAGGTGGTAGCCGTTCAACGGCGACGGCTCCTTTCGGACCAGCCGACCATCCTGGCGCATGACCTCGACGACCTGGCCACCCAGGTCATGGTCAAAGGACAACCGCCGAAGCTCGAACTGGCGCCCCGGGATCTGGCAAGACAGGTGCACGAGTTGCTTGGCGTTGCCAAAGTTCTTGGCCCACCTCCACCCGGAAGGGGCGGGACGCTCGTCGTCCAGCCACAGGTAGACGGGCTCAAAGAAGGTCATCAAAGAACTCCTACGGTCGATCAGTGCTCGCTCAGGACTTGAACCTGATTCATCCCTTGATCTAGCGGGTGCTTTACACACATAAGCTAGCGAGCGGGTCGTACGTAGCACACTGTCTCATCTCATCGGATCGTGCGGGTCTAGCAGTCGTACACGTTCAGGTAGTGCAGGGTCGAGCTACTTGCCGGCGTTCTTCGCGGCCTCGGCGGCCTCGGCGGCCTCGGCGGCTGCCTTGGCCTCGGCCTCGATGGCGTCCTTCAGGACGCGCACCTCGTCGGCGTTGTAGAGCGCGAGCGCCCACTGGACGAAGGTCTCGCCCATCTGGAGCTTGGAGCGGTCGACGGTCACGCCGGCGTTCAGTTCGAGCGCGTCGGCGAAGTTGTCGAGCATCTCCTTCGCGGAGACGGTGCCGTTGCCCTCGTTCACGAACTTGACAGCGGCGTGGTTGAGCCCCTTGACCGGCGTGCGCACGAGCGCGCCGTTCTCGCCGGCCCCGAGCCGCTCCATGAGCGACTTCGTGGCGCGGGGAGCGCGGGTCGTCGGGGTGGCGTGCAGCTGCTCCGTGAGCTGCGCGAGGGCGGCTCCCTGGGACTCGATGATCTGACGAACAGCGGGGTCCAGGGTGTCGAGGTCGATCCCCTCGGGCAGGACGGGCAGGGCGGGCGTGGTGTCCGATGCGGACATGTGAGTCACCTCTCGTACTTGGGGTTTAGAGAGATGAGACAGTGGTGGACTTGGCCACCAGTCAAGGCTTGAGAGCGGGACTCCCAAGCCCTGCCTGCTAGGCAACTCCATATCAGAGGGTCTAGCTTCCTTCCTCCTCTACAACATTATAGCCTATGAAGAAGGCTGTGTAAAGGGGTGGTCTACCCCGGCCAACCTAGGCTGGGGCAGACTTCCGAGTAGCGAGCTTGACAGGGAACGGGGCGTGAAGCAGCGGATGCTTCAGCCACTCGGACACCTGGTCATGGGCGACCTCGGTGAACTCTCCGGCGTCCGAGTCCTCCGCGCCCTTCCGGATCCACTGCATGAACGTGCGGTTCTGGCTCGGATCCCAGAAGGCCGTGAGGAAGTAGTCGGGATGTCCCTCGGGCTGAACTAGCCGCTTGTCGAGCTCGACGAGCACGCTCTCGAGCTTACCTTGAACGGTAGTCATCGGTCTAGAAGGGATCCGCGCCGTCGGCCCACTGGATCAGCGGAGCCTCGACGGCCGGCACTGGGGCCGGGGGCGCGACGGGGGCGGACTCGGGCGGGGCCTTGACCAGCCCCATCGGGATGGCCCTGCCCTCGATGACCCGGCTCACCACGACGGTGGTCCGGTGCTGGGTGGACAGGCCGAGACCGATGGCCAGCGCCTCGGCATCGCTCGGGCAGTGCTGCTGCCCGAAGGACTGCTTCCCGTCCTGGGTCGAGAACAGGAACATCGACACCATGCAGTTCACATGGGTCGCCTTCCCCTTCTCGTAGTGGTTGATCTGCTCGCCGGCAGCGAACGGCTGCCCACAGGCGGTGCAGGTGCCCGGGTACCGGGCATTCATGACACCCACGTTTGAACCTCCTGGTTCGGGGAGTTAGTGCGCACCTCTAGGATTTGCAAACAATGTTAATATCATTTGCAGGGGGTAACAACGGTAGCTTACCACCTTGGCGCACTAGGAGACCGAGCAGAACCGAAGTTCCGCTCGGCTACCTGGTACGTCAGGTCTTCTTCTCGGCCTCGAGCTTCTCGATCCGCTCACAGGCCCAGGTGATGAGGTCGATCACGTACTCGTCGATGCCCACCACGGCACGGAGCTTCTCCCGCTGGATGCGGAGCTCGTCCACGAGGATGAAGTCATCATCATCATCCATCGTAGCCCTCGGCAGTCTCGGTCATCAGGTAGACGTAGACCTCGCGAAGCCGGGGAACGTCTATCGGCTCGCCGAGAACTCCATGGACGACGTTCGGATGGACGGTGTCCCACATCGACCTTGCGCCAGGTTTGAGCAGCTCGAGCAGCTCCCCATGATCATCTTGGCTTGAGATGTCGGTGAGCCATACGCTGATCCCCTGCATTCGGGGGTCGTCGAGCTTGATCAGTTCCTCGATACGATCGAGGACCTCCTCGACGTTCAACGCCGGCAACGTCAGCTCGCTGACGAAGTCGATGCTATTCGAAGCGAGGTCGTTGTGCGGTGGGTGGAGCTCTTCCGGGATCAGGCAGTCGACGAGGAATAGGAACGGCTCGTCGACTTCCTCACCGTCGACGAACAGTCTCATCCCGTCGATCGGGAGGCCGTACACCTGGTAGTCCGCGTCGATCTCCTCGCGGACGAACTTGGCGTTGCCGACCTTGAAGATGACGTCCTCGTTGTCCATTAGGCACCGTCGGCAGCAGCGCTGCCGAGTGCCGGCGGCTCGAGATCGCGCAGCTTCGACTTGCAGATGGTCATGATCTCGTTGATGTGCTCGTTCATCTTGTGGCAGTCACCCTCGAACTCGCTGCCCAGGAAGAACTGCTCCCAGCGCTCGAGCTCGGTGATGTTGTCGTGCATGATCTCGGCGAACCGGAGGATCGATTTAACGATCTCATCCGGCAACCGAACTTGCTTGGGCGGCAGACCGCCCTTCTCGTCACTCACTTGATCACCTCGAATCGATCTTCGCCCTGGACTAACCCCAGGGTGGAACCGGAGTCCCAGTTGACGTGGACGGTGCCGATACTGTCGATCAACCTGACAGTTCCCTCCTCGCCCGGAGTGAGCCGGGTGTACTGGTCGGCACAGTGGATCAGTCGTACCCGGTCGCCCTCCTTGGGCGCGGAACGGCTGGCCCAGGTGGACTCCCACCTTCGTTCGCGAAAGTGGTCAGCCACCGGCTTCCACCTGCTCGGTCGCCCACTTCGCCTCGACGAACATGAGGCGCCAGGGCGTTACCGCCTTGGCCTGGTGGTTCCGAGTGATCTGATCCTCGATGATGCGCTTGGCACTCTCGAAGTCGGATGCCTCAACCACCAGGTCGGCTTCCTTCCGGATCTCGATCCGGACCTCGAACTTGGGCATGGTCTCCTCTCGCTGGGTTCAAGTCTGGGTCAGAACTCAAAGTCCTGGCCCAGCCTTCAACTCAGTGGCGGTCGTGCCAGCTCTTGGCATGGCGCATCTTCGCCTTGAAGTTCGCCTTGGCGATCGCGGCGTCGAGCTTGGCTTGCTCAGCTCGCTTCCTGGCCTGGTTTGCCGCTCGTCGAGCAGACCAGGTAAACAACCAGATGATGACGCGCGGTCCGTACTTCAGGAACGCGATCAGACCCCAAGTTACGAGGTCAACGATCAGGAGTGTCTTCATCACTCCTCCTCGAATCCGTCGAACCAGTCGATCAGACCGAGGTCGACGCCGTCAACGAGATGGGTCTCATCTCGTTGACAGTGGGCCTTTGCCTCGGCCCGGGACAGCCCGGTGGCGATCACCTTGTGGTGATCGGGATGGCTGGTGTCGGCGTAGAACCGAATCACCCGGTAGGTAGTATCGGGCTCGCTCACTTCTCCTCCAAGCAGTCCAGGGTGCACTCGTGGTCGTGTTCCCGGAGGATCTGCTTGGCGCTGCGGTAGCCGCTGATGCAGCCCCAAATGGCGCCCACGATCATGGCACCGGCGACTGAGGCGGCGATCCCGAGAAGGATCACCAGTACACCTCGAACTTGACCAGCGTCTTCATGGTCAGATCCTCTTTCATCTGACCCATCCGGACGGTGGTGAGGATGGTGGCGTGGACATCCGGCTCGTAGAGCTCGGCGACGACTTCCTCGCCGGCCAGAATCTCCAGGTTGTCCATCCCGCCCCAATCCTCGAGCAGGTCGAGCCACTCGCCCAGGGTAGGGCGAAGATCGGAAGACATGGAACCTCCTTCGGTACGGGTTTACATCTTGAAAGCGCGGCTCAAGCCCCAGGCCGCACTGAGGATGCGGACCTGGGGCGAGCGCGCTCTGGGGGGAGACTCAGAGTACGGTTATCACGTGGACCGGCTCCGACCCTACCACCCGGTACTGCAGGTAGTGCGGGCCGTTCAGGCCGATGATGTCGCCCACGGAGAGGGAGCGGTGTCCCTCGTTTCGGTACTCAACGACGATCGGAAAGAGCTCATGGTCAGGCATGATGATGCCGGCCACCTTCGTATCCTCAGGATACTGTAGCGAGCCACGGCTTCCCATGTCCTCGCGGTACGGGTAGCAGTTGAGGAGTTGAAAGACTTCCTCGTCTACCCGCATGCTGGCCGGTGCGAACGTAAACTCGTACACCTTGTGGTGGTGTTCCGGGTCAAACAACGGACAGCCGTGAAAAACCTCGACCTTCATCCATCCCTCCAGTAGTAGAGCGGATCGCTCTAGGAGACCGCCCGCCATGAAGACGGGCGGCTACCTGCAACGATCAGGTCTCGATGAGATACCAGAGATACCCCAGGATGGCGGACCAGACCATCACGTTGAGGGCCAGCATCAGCCAGCACCCCAAGGTCCAGGGATCGTGAGTCAGAACAGCTGGCTCAGAAGCTCGATCAGCTTCCAAATCCCCAGCACCACGATCATCGCGCTCGCCGAGTACAACAGGATGATCAGACATCCGTCACGACTCGGCATGACTGCTGTTCCATGTAACATTGAGCCTCCACAAGATGGCCCATAGGTTAGTCCAACCCAGAGGGGTTGGCTACCTTTACACCTCTCAAAACGAGATGCTGAAAGCGCGGGTTGTAGTCGTCGAAGTAGACGCGGAAGGCGAGTGCCCCGGTGGACATCTTCCACTCCCGAGCCTTGGTCCCATCCTCGGGAAGAAGCGCGACATCGTCGTAGACCGAGATGGCTAGCTCCTTGTTCCGGCCCTTGATGGAGCGGGCGATGGGACAGTTGCCGGTATCACAGGGGATACCCCGGTTGAGCCGCTTGATGGGCGGCATGCCGAGGTCATGGCGAACGTGGTTCACCAGTTCCAGGGCCGCCAACTCGAGCGGGTCCATCAGACCTCGTTCGGCCGGATGATGCGGATCTCGGAGGGATGGAAGGTGATCGGCCGAGGAGCACGGCCCATCAACCACAAGTCCATCTCGACGAGACGCCGGTTCTGAAGTGCGTACTCCCAGTCCACCTTCAGCTGGTCGTACGGCTGGCACACGAAGATCTCGCTGAACTTCTCGACCTTCGTGTGCACGATGGTGGGCGGACCAGACTGTCCCAGGACACTCATCGCCCGTGAGCCTTGAGGTACAGCTCGTGGTTCTTGTCGTGCTGGCGGTGCCACTGCACGCTCGGCTCGTCATCGAGCACCCGAGCAAGCTGGGCTACGAGCGCCTGGAGCTCGGCCACTCTCGTGTTCTGCTTCATTGAACCTCCTTCGGGTATAGAGCATTATAGCTCATACTAAGGTCGGAGTCCAATTAGAACCCCGACCCTAGAATCAGCTAGACTGCTTCCGGCGACGGTACTTCCGGATGAGCTTGTCGTACCAGGGCATCGACGCGAAGAGCCGCTTATCCGACTCGGCCAGCACCGCTCGGAGATTGCCAGCTAGGGCCATGGCCCAGTGATCGTCCTGCTGGAACTGGATCCGGCCCTGCTGTACCCCGTCCTCGAACTCGCGGAGCAACAGCTTGGCCTGCCCCATCGGCGACTGGCCGATGTCAGCTCGGACGTACCGGTAGCTGCCGTCCGGCTGCTCGATCATGTCCGAGTACCCGTAGAGTGGATCTCGCCAGCTCATCGGGTGGCACTCATCAGCTCACCCACGAACAGGATGAGCTCGGCCAGATGGTCCTCAGCCGCCCGCTTGGCGTACTGCCGACCCTCGATGTTGTTCGTCCAGTTTCTCTCGGTTTGCCAGATCACCTGGTCCGAGATCTTCAGAACGCCAACCACGACGTCGTTGTGGAAAGACCCGGGCGGCTCAGCCCAGGTCGCCTTCAGACCGGCCATCAGGCTTCCTTCGGCGGGAGGTCGATGGAGCAGATGGTGCGGATCTCGTTGACCAGCCGGTCGACGGTGTAGTCCTCGCCGGCCGTATTGCAGATGTTGTCGATCGTCTGGATCGACGCCTGCAGCTCACGTTCCCGCCGCTGGAGTCTCACCTTCTCGACCTCGCTCTGGATGCCGGCGAGCCCCGTCATGGCACCCTCGGCATCGACGTTGAAGCGCTGACCGATCTGTGAGGCGGTGTAGAACAGTTGCAAGATCTGCTCGTCCGTGATCCCCGGGCGGTGTGCCCGGAGACTTTCCGCGAACTTGGCTAGCTTGTCCTCGATCGGACTGCTCGGAATGTCAGGCATCCTTCTCCTCTCGCTTGGCCTTCTCGACCATCTCGTGGATGCCGGCGAGAAACTCCACGGCACCGTACGAGTGCTTGCCGTGCTTTCGCTCGTAGTGCCACTTGCGCCACCAGCGGGCGTTCTTCACGAGCGCCCAGGTAACGTTCACGACCAGCATGGTCACGTAGAAGTAACCAAGCGCGGTCATGACGCGGTTGACGGTATCCATTCTTCTCCTCTCAGTAGCTCAATGGAGGGTCGGTCCGAAGACCGGCCCTCGGTTCAGCTAGAAGCAGGAGTCACAGGTGCAGTGGGGACGCTTGCCGCTCCGGCAATAGGAGCTCGGCTTGTGGCTCGGCTGAAACGGATCCAGCCTCGGGTGGTCGAGGATCGGCTTACAACCCGAACAGTTCGGGTCGTAGATGCCCATCTTCTCCCACCGCTCGAGCCGCTCGGCCCTGGTCTCCGAGTTCCCGAACGGGGAGATGGCGAACACCAGCTGCCTACCCTCGGAGTCGAAGACGTTGAGGGACTGGTCGGTCAGGGGCTCACCCATCGGTCTAGTCGCCCTTGCGGATGGCGTAGGCCATCGTGCCGGGCGGGATCATCGGGCCGAAGGCACGGGCGCGGGAGGAGCGGCCGCCGGTGCAGGCCGGGTCGAGCATGAGCAGCGTCGAGTAGCCGTCGCCGGCCTGCGCGACGTCGATGCCGGTCGTCGCGAACGGGATGGACGCCGGGTTGAACATGTCGTTGTCGTACATGTAGCCGAAGGAACCATCCTCGGCGCCGTACTGGGTCAGGTTCACGGTCTGCAGGCAGTTGATGAAGGCGCGGTCCGCCTTCTGACGGGCCGAGACCACCTTCAGGTCGTGCTGCAGCTTCTTGATCTGGGAAGCAGTCGAAGCCTCGGCCGGCACGGCCGAGAGGAGGCAGCCACCAGCTACCAGGCTGGCGATGGCCAGCGGACGGATCTTCTCGTACATGTGACACCCTTTCGTCTAGAGCATTGGCGCTCTGCACTACGCCGGGGGTGGGAGGACCCCGGCGCAGCACGCAGCGTCACAGCTGCAAGCCTAGGACTTGGTGTTCAAGAGGCGGGTTGCGCGTTGGGCAACACCGGGTTGAGCGGCGTTCCGAGCTTGATGTAGCAGGGGTCGCAGACGATCGAGTCGCTCTCCGTGATGTAGGTTCCATCATCGGACATATGTGTCGCGTCGGGGTCGCCAAAATGCTCGATGAGCGGGCGCCCATGCTTGCACTTCGAGCTCACTGCGGCGCGGCAGCGAACGGTGGACATACTCACTTCCTTCGTTCTCGGTCGTACTTACCGACCTCGGTGTACGGGAGACCAGCTTGTCTCATCGCCTCGTTGAACGAGCCGAAGCGCTGGATAACAGTCCCGATATGCGGCAGCCAGTCGTTCTCCCAGAAGTAGTCGATCCGTTCCGGAAAGCCGAGTCGCTTCGCGATACCCGGCTCAAGATCACTGGCCTGGGGCGCTCGGCCATTCTCCAGCTCAAAGCGCTCCAGCGCCGAGAGGATCGCCTCGGTGGTCCACTTGCGGTTGAGTTCCAACCGCTTGGCACACTCACGGCAATGCCCACCCCAGCGGTACACTCGCTTCCCGCAGGACGGGCAGGTAGGCCGGCCCTTCTTCGCCGGCCCCTCCACTCCCAGGCAGATCAGCCGGATGGCCTCACGGCTCAGCCCGAACTCATCTCCAATGCTCTGGAGCGTTCGGGTCGGTCGGAGTTCTCGAATTCTCGCGTTGCGAGCTTCATTGCCCGGCACGAGAACCTACTCCGAGTCGGGGACGTTCAAGTCACGCCCGAAGTAATCCAGCTCGGCATACGAGTTGGAGTCGAACTTCACCCACACGCTGCGGTAGTCCACGGTGTGCGGGTCGCCGTCGATCCGAGTCACGGTAGCCGACTCGGTCGTCATCTTCGTGACGGGGTCACAGTCCGGACCGCTCGGATTGAAGAACCGGATGACCACCTTGTCGCCCGGCTTCAGCTCTGTCAGTTCGGCCTCAGTAATACGATGCACCTTCAACCTCCTCTCTCGTGGTTCAACTAAGGGTCGTGGCATCCGACACTTAGTTCAATCACGCGCGAGGCGGATCCGGCGATCCTCGTCCTGGGCACACTTCAAGTGCACCCACTTCTTGTCCTTCGGGTCGCGAGGCGGGGCAAGCTCGATGAAGTCACCCACCTCGATGTACTTCTCACAAAGCGGGCACCGACTCGGCACCGTCGCCTTGAAGCTCATGTACGCCATAGCTCCCTACCTCGGCAGCTGGAACATAGAGCGAGCGTTGAGCTGATGCAGCTTCACACTCGCCTTACGGAACGTCATCCGTTCCCGAGTCTCAGTACCATCTGCCATCTTCAGGATCAAGACGCCAACCTCGACGGCCTCTCGGCTGTACTCGTCCCTCTCCCAGATGGCCTGGACAATCTCCGGCATCTCAAGATCTCCTCTCAGGAGTATTTCCGGATGTACTCGGCATCTTCTGCAGCTAGCCGGTTGGCAGCTAGCTTCTTTCGAAACTCAGTCTCGTCAAACGAGAGGAGAATCTCGATGGCCTTCCTCAACCACAAGGCCCCGTGGTCTCCTAGCTGGCGGCACGCCTTCTCGCCAACCGGCGGCTTAGAGGCCCAAACTTCAACAGCCTCTCCCGCGTTCTCAAGGAGTCGATTCGCGAAGCGAATCTCCTTCTCAGCGCGGTGCCCAAAGTCCTGGTCATAGAAGACGAGGTCCCAGTGCTTATCCAAACTCATTACTCACCTCCTCAGTAGGTCCCAGAGAGTTTTTAACTCTCTGAGGTATTATACCTTATCGGGCCCTATCGGAGGGTTTGACGGAGAAGCTCGAATGTTTGGCTCAAGAGCCTTGCCACTCCGCGTCGATCGCCAACGCCTTCTCAGTCGGCTCACCGTAGATAACGCGATCATCCGGCGTCTTCAGGGTACCGATGAGCGCGCCGATGCCCTGGCCGCGCTCGAACCTACCCGAAGCTGCCTTGCGCTTCCAGCTCCGGATCGTGACCCACTGGACGCCGTCGATCTGCATCAGCTTTAGTGCCTTTGCCTGCGCGCAGCGCAGCGACTCTGCCCTGGCCTGCTCGATCTGATACTCAGACGGGAAGCCAGCGCGTCCCGGCAGGTCGAACAACTTACGTGGTCCGACTCGGTGGGTCGAGATCAGGAAAGACCTCTGCCCTTGCATCAACCGAGCGAAGTGCGGCAGCGCCTTCAGCGCCTTGCTCATCTCCTCGGTCACGAAGATCCAGCACTCGAACCGCTCGAACTCCGGCTCCAAAAGCTCAGAGGGCAGTGGTTCTCGCTTCGGTGACACCTCTACCTCCTTAGTTGGACAATGTCTATATTATAGCATATGACATAGTCAATGTCTAGTTCAGACTACCTACTCAAGCTAAGGTCGGCTAACCCCCCAGAGGTTTAACCGACCCTAGGTTCAGGAGGGCCTGATCAGCTTGGCGGCCAGTTGGCGCAGCCGTACTGGTCGCAGAAGGTGGTGGCCTCGTCGCCACACAGGTACGTGTTGTAGACGGTGCCGATGCAGTCGTTCATGGTCGGGAACGGCAGGCCATGAGACGCGATGAACACGTCAAGCACGCCGAACCCCCAAAGAACGAGGGCACAGCCGAGGGACACTGTCATAAACAGCGTCCAGTTGAACGGACGATCCATAGCTACGAGCTCCTCTCGGGAACACCTGGGGGACGGAACCAGTTGGCGCCGTCCATGAACGCCTCCGCCATGCGAAGGCTTTGCGGGTCGCCGGTGCCGATCCATCTCAGGATCATGTCGGCATCAGCTTTGCGCTCGACGCGGCTCGAGACCGTCGGGCGGTGGGCATGAAACTCAGCCCACAACTTGAGCTCGTCTCGAGTCACCACTCGACCTTGACGGGCACTCGCGAGCCCTCGAGCGACTTCAGACCCTCGTACACCTCGTGCGTGAGGAGGATCAGGTTGTCGCCGTCGTTCTTCAAGATCGCGCCCCGCCAGGACTCGCACGAGACGTCGAAGTACGGCCGGTTGTCCGGGTAGAAGGACACGTCCATGCCGAGGTACCGCTCGCCGTCCTCGAGGATTAGATCCACGCCGGCGGCGACGATGGTCGCCTTCTGCTCGATGATGTCATCCCAGACCGTCATCTGGTTCCCTGTCGATGCAGGTAGTAGCCGGAGACGAGCAGCCGAATCGACTCCCGAACTCCCGGCTCCCAGGCATCGGTCACGATCATGTCGACTCGCTCCAGTGCCTCGTCCTCGGTGAGGACGCAAGGGTCGGTGGCGATCTGCGTCTGCAGCTTCGCCAGCCTCTCCAAGTTCGTTGCCATGGTCACCCTTTCGTTGTTCGTGTATTGCACGAACCCCGGATATACCGCCGGGTCGGTTCAGAACTTAGTTCTGATCTCGTGGCGTAGCCGGCCAGGTCAGCTCGGCGAACTCCTTGTCGCCGATGCTTGGGTTGCCGGGGTCGTCGTAGTCCCTCAAGAGCTGGAGCTCGACCATGCCGGCCGTGCCCTTCTCGAGCGCCTCGCCGACGATCAGCGAGACCCAGATCGGACCGTGGATCTCGACGCGCCAGCCGTCCTTCTCCGACGCGTCCTCGATGTACTTGACGTCGCAGTCGGGATGACGCGAGTAGTCAGCGTCACCCTCGAATTGCACGTCGACCTGTGCCGGCCGCTCGTCGAGCAGCCGGTCCTTCGGGTAGGACATCTCGTTCCCTTCTCGTCGCTCGTGTCTTTCACGAGCCGGCCCCGAGCCAAAGACTCGGGGCCGTAAGTCGCTAGCTGCTCGTTGACACCACGAACAGGCTGTGACCTGAGTCGTAGTAGACGTAGCCGGTGCCGTCCTCGTAGAGGAACTCCTCCTCCTCGATCACGGCCTTGATGATCACGGCCCGAAGCCGGAGCTTCAGAACCAGGTGCCGGTGCCCACGCCGGCCGGTGTAGGCTCGAAACCAGACCTTGAAGTGCACCCCGTCCCGGGACGACGTATGCGTCGTGAACAGAGTCGGACGCCGGCCGTCCGAGGACAGGTTGTGCAGCCAGACGGCCGCCTCCTCCTGCTTCACCTTCTGATCCACCCGGACGACCTTCTGATGCAGGGTCGCGGCCTTCGCGTCACCGACCGAGTAGATCAGCGGCGCCACGATCAGCGCGCCGATCCCCAGGGCGTACTGCCCCTTCGTGAACTTCTTCTCGGACTCGTGCGGCTTATTCACGATCACTTTCCTCCGTTCAGTTGCTCGTGTCTTTCACGAGCGCGGCTTCGGGAACTTAGTCCCGAAGCCGTTCGCTCTAGTCACCGCACTCGCAGGCACCGCACATGAAGTCGATGCCGCAGCCGCCGACGTAGTTGCCGTGCTTGCAGTAGCCGTTCGGGTCGCGCGCCCCGTCGTCCTGCGGGTCGCCGACCTCGTCCGAGTCGTCGAGCTCGGCTAGGAGATCCGAGTACCGATCCATTACAGGTCCTCCTTCGAGAACAGGATCAGGTCGCTTGACGCGCCGGGGGCGGGGAAGTTCCTCCCGTAAACCCCGTCGTTGCCGAGATCTGAGGTCGAGCCCTCGGGAGTCCAGAACTCGATCGGCGTCCCGTGACCCCACTGGCCGGTCAGCTGCAGCTTGTAGTTGCCGGCCCCGCCGGCCCAGCCGTCGACGATCCGGCAGACGATCCTGCCGTACACGAGGGCGTAGTCGTTCTCGACCGCGAAGAAGTCCTCGGAGGGCTTCTCGTAGGCGATGTGCGTGTAGCCCTGCGTCTCGGGGTCGAGGTTCTCGCCCTCGAACTCGACGTTCGGGATCCAGGCCAGGGCCTCGTGGACCGAGGCGAACTTCTCGATCACGAGGCCGACTCCGTCGACCATCGCGCTGACGGTCCAGGGCTTGCGAACGTCGCTCATGACGTCTCCTCTTTCATGGCTTCGAGCAGACGCTCCGTCCGCTCGGCTTCGTCCTTCTCGTCGTCGAGAAGGCACTGCGGGCACTGACACCGGCCGTTCTTCAGGCACGGGAGACCGACCGGCTTCGGGGATAGCTCCCCGAGCAGCCTCTCGATCTCAGGGTCGAGCTCGCCAACCGCTCGCGGCTGACCGTTGATCAGGATCACGTACTTGCTCATGACCCGTAGCCACGGTACGGCTCGTCGTCGTCCGCCCATTCGACCCGGTACTCGGTGTAGTCGAGGTCGTCCTCGAACTCGAGGAGCTCGGCTCGACGCTTGGCCAGCCGCTCGGCGCGGAAGAACTCCTCCCAGCACGTGTCGTGCCGGGGATCGAGGTAGAGGTCGTTGTTTACCTCGACCGGGTGCCCACAGTGCGGGCAGATAGGCCGCTCGTCGGCCTTCGACTCGTGTACCCGGACAGAGTCCGGGGCCGTGCTCTTCAACTTCACTTCGTCTCCTCAGGACGAAGTAGCCGGACGTATTTCCGACTACGTGAGCTTGCGCTCAACGTTAGGGCCGACTCCCAGGGAGCCAGCCCCAACCTTGAACCCCAGGGCTCAGGAACGGTGGAGCGGACCGCCCTCGCTGCTCAAGGCAGCAAGGAAGGCCAGGATCACGATGACGACCGCGAGGATCGCGAACGCGCCCAAGAAGTACGGGGTCAAGGCGTCGATCTGCGCCTGACCGTCGATCGCGGCCTGATTGACGGGAGCGTCAGTCATCAGACGACCACCCTTCGCGCCTCGTTCTTGCGGGCCAGCTCCAGGAGCCGACCCTGTGCCTCGATGGCGACCTCGATGGCGTTGGTCCGCTCTCGGTCGGCATAGCCGACCTCGAAGAACGCCTTCATGACGAGGTCCAGCCCCGGGAGGTGGAACTCGTCCACCCTCGCGTAGCACCCCTTGCAGCACAGCTCCTCAGAGCCGGCGCCGTACATGAACTTCACGGCGCCCTTGCAACACAGGGTCCAGCCGTGGAGGCCACTCTTCGACACCGGCACCCGGTGGTCGTTGGACAGAATTCCGGACATTTGTCATCTCCTCAGGACGACGTTTACAAGACACGTACAGCTACCGGCACGGAAGGCCGGCAACTCGAACACTTACCCCAGAACGACTAGCTAACCCGCGTACTCAGAGTCAGCCTGCAGGGCGGCCTCACTAGGCTCACCCTCGATCAGGATGTCATCCTTACTCTTCAAGACACCCACAAGCCCATGAATCACAGGGCCAGGCTCGAAGCGGCTACTAGCCGCCTTCCGGCGATAGCTCCGAATCTCAACTCTAGTCGCGCCTTCTAGAAGCGCCTCTAGAGCTGCTTTCTGAGCACACTTCAGAGTCTCAGACTTCGCAACCTCAAGCTGATACTCACTCGGGAAGTCTGACCACTTAAGGTCAAACAACTTCTTAGGCCCAACTCGGTGAGTCGAGCGAAGGGCAGACTGCCTATTCAGCAGCACCCACACCTCTAGCCTCTCGGGGATCGCCTTCAGATCCTCATCATCGAGAGGCTCACCCAGGCCCTCACTCCAGTGGGGCCGCTCAACATGCAGGAGCGGTCGAGGAGCCGGCCGGAGCCTATCCCATCCGGCGAACACCGGATCCTTACCCGGAAGGACAACCTCATCCTCCCGTACCTCCGCGAGCGCCTCTCTATCTGACGCTCTGAACTTCCCTCTCGGGGCAGGGTTCAAGGCCCTACTCAGGAAGGACATCTCAGAAGGCTTACTCATGCTCTCGATTCACCTCCTCCATGATCGCTTTCAGGTCCTCGTCCCAGTCATCAATCACATGCTGGACTTCCCACGGAGGACAATTTTCCTCCTCGAAGACCCGGGCGGCTCTCACAGCTCGCTTAAGAGCCGTAATGCCGATCACTTGCCAGGGAGCATCTACGAGACTCCCATGCTCGGCTGCAAACTTCATAGCAGCCTTGGTATGCGGCAGGCAGGTGTTCAGAAGCGTTTGATCGCCCTGACTCCCCGTCCAAAGACCAGAGCCAGAACCAGCTGCCTCTACGGTCCTAGGCTTCGGAGCCGCATACTTCCCAACCTTGCCCTTACCTCTGCGGGCCGGTGGGAACGACTCAGGAGCTATCTCCTCGACGTAGAAGTCGACTCCGTCTATCGTCTCGAAGTCCCTTCTAATCACGCCTCGGGGACGCCCTCTACCTCCGGTTGCACCTCCCGTCTTAGGAACAGGAGCGGGAGCTATTTCTAGCTCCAGAGGTAGGTCCCAACTACTATCTACAGTCACAGTCACCTCCTAACTCTCAACTCTCAAGAGGTCTATTCCTCTAAGAGAAGGATACTCTGCCGACTCCTATCGGAGGGTCAAACCACCCTGTCACAGGGAACCTCGAATCTCTAGGCCGGCAGTGAGACAGAGGGCCTCGAGGGCTCCTTCCGGAAGGGATCTTCCGGCCCTCCCTCCCACCAGGGAGCCCACCCCTTGAGACAACCCGTTTTGAGCCAAGGTGAACTGGTTCAACTCGTTCTGGAACAACCCGTTTTGGTCCAATTCAAGCCGGTTCAACCTGAGTTGATTCAACTCGTTCTGAGACAATCTGAAGTGTGTCAACCCGTTTTGCCTCAACCTGAAGCGAGACAACCTGAATTGAGCCAAGGTGATTTGGCTCAAGGTGATTTGGACCAACCTGAGTTGTCTCAACCCGTTTTGGAGCAACCTGAGGTGAGCCAACTCGCTCTGTAGCAGCCCGAGGTGGTTCAACTCGTTCTGGCTCGACCTGAAGTGGTCCAATTCGTTTTGACTCAACCTGAGGTGGTCCAACCTGAAGTGCCTCGAGCTGAAGTGGTCCAACCCGTTTTGTCCCAACCTGAGGTGGAGCAACCTGAAGTGTTCCAACCTGAACTGACTCAGTACGAGTTGAAGCAACCCGTTTTGAGCCAACCTGAGGTGAGACAACTCTGATTGTCGTTCTCAAAACGCTTGATCGCCGGCTCCAAAACGCCTGGGATTGTTAGCCTCAAAACGCCTACCCAAAGTCTGAAGATTCAAGGTCTCAAAGTCCCTAACGCTCACGTACCTAAGGCCCTTTCCCCATCCTTAGAGCAAGCCTTAGAGCAGGTTCAAGGCATCCTGGTACAGACCAAGCTCAATCCATCCTGGGTCGAGGCAAATTCCCGCCCACCTTGGCTTTGCCCCAAGTTCAATCTCAATCCCCTGGGCTGAACCCAACCTAGGGTCTCAGCCTAGGGGCCGGATGGGAGGAGCCAGCATGGGCCGGCCGACCAGGGCAGAGCAGGAGCCACCCGGCCGGCCACCCGCCCCCGGCCGGACAAGCCCCAACCGACCGACCGCCCAACCGGACTCAACTCCCCGACCAAGGCCCAATCCAACCCCAAGGGCAAGGCCAACCCAAGCCGGCCAACCCCAACCG
>Ga0190274_10000953_pt1 | contig 16818 bp, 18 predicted proteins | sample Popmic531T_FD_133002 | JGI IMG/M metagenome (GOLD analysis project Ga0190274, IMG submission 133002) | Populus adjacent soil microbial communities from riparian zone of Yellowstone River, Montana, USA - 531 T | ecosystem: Environmental > Terrestrial > Soil > Riparian zone | place: USA: Montana... | reverse complement strand
GGTCCGCTCGGCCGACCTCGTCGAATCGGCTCAGACCGCGACCGCGGGCCTGATCACGCTGATCCCCGAGGGGCTCGTCCTGTTGATGAGCGTCACCTTCGCGGTCGCCGCGATGCGGCTCGCCCAGCGCAAAACCCTGATCCAGCAGATGAGCGCCACCGAGAGCCTCGCCTCGGTCGACACGATCTGCGTCGACAAGACCGGGACGCTGACCGACGGCGAGCTGCGCTTGCTCGGGGTGGAGGTCGCCGAGGGCCTCGAGCCGAAAGCGGCGCATGCTGCTCTGGGGCGCTTCGCGGCCAGCGCCGGCGACCGCAACCGCACCCTGGAAGCGATCGGCGAACGCTTCCCCGGCGAAGCGCAGCGGATCGCGGGCGAGGTGGCGTTCTCCTCGGAGTGGAAGTGGAGCGGACTGCGGATCGGCTCGACCAGCTACGTGCTGGGCGCGCCCGACGTGCTCGGCGAGGCCGGCGCGCTGGCCCTCCCCCCCGGTCTGATTCGGGTGCTCGAGCGCGAGACCGCGGCGGGCCGGCGCGTCGTCGCCTTCGGCGAATCGAGCGAGCCCCTCCCGGCCGAGCCCTCGGAGCAGAGCGCGCCGAAGCTGGCGCCGGTCGCGCTGGTGGTGCTAGAGGAGACGCTGCGTCCCGACGCGGCGGAGACCGTCGCTTTCATGCGCGAGGAAGACGTCGATCTGAAGCTGATCTCGGGCGACGCGCGGGCGACGGTGACCGCGGTCGCCAGCGCGGTCGGAGTGCCACAGGACGCGGGGGTGATCGAGGGCTCGGAACTGCCGGAGGACGCCGAGGGCCTGGCGAAAGCAGCCCAGCGCAACACCGTCTTCTGTCGGATCAAGCCGGAGCAGAAGCGCGACCTGGTCGGAGCCCTCGCCGCCTCGGGCCGCTACGCGGCGATGATCGGCGACGGGGTCAACGACGTCCCGGCACTGAAGAAGGCGCGGATGGCGGTGGCGATGGGCTCGGGCGCTCAGGTCACCAAGGGCGTCGCCGACGTCGTCCTGCTCAAGGACGAATTCGCCCGCCTGCCGCAGGCGGTCGGCGAGGGGCGGCGGATCGCCCGCAACATCCACCGCCTCGGCCGTCTCTACATGACCAAGACGGTCTACGCCGCGGCGCTGATCCTGCTCGTCGCCCTGCCCGGCTTCGCCTTTCCCTTCCTGCCCAGGCACCTGACCCTGGCCGCGTTCCTGACGATCGGCATCCCCTCCTTCGTGCTGGCGCTGGCGCCCTCCGACGGACCGCTCTACCGCGGCCGGCTGCTGCGCGCCCTGGCGGCCTTCGCGGTGCCGGCCGGGCTGGCGACGGCGCTCGGCTCGATCCTCTCCTTCTTCCTCGTCGACACCGTCTTCGGCGGCAGCCTCGCGGCCGGCCGCACCGCGGCGACGACGACGCTGATCGTGCTCGGTCTCAGCTTCGTGCTGCTGCTCGAGCGCGGGCCCGGCCGCGAGCACATCGCGATCCAGAGCTACATGCTGGCCCTCGTCGCCGGCCTCGGCGCCCTCTTCGCCCTGATCCTCGCCGCCGCCCCGGTGCGCGACTTCTTCGAAATGGTCCTGCTCAACGCGACCCAGTGGTTCCTGGCGCTGTTCGCGGCGGCGGCGGGGCTGACGATCGCGAGCGTGCTCTGGCGCCTGCCGATGGTCGAACAGCTGGAGACGCCGGTCGACCTGGAAGGAGCGGCCGCCGTCAGTCCTGGCGGGGCGGAAGCACGAACTGGGTGACGATCAAGTTGGCCGCAAGGCGGGGCTCCTCGTCGCCGCGGATCCGCTCGATCTTGACCTCGATCACGACCGTGCTCTTGCCGGCGTGGAGGGGCTTGCCGGTGGCAACGATTTCGTCCTCCAGCAGTCCGGCGGAGAAGACATTGAGCTTGAGCTCGATCGTGGTGAAGTTGTGGCCGTGTGGAATGTTGCGGAAGGTCGCCCAGGCCGCCACCGTGTCGCCGAGCGCGGTCCAGACGCCGCCGTGGACGTAGCCACCCGGGTGCAGGTGGCGGCGGTCGACGACGATCCGCCCGCTGGCAAAGGAGTCCTCGATCTCGATCGGCTCGATCCCGAGATCACCGGGGAAGCTGCCACCGATGAAGGCCCGCACGTTCTCCGGCGTGAACGGCGATCGATCGTCGCTGGTGGGCGTCTCGCTCATCGCGGCGGCACCCTATCCCAGGGCGCTCGAGGCGACCGGCGCTGCGGCGGCGCTCAACTCGTATGCGCCAGGCTCAAGCCGCTCGGTGCGGCGCCGGTAGGCACTCCACAGCCAGGGCCAGTTGCTCGGGTCATTGCCGTTCTGGTCGACGTACCAGTTGCTGCAGCCGCTGTGCCAGACGGTCTTCGCCAGGGCGGCGCGCAGCTCGCGGTCGAAGCTCTCTGCCGCCTCCGGTTTGACCTCGATCCGGCTCGCCTGCAGGCGCTCCATCTCGCCCAGGGCAGCGAGCACATGGCCGATGCCACACTCGAGCGTGTTGACTACGGAGCCGCTTCCACCATTGGTGTTTGGCCCGTAGAGCAGGAACATGTTGGGGAAGCTCGGCACGCTCAGTCCCAGGTAGGCGCGTGCCACCTCACCCCACTCCTCGCTCAGGGTGCGGCCGCCGCGGCCGGCGATCTCCATCGGCGCGACGAAGTCATGGCTGGCGAAACCAGTGGCGAGGACGATGGCGTCGACGGCGCGCTCGACACCGGCGGCATCGCGAATCCCACCCGGGGTGACTGTCTCGATCCGCTCCGCCACCAGTTCCACGTTGGGCTCGGTCAGGGTCGGGTACCAATCGTCGGTCAGCATGATCCGCTTGCAGCCGAACTCGTCGGATGGGGTGACCTTGCGACGCAGCTCGGGGTCGGAAATCGCCGAGTTGATCTGACGACGACCGATGGCTCGAAGCATCGGCAGCAGCCAGCGCTTGTCGGTCAGAGCAGCGGCGGCAAACTCCTGGAAGGCGAAGATCGAGGCGCGATCGAGGCGATGCAGGGCCGGCAGGCGGCGGAAGAGAGCTTGCGCCCGCGCCGAGTACTCGAAGTCCATCTTCGGCAGGGTCCAGCCGGGGGAGCGCTGGTAGACGTCGAGATGGGCGACCGCCGGCTGGATCGCAGGCACGACCTGGATCGCACTGCAGCCCGTGCCGACCACGGCGACGCGCTTGTCGGCGAGATCGACGTCGTGGCGCCATTCGGCGGTGTGGAATGCCGGGCCTTCGAAATCGGCCAAACCTGGGATGGGAGGCGTGCTCGGCACCGAGAGCTGCCCGCAGGCGGTGACCAGGACGTCGGCCTCGTGCGAGCCGTCGCTGCTCTCGAGCTGCCAGCGGCCATGCTCTTCGTCCCAGCGGGCGCCCTTCACCTCGACACCGGTGCGGACCTTGTCGAAGACGCCGAAGCGGTGGGCAACGCCCTCGATGTAGGCGCGGATCTCGGGCCCTGGCGAGAAACGCCGAGACCAGCGGTTGGGCGCGAAGGAGTACTCGTAGAGGTGGGACGGGATGTCGCAGGCGGCACCGGGATAGGTGTTGTGCTGCCAGACGCCGCCGACGCGCTCGCCCTTCTCGAAGACGGTGACATCCTCGTAGCCCTCGCGGCGCAGCATCACCGCCGCGCCGACGCCGCCAAAGCCGCCACCGACGACCGCGATCGAGGGCCGTTCGCTCATACCCCGAAACCTTCCATGCCGAAGTCGCCATAGGGCTCGTCGCGGTCGCGCACCGCCTCTTTGAAGCCCGCCTCGGAGGCGCGGCGAACGAAGCCGTGGCCCTCCTCGGTGTGGCGGGCGATGCCGTCGAAGAAAGTCCCCAGCAGCTGGGTCTGATGCAGGCCCTGCGCGTAGAGGCTCTGGTTGACCAGCATCTTCATCATCACCAGCTGGTTGATCGGCATCCGGGCGACGCGCTCGAGCAGCCGCTCGAAGCGCTGGTCGAGCTCGGCGGCCGGCGGCGCCTCGGTCGCCAACCCCCACTCCTCGGCCTGGGCGCCCGTCAGCGAGTCGCCGGTCAGCAGCAGCCGCTTGGCCCGCATCGGCCCGAGCCGCGCCGCCCACAGTGCCGTCGTCGGCGAGCCCCAGACGCGGGCCGGCGGATAGCCGATCTTGGCCTCGGCGGCGATCACCAGCAGGTCGGAGCAGAGCGCCATGTCGGTGCCGCCGGCGACGCAGTAGCCGTGCACCTTGCAGAGCACCGGCTTCTCGGAGTGGAAGAGGCTCATGAAGCCGCGCACGTTGCGCGACATGAACTGGAAGTCGGTGACCGGGTCCCAGTTGGACTCGGGCATGTGGTTGGCGCCGATCGTCGCCGGGTCCAGCGGCGAGCCCGGCGGCGCCTCGACCCCACCCAGATCCCCCATGTCGCCCTCGGCCGAGGCGACCAGGTCGTAGCCGCCGCAGAAGCCGCTGCCGTTGCCCGCAAGCGCAATGACGTGCACGGCGGGATCTAGGTTCGCCCGCTCGATGCAAGCCGCCAACTCAGCCGGCATCCGCGGCGTAATCCCATTCCCCCGCTCGGGCCGATTCAGCGTAATGCGAGCGATTCGGCCCTCGGTCTCATAGAGCAGCGTGTCCACCGAGCGGACCTTAGAGCCTGACCCGGTAGGGGTGGAGCGTCTTGTACTTTTTCGGCGATCCAACCTCGGACGGCCCAGGCGGTGCCACCGAAAAAGTTAAGCGGAACCCCTACCGGGTCAGGCTCTTACGCCTCAGACCCGTTCGACAAGCATGGCCTTACCTTGGCCACCCGCGACGCACATCGTCTCGAGCCCGACCTGGTGATCGTCGGTCTCCATCACGTTGAGCAGCGTCCCCATGATCCGCGCGCCGGTCATGCCGAAGGGGTGGCCGAGGGCGATCGCGCCGCCGTGGGTGTTGAGCTTGCTTTCCTCGATTCCGCATTCGTCCATGATCGGGATCACCTGGGCCGCGAAGGCCTCGTTGAGCTCGACCGCCCCGACGTCGTCGATCGTCATCCCGGCGCGATCCAGGACCTTCTTGATCGCGCCGATCGGGGCCACGCCCATCAGCTCCGGCTCATTGCCGTAGGTCGCGGCGGTGATGATCCGAGCCCGCGGGGTGAGCCCCAGCTCCTTGGCCTTGGTATCGCTCATCAGCAGCACCGCAGCGGCGCCGTCGTTGAGCGGGCAGGAGTTGCCGGCGGTGACCCCGCCACCGCCGAAGGCCTCGGGCAGCTGGCTCAGCTTCTCCAGGGTCGAGGAGGCGCGGGGGCCGTCGTCCTTGGCGACCTCGGTCCCGTCGGGCAAGGTCACCGGCACGATCTCGCGGTCGAAGAAGCCGTCCTCCTGCGAGCGCACCGCGAGTTCCTGCGAGCGCTGGGCGAACTTGTCCATGTCGGCGCGGCTGACCTCGTACTTTTCAGCGACGTTGACCGCGGTCAACCCCATGTCGATGTAGGCATTGGGCTGGCCGTTCTCGCCGATCAGGTTCGGGTTGCGGTCGTCGGCGCCGGCCGGCTCGGTGCGCTCGTTAAAACGGCTCACCCACTCGACCCCGGCGGCGATGTAGACGTCGCCCTCGCCGGCCTTGATCGCGTTGCCGGCGTGGCGAATCGCGTCGAGGCTGGAGGAGCAGTAGCGCGAGACGGTGACCCCGTTGACGGACTGCGGCAGCTTCTCGGAGAGCAGCGAGATGATCCGACCGATGTTGAATGCCTCGAGGCCCTGCGGCATGCCGACACCGCAGAAGAGATCCTCGACCAGAGCCGGATCGAGGCCGGGATTGCGCTCGAGCAGCTGGTCGACCACGAAGGCCCCCATCTCCTCCGGGCGCAGCTGGGCGAGCGAGCCCTTGAACGCGCGGCCGATCGGGGTGCGGATGGTGTCGACGATGACTGCCTCGGGCATGCGGGGTATCTCCTTGGAAGCTGGGGTCGGGAAGTGCGGGCCGCAGGGTAGTGGATTGGGACCGCAGGGTTCCGGGGCAGGCTCTAAGTTAAGGGCGATGTCGCTGGATGGACTGCGGGCGTGGATCGGGATCGTGGAGCGCAAGCTCACGATGCGCACGCGCGTCTTCCTCGTCCTGGTCGCGATCGCGGTCGGCGGCGCCGGGGCCGGCATCTACCTCGGTGCCGAGGCCCAGAGCAACCAGGCCACCGAGGGCGACCTGCAGGCCGTGCAGGACGAGCTCGGCGCCAGAATCGAAACGCTCGAAACGAGGGTCGCGACCCTCGAAGGCGAAGCAAGGGCGAAATAGGAGTTTGTGCCGAACGGCACGTTCTTTCCCTCGTCGTCCCCTCCCTGCGTTACATTCGCCGCAATTCGATCTCGCGTGCAACGCGAGCCTCTGCCGCCAGGCAGTGAAAGGAGGGCCCCTGATGCCCGAGGGTTACTGCGTCAAGGAGCGAAAGAAGGTCGAGATCAAAGACGCCAAACAGGTGACCATGAAGAACGGTCGCCCGGCGATCCAGGGTACGTGCCCCGACTGCGGCACGAAGATCTTCAAGATCGGCAAACTCGAGTAGCAAGGCTGAGCCAAGCCTGAACCCGCATCGGCGGCTGTTCGTATGACGGACAGTCGTGATCTTCATACCTGCTCCAAGATCGGCCTGAGATGGCTTCCGGTGCTCTAACCCGCGAGCGGGACGTGCGCGAGGCCTATGCCGCTCATGCGTCAGAGCTGTATGGCTTCGCGGTTCGCTCGCTCGCCGACCCCGGCCTCGCCGAAGAGGCCGTGCAGGAGACTTTCCTGCGGGCCTGGCGGGCCGGCGAGCGCTTCGACCCGCAGATCGGCTCGCTGCGCACCTGGCTCTTCGCGATCCTGCGCAACGTCGTCATCGACCTCGGTCGCGCCCGCGCCGCACGGCCCACGGTCGCCGACGGCGGCACCGAACCCTCGGTCGAGCCCTTCGACGAGGCGCTGCTCTCCTGGCAGATCGAGGAGGCGATGCGCAGAATCGGCGAGCAGCACCGCCGCGTCCTGGTCGAGACCTATTACCGTGGCCGCCCCTACGCCGAGGTCGCCGAGGAGCTCGGCGTCCCGGAGGGAACCGTGAAGAGCCGCGTCTACTACGGCCTGCGTGCGCTGCGGGTCGTGCTCGAGGAGATGGGCTATGAAGATTGAGCGCTGCCGTGAATGGCGGGAGGCCCTGGGCGCTTACGCGCTCGGGCACCTCGGCGATGAGGAGCGAATGAGCCTCGAGGCTCACCTCGAGGGGTGTCCGGAGTGCCGTGCCGAGGCCGAGTCGCTGGTCGCGGTCTCGCGCCTCCTGCCCCAAGCCGACCCCGAGCGCTTCGGCCCGGCCCCGGTGCCGCCGCCCGAGCTGGGGAAGCGAATCGCGGCGACGATCGGCGCTGAGCAGCGCTCGAAACGGCGGCAGCGGCGCCTGCGATTCGGGCTGGGGCTGAGCGGCGCTGCCGCCGCAGCAGCGGCGGCGGTCCTGGCGATCTTCGTCCTCTCCAGCGGCGACGGAAGCGGCCCCGAGCAGCACGTCTCCTTCCGTTCGCTGCCGGCCGGCGTGAAAATCGCCGCCACCCTGGAGCCGCAAGCTTTTGGCACCGAGATCCACATGTACGTGAAGGGCGTCCGCTCGGGCACTCTCTGTCAGGTGTTCATGCGCGGGCCGGGGGGCGAGGCCGTCTCCGCCGGCACCTTCCGCTACCGCTGGGGCGGCGACGCCGCCGCGGTGCTCAGCGCCGCGCTCGACCTGTCTCGGGCGAAAGCGCTCGTCGTCCATGCCGGCAATCGCACCTTCGTCGCCCCGCTCGACAACGGCAAGGCGACCCTGCACACGCAACCCCAAGAGGAGGAACCAACATGAGAAAGACCTTTCCGGCGCTTGTCGCTCTGGCCCTGATCGGGGCGCTGACGATCGCCGGCTGCGGTGGCGGAGACGACAACAGCGCCGGCGGCGCCTACGGATCGGGCGGCGAATCGACCAGCAAGACCACAGCGGCGGAAGGGGCGTCCGGCGGCGGGACCGCGGCGGTGATCACCGCAGCCAGCGCTCCCAAGCTGGGCCGGATCATCGTCGACTCCAAAGGCTTCACCCTCTACGACTTTCACAAGGACAAGGGCATCACGTCAGCCTGTTACGGCGCCTGCGCGAAGGTCTGGCCGCCGCTGATGACCGAAGGCGGTCCGCAAGCCGGCGAAGGGGCGATGACATCGAAGCTGGGGACGACCGAACGCAAAGACGGCACGACCCAGGTCACCTACGCCGGCCACCCGCTCTACACCTACGAGGCCGACACCAAGCCCGGCGACGCAAAGGGGAATGACATCGACTCCTTCGGCGCCGAGTGGTACGCCCTGCAGCCCAGTGGCCAGGAGGCCGAGGGCTAGGAGCTAGGAGCGCTTGCGCGCGGAGATGGAGGGTGGGACGAGTTCGCGGATCTCGGCCAGCAGCCGCACCGCGAGCTCTCCCGGATCCTCGCCGGGCCGAGCCTGACCACCGGCCGGCTCGAAGAAGCGAACCCGAAGCTTGGGACGACGGGGGAAGCCCGTGAGGTCCGACGTCCCCTCGATCGCGACGCAGACGAGCTTCGCCTCGGGCACTTCAAGCGCCAGGCGGCCGACGCCGCTGCGCGCCCGCAGCACCTTGCCGCGTGAGCGGGTCCCTTCGGGGAAGACGCCGATGCAGGCGCCTCTCCGCAGTTCCTCGATCGCCCGCGCCAGGGCGCCGGCGTCGCCGGCGCCGCGCTCGATCGGGATCTGGCCCATGCCGTTGAGGATTGGAGCGAGACCGCGCACGTCCCAGAGTTCGGCCTTGGCCAGCGCCTTTATCTGGCGCCGCCGGATCGCCGAGATCCCGACCATCAGTGGGTCCCAGTGGCTGTCGTGGTTACCGACGACCAGCGCCGGACCGCTCTCCGGCAGCGCCTCGACCCCCTCCGCCTGCAGGCGGCCCCAGAGCGCCACCGGCTTGCAGACGGCCATCGCCGTCCTGTACATCGGGCTCGGCTCCTTGGCGGGCTCGAGAAGTGGAGTGTCGCCCTGCGGTTTCGTCGCTGCCTCCATCGGGAACAGGACCGTAGTCGATCCAGACGGACCACCCACTGTGATCGATCAAAGTGACCAAAGTCACGCAGTTGCAGGCGCCAGGGCTAGAAGGTACTCGCCTCGCTTCCGCGGTCCGTTGCATTCACCAATCCCCGGCTGTGTCAATCCCAACTATCTAAAGTGTCATCTGTGACGACACAGAAGCCCCTCGAGCTGATCCTCGCTCGTAACCTGATGTCTGCGCTCTCGACCCCGGCCTTCCTGGTCGACGAGGGCGGCGTCCTCGTCTTCTACAACGAGGCCGCCGGCGCCCTGCTCGGCAAGCGCTTCGAGGAGTTGGGAACTGTCGGCGCCGAGGAGTGGGGATCGCTCTTCGGTCCCTTCGACAAGGACGGTGAGCCGATCCCCTACGACGAGCTGCCGCTGGTCGTCGCGGTGCGCAACGGCCGGCCCGCCCACGCCGACTTCGAGATCAGCTCGGCGGACGGCGCCCGCCACCAGGTCGAGGTGTCGGCCTTCCCGATCCTCACCGCCCACGGCTCACAGGGCGCAATCGCCGTCTTCTGGCCCGCCGGCTCGAGCAACGGGGCCGGTAGCTGAGATGAAGGTCAAGCTCTGGGGAACCCGCGGGTCGATCCCCTCCCCGGGCCCGGAGACGATCCGCTACGGCGGCAACACCTCCTGCGTCGGAGTCACCCTCTCCGACGGCTCGCTGCTGGCGCTCGATGCCGGTACCGGCATCCGCAGCCTCGGCCTCGGCCTCGCCGCCGAACCGGCCCGCCTCCACATCCTCCTCACCCACCTCCACCTCGATCACATCCAGGGCCTCGTCTTCTTCGCCCCCGCCTTCCGCGCCCAGACCGAGATCGTGATCTGGGGCCCCGCCTCGCCGGAGGCCTCGCTGCGCGACCGCATCGCTCGCTACATCTCGGCGCCGCTCTCGCCGGTGGAGGTGCGCGAGCTGCCCTGCGACGTCTCCTTCCGTCACTGCCCGCAGACCGAGTGGGAGATCGGCTCGGCGCGGATCAGCGCCGCCTCGGTCGCCCACCGCGGTCCCACGCTCGGCTACCGGATCGACGACGGCGACTCCTCGCTGGCCTACATCCCCGACCACGAGCCCGCGCTCGGCGCCGACCTCGACGCGCTCGAGGAGGACTGGATCTCCGGCCTCGGACTGGCCCGTGACGCCTCGCTGCTGATCCACGACGGCCAGTACGCCGACGCCGAGTACCCCGACCACATCGGCTGGGGCCACTCCTCCCTCTCGCACTCCCTCTCCTTCGCCCGTCGCGCGAACGCCCAGCGCACGGTGCTCTTCCACCACGACCCGATGCATTCCGACGAGCGGCTCGACCAGCTCGGCGCCGAAGCGCGGGAGCGCTGGGTCGCGCTGGGCGGCGCCGAGGGCGGAATCGAGATGGCGATCGAGCGCAGCGAGTACGAGCTGCCGGCGCACGCGGCAAGCGCCGCGTCTGCAAGTTAGGTACCTGAGTTAAACACCATGGTTCACCGGGGCTCCAGGTCCCGCTACCCTGGCACGCGGGATGTCGTCGACCTCTGGCATCGACGCTGCAGTCGAGAGATCTGCTCTGGTCAGGGACGCGTTGGAGACGGCGCGAGGAGCGCATGCGGGCCAGTTGCGGCGAGGCAGCGACGGCCGTCCCTTCATCGATCACCCGATCGCCGTCGCCGAGATCCTGGCCAAGCTCCGCTATCAGGACGAGGTCCTTGCCGCGGCTCTGCTGCACGACGTGGTCGAGAAGAGCGAGATCGAAGTCGCCGACGTGCGCCAGCGCTTCGGCGACGTCGTCGCCAACCTGGTCGAGGTGATGACCGAAGACGAGTCGATCGACTCCTATGAGGAGCGCAAGGAGGAGCACCGTCGCCGGGTGGCGGCTACCGACCAGGCGGCGCTGGCGATCTTCGCCGCCGACAAACTGACCAACGTGGCGATGCTGCGCGAGGCCTACTCGCTGATCGCCGAGGGCGTCAGCGACGAACTCGAGGTCTCGCTCGATCTCAAGATCTACATCTGGGAGGCGGATCTCGAAATGCTCTTCGACGAAGCACCCGAGATGTCGCTCACCAACGAGCTTGCGGAGGAAATGGTCGCCCTCTGGAGCGACCGCTTCAGGTCCGTTCGCTCTCCGCCAGATTGAACCGCCGCCGCAGCGGCAGCGCGTACCAGAAGATCGCGAACATCAGCAGCGTCGCGGCGCTCGTGACGGCGGTGGCCACACCGCCGAAGAGGACGTCGGTGATCAGCATGATCGCGCCGGTCATCGCCAGGGCCAAAAGGCCAAGCCCGGTGATCGCGAGCCGATTGGCAAGGAAGATGAGGTCGTCCTTCTGCTGCATGCGAAAGGTCATCCGGTGATATGCGGACGGGGAGATCAGCAGCACGGCGGAGGCGGCTGTGAGGAGCAGCGTCGCGAAGTAGATTCGCTCTTGAAAGGGCGAGATTTTGGTGAAGTTCTGCTGGAACGGCACAGCGAGGAGGAAGGCAAAGAGGACCTGGACACCGGGCAGCGCCACGCGCAGCTCCTGAAGCAACTCGCTGAGGTTGCGATCGAGCCGTTCGCTCTCGCTCTCATCTCTCCCCGACGGGCGGTCGGCCACCCCTTCACCATATGCCAAGTGAGCATTGCCGTAGTTCTCTTCAACCGCGACCTGCGAATGCGCGACAACCCGGCCTTGGCCGCGGCGGCAAAGGCGGAGCGGACGGTGCCTTTGTTCGTGCTCGACGAGGGGCTGCTCGGCTCGCGCTTCGCCGCGCCGAACCGCGTCGCCTTCATGCTCGAGGCGCTGGGCGACCTCGATGACTCGCTGCGGCAGGCCGGCGGGCGCCTCTTCGTCCGGCGCGGCGACCCCGTCGTCGAGGCGATCTCCGTCGCGCGCAAGTGCGGCGCCCAGGCCCTGCACGTGAGCACCGACTGGAGCGCCTACGCGCGGCGGCGGGAGGATCGTTTGCGGAGCGCCTGCGAGGAAGAGCGGATCGACTTCCGGGCCCACGCCGGCACGACCGTCGTGACGCCGGGGATCGTGACGCCCGGCGGCGGCGACCACTTCAAGGTCTTCACGCCCTTCCACCGCGCCTGGGAGGCGGTGCCGCCGCGACCGCGTGCGGCGGCGCCACGGCGGCTGGTCGTGCCGCCCCGCCTCGCGGTCGGGCGCCCGCCGGCGATGCAGTCGCTGCTCAGCGGAAACCCGTCGCCACGGCGGGTGAAGGGCGGCGAGGGCGAGGGGCGGCGGCTGATGCGCACGTTCCTTCGCGACGGCATCGGCGCGTACGAGGCACGCCACGACGACCTCGCGGGCGACGCGACGTCGGGGCTGAGCCCGTACCTGCGCTTCGGCTGCCTCTCTCCAGGCGAGCTGCTGGCCGAGGCCCGCGCCCGGCCCGGTGGCGCCGCCTTCGCCCGCCAGCTCTGCTGGCGCGACTTCCACCACCAGGTGCTGGCCGCCTCCCCCGCCCTGCCGCATCGCGACTACCGGCCGCGCGGCGACCGCTGGTCGCGCTCGCGGCGCGCCTTCGATGCCTGGCGCGAGGGCCGCACCGGCTACCCGATCGTCGACGCCGCGATGCGCCAGCTCCGCGACGAGGGGCGGATGCACAACCGGGCGCGGCTGATCGTCGCCTCCTTCCTCACCAAGGACCTCTACATCGACTGGCGCTGGGGCGCGAAACACTTCTGGGACCTGCTCAGCGACGGTGAGATCGCCAACAACGCCGGCAATTGGCAGTGGGTGGCGGGCACCGGCAACGACACGCGGCCCAACCGCGTCTTCAACCCGATCCGCCAGGCTCACCGCTTCGATCCCAGTGGCGAGTACGTGCGCCGCCACCTGCCCGAGTTGGAGGCGATCGAGGGCGGCGAGGTGCACGAGCCCTGGCGTCTGCCCGCGGTGGAGCGCCGCCGGCTCGACTACCCGGAGCCGATCGTCGACCACGACGAGGCGGCGGCGGCCTTCCTCGCCAGGCGCGGCGGCTAGACGTAGGATCGGCCGCGATGGGACGACTGGCGGTGGTGCTCGGCAGCAGTGCGCTCAGCCCAGGGGGCGGAACGATCGCCGCGGCGGCGGCCGAGCACGGGGCAGCGATCGTGCAGCGCCATGGCGAGGGCGCCTACGTGCTCCCGCACGAGATCGACCACGCCGCCAACCTGCGGGCCCTGGTCGAGCAGGGCTGCGACCGCGTCCTCGCGGTCGGCTCGGTCGGCTCGCTCAGCACCGCGCTGCCGATCGGCAGCCTGCTCTGCCCCGACGACTTCATCGCCCTGCACCTCGGCCTCTCGGTCTTCGACGACGAGCGCGCCCACCGGGCGCCGGGCTTCGACCCGGCATGGCGCGAGGAAGTCCTCTCGGCCTGGCGGGCCAGCGGCGAGGAGCTGCGCGACGGTGGCGTCTACTGGCAGGCGGTCGGGCCCCGCTTCGAGACGCCCGCCGAGATCCGTCTGATGGCGGCCCACGCCGATGTGGTTGGGATGACGATCGCCTCGGAGTGCATCGTCGCCGCCGAGCTCGGCCTGGCCTACGCCGCAGTCTGCGTCGTCGACAACCTCGCCAACGGTATAGGTCCCGAGCCGCTGAAGATCCTCGAGCTGGAGGCCGCCCGCGCAGTCAACGCCCTGCAGTTGCACGACGGCCTGGCGGCGGTGCTGCCGCGGCTGGGCGCCGTCGGGCGATGAGCACGAAGCCGCTCGCAGTCCTCGGCGCCGCCCTCGAGGGCGAGGAAGTCGGGGTGCGCTGCGTGGACGGGACGATCGCGGCGCTTGGCCCGGAGGTGGCGCCGGAGCCCGGCGACGAGACGATCGACGCAAAGGGCGCGCCGCTCGTCGCGCCCATGGTCAACGGCCACACCCATGCAGCGATGACCCTCTTCCGCGGCTTCGGCGGCGATCTGCCGCTGATGCGCTGGCTGCGGGAGGTGGTCTGGCCAGTCGAGGCCAAGCTCGAGGCGGAGGACGTCTACTGGGGCGTGCGGCTCGCCTGCGCCGAGATGATCCGCACCGGCACGACGCGCTTCTGGGACATGTACTGGCACCCCGGCGCGACGGCCCGCGCCGTGCGAGACGCCGGGCTGCGGGCGACGATCGGGGGGGCGCTCTTCGATGCGGATGGAAAAACGGAGGCGATGGAGGCGATGGCCCTGGACAACCTCGACGAACTCGCTGAGTTCGGCCCGCGAATCGCCGCCGCGCTCGCGCCCCACTCGATCTACACAGTCAGTGAAGGGCTGCTGCGCTGGACCGCCGAGCAGGCCGCGGAACGGCGACTGCCGGTCCACATCCACCTCTCCGAGACCGAGCAGGAGGTCGAAGACTGCGTCGCCGCCCACGGCGTGCGCCCCGCCGTCTATCTCGACCGGCTCGGCGTGCTCAACGAGCGCACGATCGTCGCCCACGGCGTCTGGCTCGATGAGGAGGAGCTGGCCCTGATCGCAGCGCGCGGCTGTACCGTCGTCACCAATCCCGTCGCCAACATGAAGCTGGCGGTCGGTGGCGTCTTCCCCTACCCGGCGGCGCGCAATGCGGGCGTCGCGGTCGGCCTCGGCACCGACGGATCCGGCTCCAACGACTCGCTCGATCTGCTTGCCGACCTCAAGGTCTTCGCCCTCGCCCAGCGTCACGCCATCGGCGATCCTACCGTCCTGCCGGCCGAGGAGGCGTGGCGGATCGCCACCGGCGCCAACGCGCCCTTTCTCCGGGGCGAAGCAAACGAAACGAACGTTTTGCATGTCAGACATGCAGAACGTTCGTTTCGCGAGATCGGCGAGCCCGCCGACTTCCTGCTGCTGCGAGCCGGGTCGCCTGAGCTCAGCCTTGGCGACCTGCACTCGGACCTGGTTTACGCCGCGAACGGCTCGATCGTCGACACCACGGTCGTCGGCGGAGAGGTGCTGATGCGCGGCGGCGAGGTGCCGGGCGTGGAGGAGGTCGTCGCCCGGGCACTCGAACGCTCGCGGCGGCTTGGAATCGACTCCTGACCCGGCGGCTTCGGATATGACCGTATACCCCCCAGGGGTATGCTACGGTTGCCCCGTGGCCGAGCTCGCAAGCACAATCTTCGAAGGGCTGAAGCAGTCCTTCCTGATGGCCTACGAGGTCTGGTGGGCGCTCGTCCTCGGCTTCGCGATCTCGGGCATCGTCCAGGCCTGGGTGCCGCGCGAGCGGATCGAGGCGACGCTGGCGGGCGGCGGCGGCAGGCCGGTCGCCTGGGCAACGGGCCTGGGTGCCGCCTCCTCTTCCTGCTCCTACGCGGCGATCGCGATCGCCAAGAGCCTCTTCCAGAAGGGCGCTTCCGCCGCCTCGGCGCTGGCTTTCCAGTTCGCCTCGACCAACCTGGTCTGGGAGCTGGGGCTGGTGCTCTGGGTGCTGCTCGGCTGGCAGTTCACGCTCGCCGAGTACATCGGCGGCCTGATCATGATCGTACTGATGACGGTGCTGCTGCGTGCCTTCGTCTCACCGCGGCTGGAGGAGCAGGCGCGGGCTCACGCGCAGGCGGCGGACGCCGGCCACGAGCACGACCACGGGGGCGCCGCCGAGGAGGGGCTGAGCTGGCGCGAGCGACTGAGCTCCTCCTCGAGCTGGACCGAGGTCGGCGGCAACTTCCGCGGCGACTGGCAGATGCTCTGGAAGGAGATCTCGATCGGCTTCCTGCTCGCCGGCTTCATCGGCCTGCTCGGCGACGACTTCTTCAACAGCCTCTTCATCAGCGACGCGCCGGGCTGGCTCAACGCGCTCGAGAACGTCATCGTCGGCCCGCTGATCGCCGTGCTCAGCTTCGTCTGCTCGATCGGCAACATCCCCCTGGCCGCGGTGCTCTGGTCGGGCGGGATCAGCTTCGCCGGGGTGATGGCCTTCATCTTCGCCGACCTGATCGTGCTGCCGATCGTCGCGATCTACCGCAAGTACTACGGCTGGGCCTTCACCCTGCGGATCGTCGCCCTGATGCTTGCGACGATGATCCTCGCCGCGCTCGCCGTCGACGCGATCTTCAGCGCCGCCGGTCTGATCCCCACCAACCGGCCCAGCCGAGAGGACATCTTCGGCTCGGTGCAGCTCGACTACAAGCTGGTGCTCAACGTCATCGGGGTGATCGTCTTCGCGGCGCTCTTTTGGCTTGGCAGAAGGGGACAGTCGGCCGCCGCATCCTGCCCGGCGCATGGTTAGGCGCGGGACCGAGGGGTATAGGCTCGGGCGGAGTGCCCAGCGATGAGCTGACTCAGAGTTCGACCACCGGGGCCTCGTCCGTCCGGTACGCAGGCGCTACCAAGCGCTACGGAGACTCTGCCGTCGCCGCCGTCGACCGGCTGACCCTCGAGGTTTCCGCCGGGGAGATCTGCGTCCTGGTTGGGCCCTCGGGATGCGGCAAGACGACCGCGATGCGGATGGTCAACCGCACGGTCGAGATGAGCGAGGGCGACATCCTGATCGGCGAGCAATCGGTTCGCGACCGCAACCCGGCGCAGCTGCGGCGGGAGATCGGCTACGTGATCCAGCAGGTCGGCCTCTTCCCCCACCGCACGATCGCCGAGAACATCGCCGCCGTGCCGCAGCTGCTGGGCTGGAAGAAGGACAGGGCGGCCGCGCGCACCGCGGAGCTGCTCGAGCTGATCGGCCTCGATCCGGAGCTCTCCGAGCGCTACCCGGCGCAGCTCTCCGGCGGCCAGCAGCAGCGGGTCGGCGTCGCCCGGGCGCTCGCCGCGGATCCGCTGGTGATGCTGATGGACGAGCCCTTCGGCGCGATCGACCCGATCAGCCGCGAGCGCCTGCAGAACGAGTTCCTCCGCCTGCAGGCGGAGATCGGCAAGACCGTCCTCTTCGTCACCCACGACATCGACGAGGCGATCAAGATGGGCGACCGGATCGCG
>Ga0190274_10000952_pt1 | contig 16826 bp, 15 predicted proteins | sample Popmic531T_FD_133002 | JGI IMG/M metagenome (GOLD analysis project Ga0190274, IMG submission 133002) | Populus adjacent soil microbial communities from riparian zone of Yellowstone River, Montana, USA - 531 T | ecosystem: Environmental > Terrestrial > Soil > Riparian zone | place: USA: Montana... | reverse complement strand
CTGAACAGCGACGATCCCCTTCTGGATCGCTGACCGCGCAATCCATGTTCAGGGTAGTCATACCTGCGCGCTTCGGTTACTCGCGCCTGCCCGGCAAGCCACTGCTATTGATGGGTGGTCGACCGATGTTGCAATGGGTCTACGAACGCGCAGTTGCGTCAGGAGCGACAACGGTTGTCATTGCCACCGACGACGATCGCATTGCCGAGTGTGCGCGATCCTTCGGGGCGTCCGTGCAGCTGACTTCCCTCACGCACCAGTCGGGGACGGACCGCATCGCGGAGGTGGCTCTTCAGGCGGGTTGGCCACAGGATGATGTAATAGTGAACCTGCAGGGTGATGAGCCCTTGATGCCCTCCGGCCTCGTGCGCCAGGTGGCTACCCTGCTTGAACAGCAGCCAACCGCTCACATCGCAACCCTGGCAACACGGATCACTGGTCTCGCGGCATTCATGGATCCCAATACGGTCAAGGTCGTGACCGATGCTTCCGGTCGCGCGCTGTACTTCAGCAGGGCGCCGATTCCATGGGGCCGCGACACGGCGCCTGAGGGATTGGCCAGCCAGCTTGGCTTTGGTGCGGCGCGCAGGCACATCGGGTTGTACGCCTACCGGGTTGCTGCCCTCCGGCGGCTTTCGCTCCTGCCGCCAAGCCCGCTGGAGCAGGTTGAGAAACTCGAGCAATTGCGAGCCCTGGAGAACGGAATGGAAATCCGTGTTGCCGATGCAATCGAGTCCCCGGGCCCCGACGTGAATACTGCCGAGGATCTCGCGCGCGTTGCCCTTCAACTCGGTGTGCAGGGGATCTGACATGGGTGTTCCTGGACTGGATTTCGCGCAGGTTCCGGTGGGTGACGTCGCTCATGCGATCCAGTTGTCATTGACGCCCGTGTTCCTGCTCAATGGTGTGGGCGTGCTGCTGGCACTGCTCACCTCGCGTCTGGCCCGGATCGTGGATCGGGCGAGAACGCTGGAGGAGCGCCTGCCCACGGCCTCGGAGCAGGTTGTGCATGACATTCACGCCGTGCTGGATACAACGCGCCGGCGCGCTCGCCTCATGAACCGCGCGATCACGCTGGGAACCATCGCTGCCCTGCTGGTCGCGCTGCTCGTGGCATTGATGTTCGCCGCCGAGTTCGTGCCATTCCGCATGGGTTCGGGCATAGCGATAATATTCATTGTCGCAATGCTGGCCCTGTTCGGATCCCTTTGGTGCTTCCTGATAGAAGTCAGGATTGCCACCGAAACCTTGCGTTTCAGTTCACGGAGTACCCCATGAAGACACGTGCTGCAGTTGCAGTAGGCGCCGGCAAGCCCCTGGAAATCCATGAGGTGGACCTGGCAGGTCCTGCCGCTGGTGAAGTGCTGATCGAGATCAAGGCGACTGGCATCTGTCACACGGATGCCTACACCCTGTCTGGCAAGGATTCGGAAGGATTGTTCCCGTCGATCCTCGGCCACGAAGGTGCGGGCATCGTGCGCGAAGTCGGCAAGGGCGTGACCTCACTCAAGCCAGGCGATCATGTGATTCCGCTGTACATCGCCGAGTGTCGCCAGTGCAAGACCTGTCTCAGCCGCAAGTCCAACCTGTGTACATCGATTCGCACGACCCAGGGCAAGGGAGTCATGCCCGACGGTACGAGCCGCTTTTCGATGGGTGGCGAAACGCTGTACCACTACATGGGTTGCTCCACGTTTTCCAACTACACAGTGCTTCCGGAGATCGCTGTAGCAAAGATTCGCCAGGATGCTCCGTTCAACATCGTCTGCTACATCGGTTGTGGCGTCACCACGGGTCTGGGAGCCGTGCTCAATACGGCGAAAGTGGAGGCGGGGGCCAATGTCGCGGTCTTCGGGCTGGGGGGCATTGGCCTCAACGTGATCCAGGGCGCGAAGCTGGTGGGGGCTGACAAGATCATCGGCATCGACGTCAATCCGGGCAAGCGCGCGATGGCCGAGAAGTTTGGCATGACGCACTTCATCAATCCGAAGGAAGTCGGCAACGACAAGGTTGTGCAAGCCGTCGTCGACGTCACCGATGGCGGAGCGGATTATTCCTTCGATTGCACGGGCATCACGCAGGTCATGCGCCAGGCGCTTGAATGCACGCATCGCGGCTGGGGTCAGTCGATCATCATCGGCGTGGCCGAGGCCGGCCAGGAAATCTCCACGCGTCCGTTCCAGCTGGTCACGGGCCGCGTATGGAAAGGCACGGCATTTGGCGGGGCACGAGGTCGTACGGAAGTGCCGCGGATAGTGGACTGGTACATGGATGGCAAGATCAGGATCGACGAGCTGATCACGCACCAGATGCCTCTGGAGCGGATAAACGAGGCCTTTGACCTCATGCATGAAGGCAAGTCGATCCGTTCAGTCGTCGTGTACTGACGCGAGTGGCGCGCAGCAGCACGCTGCGTGCGGGGCAGTCACTGACCGCGTCAGACTACGGCAACAAAGTAGCCGCCCCGGCAGGCAAGCCTTAAGATACCCGGTCGATTCTGGCGACCCTTTTTGGCGTCGCCATGCGAGGGGATTCATGGCCGAGTTTGATCAACAGTGGCTGCCGATCGTCGACAGCATAGTCGCCAGTCATGCCGACGAGCCCGGGGCACTATTGCCTATCCTGCACAGTGTGCAGAAGCGGCTCGGTTACATTCCTGCCGAGGCGGTGGAGAGAATTGCTCTCGGCCTGAACCTCTCGCGTGCCGAAGTGCACGGCGTCATCAGCTTCTACCATTACTTCAGGCAACATCCGCCGGGCCAGCACATTGTGCAGGTATGCCGCGCGGAAGCCTGCCAGGCCGTGCAAGGCGAAGCCACCGAGGCCCATGCCCGCACCTGTTTGGGAATTGATTTCCACGGCACCAGCAGCGACGGCAAATTTTCCCTTGAAGCCGTGTACTGCCTGGGCAACTGCGCTGCAGGTCCTTCGGTGATGATCGACGATCGGCTTTACGGGCGTGTGACACCCGCGCGCTTCGATGAACTCATGAATGAATGGCGGGCGCGCAAGTGAGCGCCCTCGCAGCCGTGGCCCGTGTTTATGTCTCCCGGGATGCTGCGGCGGTTGCCCTCGGAGCCGATGAGACGGCCGCTGCGCTGGTTGATGCGTCCCGCTCCAGCGGAGCCGGTATCGAACTGGTGCGAATCGGTTCGCGCGGCATGGTCTGGCTTGAACCTCTTGTTGAAGTGGAAGTCGGCGGCAAGCGCGTGGGCTACGGACCGGTGACGGCGGGGCAGGTAAAGGCCTTGCTCGAGGCGGGAATGTTGCAGGGTGCGGACCATGCGCTTCGGCTCGGTGTGGTCGATGAGTTGCCCTATATCGCCCGACAGGAACGGCTGACCTTTGCGCGAGTCGGGGTCATCGATCCGGTCGATCTCGATCAGTACATCGCTCACGACGGATACAAGGGCCTGAAGCGTGCACTGGGCATGACGGGCGCGCAGGTGGTACAGGAAGTCACCGACTCCGGGCTGCGTGGTCGCGGCGGCGCCGCATTCCCCACCGGTATCAAATGGAAGACCGTCCTGGACCAGCAGACAGACCAGAAGTTTGTGGTCTGCAATGCCGACGAAGGCGATTCCGGCACGTTCTCCGACCGCATGCTGATGGAAGGCGATCCGTATTGCCTGATCGAGGGCATGACCATTGCCGGCGTGGCCGTCGGCGCCACCCAGGGTTACATCTACCTGCGCGTGGAATACCCTCACGCCGAGATCGCGCTGCGTGCCGCCATTGCGACTGCGAAACAGCGGGGCTATCTCGGGCGCGACGTGCTGGGCAGTGGCAAGACCTTTGAGCTGGATGTACGCATGGGCGCGGGTGCCTATATCTGCGGTGAGGAAACCTCGCTGCTGGAGAGCCTGGAAGGCAAGCGCGCCGAAGTGCGATTCAGGCCGCCGCTGCCGGCCATCAAGGGCCTGTTCGGCAAGCCGACCATCATCAATAACGTCATCTCCCTGGCCAGCCTGCCGATGATCCTGGAGCGGGGCGCCACGTTCTACAAGGACTACGGCATGGGACGCAGCAGGGGGACGCTGCCGATCCAGCTGGCCGGGAACATCCGGCACGGCGGACTGGTCGAAAAGGCATTCGGGGTAACGCTGCGCGAGCTCCTGTACGACTTCGGCGGCGGCTCTGCCAGCGGGCGCCCGATCCGTACCGTGCAGGTAGGAGGGCCATTGGGGGCCTATATCCCGGAGTCACAGTTCGATACCCCGCTGGATTATGAAGCGTTCACTGCCATTGGCGCGCTGGTCGGGCACGGGGGTATCGTTGCTTTCGACGATACGGTGGACATGGCCCGGATGGCCCGTTATGCAATGGAGTTCTGTGCGGTGGAGTCCTGCGGAAAGTGCACGCCGTGCCGCATCGGTTCGACAAGGGGTGTCGAGGTGCTGGACCGGATTATTGCAGGTGGACCGGAACGCAAGGCAAACCTCGCGTTGCTGGAGGACCTGTGTGACACGATGCAATACGGATCGCTTTGCGGACTGGGCGGCATGACGCCGTTTCCAGTGCAGAGCGCGCTGAAGCATTTCCCAGAAGACTTCTCACGCGACCGCTGAAGGCTACGGAGAAAATCACATGTACGCGTTGCACACACATGACCACGGAACGCCGGCCGCAGACGGACAACCCGTCACGCTGTTCATAGACGGCGCGGAAGTCACGGTACCCGCGGGCACCTCCGTGATGCGGGCCGCCGCGGCAGCAGGCGGCGCCATCCCCAAGCTCTGTGCGACCGATACCCTCCAGGCCTTCGGCTCCTGCCGCGTGTGCCTGGTTGAAATCGAAGGTCAGCGTGGGTTCCCGGCTTCGTGCACGACGCTGGTAACCCCGGGAATGAAGGTCAAGACTGAAAGCGATCGGCTCAGCAAGTTGCGACGTGGCGTAGTCGAGCTGTACATGTCGGATCACCCCGAGAAGGATTTCGCCGGAGAGCGCAGCGAGTTGCGCCAGGTCGCCAGCAAGCTGGGCATGACCACGACGACGCGATACGGCAAGGATGGCGAGACCCACCTGGCTGCCTGCAAGGACGAGAGCAATCCGTACTTCACGTTTGACCCTTCGGCATGCATCGTGTGTTCACGCTGCGTGCGCGCTTGCAATGAGGTGCAAGGTACGTTTGCGTTGACGGTCGAAGGCCGCGGCTTCGATTCCCATATCGTCGCCAGCCAGGCACAACCATTCTTTGAATCCGAGTGCGTGTCCTGCGGTGCGTGCGTGGAGTCCTGCCCCACTGGCGCGCTGGTCGAAAAGACCATGATCAATGCGGGCGCGCCTGCCGAGGTGGTGACCACGACCTGCGCCTACTGCGGCGTCGGCTGCTCCTTCGAGGCAGAGGTCAAGGACCAGGAAGTCGTGCGCATGGTGCCCAGCCGCGACGGCAAGGCCAATCGCGGGCATGCCTGCGTCAAGGGCCGTTTCGCGTACGGCTATGCCACCCACGCGGACCGGATCACCAAGCCCATGATCCGCAGCAAGATCTCCGATCCGTGGCGCGAAGTCAGCTGGGATGAGGCGATCAACTACGCCGCGTCGGAATTCAAGCGCATCCAGAAGAAGTACGGCCGCTTCTCGGTCGGTGGCATTACCTCGTCGCGATGCACCAACGAAGAAGCTTTCCTCGTGCAGAAACTGGTCCGCGCCGCGCTGGGCACGAACAACGTGGATACCTGCGCGCGCGTCTGCCATTCGCCGACGGGATATGGCCTGAAACAGACCATGGGCGAATCCGCCGGCACGCAGAACTTCGATTCGGTGATGCAGTGCGATGTCATGCTCGTCATCGGCGCCAACCCCACCGACGGTCATCCGGTATTCGGGTCGCGCATGAAGCGCCGCCTGCGCGAGGGCGCCAAACTCATCGTGGCCGATCCGCGCGAGATCGACCTGGTGCACTCCCCGCATGTGCAGGCGGACTACCATTTGCAGCTGCGCCCGGGCACCAACGTGGCGCTGCTGAATTCGCTGGCCCATGTTGTCGTTACCGAGGGACTGGTGAACGAGGAATTCGTGGCCGCGCGCTGCGAACCGGCGCCGTTCCAGAAGTGGCGGGATTTTGTGTCGCAGGCCCGGAATTCGCCCGAAGCGATGGAGTCTGTGACTGGCGTTCCCGCGCGACACGTTCGCAGCGCGGCGCGCCTGTTTGCCACCGGCGGCAATGCGGCGATCTACTACGGCTTGGGCGTCACGGAACACAGCCAGGGCAGCACGGCGGTCATGGGAATTGCGAATCTCGCGATGGCCACGGGGAACCTCGGGCGAGAGGGAGTGGGCGTGAATCCGTTGCGCGGCCAGAACAATGTGCAGGGCTCCTGCGACATGGGTTCGTTCCCGCATGAGCTGTCCGGTTACCGTCACCTTTCGGACGCCGCGACGCGCCAGCTATTCGGTGACGAATGGGGCGTGACGATCGACCCGGAACCGGGACTGCGCATCCCCAACATGCTCGAGGCGGCACTGGAAGGCAGTTTCAAGGCCTTGTACGTACAAGGCGAGGACCCGGCGCAGTCCGACCCCAATACCCAGCATGTGACGGCCGGACTGTCGGCACTGGAATGCCTCATCGTGCAGGACCTGTTCCTGAACGAAACCGCCAAATACGCGCATGTGTTCTTCCCCGGCGCCTCATTCCTGGAAAAGGACGGTACGTTCACCAATGCAGAGCGGCGCATTTCCCTGGTGCGCAAGATCATGGAGCCACTCGGTGGCTACGCCGACTGGGAAGTGACCGTAAAATTCGCGAAGGCGCTTGGCTATGAGATGAACTACAGCCACGCGTCGGAGATCATGGACGAAATCGCCCGACTTACACCTACGTTTACGGGTGTGTCGTTCGAGAAAATCGCGCGCGAGGGCAGTATCCAGTGGCCCTGCAACGATAATGCGCCGACAGGTACGCCCACCATGCATGTCGATGAGTTCGTGCGCGGCAAGGGCAAGTTCTTCACCACCGAGTACGTGCCCACGGAGGAGCGGGTGAATGCAAGGTTCCCGCTGATCCTGACCACCGGACGCGTGCTGTCCCAGTACAACGTCGGCGCGCAGACTCGCCGCACCTACAACAGCGCCTGGTACGACGAGGACCGGCTGGAGATCCATCCGCACGACGCCGAGGACCGCGGAGTGGTCGAGGGTGATTGGGTGGGCATCGCGAGCCGGGCCGGAACTACAGTACTTCGGGCAGATGTGACTGAACGGGTACAGCCGGGCGTGGTGTATACGACGTTCCACTTCCCGTTATCCTGTGACAACGTCATCACCACCGAGAATTCCGACTGGGCCACGAATTGTCCGGAGTACAAGGTCACCGCCGTGCAGGTGGTGAAGGTGCACCAGCCGTCGGAGTGGCAGAAGCGCTTCGAAGAGACTGACCGGCGTCAGAAGGAATTGCTGCGCAGCGCGCGTAATGCGTGAAACCGGAAGTCCCGGTTTTCTCGACGTGCCAGTGCAACGCTGGCGCGACGGACATTGGGAGGAGACGGGCGACCTCGTGGCCGAGGAAGTCCCGGTCGCCCTGACATTCAATTCCATTCCGCATGTGGTGATGCTGGCCACGCCCCTGGACCTCGTCGACCTGGGCTACGGATTCACTTTCACGGAAGCACTGGTGAGCGAGGTGGCGCAAATCCGTGCTGCCGAGTTGCGCGAGAATGAAAGCGGCCTGGAAGTGGCGCTGTCCATCCCGCAGGAACAGCTGGCCACAATGCTCGACCGGCGACGCAACCTCATGGGCCGCACCGGTTGCGGTGTCTGTGGTGCTGAGACAATCGAGGATGCCATTCGCCGTCCGCTTCCGGTTCCTTCCGGTGGCACGATCAGGCACGCAGCCTTGCTTCAGGCGCTGGCGGCGTTGCGAGGCGGCCAATCACTGAATGCAAGGACGGGCAGCTTTCACGCGGCCGCATGGGTCGACTGGAGCGGCAAGATCCTGCTCGTGCGCGAGGACGTTGGCCGACATAACGCACTGGACAAGGTTATCGGTGCGCTGTTGCGAGCTGGTACGGATCGGAGCGATGGATTTCTCCTTGTGACCAGCCGGGCGAGCTATGAAATGGTGCAGAAGGCAGCTACTGCAGGGGTGCGCATGCTGGTGGCCGTTTCCGCGCCGACCGCCCTGGCAATACGCCTGGCGAGCGAAACCGGGTTGACGCTGGTAGGCTTCGCCCGGGAAAACCAGCAGGTCGTGTATACCCATCCGGAACGGCTGAAATGAACATCCATCACCTGGTCAACATGGCCAATGACATCAGCGCATTCTTCGACTCCGAACTCGGCGCAAAGGACGCACCGCAGGGCATAGCCACGCATATCTCCCGCTACTGGGATCCGCGCATGCGCATCCAGATCATCCAGCATGCAGCCAGTGGCGGGGAAGGCCTCAAGCCGTCCGCCCTGGCGGCCGTGCGAACGCTCCCGGAACCTCCCGTCCGCACTTGATGCCGGGTTGCCGGCCGCGGCGAATGCATGAAGCCTGAACTGCAGTTCGTGTTCGAAGCACAGGTTGCCGTGGCGCCGCCACTGGTCATCGGCCAGAGTTCACATGGCCTGCGGCGCGTCATTCCGATACTCGGTGGCCGATGCGTGGGGCCGCGTCTCCAGGGTGACGTACTGCCTGGTGGTGCCGACTGGCAATTCCAGCGGCCGGATGGCGTGTGGTCGCTGGAGGCCAGGTACACCATCCGTGCAACCGACGACACACTGATCCAGGTCGTCAATCGCGGCCTGCGTCATGGACCCGCCGAAGTCCTGGACCGGGTATTCCGCGGCGAAACCGTATCGCCGGACGAGTATTACTTCCGTTCGGCCGCCCAGTTCGAGGCTCCTGTGGGCGGCCCACATGAATGGCTCAACAAGGGCATCTTCATCGGCGTGGCCGAGCGCCGCGTCAGCGAGGCCATCGTCCGTTTCCACCTCGTCACCTGACGGGGTGGATCACTTAAACTGTACTCAACCCATTCTTCCCGTCCCCTCGGAGTATCGAATTGACCCAGCCCATCAGTGTTGCCGTTGAATCCGGCATTGCAGTCATCACCATCGACAGCCCGCCAGTGAATGCCATTTCGGCGGCAATCCGTCGTGGCCTCCTGTCGATTACCCGTGACCTTGCCGGCAGGCAGGACGTGAAAGCCGTGGTGCTGCACTGCGCGGGTCGCACATTCATGGCCGGTGCGGACATCAGTGAGTTCGGTGGCGTGATGGCGCCCCCGGAGTTGCGGAACGTACTGACGGAATTTGAATCCCTGCCGCAGCCGATCGTGGTTGCGTTGCATGGAACCGCGCTGGGTGGCGGAGTAGAGGTTGCGCTGGCTGGTCACTACCGTATTGCGGATCGCGGCGCGAAGCTCGGCTTTCCTGAGATCACCCTGGGCGTGGTGCCTGGCGCCGTGGGCACGCAGCGATTGCCGCGGCTCATCGGCGCCGAGAAGGCGCTGCGGATGTTCATGGATGGGAAACCGGTGGGTGCCGAAGACGCAAAGAAGCTGGGGCTGGTCGATGAGGTCGTCGAAGGAGATCTTCGCGCTGCGGCCATTGCCTACGCAGGGCAGCTGGTCGCCTCAGGCAAGGGACCGCGTCGAGTACGGGACATGCCGGTGACTCCATTGACCGAAGCCCAGCTGGCGGCGCTGCGCGCCGAAGCCGGCAAGATGCACAAGGGCGTGGTGACCTTCGAGCTGGACATCGCGGCCGTTCGGGCGGCCTGGGAGCTGCCCTTCGAGCAGGGCCTGGCCATGGAGCGCGCCATCAGCGACGGATCCCTTCAGACGCCGGAATCCCGGGCAATGCGGCACCTGTTCTTCGCTGAACGCGCCGTGGCGGATGTGCCGGGCATTGGCCCGGATGACAAGCCACGCGCCATCGCCAGCGTCGGCATCATCGGGTCTGGCACGATGGGCGGCGGCATTGCGATGGCGTTCGCCAATGTCGACATTCCCGTGGTGTTGCTCGATGTCGACGCTGCAGCGCTGGAACGCGGCCTCGCGGTGATTCGCAAGAACTACGATGCCAGCGTCAAGCGCGGCCGAATGACGGCTGCGGATGTCGACAAGCGCATGGGTCTCATCAAGGGCAGCACCCGCTACGAGGATTTTGCGACAGTCGACCTGGTCATCGAAGCTGTGTTCGAGGACATGGCTCTCAAGCAGAAGATCTTCAAGGAGCTTGATCGCGTCACCAAGCCTGGCGCGATCCTGGCCACCAATACATCGACTCTGGACATCAATGTGATTGCTGCGGCCACGAAGCGTCCACAGGATGTCGTGGGACTGCACTTCTTCAGCCCGGCCAACGTCATGCGCCTGCTGGAAATCGTGCGTACCGACACCACGGGCAAGGACGTGATCGCCACGGCCTTTGCCCTGGCGAAAAAGCTGAAGAAGGTGGGCGTGTTGTCCAAAGTGTGCTTCGGGTTCATCGGCAACCGCATGATGGATCCCTACGCGCGGGAAGCTGAACGCATGGCGCTGGAGGGCGCGCTGCCCGCGGATGTGGACGCCGCACTGGAAGGTTTCGGCATGGCCATGGGCATCCTGGCCGTGTTCGACATGGCCGGTGTCGATGTAGGCGTCAAAGCGCGCCGCGCCAATCCGGAGCGCCAGCCCAAGGATGACCCGACCTTCTATCGCGCTTCGCAGGTGCTGTTCGACCAGGGCTGGCTGGGGCAGAAGTCGGGCAAGGGTTACTACCGTTATGAAGCGGGCTCGCGTGAGCGCTTGCAGCACGATGAGGCGCTCAAGCTGTTGGAGGAAGAGGGCAAGAAGCTCGGTGTTGCCCGTTCCACGCCTGTCAGCCGTGAGGAAGTCGTGGAGCGCTGCATCTATTCCATGATCAACGAGGGAGCGCGCATCCTAGAAGAGGGCGTGGCCCTGCGGCCGGGTGACATCGATGTGGTCTACACCTCCGGCTACGGCTTTCCTCGCCGACGTGGCGGACCCATGTTCTATGCTGACGAGATCGGTCTTGACACAGTAGTCGCGGGGTTGGCGCGTCACGCGACGCGGGGAAATGCCGCTGACTGGGAGCCGGCGCCATTGTTGAAGCGGCTCGCCGCTGCCGGCTCTACATTCGCCGTCTGGGCGCAGGACAAGACCTGACTGATGTCCACGTACACCAGTTATGTATTCGCACCGCCGTCCCGGGTGTCGGTTGCCGTCCGCGGCAGCGAGGACCGGTTCCCGGTGCGACGCATCCTGTGCGTGGGTCGCAATTACGCGGACCATGTGCGCGAAATGGGTGGCGATCCGAAAAGTGAACCGCCGATTTTCTTCACCAAGCCTGCGGACGCAATCGTGCCTTCCGGAAGCTCCGTGCCCTATCCGCCACAGACCGGCAACCTGCATCATGAGGTGGAACTGGTCGTCGCGGTACACCGCGCCTGTGTTGGTATTGCAGCTGAACAGGCGCTGCAGCATGTATTTGGCTATGCCGTCGGCAACGATCTGACCCGTCGCGACCTGCAAAACGAGGCGCGCGAGCGACGACTGCCCTGGGACATGTCAAAGGGATTCGATGCATCCGCACAGATTGGCGCGATTACGCCGGCGGAGCAGTTCGGCGTACCACAGGATCAAAGGATCTGGCTCAAGGTCAATGGCGACCTGCGACAGCAGTCCACGCTGGCCGGAATGATCTGGTCGGTCCCGGAAATCCTGTCGTCACTGTCTGCGTTCATTGCGCTGCAACCCGGTGACCTCATCTACACCGGCACACCGGATGGAGTCGGACCGCTGCAGCGTGGGGATCATGTGACCGCGGGAATCGACGGGGTGGAGGATCTCGAGTTTCGCATCGCGTGAATCGCAAGCTGGGGCAGTCCATTCTCATCGCGGCCTGTACGGGTATCGGCCCGTTGGCACTGAACCTGTACCTCCCGTCCCTTCCGCACGTGCAAGCAGAGTTTTCGGCTGGCGTGTCCGCAGTACAGGCCACGATCAGCCTGGCGCTTCTGGGCTTTGGATTGGGACTGGTATTCCTCGGCCCGCTTTCCGATCGCTTTGGCAGGCGCGCTTCACTGATGGGCGGCCTGCTGCTGTTTTCCCTTGGATCGGGACTGGCAATGCTTGCGTCATCGCTGTCGCTGCTGGTGACCGGCAGGTTCCTGCAGTCGGTAGGCTCCGCGCTGGCCTATATCAGTGCCCGTTCCGTGGTATCGGACGAGGCCCCCATCGAGGATCTGCCGCGAGCCGTTGCGCAGGTCACGCTGATCAACGTGGTGGTCCAGTCGATTGCCCCGTTACTTGGCAATGGCCTGATCGCGCTGGGCGGTTGGCGCGCCACCCAACTGGGCAGCGCGTTGCTGGGGCTGATGCTGGCAGCGGCGGTATTCCTCGTCCAACCCGAAACCCGCATGCGCCAGGCAACGGTGGCCTGGAAGGATTTCCTGCAGGGTTTCCTGACGCCCACCTGGCAGTTGCTGCGCCGGCCGACCTTCGTGTTGCTGATCCTGCAGGCAGGCCTGCTGTACAGCGCCTACCCGGCATTTGTTTCCACTGCACCGCATTTGATGGTGACGACCTTCGACCGGCCGGTGCATGAGTTCGCCTGGTACTTTGCATTCCTGCCACTGGGCTACCTGCTTGGCAATTTGTATGTCATGCGATATGGCGCGCTTCGTTCGCAGCAGTTCCTGACCACCTGGGGCACGGCCATTGCCATTGGGGCATGCCTTGCCAGCCTGGCATTGCTGGCCGCGGGCCTGTGGCATCCACTCTCGATGTTCCTGCCAGCAGGGCTGGTACTGAATTTCGGACTGGGGTTGGCATTGCCCGCCGTTTCGTCGCGCGCGGTCATCGGAGCGAGCCCCCACATGGCAAGCGGTTGGGGGCTCATCGGGTTTTCCTACCAGGCGGTCGCGGCGCTGGCGGTTCAGGTACTGGGATATGCAGACGGCGGCTCACCGTATCCAGTGTTGTTCGTATGCCTGGGCGTTGTGACTTTTGCGTTGTTGCTGGGACTTCGTCAGCGGGCGGCCTGACTCGTCTCTATCAACAGGGGCACCGCGCTGGCGTTGCACCACAGTAATGCCAGTTGCTGAAAGTCGCGAGCGACATACATCGCATCGGCAAAGGAAATGCCCAGGACAAGAAAGCCGGGTTCGTGCGGCCATTGCCCGGCAGGGTCGATCGCCGTTGCCGGAGTCAGCCTGTAGCCTTCACGCAGGAGTCGCAGTTTCAGCTTTTGTTGCGCGGCGTCGTTCTGTGCAAACGTGCGCTGCACGCTGCCCGGGTTGTACGCAGTCAACAATGCTGCGCCGGAGACTCCAGCTGCGGAGAGCAGTTCGCCCAATTCGGCACTTGGCTGTTCCACCTTGAGCACGACTGGTCCGGTCGACAGGTGCAACTCGTAGTGGGCGTTGCGGTAGGAATCCAGCAGGGCGGGCTTCATGGGGAATGGATGTTACGCGCGCCAGCGGCTATCTTGCGGACATGAGTCCCGATCCTGAAACACGTCCGCCGATTCCACCTTTTACCCTGGAGACCGCCCGGCAGAAGGTGCGGGGCGCCGAAGATGCCTGGAACTCGCGGGATCCGGACCGGGTGGTCAAGGTTTATACCGAGGACACCCTCTGGCGAAATCGCGCGGAGTTTCCGCGAGGCCGGAGCCAGGTCCACGCATTCCTGGTCCGCAAATGGGCGCGGGAGCTGGATTACCGTCTGATCAAGGAACTCTGGGCGTTCACCGGGAATCGCATTGCCGTGCGGTTCGCCTACGAGTGGCATGACGATTCAGGGCAATGGTTTCGCAGCTATGGCAACGAGAACTGGGAATTCAATGAAGCAGGATTCATGCAGCGACGCTTCGCAAGCATCAACGACCTGCCTGTCGAGGAAGCACAGCGCAAGTTTCACTGGCCGCTGGGACGCCGGCCGGACGATCATCCGTCGCTCAGCGAGCTGGGGCTGTAACTACATGCGCCTGGCGTTCCCTGGCATCCTTGTGGCCCTGATGATGTCGGTCGGTTCGTCTGCGCAAGTGCCACCGCAGGCGGCTCCAGAGGCGACCCCACAGGCAACTCCACCGTCCCCTTCACAAGTGCCGACGGAAATGCCTCCCGCTGTACCGGCCTGGACCACCGCACAGGACCATCAGCATATGCTGGACCTGCTGGGTATCCAGCAGCTGCGTCCCGGCGCGGATGGCCGGAACCCATCCGCGCCTAACGCCGTGAACTACGACGAATCGCGCGCCAGTCTTTATTCACCTCCGGCAAATCCGCTTCGTGCTTCGGAGAAACGGTCGCCTGTTCGCACATCCGCGCAATGGTGGCGATCCCGGCGACCGGAGCTGGAGAAAATCCTGGATCGCGAGATCTACGGTCGCATGCCAAAGCGGGTGCCGACCGTCGAATGGAAACTGCTCGAGAGCCAGGAGGAAATCCAGGACGGGATCCGCGTGCGCCGCAAGGAACTTGTCGGCGTGGTGGATAACCGCGGATATCCAGCGGTGCAGGTTGGCATACGCATGCAGCTCACCGTTCCTGTAACGAAGGCTTCGTCGTCACCCGTGATCATGGAGTTGGGATTCATCGGTCCCAATCCATTTGCCCCACCGGGATCCGCGCGGCCGGACTGGCATCGAATGGTGCTGGAGAGGGGTTGGGCTGTCGCCATCGTCGATCCACGCAGTATCCAGGCAGATAATGGAGCGGGGCTTCGACTGGGAATCATCGGCATAACCGCCAAGGGGGAGCTGCGCGGACCCGAGGACTGGGGTGTCCTTCGTGCCTGGGCCTGGGGCGCCAGTCGCGCACTGGACTATTTTGAAACGGACCGGGATGTCGATGCCACCAGGGTGGCCGTCGAAGGTCTGTCGCGCTACGGCAAGGCCGCACTGGTAGCAATGGCCTATGACAAGCGATTCGCCCTCGGCCTGATTGGCTCGTCAGGGGCTGGAGGCGCAAAACTTCTGCGTCGCGATTTCGGAGAGCGTGTAGAGAACCTGGCGGCCGTAAATGAGTACCACTGGATGGCGGGCAATTTCCTGAAGTACGCAGGACCCCTGACGACAGGAGACCTGCCGGTGGATGCGCAGCACCTCATTGCGCTGTGCGCACCGAGGCCACTGTTTATCGGTGCCGGCGCGCTGGAGGGTGACGGGTGGGTGGATCCACATGGCAGCTTTCTTGCCGCCGTTGCTGCAAGTCCCGTGTACGAGCTGCTGGGCGTAAAGGGCCTGTCCGGAGTCGTGTATCCGGAAACGGGTGTCATTGCGGGCGAGGGGGCCCTGGCCTTCAGGCGTCACGCCGGTGGGCATACGGCTGAACCGAACTGGCCGGCATACCTGCAGTTCGCGCAGCGTCACTTCACTGCTCCATCACCCGGTGCGCCGCGCTGAGTTTTTCAAACACCCAATCTGGCTCCGACCCCCAGCAGCGTCATGATTCCCAGCACGGCGAATATCACCGCGGCGATGGTGTGAACCAGCTTCATCGGGATACGCCCAGAGAGTTTTTCACCGACCAGGACCGCGGGTACATCGGCGATGAGCATTCCCGCCGTAGTGCCGATGATGACCATCACTGGCGTGCCGTAGTGAGCTGCAAGTGCGATGGTCGCGACCTGGGTCTTGTCGCCCATTTCCGCCAGAAAAAATGTCACGAACGTCGCGCCGAATACGCCCAGGCGTTTCGCGAACTGCGCTTCATCCGCCTCGATCTCGTCGGGGATCAGCGTCCATGCGGCCATGGCCAGGAATGAGAGGCCGAGCACCCAACGCATGATGGCAGGATCCACGTGGGTCGTGATCCACGCACCCAGGGCGCCCGCCAGGCCATGATTCAGGAGCGTGGCTGCCAGGATCCCCAGCACGATGGGGATTGGCTTGCGAAACCGCGCCGCGAGCAGGAAGGCCAGCAGTTGTGTCTTGTCGCCGATTTCGGCCAGCGCCACGACACCGGTCGAGACCAGCAGTGACTCCAAGGGTCCTCCGACCAGGTTAAGGCGAGACGCCGGGGTAGATGGTCTTCCAGTCGTCTTTCATGCTGGCGACGGTCCAGCCGTTTGCGCGCGCTTCGTCCAGGCCCTTGTCCAGTGCGCCAATACTTGATCCGCGGTCGTAGGCCCATTCACGCTTTGCATCGGTGTGATGCACGTAAAGGCAATACCGTCGACCCGGGCCTGAACACGTCCATTGCAGCATTTGCAGGTCACCGTCGGAATTGCCAAAGGCGGCAATCGGCCGGCGACCAATGTGCAGGTTGATCCCGACCGGCTTGCCTTCCTTGTCATCCACAAAAAAGACTTCGGGCTGGCGCACGAGCATGGGAACTCCGCCGCGCATCTCGAATCGTGTTTTCGCGCTGCTGCCGATGACCTGCTCGGGAGGAATGCCATAGGTAGATTCCGCCCAGGGGCGCATGAACTCGATGCCGCCGCCGGACACAATGTACGTCTTGAACCCATTGGCGCGAAGGTAGGCCAGCAATTCCAGCATGGGCTGGTACACCATGGCTGTGTACGGACGCTTCGTAACCGGGTGGCGTGCACTGGCGATCCATGCCTGCACCCGTTTCTCGAATTCCTCGGTCGTGGTATTGGCATGGGTGGCGGTCATGATTTCCATGAGCGCGTGTTCGCCACCGGCCAGGGCCGATTTCGTATCGCCCTTCAGCAGCGAGGCGAAGGGTTCCTTCTGCTGCCACTCGGGATGTTGCGGTGCCAGCAGCCGGACCTGGTCGAGCGCGAACAGCAGCTGGAAGTACAGCGGCTGTTCGGCCCACAGCGTCCCATCATTGTCGAAGGTCGCGATGCGTGAGGCTTGCGGCACGAAATCCCGGGAACCCGGCGTGGTGACGGCGGCAACGAAATCGACGATGGATTTCT
>Ga0190274_10000951_pt1 | contig 16829 bp, 17 predicted proteins | sample Popmic531T_FD_133002 | JGI IMG/M metagenome (GOLD analysis project Ga0190274, IMG submission 133002) | Populus adjacent soil microbial communities from riparian zone of Yellowstone River, Montana, USA - 531 T | ecosystem: Environmental > Terrestrial > Soil > Riparian zone | place: USA: Montana... | reverse complement strand
CTGTTCTTGCTTTCCTTTGCGTCCTTTGCGCCTTTGCGGTGAAAAGTCCTAACTAAGAAGGGGGAGATAAAAATGGCAGAAGCAGCCGCACCGAAGAAACTCACGATTTTCGACCTGCAGGCCAAGGTAGACCGTGGCGAGAAAGTGTTCCAGGTCACGGCCGTCGACTATCCGACGGCGCAACTGGTCGACCGTTCCGGGATCGATTGCATTCTGATCGGCGACTCGCTGGGCATGACGGCACTGGGTTATACAGGCACGGTGCCGGTGACCATGGATGAAATGATCCACCATGCCAAGGCGATTTCCCGCGCCGCGAAACGCGCGATCCTGGTTGGCGACCTGCCGCTGGGTGCCTATCACGCCTCGACTGCCGACGCGATCAACAACGCCATGCGCATGCTCAAGGAAGGCGGCACCGACGTCGTCAAGATCGAGGGTGGCGAGGATTTCGCGCCGGTTGCCGAAGCCGTGGTCAAGGCGGGCGTCCCGGTCATGGCCCACATCGGACTCACGCCGCAACTGGTCTCCAAGCTCGGCGGCTTCAAGGTCCAGGGCAAGAGCGCCGAAACCGGCGTGCAACTGCTGAAGGATGCGCTGGCGATGGAAAAGGCCGGGTGCTTCGCGATCGTGCTGGAAGCGATTCCCGATCGTGTCGCCCAGATCATCACCGAGAAACTGACGATTCCCACCATTGGCATCGGTGCGGGCCCGCATTGCGACGGACAGAACCTGGTGCTGCATGACATGGTCGGGCTGTTCGACCGCTTCACGCCGAAGTTCGTGAAACGCTACGCCAACTGCTGGGACGTCATCTCCAAGGCGCTCGCCGATTTCCAGGACGACGTCCACAAAGGCCAGTTCCCGCTCGCCGAGCACAGCTTCACCATGAAGGAAGACGAGTACCAGGCTTTCCTCAAGAAACTCGGTTGAGGCAACGGCTTTTCACCGCAAAGGCGCAAAGGACGCAAAGGAAGGCAAGAACCGATTCAATGGACGAACCGCCAACATTGCCAATACTGGCTAATGGGTTTCATGTCGGCATTTCTTGTCTTTCGCTTTCCTTTGCGTCCTTTGCGCCTTTGCGGTGAGAGGAATTGGCCTTAGGTTTTAGAAGTTACGGCGAAGATGCCCGAGGCGCGGATGATGCGCTGGTCGCCCACCTGCAGGTAGACGTTGCAGAACGCCAGGGTGCGGCCGACCTTCTGGATGTCGGCGCTGCTTTCGATCCAGTCGCCCAGCTTCGCGCTGCCGGCGAAATCGGTCGAGATCTGCGCCGTCACCGCCTGGACCGGCGGTTCTGCCGAGGTGGCCATTGCGTAGCCCAGGGCGATATCGGCCATGGTCATGAGCATGCCGCCATGCACCACGCCCCTGGCATTGAGATGATGATCCAGCACGCGCAGGCCGATTTTCATCTTGGCGCCCCGGCCGCTGGAGTAAAACGGTCCGGTCCTGTCCAGGAACGGGCTGCTGCGGAACAGCGGTTCGAATCCTTCAGGTAGGGTGTCGGTCATCGGGTCTCCGGTGTCGCGGACAAGAATGCCCCGGAAGTTTGGCATAGTTGCCCGGCGCGCCGCCAAGGCCTTGTTCTAAACTGGCAGTCTTCCCCATCTCCACCTACCGCCCGTGCCATCGGAATTCGAACTGATCGCGAACTACTTCACCCGCCCGCCGCGGCATGCCGTCCTCGGTGTCGGGGACGATGCGGCGTTGATTGCGGTAAGCCACGGGCACGAACTGGCCGCATCGACCGACATGCTGGTGGAGGGCGTGCATTTTTTCCCCGACGTCAGTGCGCTGGCCCTCGGTTACAAGGCGCTGGCGGTCAACCTTTCGGACCTGGCGGCGATGGGTGCGACGCCGAAATGGGCGATGCTGGCGCTTTCGCTGCCAGCAGCCGATGCCGGCTGGGTGCGGGACTTCGCCGCCGGCTTCTTCTCCCTTGCCGAACGGCATGACGTCGACCTGATCGGCGGCGACACCACCCGGGGTCCGCGCAACATTTGCGTGCAGGTGATGGGCGAAGTCGCGCAGGGCAGGGCGCTGCGCCGCGACGGGGCAAAGCCAGGCGACGACGTCTGGCTGTCCGGGCACGTGGGCGATGCGGCTGCCGCAGTCGCGCACCGCAAGGGCGAACTCCTGCTCCGCGAGCCGCTGCTCGGACATTGCCAGGCCCGGCTGGACCGGCCGACCCCGCGCGTCGAACTGGGCCTCAGGCTTGCCGGACTGGCCAGCAGCGCGATCGACATCTCCGATGGCCTGATCGCCGACCTTGGCCACACCTGCGAACGTTCCCGGGTCGGCGCCGATGTCGAATTTGCCGGGATCCCCTGTTCTGCAGAGCTGATGCCGCTCAGGCATCATGCGCCGGTGATCCGGGCGATTCTTGCGGGCGGCGACGACTACGAACTGTGTTTCACCGCCGCGCCCGCAAACCGATCCCGGATCGACTCCCTTGCGGGAAGCCTGGGCCTTGCGCTGAGCCGGATAGGCAGGATCATCGACGGCGGCGGGGTCACGGTGCGCGACGAAAAAGGGCAACCCATGGTGCTGCAGGAAAAGGGCTTTGATCACTTCCGCTGAAAATTACGGGCGCGCCTCGATGCGCTTCGTGGTGTCGCATCCGGCGCACTTCATCGCGTTTGGGTTCGGTGTCGGCCTCGCACCGGTCGCGCCTGGCACTTTCGGCACCTTGCTGGCGTTCCCCATCTACACACTGCTGGCACCGCGCCTCGACCCGCTGGAGTTCGCGCTCCTCATCCTGGCCCTGTTCGTGATCGGCATCTGGGCCTGCGAACGTAGCGGCAAGGCGCTCGGCGTGCATGACCATGGCGGCATGGTCTGGGATGAAACCGTTGCCTTCCTGCTCATTCTGTACCTGACGCCAAACCAGCCGGTGTGGCAGGCATTCGCGTTCCTGCTGTTCCGGCTGTTCGACATTTTCAAGCCGGCGCCGATCCGGCATTTCGACCGCAGCATCCGCAACGGTGCGGGCGTGATGCTCGATGACCTGCTCGCGGCGTTCTACACGCTGCTGTGCCTTGCCGCCTGGAAATTCACATTCGGTTGACGCCATGGACGCGGAACTCTACGAAGTCTCGGGAAGGGTGGGCGATGCGCTGAAGGCGAAGGCGCTGGCAATGACCGCAGCGGAGTCCTGCACCGGCGGATGGATCGGACAGGCCGTGACCATGGTGCCGGGCAGCTCGAAGTGGTTCGAGCGCGGATTCGTCACCTATACCAACGAGGCCAAACAGGAAATGCTGGGCGTCAGCGCCGAGACGCTGAAGAAGTTCGGCGCGGTGTCGGAGCAGACGGTGCGGGAAATGGCAGCCGGCGCACTGAAGGCAAGCCGTGCCCAGGTTTCCGTGGCGGTGAGCGGCGTTGCCGGCCCTGACGGCGGGACGCCGAAGAAACCGGTAGGCACCGTCTGCATTGCCTGGTGCAGGACCGGCGGCGAGCCGGTCGCGCACACCTATCGTTTCCAGGGCGATCGCGATTCGGTGCGGCGCCAAAGCGTGATCCAGGCGCTGGAGGGAATTCTCCTGCAGGTCAACGCGAAGTCCGGCTGAGGCATCCCGTCAGCTGGCGCGCTGCTCGATGGCGAGCATCGCCTGCTTGCGCAGCGCCATCGGCCCGGGAGCGCTTTGGCAGGCCCTTGCGCCACCGCCACTGCACGGTGGCGCAGCCCGGCGTTGCCAGGCCCGGACCCATTCCGGGACGCTGGATCGGATAAAAACCTCAATTTATCAATTTATTGCATGCCAACTGCAGGATATAATTGCAGTACTGTTTATAAATACAGTACACTGGCTTCGTCACAGGATTTGCGAATGTGAAGTGCCGTTTAGCCCGGCCCTGCAGCGCCCGGACACCGCAGAACACTCAAGGAGGAAACGATCTTGGATACGCACCTGGAAAATGAACCGCAAAAGAGGACTTCCGGACGCCAGCCCGTGACCGCGGCAGGCTCGAATGCAATAATGCCGCGCTCGGAAGAAGGGAAAAACATGGACGAAAACAGAAGCAAGGCCCTCTCGGCGGCTCTCTCGCAGATCGAGAAGCAGTTTGGCAAGGGCTCGATCATGCGCCTGGGCGAGCACGAAATCGCCAAGGACATCGAAGTGGTGTCGACCGGCTCGCTGGGGCTGGACCTCGCGCTGGGCATCGGTGGGCTGCCCCGCGGCCGCATCGTCGAAGTTTACGGCCCGGAATCATCCGGCAAGACCACCTTAACGCTTTCCGTGATCGCGCAAATGCAGAAAATGGGCGGCACTGCCGCTTTCATCGACGCGGAGCACGCGCTGGACCCCCAGTATGCGGGCAAGCTGGGCTGCAAGGTTTCCGAATTGCTGATTTCCCAGCCGGACAATGGTGAACAGGCCCTGGAAATCGCCGACATGCTGGTGCGGTCCGGATCGGTGGACGTGGTCGTGATCGACTCCGTTGCCGCGCTGACCCCGAAAGCGGAAATCGAAGGCGAGATGGGCGAGCCGCAGATGGGCCTGCAGGCCCGGTTGATGTCCCAGGCGCTGCGCAAGCTGACCGCCAACATCAAGCGCTCGAACACCCTGGTGATTTTCATCAACCAGATCCGCATGAAAATCGGCGTGATGTTCGGCAACCCGGAAACCACCACCGGCGGCAACGCGCTCAAGTTCTATGCCTCGGTGCGCATCGACATCCGCCGCACCGGCGCAATCAAGAAAGGCGACGAGGTGATCGGCAACGAAACCCGCGCCAAGGTGGTCAAGAACAAGGTCGCGCCCCCGTTCCGCCAAGCCGAATTCGACATCCTCTATGGCGAGGGCATTTCCCGCGAAGGCGAGATCATCGAGCTCGGCGTCCTCTACAAGGTCATCGAGAAATCCGGCGCCTGGTACAGCTATGGCAAGGATCGCATCGGCCAGGGCAAGGACAACACCCGGGAATTCCTGAAGGAAAACCCGGAAATGGCGCAGGAGATCGAACGCAAGATCCGTGACCACGTGGCCGACAAGCCGCTGGTCCAGGTCGTCGCCGAGGAATAAAAACTGGCGCAGGTCCCGAGCCTGAAGGGGCGTGCGCTGAAGGCACTGGCGCGCCGCGAGCATTCGCGCGCCGAATTGCTGCAGAAGCTGCTGCCGCATGCCGGGGATCCGGCCGAGGTGGAACGCCTGCTGGACGACCTCGAAAAACGGGGCTGGCTCTCGGAAGCGCGTTTTGTCGAGCAACTAACCATGGTGCGGCGGCGCAAGTTCGGCGCCGGTCGCATTCTCCACGAACTGCGCGAAAAGGGCGTATCCGACGCGGCGCTCGAGGCGGCGCGGGCGCAGCTCAAGGGGAGCGAGATCGAGGCCGCCCGGGCAGTCTGGGAAAAGAAGTTCGACTCCCTGCCGCAGACCCTGGAGGAACGGGGCAGGCAGTCGCGTTTCCTCGCCAGCCGGGGGTTCTCCCCCGAGGCGGTGCGCAAAGTGCTCAAGGGCGGGGACGACGACCAGTAGCCCGCCGCAGGCCGTGATGCAATAATTCCCCTCCCGCCAGCCGGCGTTTCATCCTCCGGCCGGCCGGTCATCCGCATCCTACGGTTATCCAGGCAATGAAAAGCAGCGAAATCCGCAGTCGTTTCCTCGACTATTTCAAGAGGCAGGGCCATACCATCGTCGCATCGAGTCCGCTGGTCCCGGGCAACGATCCGACACTGCTGTTTACCAATGCCGGCATGGTCCAGTTCAAGGACGTGTTCCTCGGCCAGGACAAGCGCCCTTACGTACGGGCCACCACCTCACAACGCTGTGTGCGGGCAGGCGGCAAGCACAATGACCTCGAGAACGTCGGCTATACCGCGCGCCATCACACGTTTTTCGAGATGCTGGGCAATTTCAGTTTCGGCGATTATTTCAAGCGCGACGCCATCCGTTTCGCCTGGGAACTGCTGACGAAGGAATACGGCCTCGATCCCAACCGCCTCTGGGTCACGGTATACGAGACCGACGACGAAGCCTATGACCTCTGGGCCGGCGACATCAAGGTGCCGAAGGAGCGCATCGCGCGCATCGGCGACAAGCCGGGCGGGCAGAAATTCCAGAGCGACAATTTCTGGCAGATGGGCGACACCGGTCCCTGCGGCCCCTGCACCGAAATCTTCTACGACCACGGTCCCGGCATCGAAGGCGGGCCACCGGGGACGCCCGATGCAGATGGCGACCGCTACATCGAAATCTGGAACCTGGTGTTCATGCAGTTCAACCGCGACGAAGCCGGCACGATGCACAAGCTGCCGAAGCCCTCGGTGGATACAGGCATGGGACTGGAACGTATTGCCGCGGTGCTGCAGGGCGTGCACAGCAACTACGAGATCGACCTGTTCCAGGAGTTGATCAAGGCAGCGGCAAGGGTGACCGGCGCGAAGGACCTGCAGTCGAGTTCGCTGCGCGTGATCGCCGACCATATCCGCGCCTGTTCTTTCCTCATCGTCGACGGCGTGATCCCCGGCAACGAAGGCCGCGGTTACGTGCTGCGCCGGATCATCCGCCGCGCCATCCGCCACGGCTACAAGCTCGGCCAGAAGCAGCCCTTCTTCCACAAGCTGGTCGGCGACCTTGCGCGGGTGATGGGCGATGCCTATCCGGAACTGCGCACGTCGGAGAAGCGCGTGACCGATGTGCTGAAACAGGAAGAGGAGCGCTTCGCCGAGACGCTCGAAAACGGCATGAAGGTTTTGGAAAACGCGCTGCATCGCGAAGACCGGATGCTCGATGGCGAAACCGTGTTCCAGCTCTACGACACCTTCGGCTTCCCGGTGGACTTGACCGCGGATATCGCGCGCGAGCGCAACATCACCCTGGACATGGCCGGCTTCGAATCGGCGATGTCTCGGCAGCGCGAACAGGCGAGGGCGGCCGGCAAGTTCAAGGCGAGCCTGGGCGTGGCCTATACGGGTGACAAGACGCTGTTCACCGGCTATGAGCGGCTGGCCGGCGAAGGCGCGGTGGTTGCGATCTACGTCGACGGAACCGCCGCGCAGGAAATCACTTCAGGGCAGAAAGCCATCGTCGTACTCGATACCACGCCGTTCTATGCCGAATCCGGCGGCCAGGTGGGCGACAAGGGGGAGCTGGTCGCGGCGGGCGGCACATTCGAAGTGGCAGATACGCAGAAGATCCAGACAGAAGTCTTCGGCCACCACGGCACGCTGCGGGCGGGAACGCTCAAGCTCGGCGACAAGGTCGAGGCACGGGTGGACTCCGCTTTGCGCGCGCGCACCATGCGCAATCACTCGGTGACCCACATCATGCACAAGGCCCTGCGCGAAGTGCTGGGCCCGCACGTGCAGCAGAAGGGTTCGCTGGTCGACACGGACAAGACGCGCTTCGACTTTGCGCACGACAAACCGCTGACCGACGAGGAAATCCACAAGGTCGAACTGCTTGTCAACGACCAGATCCTGCAGAACGTTGCAACCAGGGCCCAGGTCTTGCCGATCGAGGAGGCCAAGAAGGCCGGGGCGATGATGCTGTTCGGCGAGAAATACGGCGATGAAGTGCGGGTGCTAGACATCGGCAATTCGCGGGAATTGTGCGGCGGTACGCATGTTTCGCGTACCGGTGACATCGGCGTGTTCAAGATCTTTTCGGAAGGCGGCGTGGCAGCGGGAATCCGCCGCGTCGAGGCCACCACGGGGACCAGCGCGCTGGCGTTGATGAACAGCCAGCTCCAGGAATTGCAGGAAGTCGCGCGCAACCTCAAGGTACAGGCCACCGGCGGGATGGTCGAAGCGGCCGTCAATACGCTTCTCGACGAAAAGAAATCGCTCGAAAAGGAACTTGCCCGGCTGAAATCAAAGCTCGCAAGCTCGCAGGGCGACGACCTCGCAGGTCAGGCGATCGCTGTCGGCGCAGCGAAAGTGCTGGCGGCAAAACTGGATGGCGCGGATGCAAAGACGCTGCGCGAGACGATGGACAAGCTGAAGGACAAGCTCAAGTCCGCCGCCATCGTGCTGGGTGCGGTCGAGGGCGACAAGGTAACGTTGATCGCGGGCGTTACTGCGGACCTCACCGGCAAGGTGAAGGCGGGAGAGTTGGTGAATTTCGTGGCATTGCAGGTGGGTGGCAAGGGCGGTGGGCGGCCGGACATGGCCCAAGCTGGTGGAACGCAGCCGGGGAAATTACCGGAGGCGCTGGACTCGGTCATATCGTGGGTGAAGGAACGGATGCAGGGATGAGCATGGTCGGGTCCGGCCGCGCGACTTGTTCCCGCAAACGGGCGTACCGCTAACGGGTCACAAGCCGCCCGGACATGGCGCAAGCTGGTGGTACGGACCCGAGCAAGCTAGCGGAAGCCCTTGCCTCCGTGCAGTCGTGGGTGCAGGAACGCATGTAGTTTTGTCGCAGTACGGCAATAACAATTCAAAGCCGATCATAAAAACGGGAGAAACAAATGAAGGACATGGCAAAGGGTTTGTTGGTCTTGGCAGCACTGTTTTTCGGCCAGCAGTCGATGGCCGCCGATGCGCCGGAACTGAAAGTCGAACATTCGATCGTCATCAACGCGACGCCAGACGAGGTCTGGACGGTGGCGGGCGACTTCAACGGGATTCCCCGCTGGCTGCCGACCATCGCGGCGAGCCGAATGATCCTGGGCAAGAATGGCCAGGTCGGCGCAATCAGGGAACTGACGCGCCAGAACGGCACCAAGGTGCAGGAAAAGCTGGTCGACTACGAGACCGGCGACGAAAAGACCTTTACCTATACGTATATCGGCGGCACCGTGATCGCCACGGACTACTTCGCAACCATGACCGTATCCGACGCCGGTGGCGGGAAGACCAAGGTGGTCTGGAAGGCGCGCTTCAAGCGCCTTGCCTACTGGACCGACGAGCCGCCGGAAGGCCAGGACGACGCCACACCGCTCAACGCGCTCAACAAGACCTATCCGCTGGGCCTGGAGAATCTGAAGAAAGTCGTCGAAGAGTCGCCCGGCAACTGAGGGCGCGGACTTCGCAAGGAGGGAACATGAAGCGTCTTTCGCTTTTCGCAGCCGGTATTGCCGGCCTGATGGCTTCCGCGGCGGTTCTCGCCGACGCGGACGAACTCTCCATCTTCCATACCATCACCATCGAAGCGCCGGCCGATGAAGTCTGGGCCATGGCCGGCGACTTCGGCGGCATCCAGCGCTGGGCACCCGGCACCGAATCCAGCAGGCTGGTCCTGCACCAGCGTAATGAGACTGGTGCAATCCGCCAGTTGCGCCGGCGCGGGGACGGTACGCAAGTCACCGAGCAATTGCTCGACTACGATCCGCTGAACCGGCGCATGGCCTACACCTACGTGGATGGCGAAGTGCGCGCCGCGGACTATTATTCGGAACTGGCCGTCAAGGAGGCAGGTCCCGGGCGGTCAGTGGTCGAGTGGCGCGGCCGCTTCCGGCGCCTGGCGTACTGGACTGACACGCCTCCCGCAGGGCAGGACGACCAGGCGGCGCTCGATTTCCTGAACGGCGCCTACAAAAGCGGGCTGGCCAACCTCAAGAAAGTCCTCGAAGCGGAATAGGCCCCGCCTGCCGGAATCAGAACGGCAGCTGGGCGCCGGACCGCACTTCCTCGAGCACCCGGCGGAAATCGTCCTGTATGCGTTTCAGCGCGGCGGCATCGGTGGCCTCGAACCGCAGCACCACCACCGGCGTGGTATTCGACGAGCGCGCGAGGCCAAAGCCGTCGGCATATTCCACCCGCAAGCCGTCTATCGTGATCACTTCGCGGGCACTGGGGAAGCGCGCAGTCTTCTGCAGCTTCTCGATCATCGCGTAATTCTCGCCCTCGTTGAGCTTGATCTGCAGTTCCGGGGTGTTGATGGAATCGGGCAGGCCATCGAAGGCGGCGCGGATGTCGGGTACGCCGCTCAGGTACTCGAGCAGCCTGGCGCCCGCATACATGCCGTCATCGAATCCGTACCAGCGTTCCTTGAAGAAGACGTGGCCGCTCATTTCGCCGGCCAGCAATGCGCCGGTCTGCTTCATTTTTGCCTTGATCAGGGAATGCCCGGTCTTCCACATGGTGGGCTTGCCGCCGTGTTCGCGGATCCAGGGCGCAAGGTTGCGCGTGCATTTCACGTCGTACAGTACTTCCGCCCCAGGATTGCGGCTGAGCACGTCGGCGGCGAACAGCATCAGCTGCCGGTCCGGATAAATGATCTTGCCTTCCCGCGTGACTACGCCGAGGCGATCGCCGTCGCCGTCGAAGGCCAGGCCGATTTCGGCATCGCCGTCCTTCAGCGCGGCAATCAGGTCCTGCAGGTTCTTCGGTTGGGAAGGGTCGGGATGATGGTTCGGGAACGTCCCGTCCACGTCGCAGAATAATTCCTGCACTTCACAGCCCATGCGTCTGTACAACTCCGGGGCGAACGCGCCGGGGACGCCGTTGCCGCAGTCCACGGCGATGCGCATCTTCCGCTTCAGCTTCACGTCGCCAATAACCCGTTCCAGGTAGGCTTTGGTCACTTCCTCGGTGCGGTACTTGCCCGCACCCGAGCGGATGTCGCCGCTTTCCAGGCGCTTGCGCAGGGCCAGGATGTCATCGCCGGACAGCGTGTCGCCCGCGACCATCATCTTCAGGCCGTTGTAGTCGGGGGGGTTGTGGCTGCCGGTGACCATGACGCCGCTGCCGGTGCCGAGCAGGTGGGTGGCGAAATACAGCATCGGCGTGGTGACCATGCCGATGTCGATGACATCCACGCCGCTTTTCTGCAGACCACGGGCGAGTGCCTGCGACAACGATGGCCCCGACAGGCGGCCATCCCGGCCGATGCAGACCGTTTTCCTGTCGCGCTTGAGCGCCTCGGAGCCGATGGCCTGGCCGATGGCCTCTACGGCTTCGGTGGTAAGGGTTTTATCGACGATGCCGCGTATGTCGTACGCTTTGAAGATTTCCGGAGCAGGCAGATTGGGCATGGGTGCTGGACGGGGAGTTTTAATGTGTAGGTCAGAGCCGAGAATAGCAAAGGAAGTTCACCGGCGCATTACATCCCGGACGCGGCGTGCTTCTCGAAAAAATCAAGTAGCCGGCGCGGAAGCCAGCCGAGGTTTCCCGGGAACGGGCCGGAAGCGAAAGCGCCATGGCCTCCGCCCTCCGGCAGGTCGAGTTCCACAAATGCCGAGACGTCACCTTGCTCCGGCAGATATCGCCCCGGCAGGAAAGGGTCGTTGCGCGCATGCACGATCAGCGTCGGGATCTGGATGTGGATCAGGTCGGGCTTGCTGCTGGCGCGGGTCCAGTAGTCGTCGGTGTCGCGATAGCCATGCAAGGGTGCCGTGACCAGGTTGTCGAATTCGCGCAGGGTGCGGCTGCGGCCCACTCCGTCGCCATCATAGATTCCCGGGAACACCCTGAGCTTGGCGAGACTTTTCGCTTTCAGCGTGCGCATGAAGAGTGCACCGTAGCCGCGGTTCAGGCCGCGACTCAGGCGGTTTCCGGCTGTCATCAGGTCCATGGGCGCGGAGATTGCCGCGGCTGCCCGGATTACTTGCGCCGCTGCGGCCCGTTCGCGCCCCAGCCACTTCAACAGGGCGTTGCCGCCGAGCGAAAAGCCGGCGGCGAACAAAGGCGCATTCGCGGCGTATCCGTGCAGCCGTTTCAGGATCCAATCGAGTTCGTCGGCATCCCCGGAGTGATAGGCGCGAGGCAGGCGATTGGGTTCGCCGCTGCAACCGCGGAAATGCACCACCGCGCCACGCCATCCGTGGTTTGCGACCGCATTCATCACGGCGGCGGCGTAGTTGCTGGCCGAATCTCCCTCCAGGCCGTGAAACACCAGGAGCAACGGTGCTGCCGCCGGCCCATCGACCCAGTCGAGGTCGATGAAGTCGCCATCCGGCGCGTCCCAGCGTTCGCGCCGATAGCGCGGTGGATGCCGCCCCAGGAAAAAAAACGGGTAGATGGTCTGCAGATGGCCGCCCGGGAGCCACCAGGGGGCGCGGTAGCCGGCGCTCATCAGTGCAGGACGGACGGAGGCGGTTCCTTGGATGGTGCGGCGGTCGCCAGCGGGGAGGCATGGTGCATCAGCATGCGCCAGCCGCGATCGGTGAGGAGGTAGATGTTGGTGGCAAGCACGGGATTGGCCGGACGCGATTCCCCCGCGACGGTCACATGTTCGTAAACACTGTGGATGGAAATCATGCGGCCAGTGAAAACCCGATTGCCCACCAGGTGAAAGCGCAGGCCCTGGCCCTGCGCAAGGATCTGGCGCCAGGACTCCCGCACTTCGACCACACCGGTATGGCGCGCGCCGCCGGGATGCACGCAGACGATGTCTTCTTCCTCGGCCCAGACCGACATCATCGCGGCGAGGTCGGCCCGCTCGAAAGCCTTGTAGAAAGCTTGCTCGGCATCCTGTGGCGTGGCGAAAATCTCGGTGATCACGGGATTCTTCTAATTTGGCCCGGCACCAATACGCTCGATTTCGGAAAACACCAGGCCGGGCTCGAGTTTCATCATACAGTTGAAGTGTCCGAGCGGACAGACACGCTGGAAGCACGGGCTGCAGGGCAGTTCGATGCGGACGATGCGCGCGGCATCGGAAAGCGGCGGCGTGAAGCCGGGTGAGCTGGAACCGTAGAGCGCAACCATCGGCCGTTCGAGCGCGGCCGCGACATGCATCAGGCCCGAATCGTTGCTGACGACGACGGTTGCACACGACAGCAACACCACGGCTTCGTCGAGACTGGTGCTGCCGCACAGGTTCACAACGGCGCCGCCGGCGGCCTCGCGAATTTCCTCGCCGAGGGTTCGTTCCTTCGCGGAGCCGATGACCCACACCGCGTAGCCGCCTGCTGACAGCTTGCGGGCAAGCGCCGCGAAATGGGACGGCGGCCAGCGCTTGGCGGGCCCGAACTCGGCGCCCGGGCAGAAGCATGCGATGCGGTTGCCGGAGGTCAGCTGAAGCCGGGACAGCAGTGCGTCCCGCTCTGCCGGGTCCACCTGCAGCTGTGGTCGCGGTACCGGCCGTTGCAAGGATGTCCCGCGCGCACACGCAAGAAATGCGAAGCGCTCGACCATGAGGGGGAGCGCCTGTTCGTCGAGTGGCCTTGCATCCGTCAGGAGCAGTTGCCGCGCTTCTCCGACGAAACCGATGCGTTGCGCAATGCGCGCGAATGCCGGGACCAGGGCGGACTTGAAAGAGTTTGGCAGCACATAGGCCCGGTCGTAACCCGCTGCCGCCAGGGCGCGGCCCAGCCGCCAGCGTTTTCCGAGGGCCAGTTCACCATGCGCGAACGGGCTCTCGATCGTGCCTGAGACCTCGGGCATGCGCCGGTAGATCGGCAGCGCCCAGCCCGGTCCCAGCACATCTATCATTGCATCGGACTGCTGGCGCTTGAGGAGAGTGAGCAGCGGCTGCGACATCAGCGCATCGCCGACCCACGATGGCGCCACGATCAGGATTCTGGTCATGGCATCTACTACCACCCGCTAACCGCAGAGGCGCGAAGGCGCGAAGGAAACGCGAAGGAGGGCAAGAACATTCTTGTCAATGGTTCCCGGAACTGTTTCCAGCAGGCACCCGGCATCCCCAACAAGAATATCTTCCCGCTTTCCTTTGCGTGCCTTTCTTTGCGCCTTAGCGCCTTTGCGGTTCAGGGTCAATGCGAAGCCTTCACGGCGCCGCGCAGCACGTATCGCGTTCCGCAGTAAGGGCACAGCGCCTCCCCGGTTTTCTCGACCGGCAGGAACACGCGTGGATGGGTGTCCCACAACTGCTGCGAAACGAGCGGGCAGTGCAGCGGCAGGTCGGCGGCGCCGACCTCCACGATGCGCTCGCGGCTTGCCGCCTTGCCGTCGGCCGGTTTGTTCTGGTTCATGCTGCGCGCTCCCGATCCGTCCTGCGTCAGACTTTGTGCAGCCAGTGGCGGTACTTCTCCGAGCGGCCATTGACGACGTCGAAGAACATCGACTGCAGCTTCTCGGTGAGCGGGCCACGCTTGCCGGCGCCGACGACGCGGCCATCGACTTCGCGCACCGGCGTCACTTCCGCAGCGGTGCCCGTGAAGAATACTTCATCGGCGATGTACAGGTCGTCGCGCGTGATGCGCTTGGCTTCGACCTTGTAGCCGAGGTCGGACGCCAGCTGGATCACCGAATCGCGAGTGATGCCGATGAGCGCCGAATTGAGTTCCGGTTCGATGATGCGGTCGCCCTTGATCATGAACAGGTTCTCGCCGGCTCCTTCAGCCACGAAACCGTCCACGTCGAGCAGCAGGCCCTCGTCGTACCCGTGTTCGGTCGCTTCCATGTTGGCGAGGATCGAGTTGGCGTAGGTGCCGGAATATTTGGCACGGCACATGGAGACATTGACATGATGCCGCGCGAACGACGAGGTTTTCACGCGAATGCCCTTTTCCAGGCCTTCGGCACCGAGATAGGCGCCCCATGGCCAGGCGGCGATGGCGACGTGGACTTGCGCGCCCTTGGGCGACACGCCCATCTTTTCCGATCCATAGAACGCGATCGGACGGACGTAGCAGGATTCCAGCTTGTTCTCGCGTACCACGTCCTTTTGCGCCTGGATCAGCGTTTCCCGGTCAAACGGGATCTTCATCATGTAGATGTGGGCCGAATTGAACAGGCGCTCCGTATGCTCCTTCAACCGGAAAATGGCGGTGCCGTCAACGGTCTTGTAGGCCCGCAAGCCCTCGAACACGGCCAGGCCATAGTGCAGCGAGTGGGTAAGCACGTGGGTGGTCGCGTCGCGCCAGGGCACCATCTTGCCGTCGTACCAGATCAGACCGTCGCGGTCGGCCATCGACATGTTGCTTGCTCCCTTGAAAAAGCCTCAATTCTAGCGCAGACGCGGCAAGTTTCCGCGCGAAGGCTGTTTGCCTTGCCGGAAAGTGTCTGCATGCTTTAATCTTGAGTTCTTGAGTAGGTCGGGCAGCCGCTGGTTTTTTGCCGCTGCCGCCAACAAGAACAAACGGTAACCAGCCAGTCACATGTCCGATTCCCGGCAACCTGCCGTCATACCCGGCCGAGATTTCATTTCGCGCCTGGGGGCCGCCGCCATCGATGCGGCCGACAGCGAGGAACTGCGGCTGCGCAAATCGCTGCTGATGTTCGCCAGCGGCCTGATGAACGCCGCTTCCATCATCTGGCTGGGCATCTACTGGTGGATGGGGCTGAAGCTGCCGACCTCGATTCCGCTTGGCTTCCAGATCCTGTCGGCGCTGGTGCTGGTGATATACCTTCGCACCCGCAATTTCGATTTCTTCCGGGTGGCGCAGCTGGCGCTGTTCCTGTTTTTCCCCTTCGTCATCCAGTGGTCGATCGGCAGTTTCGTCAGTTCGTCGGGCGTGGCACTGCTCGCCCTCCTGGCCCCGATCGGCGCAATGGTCTGCTATGGCCCGCGCGAATCCATCCCGTGGTTCTTCGCCTATGTCGTGCTGACTGTGGTATCGGGCATATTCGACTTTTTCCTGGCGCGCGGCGAAGACTACGGCATGCCGATGAAGACGGTTGCCGTGTTCTTCGTTCTGAACTTCACGATCATCTCGACCATGGTGTACCTGCTGCTGCGCCATTTCGTCCAGGAACGCAACCGTTACGAGAAAAGGCTCGCGGAACAGCATGACCTGGTGCGTACCGAACGGGAAAAATCCGAACGCCTGCTGTTGAGCATCCTGCCGCCGCACGTGGCAGAACGCCTGAAGTCGCAGCCCGGCACGATCGCCGACGGTTTCGCGGACGTATCCGTGATGTTCGCCGACGTGGTGAATTTCACCCGCCTTGCAGAAGAGCTTACGCCCAACCAGGTGGTGTCATTCCTTGACGAGGTGTTCACCCGCTTCGACCAGCTTTCGGAAAAGCATGGCCTCGACAAGATCAAGACCATCGGCGATGCCTACATGGTCGTTGGCGGCCTGACCGGCGAGCGCCACAATTACGTCGACCACACGGCTGACATGGCCATGGAAATGCTGGAGTTGACGCACTCGGACCCGACCCTGCGCCGGTTGGGCATCCAGTTGCACATCGGCATCGCCACCGGTCCGGCGATCGCCGGCGTGATTGGCGCCACACGCTTCATTTACGATCTTTGGGGCGACACGGTCAACCTCGCCAGCCGCCTGACTTCAGAAGCAGTGGCCAACCAGATCCTGGTGGACAAGATCACCAATCGCCGCCTGGGCCACCGCTATTTGTTCGAAGCACCCCAGGACATCCCGATCAAGGGCAAGGGCACCACCACGGTCTATCGCCTCACGGGCAAGGCCCAGTCCGGTCAGCAACAGTAAGCCGGTCACCGGCGTGCTCACGCCGGACGATCTTCTCCCAGCACTGCCGCCCACAGGCGACTCACCGCCTGCGTGTGCCCCGCGACGGGGTCGATGTCAACCCGCGCATAGCGTTCTCCCTGCAGCCGCAGCTGATGCTGAAGCGCGCGAAATTCGCGATAGGCCGCATGCGCGCCATCTGCCAGCGCGGCATCGATCAAACCCAGCTTCGCAGCCAGCTTGAGCAGCGCCAGATTGCCGATATTGCCGGTGAGCTCCGGATGGCGATGTGCGTGGCCGAGCACCAGGAATTGCACGATGAACTCGACATCCACAATGCCGCCGCGGTCGTGCTTGAGATCGAACAATCCGCTTTTGTTCGGATGCGCCTCACGCATCTTGTCACGCATGGCGCGGATCTCGACCTGCAGTTCCGCCAGGTCGCGCGAGCGGCGCAGGACATCGCCGCGGATGCTTTCGAAGCGGCGGCCAATATCGGGGTCGCCTGCCACGGCGCGTGCGCGCGTCAAAGCCTGGTGTTCCCAGATCCAGGCCTGGCCGAACTGGTAGTCGCGGAAGGCATCGACCTG
>Ga0190274_10000950_pt1 | contig 16831 bp, 19 predicted proteins | sample Popmic531T_FD_133002 | JGI IMG/M metagenome (GOLD analysis project Ga0190274, IMG submission 133002) | Populus adjacent soil microbial communities from riparian zone of Yellowstone River, Montana, USA - 531 T | ecosystem: Environmental > Terrestrial > Soil > Riparian zone | place: USA: Montana... | reverse complement strand
TACCTGACCACGGAAGCCGATGGCTCGACCCAGAACAACCTGCTGGCGCTGCCGGAGTGCCCGTGAAGAGAGGGGCGGGGCCGCTCGCAATCCTTCTCCTCGCCCTATCGCTCTTCGGCTGCGGCAACACATCCGGCAGCTCGAGTTCGGGGGACGAGGCGGCGCAGGCCGGTCAGGCCAAGGAGGCGCGGAAGGCCGCCCAACTCCGACACCAAGCCCGAGTCCGCGCGCGTGCGGTCCGCCGCCATGCTCATCTCGCCGCGCTGCGCCGCCAGCACGCCCGCGAACGGGCGGCGCAAGCAAAAGCCGCGGAAGCGCGTGCCGTCGAGGCAGAAGAGGAAGCGGCCGCTGAAGAAGAAGCAAGCTCCGAATGCGACCCGAACTACTCCGGCTGCCTCAGCGCCAGCGCCTATGACTATGACTGCGCCGGAGGCAGCGGCGACGGTCCCGAATACACCGGCACGGTCAGCGTCCTCGGTGAAGACCACTATGGCCTCGACTCAGACTCCGACGGCGTCGGCTGCGAGAGCGGCTGAAGAACACTCTCTACTACCCGGGTCTGTCTCATCGAGACCCGCCGACGACCAGATGCTCGGAGTCTGACCCCGGCCTACCCCCAACCCCAGGGCGCCGCGATATGCAGCTTCCGAGCTCCCTCGGGGTGCCGGACCACCGCGCTCGTCGCCACCACTCTCGAGTAATCGGCGCCGTTCGAGCGGACAAAGCGCGTAGTCCAGGTCTCCTTCGCGAGCGCCGTGTCACCGGCGATCACCAACGTCTCGGGCTCGACCTCGGCCGCGACGCCCATCGCGATCAGCTGACGCAGGACGGAGCGGATGCCCTCGCGGCCGCTAATCACGGTGCCGTCGCCGGTGAGCAGGCAGCCGTCGCGGGCCAGCATGCCGCTGCCGCCTCTAGATCGCCGGTGCCGATCGCAAACCGCTAGAGCACCGGAGGCGAGCTCGGGCCGCTGCAGCCGGGGCGGAGACCCGAGCTGGGACGCCACCCGACCTAGCGCCTGACCCGCGGGGCCTGGGGAGGCCTGAGTTCGGAATCCAGGCGCCGGCGGCGACCCGCGGAATCAGATTCGCCACTCGCAACCACCTCTCCCCGCCCGCCCCCATCGGCGAAGAACAGGGCGCCCGGGCGCCGGAGGCTGGGACGGCCTCCTAGCTGGCGCCCGGGCCGCCCCGCGCCCTCTGCGGCCGGCCGCAAGGCGGGTAACCCCGCGACCGAGGACCGCTTCGGGTACCGCTATGGCGCCTCCCGGTACGGGAAGTAACCGGTGGCCTCCATCCGCCGGTGCCCACCAGGGTAAATGGGCACCGACATCGCTCCCGGGCACCGCATCGGCCCGAGGGAAGTGAGTTGGCTCAGCGCGCATCGGAGCGCGCCTCCTCGGCCGCGGCGATCTTCGTCCAGGCCGGGGTCAGCCGCGGCCGAGAGTCCGCCCCCGTCTCCTCGCCGACCCATCCCGGCTCGATTGCCCCGAGCCGGGTCATCAGCTGCAGCTGCTCCTCGACGCCAGGCGATGCCGGGCCGATCTGCACGGCCAGCTCCGTCGCGCCGAGCCGGGGCGATCGGTTCAACCGGCGCAGGACCTGTCGCCGCACCGGGTGGGCGAGCACCTCGAGCATCACGGTCGTTTCGGGAGCGGGGGCGGGCCTCCCAGCCCGCCCCCGCTCGCCGCTTTGCACGCTCGCAACCGCCACCCGCCCTAGCCCTTCGGCGTGCAGGAGCGCTGGATCTGGCCGGGGCCGATCTTCGAGCCGTCGAGGAACTTCGCTTCGGCCCTGGCGGCGAAGCTGCCGTCCGAGCATTTCGCCAGCAGGTAGCCGTGCTTTTGGCCCTTGAAGGCGAACAGCTTCTTCGGGAAGGTGAGGCTGAAGGCGGTCACCGACCCGGCTCCGTTGGCGATCCTCGGCACCAGGGCGACCGAGTGGGTGCCGTAGGGGCCGCTGGCCTTTTTTGAGACCTTGACCGTGGTCACGATCGCCGCCGAGATCGGGTTGTTGAGGAAGGCATGGACCAGGATCGTCGCCGAGCCCTTGCCGCCGCCGGTGCCGTTGAAGGCGGTCAGCTGCGAGTGGATCGGAATCGGTTTCGATTCCGGGAAGAGGACTTCGACGTCGGTGGTGCCGGTGCCGACGATCGCCGCCTTGCAGGTCTTCCGCGCCTGGTCGGTAGTGGTCGCTTCGAGCTGGCCGGCTTTGCAGGTCGGCACGCCGCGGGCGTCGATCGAGCCGGCCTTGTCAGTGTCGATGATTACTTCCTTCAGCGCGGGCGGCTGGGAGCCGTCGGCGGTGGCGATCTTGCCCTTTGCGGTCAGCGAGATCGGCACCGGGGTCGAGCGCGGCAGCGCCTTCGGCGTGACGGCGCCGTCGATCGTCAACAGGAGGTTGCCCGCCCTGACCGTGGTCGGCTGCTCGGCCGAGGCGATCCCCGCCGCCGCCAGCGCCAGTGCGGCACCCGCCGCGAGCATCAGTTTCATTCTCTTTCTCATACTTCTCCCCACCTTTCTCGAGGCCGCGCTAGGCGGCCGCTGCGATGCGTTTTGCCTCCTCGTCGCCCAGATAGGGCGAGAGGAGCAGTCGAACAAGCTCGGGGTGGTACTCGGGCAGGCGCTCGGCCTCGCCGGCGATCAGCTTCGAGCCGATCACCGCCATCACCGCTCCGACCGCGGCCTGCTCGGCGACCTCGGGCGGCCGGATTCCCTCCGGGCCCTGCACGGCGCGCAACGAGGCAATCGCCCGCGCCTGCACGGTGAGGTTGAGCGGTGCGAAGAGCGGCTCGGAGATTGCGCTGTTGCCGATCAGCACCAGCTGCAGGTCATCGGGCGCCCGCGCGCCCTGCCTGAGGACCGTCCCGAGCGACGCTGCGACGCCCTCGGGCCAGGTGGCCTGGCCGACGAAGGCCTCGGAGATCAGCCATTCGATCCGCGCTGCCGCGGCGCGATGGGCGGCGAGGACGCAGGCGAGCTTGTCGTCGAAGAGCTGGTAGAAGGTCCGCCGCGAGACGCCGGCGCGGGAGACGACTTCGGCGACCGCGAGCGAGGTGTATCCCTGTTCGCGGATCTCGGTCGCGACCGCGCGCAGCAACCGGTCGCGCTGCTGGGCGATCACCTCCTCGCGCGGCATCCGGTGGCGGCCGCGGGGGAGCGGCGGGTCGCTGCTCATTCGCCTGCGCAGCTTCGCCTCGCCGCTCATCGGGCCGGCTCAACTTCGCGCCGTCTAGCGCAAACGGGCCCGGGGGAGGAAGAGAAAGGCTCCCCCGGGCCCGTGCCTGCGCACGAAATGGGGCCGCGTCCGACCGGGATGAGCCGGCTCGGCCCCGGCCTGGCTAGCCAGTCGCGAGCATGCGTGGGTGGCGCCTCTCGCATGGCAGTGAATGAGAACACGAATGAACCGCTATGTCAAGCAGTAGGACAGAAAGCGGCGCAAAACAGGCATCAAAACAAGGAACGTCAATCTACCGTTAGCGATTGTGGCAGCGAAAAGGTCTGCGCCCACTGGGTGGCGCCCCCGAGCCCGAGGTAGGGCGTCAGCGCCAGGAAGACGAGGTCGGGGCCGAGGTCGCGCAGGCGCTCGGTGGTCCCGGACAGGAGGTTGCCCCGGACCACGATCGCGATCGCTTCGACGACGCCGCCAGGCCCGGAGATCGCGAAGGGCATCTCGTTCGGAATCGTGTCGACGAGCAGCTCCTCAAAGTAGCTCAGCACTTCCTCCTCGGGATTGCCGGCCTCGGTGGCCCGGTCGCGGGCGTTCCAGGTGAGCGCCCTGACCGCGTCGGGGTCGGCGAGGGTGAAGGCGATCACGGCGCCGATGCCGGCGACGACCCGCGCCTCCCAGCGCGCCTCGCCAGCACAGGCCATGCGCACGGCGCCCTGCAGCGCCGCGAAGCTCGGCAGGAAGGCGACCGAGCCGCGGCGCGCAATCGCCTCCGGGCTATCGGGCCTTGTCACCCCACGCCTTGGACGGCCCTCGGGCCCTCTCGTTGTCAACCTGCTGCCGCTCTCTCGCCTCAAGGGTTCGCGACTCGCCTGCCGTCCCTAAACGGCCGACGAGACTGGTGCCTCCGCACCGCTAAATCAGAACATAGATAAACCATAGAGTCAAGAACCCAGCCTAGCCGCTCTGGCGCCGACAACTGTTAAGAAGCGCCGGTTTTCGGCTCTAGAATCAAAGAAACAAGACGTTCTTCCATTTCGTGTACACAGCTATCTATTGATCCTGTAACTTACCGTAACCGTACCGTGAAGCCAGGCATCCCGACAATCGCCGTTGCCCTCGCGCTGCTCCTAGCTCCCTCCGCCGCGCACGCGGCCTCAGCCTCGCCGCCGCTCGCCCAGGGCAAGCACGGCGAGTACTCCTGGTCGGTCAGGGCCTTCCAGCCCAGCGCTCCTCGGCCCACCTCGGAGCTCTGCATCAGGGTCTCGATCACCCACCACCACGGTCCCTTCGACTTCGATCGCAGTCGCTTCCGCGATTGCGCGGCGCCGGGGGGCCTGCGTCGCAGCGGCCCGCCGCTGCTGGCCGGCGGCACCCATCTCGGCAACCCCGGCGAGTCTTCGATGACGGTCTTTACCCTCGCCGTCCCCACTGCCGTTCAATCCCTGCGGGTCTCGCTCCTCGATGGCGACCAGGAAACGCTGCAGGCTTCACCGCCGGAGTCCAGCCGCACAGGTCTCGGTCAGACCCGGTTCGCGGTGCTGGCGGTGCCGGGAGCGACCTGCGTGCAGCACCTGGCGACCCTGAACGCCGCCCAGGCGACGCTCTGGCAGGGGCTGCCCCCCGATTACGTCTGTAGCGGCTAGACCTCAGCCCGGCATCGGAGCCGGACGACGGACCCTCACCTCCTCGCGTCGCCCTGTTCGCTTCCGGGGGCGAACTAGCAGCTCCCTCGCCTGGAGTCGGACATCGGGACAAAGCCTCGTCGCGAGCCGCCGGACCCCCTCCGATTCTCGCACGCTGCGCGTGCGGGTCGGGGGCACCGGCTCCCGCGCCAAGTGGGGCCACGAACAAGGAGCGATGGCGATGAACGAGGCAAGGACAGAGACGGTCGAGATCGAGAAGATCAAGGTCGACGACGACTTCAACCCACGCAGCGATTTCGACGAGAGCTCGCTCGCAGAGCTCGAGGCGAGCATCCGCCAGACGGGCCTGATCACGGCGCTGACAGTGCGCCCGAACGGCGAGGGATTCGTCCTGATCGCCGGCCAGCGACGATTGATCGCCGCCAAGCGCGCGGGCCTGCATAGGGTCCCGGTTCTGATCCGCGACGGGGAGGACGCCCTCGCCGCCGCGATCGCCGAGAACCTGATCCGCGCAGACCTCGACCCGATCGAGGAGGCCAATGCGCTCGCCCGTCTCGCCGAGGCGGAGAAGCTCGTAACCCGAAAGCAGCTGGCGGAGCGGGTCGGCAAGTCGAGCGCTTACGTCTCAGAGCGCCTGCGCCTGCTCGACCTGCCCGACGCCGCCCAGGCTCAGATCGCCGCCGGAGCGGTTCCCGTCGCCGCCGAGCGCGAGCTGCGCAGGGCCGCCAAGGTCTCTCCGGCAATCGCCGAGTGTGCCTGCAAGCTCGTGGCCAGCGGCGAGATCGAAGGGCGCGACCTGCTCGAGCGCTTCGACGAGGTCCTGCACGCGGTCGCTGAGAGCGGCTTGCGCGAGAAGCCGGTGATGGTGGAGGTCAGCCGTGGCGTGCTGCTCAGCCAACTCGTCGGCGACTCCGGCCAGCAACAGGCCCTGGCGGAGCGAATCAACGCCGCCCAGCCCTACCGCGGCGAGGACGATCCCTACCTCCGTCTCGCCGAGAGCGAGGTCGATGCTGCCCGCGCGGCCGGCTGCCTGCTCGAGTACGAAGTCGAGCGCGACGGCTGGAGCTCGAGCACGACCTACCTCTGCGACGGGGAGCTGGCCGCCGATCTGGCGGTGCGGGCGGTCGAGCGGTTGGAGAAAGAGGCGAATAAACGGGCGAAGGAGCTGGCCCGCGAGGCAGGCTCGAACGGCGAGGTCGAGAGTCTCGAAGAAGTTCAGGAGCGGGTCTCGCGTGAGCGCCGTGAGGGCCGCGAGAAGGCAAGGAAGGACGCGAGCAAAGCTCGCAGCTTCAACCTCGAGTTCGGCCGCAAGCTGCTCGCCCGCCGCGGTGCCGCCACCCGCAAGGATTACAGCCTCGCCCGTGCCCGGGCGCTGGCTGAGGTCGTCCTCGCCGACAACCCCAACCTCGCGGCACGCGGCTTGCGCCTGGTCCTTCCGCAACTGCAGGAGGTGGAGACGAAGACGCTCAAATCCGGCGAGGCGCGCGAGAAGGTCACCTACAAGGAGGCCGCCGAATGCGAGGAGTACCTGCGCAACCGGATCTCCGAGGCAAAGACGGCGAACGAGATCCTCGAGTTGCTCGCCGACGCCCTGATCGCAGCGCAGAGCGCAGACGAGCGTGAGCTCGCCCAGTCCCGGCGCGTCCACTGGTGGACGCCCGCCGCCGAGAAGGTGAGGAAGCTGCTGGCGCCCGACGCCAAGGCCGTGCGCCCTGGCCGTACCCGCCGCAAGTAGTCACTCCTGCCTGAGAAAGGGCGCCCGATGACGCCGCCTACCTCCACAACCCCGACCGCCGATCGGGCGGCGGCGGGTGGGGAGGGCCGCACGGCCTTCCTCACCCGCATCGCCTCGATGAGCTCGAAGCAGCGCCTCGACGCCGCCCGGTCCGGATCGTTCGATCGATCGCAGAGGGCGCTGTGGGCGTTGGCCTATCCGGAAGAGGTGCCGCTGGTCAACGGCGAGGTCGAGTGGATCGCGCTCGGCCTCGCCGATCTCGATTGAGCCCTACTTCAGGCAGATCGCCACGACTTCAGCGGTCGCGGTGCCGCCAGAGTTGCTTGTGATCTGGCCAATAAAGCCATTTGTGGAGCCGTTGAAGAAGGGAACAGCGTTGACCACACCGACTTCTTCGTTGCCACCATTTGTAATTGACACGCCGCCAGAGAGCACTCGTTCGCCAACTCCACAGGCGGTCGATTCCCTGCCAGAGAAAGTCCATTTGCCATTTTCAGCGACTGCGTCCCGATCGGCCAGAGGTAGGGCATGCAGCGTCACCGGCCCGAGCGCCCCACCATAAACCGACCCCGGCGCGAGCGCCGCCGAGGTGACCGCGTCCCGCCCCAGCGCCGCCGATGTGACCGCCCCGGCCTTCAGCGCCTTCGCCGTCACCGCTCCCTTGGCCACCGCCCTGGCATGCACCGCCCCCGGTGCCAACGCCTTCGCGGTCACCGCGCCCTTGGCGATGTCGCCCTTGCGGACGATCGCGTGGGGCGATAGGGCATTGGCGTTGCCGGCCAAGGCGACGATCAGGGCGAGGGACCCGAGCACGGTTCCGGGCGAGGGTCGCTTCAGGGACGGTCGGGGCATCTGCTCCTCCTCGGGGCGAGTTTGGTCTCGATCTCGAATCTAGCCGCGGCCCCGCCGCCGTCACAGGGCTCTCGACACCTGTCGCTCACGGTGAGACCACCACCGCCGCGGGACGGCTGTGGCCTTCGGCCCACGGGTAGCCGCTCTGGCGGGGGACGAGGACGCGGAAGCGGTAGCGGGTGCGGCGGCTGGTCGAGCTGAAGCGATAGGCGCTTCGGTAGGCGCCCGCCGCGTCGGTGCTGGCCCGCCTGAAGGTGATCCAGCGCTTCGCGCCGGGCGCGTTGGCCTGCAGGACGACGACGCGGTGGCCGGCTCGCGGCTCGGGCAGGCGGCCGAAGAGGCGCACGCGCTGGCCGTTTCGGACCTTCGGCGGCGAGATCGTCAGGGTCGGCTCGACCCGGGTGTAGGCCCTGACGTCGCGGGCGACCTGGTGGGCGTCGTGGCGATAGCCGATCACGACGCGGCGGTTGGGGCCTGGCTTCAGCCGGTAGCGATACTCGCCCTGGGCGTCGGTGACGAGGGCGCCGACGGCGGCCGCTTGCCGGTCGACGCCGATCGTCTCCATCTTCACGCAGAGGGTGGCGCCGCTGACCGCGTCGCCGGCGTTGGTCGCCAGCCTGCCGGTCACCTCAGCGCCCTTGCCGTAGCCGGTCGTGATCGTCTCGGCATTCGAGCGGGCGAACTGCGCGCTCAGCACCTCACCCCCGTCTACCGCCGAGGGCGTGCAGGAGTTGTCGACCTCGATCGCCTGCGGGGCCGAACAGCCGCGGTTGGGATCGCCGATCGTGGCGAAGTCATAGCCGCAGACCTGGACCCAGTTGGCGCCGCCGCGAAACGGGTAGGCCTGGGTGTCGAGGGACCACTCGGCGTTGCGAATCTCAGGGCACGGTGTGATCTCGGTAGCGACCAGCCCGCTGAAGGCCGAGTTGTTGACGCGGGTCACCTCGCACGACTCCGCCCTCGGCTGCCCGGCGGGGATGCCGTTGACCAGGACTGCCTCGCCGGAGAGGCCGCCGCCTTGATCGGAGAGGGCGGCGGCGATCGTCTGGTGGCCGCGGGCCGGTCCGGCCCCGAGCAGCGAGCCGTGCAGGTCGCGGACCTCGGGCGCGGCGAGGTCGACCTCGGTGGCGACGAAGTAGTGGGCGCTGACCCACCCTGAAGAGCAGGGCCCGACATTGGCGTTGCAGCCGAGGAAGACCCAGGCCCCGCCGTAGTTGCCGCGGAAGACCCGGTAGAGCTCGAGGTCGCAGATCTTCGCCGGCCAGCCGCTCGAGACCGCGAAGGCGTTGACGGCGGCATCGCCGCAGGCCCTGGCGCTGAGGGCGAGCGATTCGACTTCGCCGCCGGGCGTGACCGGGATCCCGACGTTCCAGAACGAGTAGCTCGCCTGGACCGGGCCGGTGAGGGCGATCGAGAGCCCGCCGCCGGGTTGGCTGCAGGTGTTCGAGGCGGCGAAGGGCTCGCCGGGGTTGTGGACGAACTTCAGCTCGGGGGTGCCGCCGCCCGGCAGGGCGGAGTCGCAGACCTCGTAGGAGTAGCGGGCACCGTCGGCGCCTGCCGAGGCGGGCAGCAAGGCTCCGATCACAATCAGTACGACAGCCATACAGAACCACCAACTCGATCTCATCCCGCACCTCGAAGTTCGCCAGTTTTCATGGCTGGGATCACCTTACCCACAGCGCATGCTTTTAGAACTAGGACGAAACAAAACGACGATTGGGGACAGGAGGCTGCAGACGAGGCTGTGGACGCGGCACCGGATCGCACGTCCACAGCCACTCGGCTCGGCGCTGCCGAAAGCGCCCGGCTCGCCCGCCTGACCCCGCCCCCACACGATTGTGAGGTGCCGGGGTCAGGCGGGCGTTTCAGCTCTTGAGAAGGTCGCCGAGGTGACGGGATGTCATCCGGTGCGTAGTGATTCGGAGCGGTCGATCGAAGGATCGAAGGAGTTGGAAGTTCGGCAGGAACGGGGGTGCCCAGGGGCTCGATTGCTCAGTCGGGCGACCAGGTCCAACGCGGGAAGAAGCTGCCGGTGGCGCTGGGCCCGACGCTTGCTAGGCCTCGCTGCCCGGGCGGAGCGTGCATCGGCTCGACGCGTTCGGTGCGCTCGCGTCGCTATAGGGCAGGACGCCGCCCGCATGGTGGTCGTAGCTGGAGTGGAGGGCTATCTGCTCGAGCCGCTCCAGGAGCCAGTCGTAGGTGTGATCGCGACTTGCTCCTCCTTGTCGGACTGTTGCCGCAGATCGCCCCGGTCCTCGCCGAGCGCCGCGCGGCGCCCGACCAGGACGATGCCCCAGTCCTTGCTGCGGATGTAGGGGAGGCCGAGGCCGCCCTGGTCGCGCGGCCTGCTGGCGTGGTCGCCGTTTTGGTCGACGAAATTCCGCCAGGTACGAATCTGGAAGAAGCCGCGGCGGGCCCTTTCGGCGTACTCGCCGGTGCCGATGGAGATCGGCACGTTCGGGCTCTCGAGCTCGACGTAGACCCAGTGGAAGCCGCTCGAGTCCGCATCGGCGATCATGAAGTCGGGCTGGCATCCCAAAACGCAGCGCGGTGGCGAGGGGCGCGTCGTCCCTCCGATCCTCTCCTTCCGCACCCGGGTGGCGCCGTTTGCAGCTGCACTCCATTTTGCCCCGCCGGCTCGCCGCGCAAGGTCGCTGCGCTCCCCTTCCCTCGCTGCGCTCGGTGCGCGACTCGCCTTTCCGGGGCTTGGTCGTTCCGCAAGCAAACACCGCCCCACCGGGCAGACGGAAGGAACGAGATGAACAAGGTAAAGCTGGTCGGCCGCCTCACCCGGGACGCCGAGCTGAACGAGCGATCCGAGAAAAAGGTCTGCGACATGCGACTCGCGGTCAACGGCCCCGGCAACACCCCTCCGCTCTTCATCGACGTGGTCGCCTTTGGCGAGACGGCGGAGTCGAGCGCGGAGCTGAAGAAGGGCGAGCAGGTTCAGGTCAAGGGAGCCCTGCGCTACTCGGAGTGGGAGTCCAAGGACCCCGCCGCGAGCGGCCAGAAGCGCTCCAAGCACTCGGTGATCGTCCGCGAGCTGGCAACCGTCTAGCGGCCCAGCGCAGAGGCATCACCGGAGCCCGGCGCCGAGCGGCGCCGGGCTCTTCTTGTGTCCCGCGAACGCCGGGCCTGCCGTCTCAAGGAGCGTGCCCGGCGCCAGGCGAAGCGACCGCATCAGCCCCCGCGACCTCGAGATCCTCGAGTTCATCGCTCGCTTCGGGGTCGTTCCCCGCGGCGCCGTCGCCACCTGGGCTGCCACCGCAAGGGCGGCGACGATCGCCCGCGAGACCCGGCTGCGAAAGGCCGCCCTGATCCGGGTCGAGCGCAGCTTCGGCGGCGAGCCGCTGGCGCTCTGCACGCGGCCCGGCCTGCGCGCCGCCGGCCGCGGCGAACTGCGGATCGCCCGCCTCTCGGCGGCGGCGATCAGCCATGACGCCGTCGTCGCCGGCCTCGCCGCTCGCCTCGAACGAGGCGGCGAGCGCCTGCTCTCCGAGCGCGAGATGCTGGCCGCCGAGCGCGCCGAGGGCGCCCGCATCTACTCGGCCTCGCTGCAGGGCGGGCGCAAGCACCGCGCCGATCTGATCCGCACCGACCCTCGCGGCGGACCCGGTGAGGCGATCGAGGTCGAGCTCAGCACCAAGGGCGCCGCGCGCCTCGACGAGCTGCTCCGGGCCTGGCGCCGTGCTGTTTTAGAGCGCAGGGTCTCCGCCGTCGCCTATCGCTGCGCCCCGCGCACCCTGCGCTACGTCGAGCGGGCGATCGAGCGGACCAAGACCGCCGAGATGGTCTCCGCCTCGCCGCTCTAGCGCCCGGCCTTCTCCACCTCGCTCCATCCTGCCCGCCGCCGCCTGCGGCGCAAGGTCGCTGCGCTCCCTTCCCCTGCGGTGCGCCGCAGGCGCCTGGGCGGGCCGGGTCGCTTCGTCGAAGAAGCCCGAGCGAGAGGAGCAACGATGAGCGCCAACACCAACCCACCGACCGCCAAGCAGATGCGCTACCTGCGCGGCCTCGCCGAGGTCCGCGGGGAGTCCTTCGCCTATCCGCGGACGGTCGCCGAGGCCTCGGCGGAGATCGAACGGCTCAAGGGCCGCCGCCGCGAGACGAGGGCCGAGCGACGCCGAGAGCAGCTGACGATCAGCCGGGCGCTGGCCGCGGCCGGCGATGCCGCCCGCGTCCGCGACTCCGAGATCAGCGGCTACGGATCGCAGGCGACCTGGAGGTGATCACCTAAATAACAAATCTGTTCTACAATGTCCAATATGACGGCCCCTCCCAGGATCCCGCGCTGCGGCGCTTTCCTGCGCTCCGCACGCCTGCGTCACGGCCTCGACCAGGCCGAGCTCGCCCGTCGCGCAGGCACCGGACAGCCCGCGATCAGCCGGATCGAGCGCGACCTCGTCTCCCCGAGCCTCGAAACGTTGAACCGCCTGCTCGAAGCGATGGGCGAGACGCTGATGCTCGCGGCGCTGCCGCTGGCCGAGCCAGTCGCCGGTGCCGGAAACCAGGACCTGGGCGAGCTGCTTTCAGGGCATGAGCAGTTGGCGGTCGAGGAGCGCCTCGAGCAGGCGGCGAGGATGAGCGAGATCGCGATCGATCTCGCAGCCCAGGCGGAGAGCTGATGGGGTCACGAGGCCAACCACACCCACTGCGACCCGAGCCGTTGATGGAGGCCCTCGTCTCGCGCGCGGTGGATTTCATCGTCATCGGCGGCTACGCCGTCGCGGCTCACGGCTTCCCCCGCGCCACCAAGGACATCGACATTTGTCCCGACCCGGCCGCGGCGAACCTGAAGCGATTGGCCGGCGCCCTGGCAGAGCTGGGGGCCGAGCCGCTTGGGCTTGATCAATTCGCGGCCGCCGAGCTCGACCTGCGTCCGGACCTCGAAGGCCTCTCCGCTGGTGGCAACTGGGCGTTGGCCACCCGCTACGGACGGCTCGACGTGATGCAGCACCTTGCGGGGCTCGGTGATGAGGGCGGCGGATGGAGCGAGCTCCGACCCGAAGCGACGAAACGCCGCTTCCTCGGCCACGAGTGCCTCTTCTGCGGATTCGAGGATCTCGTCAGGATGAAGAGCGCCGCCGATCGCGCCCAGGATCGCGTCGACCTCGCCAGCCTGCGAGCGGCGCGCCGCGAAAGCCAGCCGCCGCGCCCGTAGCCGCCATCGCCCCGCCGGGGGTGGGACCAACCTCCGCGCGCCGCGTCTTACCTAGCGATGAACCCGGCACCAGCGAGACCGTCCCCGACCCTCGATCCCAGCTCCGCCGCCCACCTCGCTGCAGTCGCCTTCAGCCTCTTCACCGTCGGCACTGCACTCGGCCTCTGCCTGGCGATCTGGGTTCGCCAGCGCTCCCTCGCCTGGACTTGGTCGGTCCTCACCCTCGCCCCGCTGGCGATCTGGGTCCCCCTCGCCGTACTCGGCGCGTTCCCTCTGACCCCGGCCCTCACTGCACTCGCCCCGCTCGGTGCCCTCTCGCTCGGATCGATCGGCTGGGGCGTTCGCGAGCGGCTCGAGGACCATCGCGCCGGGGGCGACCGGCAGACCGCCGCGAACCGCCGTCGCGGGATGCTCGACGCGCCGCGGCGCCGGGTGGCCGAGCGCCCCTCGCGCCGCGCCGCCACTCTTGCCGGCTCGCTGCCTCTCGGCCGCGGGGTCCGCGGCGAGCTCGTCGGCGTCGGTCGCGGCACCGCGAAGTCGGGCCACCACGTCCTGATCCCGGGCGCGACCGGCGCCGGCAAGACGACCTCGCTCGCCTCGCTGCTGGTCGAGTACGTCGCCCGCTCGAACTTCGGCGCGGTTGTCCTCGAGGCCAAGTCAGACGGCGTTCTGCTCCACTCGGCCGAAGCCGCTGCCTCCTCCCGGGGCGCCAAGTTCCGCCTTCTCTCGCCCCAGGGTCCCTGCGGTTATGACCCGCTCGCCCACGGCTCGGTCGACGAGCGCTCCGAGCGGCTGCTCGCGGTCGAGAGCTGGGGCTCGGCAGACGCCGAGTTCTACCGGCAGGCCGCTTCGCCCTTCCTGCGCCTCGTCCTCCGCGTCCTCGACGCTAGCCCCCAGCCCTCGACCCTGGCCAACGTCGCCGCCCGCTGCGAGCCCGACGCGCTGGCGAATCTCGCCGCGACGACCGCCGCCGAGGAGCTGCGCTTGGAGGTGGGGGAGGGCGTCGAGGCGCTCGGCGCCGATCAGCTGCGGGCGATCGCCGGTCTGCGCTCCCGCCTCGAGAACCTCGCCTCCTCGGATTTTGCCCGCGCCTGGCTCGACCCCGCCCGCCCCGGCGTCCCGCAGCTCGACCTGCGGGAGACGATCGCCCGCCGCGAGGTCGCCTACCTGCGCTTCGACACCGACCGCAGCGGCAACGTCGGCCGGGCGATCGCGCAGATGGCGCTGCTCGACCTCGGCGCCGCCGCCAGCGAGCGGATGGGCAACGGAACCGGAACCTTCGTCGCGATCGACGAGTTCGGGGCGCTCGAGGCGCCGGCCCTCGACCGCCTCTACGCGCGTGGGCGCGCGGCGGGCTTCAGCGTCGCACTCGGCACCCAGACCCTGGCCGACCTGCGGGCCGCCGGCCCCGCCGTGCGTGAGCGGATCGGCGCCACCGTCTCGGCGATCGTCTGCCATCGGATCGGCGAGCAGGCCGATGCCGAGTGGGTGGCGGGCCTGATCGGAGCCGTGCCGGCCTGGCAGTCGACGATCCGAACCGACGGCTTCGCGATGCCGACCGCCGAGGGAACCCGGACCCGCGGCTATCGCTTCGAGGTCAACCCTTCCGAGCTGCAGCGCCTCGGCCCCGGCGAGGCCTTCGTCGCCCGCCTCGACGAGCCGGGCGAGCGCCGCGCCGCCCGCGCCCGCATCGCGCCGCCCTGGCAGCGGCTCGCCTCCCTCGCCGCGCCGGGCCCCGGCCCCGCAGCCCAGACCCCGCCAAACGCAGCGCTGCCCCTGCGGCCGCGAAAGGAGACCCAGCAGATGAACGTAGTCACCCTGGTCGGAAACCTGACCGCCGACCCCGAGCTGAAGGGCGAGGGCGAGCGCCAGGTCTGCCGCATGCGCCTCGCCGTCAGCACCGCCCCCAAGGAGGATCCGCTCTATATAAGTGTCGCCGCCTTCGGTCGCCAGGCCGAGACCTGCGCCCGCTACCTGCGCAAGGGCCGCGAGGTCGCCGTCTCGGGACGCCTGCGCTACCGCGAGTGGAAGGCCAGGGACGGCGCGAGCCGCTCCGAGCACTCGATCGCGGCCGAGCGGGTCGACTTCCTCTCCAGCGGAACCCGGGCACCCGGGGCCGAGGAGGTCGCGGTGGCGCCGATCTAGAAGACACCGACAGACCGGTTTGGCTCGCCCCCGCTGCGGTTATCGGGGGCTCAGGAGCCAAGCCGGTCGAGGAGGCCAGATTGCGAGACGCGCCGCACGGTGGGGGTATCGATCCGCCTCTCCTGCTCGTCCTCATGAGTATGAGGAGCTTCGCCATCGCCCCAACCCCGGCCAGCGCGAGGGCGCGTCGCTGATGGAGGTCGCATTCTCACCTGCACTGGCCCGCCGCGACTCGCGACCGGAGCTCGAGCTCGAGCAACTGCGCCCGGTCGGCGAAGCGTTTCTGCTGCGCCGCTACGCCAGCTCGCTCTCGCCGGCCGACGCCGAGGACGTGGTCGCCGAGGTGGTGATCCGCCTCCTGCGCCGGGTGGAACGGGAGGGGCGCTTCGAGAACCTGCGCGCCGCCTTCTTCATCAGCCTCCGCAACGCCGCGATCGACCGCCATCGCCTCGCCGAGCGCAGGCCGAGTGCCCCGCTCGAGGACGCCGACAGCAGGGTCGCTGAGGAGCCCGGTCCCGAGGAGCGCGCTGAGCGCCGCGAGGACGCCCTGCGCCTGCGCGAGGTGATGGGGCGGATGCGGCCCAACTACCGCGAAGTGCTGGTCCTGCGCTTCGGCGCCGGCCTCAGCGTCCCCGAGATCGCCGAGCGGCTCTCGGTCAGCCTGCCGGCAGCGAAGAAGCTCGTTCTCCGCGCGACCGAGCAGGCCCGCCGTCGGCTCACCGCGATCGAGGGCAACCAGTTCTGCCCGGAGACCCAGCGCCTCGCCCGTCGCTCCCTGCAGGCCAAGCATCTCGCCGGTCTCGCCAGCGATCCCGAGCGAGCGCTGCTGCAGGCCCATCTCGACCACTGCGGCAGCTGCAGGGCCTACCTCGCCGCCCTGCACCGAGAGCTGCACGAGCTCGGCACCGCCGCCCTGCTCGCCGGCTACGGCGCTGAGCACGCCGGGATCGCCGACCAGGCGACCCGCCTGCTCGCCGAGATCCCGAGCGCTCTCGGGAGCGCAACTGAGAAGGCGCGGATCGCCGCCTATAAGGCCGCCGGCGCCCTGCAGCCCGGAGACGCGAGCGGCGCCGGGATTCTCGCCGGCAGCGCCCAGAAGGTGATCGCGGTCTGCGGCGCGGCAACCGCAACGACCGCGACCTGCCTCGCGACCGGGATCGTCGGACCGGGGGTCGGCGCGATCGAGAGCCAGGGCCAGCCGCTCGATCATCGCGAGCGGCCGGCCCAGGTTCGCCAGCTCTCGGCGCCGGAACCCGAACCGGAGTATTCGCCGCCGCCAGAATCGCCGCCCGAAGTGCCCTCCGGCGAGCCGGCCTCCGCCGCGGACCCCTCGCAACCTCCTCCGGCTGAGCCGGCTCAGCCGGCGCCCGAACAGGCCGCGGAAGAGTTCGGCCTCGAGAGCAGCCCGGAACCCGAAGGCGAACCCGCACCCGCCCAGGAAGCACCCCCGCCTTCGCCGTCACCGAGCCCGAGCTCCCCGGCGGGCTCGGGCGGCGGCGAGTCCTTCGGCTTCGGCGGCTGACGCCCCAGCACGGGGGGTATCGAAACCACCTCGCCCTCGTCTCCCCATTCGAAGCAATGATGGGAAAAGGAAAAAGCGACGTCTTCGTGATCGGCGAGGAGTCCCTCGACGAGACGACGGCGCTGCGCGAGTCCCCCGCGCTGAAGGGTAATCAGGCGCCCGGCGAGCATCTCCCGCCGGGCCTCGCTCGCCCTCCCGCCCCGCTCCCCGGAGCGGCGCAAGGGAAGCGCTGGCTGGCGGCGGCGGGCATCATCGCGGTCCCCGCTGCTGTCCTGGCCCTGGTGGAGGTGATCTCCGCCGGCGGTAGCCCAGAGGCCCCGCAGCGTCCGCAGGCGTCGGCGCCTACGGCCCAGGTTCAGCCACCTGCGCCGAGCGGCCCGGTGTCGCCTGCCCCGGCGGCGCCCGCCTCCTCCCATCGCCATCAACACCGCGAGCGTGGTCAAGCGACCCCGCGCCCCAGCGAACAGCGAGGCGAGCCTCGGCGCGAACCCAACAGCACAGAGGCGCCAACCAGCCCGACCTCGCTGCCGCCGGTGCCGGCCAGCGATCCGCTCCCGGCTCCCGCGCCCCCGAGCCCGCCGCCGTCCTCCTCCGGCGGCGGGCTCG
>Ga0190274_10000949_pt1 | contig 16832 bp, 18 predicted proteins | sample Popmic531T_FD_133002 | JGI IMG/M metagenome (GOLD analysis project Ga0190274, IMG submission 133002) | Populus adjacent soil microbial communities from riparian zone of Yellowstone River, Montana, USA - 531 T | ecosystem: Environmental > Terrestrial > Soil > Riparian zone | place: USA: Montana... | reverse complement strand
TCTCCCCCTCCTGGGAAAGAAAATCCTGATTAGCGGGGCTTTTGGAAAAAGGTCTCTTCTTCTTTCAGTTATTCCTGTTCCGTGACTTTCTTTCACTGGCAATATCCCGGTTTATACGGGCTTCTCTATAACCCGGTTCCAAAGCAATCGCTTTCTCAAAATCAGCGATCGCTTTCTCATATTCTTTTAAATTCAGCCGGGCAATGCCGCGATTGTAATAAGCCCTGGCATAAGACGAATCCAATTCAATGGCTTTGCTGTAGTCTTCAATAGCTCCCTGGTAATCCTTTATCTCGTTCTTATCCGCTCCCCGGTTGTTATAAGCGATCCTGAAATGTGGCCGGATATCAATGGCCTTTGTATAATCCACAATGGCTTGTTCATAGTTTTTTAATTCAGAGTACGCCAATGCCCTGTTATAATAAGCCTCTGAAAAAAAGCCATCTGTTGCTATCGCCTGGGTGAACAGTTCTATCGCCTTCCCATAATTCTCTTTTTTTGCCTGCCGGAACCCCCGGGCATTCAGCGTTTCTGCATCCTGGCTAAAGAGATGGAGTGAAAAGAAGAGGAGAAAGCTGGTGGTTGTGATCTTTTTCATGACGCTATTGTTTAGTTTAAGGACATAGGTTACCCGTCAGGCCATCCAGGCCTTTAAAAAAGAGATATGTTTTTGATTTTAGATCTGGACCTTCCGGGCAGGAACCGTTTTCAATTTGGCAGGCACCGGGCTTTTCGGAGTTGATCTCCCGTCAGGTTGTTCGGGCGGGGTTGTTATTGTTGGCCCTGTTTTGTTGGGCTGTACATGCAGATCGAACTTCACTTCTTTCCATTCGACCTGTTTAAACTCTATGGTCCTGCTGTAGGCAAAAAGTTTACGGGGTCTTGTTGTAATTTTTCTTTGAAACAAATTTTTTCTACTAGAACCAATTTCATCTTTGTTGACTGTCTCCTTTGTGCCCGCGATCTTATCCTCCTGCTTTTCATATTTTATCTCCGGCTTTCTTTCACTTTTCTCTTCATTTTTTATCTCATTCTTCTTTTCGTTCTCTATCACCTTCTGCTTTTTGATTTTGTCCAATATGACCCTTTTATTCTCCAGCTCTGCCCGTTTCCCTTCGATCTCGCTTCTTTCTTTTTCGATCTGGATCTTAAGGGCCTGTTCCTCTTCAGCGTTTTTGCCCTGTTTCGCCTCCAGTTCCTTCTTCTTTTCCCCGATACTCTCTTTTTTTACCCCGATCTGGTCCTTGAGCTGTTGTATTTCCTGCAACACTCTCTCCGGGTCGCCAGGGCTTGTCTTTTCCCAATCCTTTTTTGGAGGTGGCGTCTTATCGCTTTTACCGGGTACCGTATCAGTAACAAGTTTGTAAGCCCGGTTAATATTCTTTTTTTCCTTCTTAATGCTCCGGTTCTCTGTCTTCCTAGCGATTTTTTCAATAAGCGTATCTTTTGACTCCTGGAGTTTAATGAACTGCCCGGCAGGCAGGGTCTCCCGCACTTTAGTTATTTGCTTCTCGTTTTTTATAAAGGAAAAAGCAGAAAATAAAAGAATGCCGGCCAGCAACGCCGCTTTTTCCAGGAGGTTCAGTTTCTTATTCTCATTGGTGATCATCCTTTTTACCCGGTTCAGTAAATATTGTCTCCTGTTACTGATACCCATTACATGGGAGCTATGTATAAGCGAATATTCCTGGAAGCGGACCAGCGCATTCAAATAATTACGTTTCTGCCCGGTCCTGGCTACCACGATATCATCACAGCAGGCTTCTCTTTCCTGCCGCAACAGGGAGGACATCCAAAGAACAGCGGGGTTAAAAAAGAAGATGGCTTCTGCAAGATGCTGGAGAAAATTCACCAGATAATCTCTCCGGCGGATATGACCGAGCTCGTGCAACAATATAGCTTCCACCTGTTCCGGCGGGATATTCGCCAGCAACCCAACAGGTAACAGGATCACGGGCTTCAAAAATCCCAGTGCGACCGGTACTTTCACCAGTTCTGATTGCAGCAGGCTGATTGACCTGCGGATACCCAGTATCTCCCGCCACTTCTCCAGTTTTATTTTCCACTCCCCGGGTACAGGATGTGTTTTATAATGACGCAGGCGGTTAACAGCTGCCAGCCCGGTGAATAGTTTCAGGCAGTTCACTAAAAAGAAAAGGGACCAGGTGAGTAAGAGCAGGTCAGCGTTACGATCAAACCAATCAGAAATAGTAGTAAGAAACCCGGCGGATAAAGGGGCTGATGCACTAATAGCGCTGGCTGATCCATCTGCTGTAAGGGTTACAGTAGCCAGTGCAGGGGAGGTTATTCCTTCTTTTTGTTGTGCGCCCCGGAGCTGAACAAAAAAGTTGATCAATACAACAGCGAGGAAACACATGAATACCATTCCCAATAAATTGTAGCGCAACCTTGCGGTTGTTTTGCGGGTTGCTGAAATGATAACAGCCGCCAGCAAGGCTGCCAGCAATCCCTGCCACAGTGAATGAGCAAATGTCCATGCCAGCGCTTTCATGAGTGGTTGCATACAATTAAGATTTACCGGTTACTATTGATCAAGTTTTTTTAATAACTCTTTGATAGCCGCTATTTCTTTCGCAGATGTCTTTTTATTGCCGAGTAATTGCATCAATAAATTACTGGCCGACCCATTATACATCGTATTTACAAAACGGTCCAGTAAGATCCCTTTGGTTTTGCTTTCTTCTTCCGCGGCACTGTAAACATGCTTCATCTGGCTCTCATCCCGCTTCAATAAACCCTTGTCCGCCATTATCTGCATCAGCTTTAAGGTGGAAGTATATTGTACTTCCCTTTTTTGTTCATTGAGCTGGTCATTGATGAACCGAACGGTAGAAGGACCATGCTGCCACAATACCTGTAGTATCTCCAATTCTGACCGCGTAGGTTCCGGGAGATTATTTTCCTTTTTATTTTCTTTCATGAACTAAAGGTAGGAAATTTTTCGTACGAACAAAATATTACCTTACTTTTTTTGAAATTCCTGATAAACGGCAAAGGAATAGCTAAAGAGGTCCCGGTATTGAAGTATTACCGGCTGAGATCATTCTCCCCGGATACGCCGCAGGAATGTCCGGGTGGTTTCCCGGTTCCAGTTCCTGAACCGTCCCCGCTGCACTAAAAAGGCATTGGCACCGGGCTGATCAAAATAATAATAGAAAGCGAATTTTGCGTGGGGGTCATGCCAGCCGGCGATCTTCCCGAAACGAAGTATGTTGAATACAAGGGTATCATGGTTCCTTTCCACGGTATAATCCCCCTGTGAAAACTTCAGCAGGTTCTTTACATCCTTCTTGTCTTTGACCTCTTCTAACAGGAGATCATTTTTAGGAGCGTAACTAAGATGGGTTGTTTGCTTATCAAACACGGAGCGATACCCGGTATAAAAACCCTGGTCATCCCTGACAATAACAAACCAAAGCCAGGAATTGAAAGGCGAAGGGGTTGCATAAAATGAACGGTAGGAAATTCCCTCTGTTTTTAACTGCCTGCGCAAGGCTGCTTCTACCGTCAGCTTATTATACACCGCATAGACGAGATAAAGAGCGCATAATCCAAGCCCAAGTTGCCAGGCAATGCGGCGAGCTTTATGTTTCCGGTAAAGGGCGAGTATGGCAAGCATCCCCAGGAAAGGCCAGACGGAAAAGAAAGGATCGGCCACAAAAAGTACCTGGAAAGAGAAACGGGTATGACTAAAGGGTTCGAACCAGCCGACGCCGTATGCATTGAAAGCATCAATAAAGAGATGGCAAAAAACGTTGAGGCCAAACAACCAGGCGCCGTGCTCCCAGGTGAATTTCCGCTTATGAAATATTCTTTTGGTGGCTGCAGATAACCCGATGACCACCGCTATCCCGAAAAGAATGGAGTGAGTGATTCCGCGGTGTGCCAGCAGGTTGTCGGTTTGATCCAGCCAGAAATAAGCGAGGAAATCAATATCGGGAATACTTTGAGCAAGAGCGCCGGCCACCATGGCTTTTCTCCCGAGTATCTTACCGCCCGTCGCTTCGCCGATGCAGGCGCCCAAAACAATATGAGTTAGTGTATCCAAGAGAGCTGATGACCAAAAATAACAATAACAATACCAAGAGTAGTGTCCCAGGTTGTTTGCCGGTAAGACGGGAAGGCGGTAAGAAAAAAGGCTACCTACAGACTTCCCGGTTATTTTCAAAAAAATGATACACTACCCAGCAGGAGGGAACTACGGAAGAAGCAGTTCTTTTTTGTACATTTAACAGGTATAACGGCACAGTTTTTACTTTCTTCTTTGATATGAAAGAGACCATGCAATACCAGGAACAGAATGACAGTGAAGACACCCGTCTTCAGAAGATCATTGTTTCCCGCCTGCACGAAGACCCGAAAACGGATGTAAGCAAAATGGAAGTTGAAGTAAAAGAGGGGAATGTTATCTTAAAGGGACTGGCGGATACCGAGGAAGAAAAACAACATGCCGGGGAGATAGCTGGTTCAGTTCCCGGTGTAAAACAGGTAGAGAACCACCTGCATATCGAGATCGGTGTGGTTCATGCGATAACCTCTTTTGTCTCCAGGATCGTTTCCGGCGACGAAAAAGCAAAAGATAACGAAGAGAATAAACAAGAGGGTTAAAAGTCCCTGCCACATATCCTTTTTTGTTTTTTTCCGTAATTATTTTCTATCTTCCTTGTCACAACAAAACATACTGCTATGGCAACTCTTTCACGCAAACCCTCTGCTTTCCTGATATTTCCCTGGGGATTGATGAGTATTGTATTGGTACTGGTACTGAACCTGACACTCAATGATGCCTGGTTCAATAAGAACTGGAGCTGGATAGCATTGGTGCTGATCATCCCGGCAGCCATCCTGGAAAACTTCAAGGTCGGCTATTCTACGATGCGGATCATGTTCATGAAAGTGGTCTATTCCCTCCTGTCTTTTCTTTTGGCAGGTATGGCTTTTGGTTCAGCGCTTACCGGCTGGCATGTCGAACGGTTTCAAAAGATACCCGGTGTAAGAAGCATCAGCCTGCCCTGGTATGTGATGCTGGCATTGGGAGTATTATTGTTGATACAGGTAGCGCAACTGTTCAGTATGCTGAAAGCAGTGAAAAGGGAATTCATGCAAATGGATCCTGATAACTGACAACTATCGTTGCCGGAGTGCCGCTTTGAAAAAAGGCCACGCAGGCAACGTAGAAATAATTTTAAGTTCTTCACGGAAAGAACTCTCGTTATCCAAAAACCTCAGCACCTGCTGGGGTTTATTTTTTTTGAACAGGTCAGTGAATATTTTCTTCCCGGGCACTTTATCATAATAAAGGATATGCAGCAGGGTATTATCATAGAACCTGAACCGTTTGGGGGTAGCAGGAAGGCGATCTAAATCCTTTCCTGCCCGCAGGTATTCCACGATCTGTTCACTTTGTTTTTGAATGAACTGGAACGTATACCCGCTCGAAGCTTTTGTTTGCCCGCCGGCAGCGCCGATCTGCCAACCGTTCCCGGCGAAAGGGAATTTCTCATTGGTCATAGGTATCACGCCGAATTCTTCTTCTATCACTTTATATTCTTCAATATTGAGAAAAGAACGGATATAGTCCTTCAATGCAGTATCATATTGAGCCGGTTGTAAAAGTTCTTTCGTGAACAGGGTAAATTCCACCAGTGCGGCGGTTGGGCTAAAAGGAAGTGTATAGACAAAGGAAGTTCCGTGTTCCTGCCCGATCCTGAAATCCATCATCGTAGCCTGCGACGGGTCAAAGACCGGCTTCCCTGTTTCAATGATCCAGCCTTTAAAATGCTGGAGAAGCCGGATCGTTCTCTTATCAACCGGGACGGAAGACCGGTACACTGAATTAAATAACTGGGTACCCATGGCAGGAAGCCTGTATTCCGTATCATCGATCCGCAGCAACAGTTCGTCTTTTTGATATTCCCAACCCTTCACATCCCCATAGACCACTTCTACATTATCCTGCTTTTTTATTTCTTCAAAACAATAATTATAGAAATCAATCCCCCGGATCATTTTATACTGGTAAGGGCTGATATCCATAGCGGCGGAATGATCATCACTCAGGAAAGATATCCTGTCCCATTTCCTGTAAACAATATCTTCAAAAAAACCGGGCTGTTTTTCCCAGAAACACCAGGTCCTGTCATTCTTTGTCTTGGGTCCCTTATCCAGCAGCAGTATCTTCTTATCCCCGAATGAACCGCTGCGCAGCATCCGCAGCAGTAAACTGAGGCCGGCACAACCTGCACCGCAAATAATAAAATCATATTGGGGAGATCGCAGCAGTTTACCCATGGAAGATTAAAGATAGGAAGATGGGGAGGGAATTATTCTGCTTCGGGAGCATATTCCACTTTCTTATTGCCCGCCATCAGTTTCTTATCACGGCGGATCTTGTCCCAGTATTTTTTAGCGACATATAACATACCAAAACTTTCTCCTTCATGACGGTCAAGATGCCGGTGGTGCATTTTATGGGCCCAACGGATGGCCCTGACGTAAGAGTTGCTGCTGCGGGTGAACCATTTGAAACGCTGGTGAATGATGACGTCATGTACCATAAAATACGCAAACCCATAAGCCATGATACCAAAGCCGGTCGCCTGCATCCACCAAACATGATCAAAACTGCCGAAATAGATCAGCAGCATACTCGGCACGGCAAAGATCACAAAGAACAGGTCGTTCTTTTCAAAGAAACCAGGTTCCACCTGGTGATGGTCCCTGTGGAGGTACCAGAGAAAACCGTGCATCACAAAGCGGTGCGTACACCAGGTGATCCCCTCCATTACCAGGAAGGTCCCCGACAAAACCAATATATAATACAGTACTACCACGTTTTACAAAATTAATCTTCAGGCGATCCTGTTCCCGTAACGTTGCGCCCACCAATCCATGATCCTCGGAAAAGCAAGCCGGAACCATGCCGTATATAACTGCGGGTCCCTTTCCAGGGAATCACTAATAGCTGTCATGTTCTTATAAAGAACTTCCATCACTTCTTCTTTATTAAAACCAACAGGTCCTTCGTACTCTCCCGTGAAGACATGATCTAATTCATGTTCTGTCAGCCCATTATCAAACTCCGCCCTGTAGGTGAAATCAAATATTTTTTCAACCGGCACCTTAAAACCCATTTCTTCCTGTAGTCTTCTTTGAGCAGCGGGTAAAGTATTTTCACCGGGTTGCGGGTGACTGCAGCAGGCATTGGTCCATAATCCCCCGCTATGGTATTTTTCCAGGGCTCTTCTTTGAAGCAGCATCTCTCCTTTTGTGTTAAAAATAAAAACACTAAAGGCCCGGTGCAACAATCCCTCCCGGTGTGCTTCCATTTTTCCGGAAACACCGGTTGGCCTGTCCTCTTCATCCACCAATATCACCTGTGCTATTTCCATATCAGATCAATCGCAACTGGTTTTTAACCCCGGCCCGGAAAATAATGATCGCCTTACGGTAGTTAGGAATACTCACCCGCTCTTCCAGCACCCGGGCGGGTTTCATTTTACAGATCCGTTTGAACAGGGATAAATAATATTTATAAGCCACGTATACACCAAACCGGGCTTTTAGCGGCAGTTTTGCTATTCCTTCATAAGCCTGTTTGAAATCATTTAAAATATCTTCTTCGATCTGTTTTTTATCCTGCACCGAGAAATTATTAAAATCGCAACCTGGGAAATAGATCCTGGACAAGCCATTGTAATCTGCCCTGATATCCCGCAGGAAATTTACTTTCTGAAAAGCAGCACCCAGGGAACGGGCAGGGAGTTCTAATTTCTCAAAGAGTTCATTTTTGCCTTCACAAAAAACATGCAAACACATCAGCCCCACCACTTCTGCAGAGCCATAAATGTATTCCCTGTACCCCTCACAGTCATAGCTTTCCCGTTGCAGGTCCATTTCCATACTGCGAAAAAAAGCGCTGATCAGTTCCCGGTCAATATTATATTCATTCACGGTGCGCTGGAAACTATTGAGTACAGGGTTCAGGCTGATACCCCGTTCAATGGCATCAAAGGTTTCCTGCTTAAACTGGCCAAGTAATAATGCTTTGTCGTATTCGTGAAAACTGTCCACGATCTCGTCAGCGAAACGAACGAACCCGTAAATATTAAAAACAGGTGCCCGCAGATCTTTATGAAGCATCCGGATAGCGGAGGAAAAAGAACTGCTGTAATTCTCCGTAACGATGCGGCTGCAATTTTCACTGGTGATATGGAACAATTGAACCATTATTCGTAATATAATAAATTATCCCAATGCTTTTATTACTTGTTTAGCCACGACCTCCCCGCTTACCAGGCTGGGGGGCACACCCGGACCGGGAACCGTGAGCTGACCGGTATAAAACAAATTCTTCACTTTCCTGCTCCGGCAGGACGGTCTGAATATAGCGGTCTGCCGCAGCGTATTGGCCAATCCATAGGCATTCCCCCGGAAGGAATTGTAATTATTTACGAAATCGCTCACCGAATAAGATTTTTTATATACGACAGCATCCAAAATAGATTCCCCCATATGTTTTTCCATTCGCTTCACGATCGCCCGGAAATATTTTTCCTTCAGTTCTTCCGTGTCTCCTTTCAACCCGGCCGCTACCGGCACCAGCAATACTAAATTCTCATGACCTGCGGGTGCTACACTATCATCGGTGACAGAAGAGGCGCTTGCATAAAATAAAGGTTCCGAGGGCCACTGCGGGTCTTTGTAAATTTCCTTGCCGTGTTGGGCGAAGGGAACATCAAAGTATAAAGAGTGATGGACCCGTTGTCTAAGTTTCTTATTCAGGCCAACATAATATAGTAAACAGGAAGGCGCCATGACCCTCTTATTCCAGTATTCCTCCGAATAGGTTTGATAAGCCGGTGGTAATAATGATATTTCTGTAAAATGATAATCGGCGCCGCTGATCACTGCATCCGCGTCGTATTCCTTCTTTACCGTGATTACTTTTTTGGCCGATCCGTTCCCGATCCTGATTTCAGTGACGGCTTCTTCAAAACAAAATGCAACCCCGAGTTCTTTTGCCAGCGTATACATGCCTTCTACAACGGCATACATGCCGCCTTTGGGATACCAGGTCCCTCCTTTTATATCGGCATAATTCATGAGACTGTAGAGGGCGGGCGTTTCCCGCGGCAGCGCACCAAGGAACAGGACCGGGAATTCCATCAGTTGCCGCAGCTTTGGATGACGGAAGTAGTGGTGAATATGTTTTTCGATGGAAGTAAAGACCTGTAATTTGAATACACCGAGGATCGTTTGCCAGTCCAGGAATTCTGTGAGCGACCGGCCCGGTTTATACACCAGTTTCTTCATCCCCACTTCATACTTATAAGCGGCCCCGGCTAAATATTTTTCCAGTTTCTCCCCGCTTCCCGGTTCCAGTGATTCAAAAACATCTTTTAATGCGGCTATACCGGCAGGAATATCTGTAAAACCATCATCCCAGTAAATACGATAGGAAGGATCGAGTCGTTCAAGCGAATAATAATCGGAAACTTTTTTACCAAACTGGGCAAAATATCTCTCGAATACATCGGGCATCCAGTAAAAACTGGGACCCATATCAAAAGTGAACCCCTGTTCCTTTAATTGTCTTGCCCGGCCACCGGGACCGGCATTTTTTTCTATGACCGTCACTTTCCAGCCGGCCCTGGCCATAAAAGAGGCCACGGACAAACCGGCAAAACCGCTGCCAATGACGATCACAGATTTTTCAGCCACTGCAAGATTTTTTAGAACCGGCTGATTTGCTCTTTCAATAGCTTCCTGGCGAAGTGGATCCGGCTTTTGATGGTGCCCAGCGGCTCATTTAAAACGTCGGCAATTTCGTTGTACTTATAACCATCAAAGTACAACAAAAAGGGAGTTTTGAATATCTCCGGTAATTGATGGATCGCTTTTTTTATCTCTTTGATCCGGATATCACTTTCAGCAGCATTGCCGGTCGTGGCCTGTTTGAGATTGATCAGGTATTCATTCGGTGTACTGTCAAAGATGGTTTTTTGTTTAGCTTTCCTGCGGTAATCATTAATAAAGATATTCCGCATGATGGTGAATAACCATGCCTTGATATTGGTGCCCGCATTGTATTTCTCGTGGTTGGCCAATGCCTTGTACAAGGTCTCCTGGTACAGGTCATTAGCGGCTTCCGTGTCTCTTGTCAGGTTTATGGCAAAAGGCTTGAGGAAATCCGCATTCGTCAGCAACATTTCATTGAACTCAAGGTTTGACATATATTTTGTTTAATTATTTTAGTATAAAGTTAAACACTATTTAAATTCGGACAAAATCTTTTTGTTGATTTAGGAAGGCAAGAATGATACCGGGTCAAATAAGGAGACAATATGTCTTATAGAGAAGAGAGATACTCCATTACCTCGGCCAGGGACTGCTTAAAATGGATAGACTGGGGGAGCTTCCTGTGGTAGGATTGGGTAAGATGCCCTGAAATAACGGTGTTGATACCACTGAATCGTTGCTGGAGATCGTGAAGGAAACGTTCAAAATTGAAGCCGGAAGCGGTAGCAGTAAGGTGAATAAAAACGATGTCGGGTTTCTTCAGCTTTACCACAAATTCTGCATCTTTCAACGGGACATTCGCACCCAGGTAAATCGTCCCGGCACCCCGGCTTTTAAGCAGGTAGTATATGAAAAGCAATCCCAGTTCATGATGCTCCCCCTCGGGCAAAAAAAGAAGAAAGGTCTTATCCAGTTTTACATGTGATACGGTTGTCTCGATAGCCACGATCAGTTTCTGGCGGACAATATTTGTAACAAGATGTTCCTGTGCCGGGTTGATATGACCGGTTTGCCAGAGGATACCGATCTTTTCCAAAAAAGGGAAGAGCACCTGGATAACGGTCCGTTCAATTCCTTTGGCAGCAATATGATCGGTAATGATCTTTTCAAATGTTTCCATATCAAGATCAACCATTTCCTGTACGAGGTCGTTGATGATCCTTTCCTGGATGGCCCGGCTGTCACTCAATGAAAGTATCTGCTTCCTGATCTCCTGCGGCATCATTTTATTCAACTGGGACATCTTGAAACCGTATTTATTCAGGAGGGCAAAATTCAGCACCGTCTTCAGCTCATCATTGCTGTAATAGCGGATATTCGTAGTGGTCCGTTGGGGTTTGAGGAAATCATACCGTTGCTCCCAGATACGTATTGTATGGGCCTTTATTCCCGAAAGATTCTCCAGGTCTTTGATGGTAAATGAGTTCATAACCATCAATAGATACAACCACCAATAAAAAAAGTTCAGCCTTTTGACTGAACTTTTCAACAAAATTATATTTGATCCTACAGTTCTTTGTTCCTGATCTTCCCGGTAGCCAGTATCTTTTTTAAGGCAGTGATCAATGCCGGGTTCTGAAAGGCTTCGAGGTGGCGGTAGTGATGCAGGTCCGTTCCTACCAGGTCATAATATTCTTTTTTAGCCAGGTAATTAGCCAGGTCCTGCACCGATTTACCATAATGTCCTGTAAGGGCAAGCAGGTTGAGCTGGAACAGGCAGCCGATATCTTTTAATTCTTCATAGAACTCTTTATTCCGTTCAAGATAAATATAACGTTCGGGGTGAGCGATCACGGGCAGGTAGCCCTGCATCTGGAGGTTGAATAAAATATCTTTCAGGCCATGCGAAGGATAGGCCAGGGAAAACTCTACCAACACCATCTTTCCGCTGATCGTCAACAGTGGTTCCCCGGTTTTGAGTATCCTCTCTACATGATCGTCCAGGAAATATTCGGCCGCCGCATTGATCTCTACATTCAATCCTTCTTCTTTAACAGCATTCCTTAGCAATTCGAGTTTGCCGTTAATGATCTCCGGGGTATTCTTGTACATATCTCCCATGATATGGGGAGTGGTGATCAGTTTGCTGTAGCCAAGGTCCATCATGCCCCGGATAAGGCGAAGGGATGTTGGCAGGTCCGGCGATCCGTCATCAATACCCGGCAGCAGGTGGGAATGCATATCTGTTCCAACCGATGCCAGTTCTGCTTTAAGCGGGGCGGGTTTCGACCTGGAAAAAAATTTTAGCATGGATCAGAAATCTCTTTTGGGCAAAGATGGAAAAACTTTAAATACCAACTGGCTATTCGGAAAAAGCACATACCATGCCGTCAGGAAAAGCAGCATAAAATCAGTGAAAAAATGACGATGGTCCTGGTACCATAATTCCAAGGCTCCTTTATAGGGAAGGATCACATCCCGGTAGGTTTCTTCCGGGGAAAGTTTGCTTTGTGTAATGATCAACTCCTCGTCCCTGAAAACAATAGAACCGATTCCTGTCAATCCCGGCGTTACGTTATAAACCTTTGCTTTCATGTCATCAGAATAACGGTCAAACCCGCTTTTCATCAGGGGTCTTGGCCCTACAAAGGACATATCGCCGGTAAGGATATTGATCATTTGCGGCAATTCATTCAGTTTTGTCTTCCTTAAAAACCTGCCCACCGAAGTGACCCGCGGGTCATTCCGCATCGTCAGGTCTTTGGAACCCATATTGGGACTGTTTTTCAGCATGGTTGCGAATTTCCAGATACCGAAGATCTTATTCTTATAACCCACCCTGTCCTGCTGGTAAAAAACTTCATGCTCACCGGTAAGTAACAAAAGGATGATCACGGGGACAAAGACAGGCAGCAGGATGATCATTACGATCAATGAAAAAAGTATATCAAAAAACCGTTTAATGAACTTGTACATATAAGGGAAGTGGTAGTGGACTATTATTGGAAAGTGATCTTTTCAGGAACGGTCTTACCGGCATCAAAATACTGGTTGTACCATTCCAGCGTTTTTTTAAGCCCGTCCTGCCAACTCGTCTTTGCAGTAAAATTGAGTTCCTTTTTAGATTTTGTGATATCCGGGCTGCGGCGGGATACCGACCCGGGATAAGTGGGTGCATTGACATATTCACCTGTAAAACCCATCAACTCCCCGGTTTTGCGGGTGAGCTCTTCGATCGTTATTTCGATCCCGGTACCCAAATGATAGATCTGTCCGTTGGTACCCGCTGTTTCCATTGACAATACGGTACCTTCTACGGCATCCGTGATATAACAAAAATCCCTGGTCTGGTCATGGCCATAGATCCTGTAAGGGTCCTCTCCGTTCCTGAAGCGGATAACAAGATGGGGGATCACATGATTGAATCCCATCCTCGGCCCGAATACATTGTGATAACGGATGATGGTCGTTTCAAACCCGAGCATTTTGGCATAATTAAGAAAGCCTGATTCGCCCAGGATCTTTGTGACGGCATAAGTAAACCTCGGGTGAGCAATATCCTGGATGGTCAGTGGCACTTCTTCCGGTGTCGGGATCTTATAGCCAAAAGCATCCACGGTGCCTGCATAGTTCTCGCTGGTGGAGGCAAAGACCACTTTACCGATCTTCGAACGCCGTATCCATTCCAGTGTATAGAGTGCAAGAGAAGTATTGATGCGGATCACTTCATGGGGCCTGGAATTGGCATTGTCCACGCCAACCAAAGCCGCCATCATATACACCTGGTCATATTCGTCATCCAGCTTGTTATAGGCTTCAGGGTAGGAAAAATCATCTTCGATGACCTTGATATTGTATTTTTTCACGACCTCATCAAACTCGTCATCGCGGTTCTTCTTCATGAAATTATCGGCGATCGTCAGCTCATAATCCCGGTTCTCCGCCAGATATTTTGCCACGTTGAACCCGATAAAACCGGCCCCGCCCAGTATCAACACTTTTTTGCTCATAATATTATCTAAAAATATTTTTGAAATTTTTAGAGATCGCCCCGGCCTATTACTTTCACCGTATGCTTTTCAGCAAGCGCTTTGATCTCTTCGTTGGTCAGTACCCCGATCGTATCATATATAAAGGAAGCCGGTTGCTGTAATAACTTTTTGATCAAAGCGGGGTTATCCCGGTAGTCTTTATGACCTGTAGTAATAGCAATAAGGTCATACTCCTGTTCCAATATCTTATCAAGGTCCTGGTTGACCCAAATATCTTTTTCCTCCCAGTACAAAACATGCGGATCATGAAGCGTGATAACAGCCCCTTCGATCTCGAGTTGGTCATAAAATCCTTCGACCGGTGTATAACGGGTATCGCCCACATCATTCAGGTAACTGACCCCCAGCAATAAAGCTTTTTTCCCTTCCAATGAACCACTGTATTGCGATTGCAGGTATTCAAAAGCATACAACGGCATCTTATCATTGATATGAACGCCCTTCTCACTCTGGTGAAGTCTTTCGGTGCTGCCAAAGAGGTTCATCTTTGCCCAACTTGCCAGTAAGGGATCCTTGGTCAGGCAATATCCTCCCACTCCAAGACCCGGCAACATGATGTTCCTATGCGTAGGCCGCATGCGGATGGCATTCACCACTTCGTAAATATCGACGCCGGCTTCTTCCGCAAAACGGCTCCATTCCACCATGAAAGCAATATTCATGGCACGGAAAGAATTCTCCAGGACCTTGGCCATTTCAGTAGCATTGGTATTACCCAGTCTTGTCAACGGATATTCATCGGTCCGGATGACGGTCCGCAAGAATTTCTCCACGGCATCGGTGCTTTTCTCATCGGTCCCGGCAAAGACCCGGTAAAAATTCTGGATGGAATCAATGTATTTAGGCCCGGGCATCACTCTTTCATAAGAGTGCCCGACCATTAATTTACCAGTTGGTAATCCTCTTTTTTCCAAACAGTCCTGCAGGATAGGTTTTACCACTTTCTCCGAAGTGCCGGGGGGAACGGTTGTTTCCACCAGTACCAGTATATCTTCCTTGCAATTATTCCCGATGCTTTCGATCGCTTTCTTAAAAGGACCGAGATCAACACTGTAATCTCCGGCCCCGGCGGTGGAAGATGCACTTTTTTTTACATCCAGGTTAATATCCACGACGACGACGTCAGCCCGCGTGTACACATAAGGATCATAGGTAGCATAATAATTCTTCTTCTTCCTGGCATTCTCATAATACAACGTGATCTTGGGGTCACTGGCCAATACCGGGAATACACCTTCGTTAATGGAACATATTTTCCAGTAAGAAGCAGGAGAAGGAAGATCGATACCGATCACGGCATATTCTTCGGTCAGCGCATTGGCCACAACAAGGCCCATTACCGATCCGACAAAGCCAAGCCCCTGTACCACGATCACTTTTTTGCCGGGATGCAGGGAGAGGAACCGGTCGATACCAGCTTTATCATCCGTTGTTTCCGGAAGCGTATATTCTTTATTAGTAATGGGACTGCGGGAGATCTTTTGAACAACTGTTTCCATGTCAGAAAATGGCGGTTAAGAAGATGGACGGATAGATCATTTATTATATACTGCGAAGATAATGTTTTTGTCAGCCGGAAATGATACGGGCGGGGTTACCAACCACGGTTGCGCCGTCAGGTATGTCTTTCAGAATAACGCTGCCCGCGCCGATAATGACATTCTTGCCCACTTTTACACCCTGTTTGATCACGGAGTTAGCGCCTACGAAAGTGTTTTCCCCGATCGTAACATCACCACACAAAACAGCTCCCGGGGCAATAAAAGTAAAATCACCTATGATACAACCGTGTTCGATCACACTGCCGGTATTGCAAACGGCTGTCATTCCCAGTTCTGTCAGTGCATTGATAGATACATTGGCTGAAATAAAATGACCATGTTTCAGTTTGACGGACGGAGAGAGAACAGCAGAAGGATGGATCGCATTGACGGGTTCACCCAATACCGGTGAAATAGTTTCATAGATCTTCCGGCGCAGGGGATTATTATTCCCTACCCCAATGAAATAATCATACTCCTTCAGTTTTTCCTGCACGGCCGCATCATTCTCAGAACCCAGGTAACGAAGGTTAAACGGGTTTGCGTCCTTTGCCTCGTTATCACAATAAGCCTCTACAGAATAACCGCAGGCGATCAGTATATCAACACCTGTGTGTGCATGACCAGAGTATCCAATAATAGCGACAGGTTTTTTCATATCATTTTTTATTTAATAACTCAAGGTATTTTTCTTTCAGGCAACCGTGAAGGTATTGCTGGCTGAAATATTGTTCTATCTTATGACGCAGGTTTGCTGCCTGGCTTCTCATTTCTTCCGGGTGGAGCAGTGCATATTGTAATTTTTCGAGCAGGTCATCCGCGTTCCGCGCTTCAAATAACAACCCCGTTTCTTTATGCGTCACGATGTCCACGCTTCCTTCTATCGCTGAACAAACAAGGGGGCAATTCATCGCTCCCGCCTGTAACAGGGTATTGGGAAAGCCTTCCCGGTAAGAAGCATGGACCAGCAAATGAGACAGGTGCATGAAATATTCTACGTGATCACTCCACTCTATATGAATGATACCGGGATGTGTTTTCAATATCTCTCTTGCCTCATCAGAGATAGGATCAAGATCATCTTCAAAAGTCCCTAACACGATCAACCGTAATTTGGGGTCAACTTTTGATACAACACTGAAACATTTCATCACTTCATCGATCCCCTTGTCTTTTACGATACGGCCCATGTTCAGCAGGTAACAAAGCTGGTCATCGTAATTAAGCATTTTCCTGATCTCGTTCAATTTTTCCGGCTTTAATGCGGAAGGCGTATAACGACCCAGGTCAACCCCGTTGCTGGAGCCATGACCGATCACCTGCATTTTTTTTGGCCTCACCAGTTTATGCCGTAGGATATAATTCATGAGAGAATGGCTGTTGGGCCAGACATGATGCGCTGCTTTGGCCGTCAGCTTTTCCATAAATACCAGTATCCGTCGGGTTGTTCCTTTCGCCGTCATGAACCGGAGCCCGG
>Ga0190274_10000948_pt1 | contig 16833 bp, 19 predicted proteins | sample Popmic531T_FD_133002 | JGI IMG/M metagenome (GOLD analysis project Ga0190274, IMG submission 133002) | Populus adjacent soil microbial communities from riparian zone of Yellowstone River, Montana, USA - 531 T | ecosystem: Environmental > Terrestrial > Soil > Riparian zone | place: USA: Montana... | reverse complement strand
GGTCCGACCACAAAGGCCTGCGCATTCGAACAGACTGGCGTCACCGGTATGAGATCCTGCACCGGGTCGTAGGAGAGCTTGCGGTAGACGTGCGGGAAGATCACGATCGGCGATGACGGCGACAGCACGATGCTCATGCCGTCCGGCGCCGCAGCCTTGGTCGCGTCGATCGCGATACGGCCGCCGGCACCGATCCGCCCTTCGACGATGATCGGGTCGGCATAGACACCGCGCAGCTTGTCGGCCATGCGGCGCGCGATGATGTCGAGCGTGCCGCCGGCGGCGAAGCCGACATAAATGCGGGCGGTTCCATTCTGTGCGTTGGCGACAGAGGCGGGGAGAAGCGAGCAGGCCGCTGTGCCCTGAAGAAACCGGCGACGCGTAACGTGCATGGATAATCTCCGCTAAGAGCTCTTGGGAATTCCGGCATTCGGGACAAACGCAACGGCCTTGATCTCGATCGACAGGTGCGGATGCGGCAGCTGATGAACGGCGACGGTGGTTCGTGCCGGCCCGTTGTAATCGAAAAACTCGCCATAGACGCTGTTGTAGCCGGCGAAGTCGTTCATGCTGGTGAGATAGGCGCAGATTTCGACGACGTCGTTCAGGCCGGCGCCGACGCTTGCCAGGATATCGCGGATGTTTTCGATCACGGCGCGCGTCTGCTCGTGAATATCGAGCGTGACGGTGCCGGTTGCGTCGATATGAACACCGGCAATGCTGTTGTCGGCGCGCCGCGCGCTGGTGCCGGACACAAACACGAAATCGCCGGCGCGTTTGAGATGCGGGAAGCGGCCGCGCGGCGGGGCCTTGTGGTCGAGGACGACCGCCTGTGTCAGGTTGGTCATGAATCCTGCGTCCGAAATAATCGTCCCCAGCGGGACGCGCCATTTAGTACGTATACGTGCATTTAGCCTATGGAACGCATTTTGGCGTGTCAAGTTGCCGTAAGCTGTCTAAACGCGCAGAAATAGCGTAACAAGGCTGCAATTGAGATTGCGGTCACAACGCAATAGAACTTCCGTCATGGGCCGCGATCGAACATCATCGGACAAGAGCAAGGCACCGCGCCGCAAGAGGCAGGCTGCGCCGCGCGCGGGCGATGAAAAACCAGCGCCTGTTCTGTCTAAGCCGGCACGCCGCGCGCTCGATCAATTCAAACTGGAAAACGTCGTCTCGCACCTGCTGCGGCGCGCGCACTTCGCCGCCGAAGACGTCTTTGCCCTGGAATTTTTGGCCGAGGCGATCACGCCGCGGCAGAAGGCGGCTCTTGTCGTCGTCTATCAGCGGCCGGGGATCAACCAGAACGAACTGGCGGAATTGCTGTTCATGGACCGCAACACTGTGGCCGAGATGGTTTCGCGGCTATGCGCGCGCACGCTGCTGAAGCGTTCGCCGGCGGCGGGCGACCGGCGCGCTTATCAGCTATTTCTCGCGCCGAAAGGCGCATCGCTGCTTGACCGGATCATCGTGCGTGACGCGAAGGTCGAGCGCAAAATTATCAGCAAGCTGCCGCGCAAGGACCGGGCATCGTTCACGCGCTGCCTGAGATTGCTGACGCAGTTACGTTAGCCGATCCGGCCCGCATGTTTTGGAATCACGGAACCACCAGCGTCAGCTTCTTGGCTGCGCGCGTGATCCCGGTATAGAGCCAGCGCTCGCGGCTGTCGGGGAAGGCGAAGCTCTCGTCGAACAGCACGACGTCGTCCCATTGTGACCCTTGAGCCTTGTGCACGGTCAGCACATAGCCAAAATCGAATTCGTCGTATTTCTTGCGCTGCGGCCAGTCGAAATTTTCGATGCCTCCCAGGAAACATTCGCGGCGCACCGAGACTTTCACGCCCTTGATGCCCATCGCCGCACCCGACAGGTCGGCATCGGGCATGAGACGCATCGTCAGAATGCCGCCGGATTTTCCGGCCGCGCGCTCCTTCACGCTCCACAACCCGCCATTGAACAGGCCCTTGCGGCGGTTGTTGCGAAGACACACGAGCTTGTCGCCTGCGACCGGCAGACCTTCCTCCCGGCCCAGCCGCTCGCGCAGCCGCGTGTTATAGGCGCGCCGCGTATTGTTGCGTCCGACCAGAATCTGATCGGCTTCCCGCACGCGGTCGGGATCGAAATCATTGCGCAGCACGATTTCGGTTTCGCCGTAGCGGCCGGGTTCGAGCCGCTTGCCTTCGCGCACCAGCATCGACAGCCGCACGATCGGGTCGTCCTGCGCCTGCCGGTGCACTTCGGTCAGCATCGCATCCGGCTCGCTTTCCGTGAAAAACCCGGCGCCCTGGATCGGCGGCAATTGCGCGGGGTCGCCCAGCACCAGAACCGGCACGCCGAAGGAGAGCAGGTCGCGACCGAGCTCGGCATCCACCATCGAGCATTCGTCGATCACGATCAGCGCCGATTTGGAGGCCGGCGCGTCGTCCCACAATTCGAAATTCGGGGTTTCCTCGCTGCTCTCCTTGGTCTTGTAGATCAGCGAGTGGATGGTGGAGGCGCCGCCGCAGCCTTTGGCACGCATGACCAGCGCCGCCTTGCCGGTAAAGGCCGCAAACGAAACCCTGCCGTCGACGCTATCGGCCAGGTGACGCGCGAGCGTGGTTTTGCCGGTGCCGGCATAGCCGAACAGGCGGAACAGCTGCGGGGTGCCGCGCGTGCCGGGCTTGGCTTTCAGCCAGTCGGAAACCGCGCGAAGCGCCTGATCCTGTTGCGGGGAGAATTCGGGCATGGGTGATGTGGTAACTGCGTCGCTCCTGGACCACAAATGAAAAAGCCCGCCGGAGAGGCGGGCTTTTCCGTTGGTCTGACGAAGGTATCAATCCTCGAAATAGCTGATCTTGCCGTCCGGGCCCTTCTTCCACGTATAGAGCACGTAGCGGTCCTTTTTCTTGCCGCCGACAAGATAGCCGTCGTTGGACACGTCGCCCTTCTTGTCGAAAGAGATATCGCCCAGCACGGTCTTGAACGGCTTGCCGGATGACATCACCGCCGCAATCTTCTTGGTGTCGAGCGTCTTGGCTTCCGCCGCCGCTTCCTTGATGATCTGCAAGGCAGCGTAGCTGTAGAGCGTGTAAGCCTGCGGCTCGAAGCCCTTCTTACGGAACACCGCGACGATGTCCTTGTTCGCCGGGTTTGTGCGCGGATCGGGCGAGAAGGTCATCAGCGTGCCTTCGGCGCCGGGGCCGGCAATGGTGGCGAATTCGTCATCGGTGATGCCGTCGCCGCCCATCAGGGGTGCCTTGACGCCCTGGTCGCGCATCTGGCGCACGATCAGGCCGCCGGTGTCGTGCAGGCCGCCCCAGTACATCAGATCGATGTTGGCCGCCTTCAGCTTCGAAACCAGCGCGTTGAAGTCCTTGTCGGATGCATTAACGCCTTCATAGAGCACGTCGTTCACGCCGCCGGCCTTCATCGCCTTGCGAGTCTCGTCGGCAAGTCCCTGACCGTAGGTGGTCTTGTCGTGCACGATCGCGACGCGCTTGCCCTTGAATTTCGCCGCGATGAGCTTGCCGGCGACGCCGCCCTGCTGATCGTCACGGCCGCAGACGCGGAACACGTTCCACATCTTTCGTTCGGTGATTTTCGGATTGGTGGCGGCCGGAGTGATCACCAGGATGCCGTTCTCCTGATAGACTTCAGATGCCGGCATGGTGACGCCGGAATTGAAGTGGCCGATCACGAATTTCACGCCGTCTGCCACGAACTTGTTAGCGACCGAGACGCCCTCCTTGGGGTCGCCGCGATCGTCGCCGACGAACAGCTGGATCTTCTGGCCGTTGATGCCGCCCTGGGCGTTGATGTCGGCGACCGCCTGCTCGACGCCATTTTTCAATTGTGCGCCGAAGGCAGCGCTGCCGCCGGTGAGCGGTCCGGCAACGCCGATCTTGATCTGGGCGGCGGCGGGACCGGTGCCGGCCAGCGCGGCAGCGAAGCCGAACGCCATACCGAGCGCAGTGATCCGTTTCATTCGAAAACTCTCCCTCTGAGTGGAATTGCGTGGCGGGCCCGCCCTCCGGAGCCCGCCGCAGGCACAATCTAGCTGGAAATCGGGTTCTGCGTCAGTCAGATTCCGGCGCTGCGGCGATTGGTGCCGCGGATTGCCGCACCCAGCTGAGCAGGCCGGCGCGCTTGTAGATCCAGCCATATTGCTGCGCCATCTGGCGTGCCCGGGTGGCGCGAAAGCCCCAGAAACCGAAAACCAGGCAGATCGCGGTATCGATCAGGTAGTCGGTCGGAGACAGGAGCGTTGCGCCGAACAGCGCGCTGTGAAGGAAACGCACGGCCGCACCCAAAATCAGCATATAGAGACCGACCTGCCACCATGGCCGCCAGGTTCCGGCAATCGCGCGACCGGTGAGAAAGGCGGTGCCGCCGCCGAGTATCACTGTGAGCAGTATGAAAATGCCGACCGGTCCTGCGTCGGTCAGGCCGCTGACAACACGCCCCATCTATCCCGCCTCCCTGCGCCCGCCTTCGAGATAGGCGGCGCGGATTTCGGGCCGTTCGAGCAGATCGCGGCCGGTTCCCGACAAGGTGATCTCGCCATTGACCATGACATAACCGCGGTCGGCGAGCCGCAAGGCGTGAAAGGCGTTCTGTTCGACCAGCAGCACGGTGAGCCCGGTGTGTTCGTTCAGGTCCGCGACAATCTTGAATATCAGCTTGGCGACGAGTGGCGCGAGGCCGAGCGACGGCTCGTCGAGCAGCAACAGGCGCGGACGCGACATCAACGCGCGCGCAATCGCGAGCATCTGCTGCTCGCCGCCGGACAGCGTGCCGCCGCGCTGATGGATGCGTTCCTTCATGCGCGGAAACATCTTGAAGATGCGGGCGAGATCCTCGTCGAAATGTTTCGAGCCGATAACGGCCGCACCCATCTGAAGATTTTCCATCACCGTCATGCGCGAGAAAATGCGCCGGCCTTCCGGGGCCTGCGCGATGTCGAGACGGGCAATCACGTGCGTCGGCAGATGCGTGATGTCGCGGCCTTCGAACAGGATCTGGCCGTCACTGGCGCGCGGATTACCGAAGATGGTCATCATCAGCGTGGATTTGCCGGCGCCGTTCGCGCCGATCAGGGTCACGATCTCGCCCTGATGCACGTCGAGATCGACGCCGCGCAAAGCGGTGATATTGCCGTACATGGTGGTGACGCCGCGCACGGCGAGGAGGGGAGTGGCGCTCACAGCCCGACCTCCGTCGCGACCGCGGCTACTTCTTCCTGCTCGACGCCGAGATAGGCCGCGATCACATTGGGGTCGTTCTTGACATGTTCGCGGGTGCCATCGGAAATCTTGACGCCATAATCCAGCACGACGACATGATCGGAGATCTGCATCACCACCGACATGTCATGCTCGATCAGCAGGATCGAAGTGTTGTGATCGTCGCGGATCGACAGCAGCAATTGTCCGAGTTCAGCGCTCTCGCGCGGGTTCAGACCCGCCGCCGGCTCGTCGAGACAGAGCAGCACCGGATCGGTGCACATGGCGCGCGCGATTTCGAGCCGCCGCTGATCGCCGTATGGCAGATCGCCGGCCGGATCGTCGGCGCGATCCGTGAGCCCGATGGTATCGAGCCAGCGCACGGCGTTGTCGATCGCCTTGTCTTCGGCATGCGTGAAGCGCGGCAACCCCAGAATGCCGAATACGGAAAAACCCGACGCCAGCATCAGCGGGTTATGCTGCGCGACCAGCAGGTTCTCGAGCACGGTCATGCCCCGGAATAGCCGGATATTCTGGAAGGTGCGGGCGACGCGCGCCTGTTTGGCCACAAGATGGTCCGGCATCCGTTCGAGCAGGAACAGCGAGCCGCCACGGCGCGAATGGCTGCGAACCGAACTTGCGGTCAGCCGGTCGAGCCTTTGCCATGCGGAAGGATCTCCGCTTTGCAGGGCGATGCGGCCTTCGGTCGGCTTGTAGAAGCCGGTGATGCAGTTGAACACCGTGGTCTTTCCGGCACCGTTCGGGCCGATCAGGGCGGTGATCTCGCCATGCCGCGCGCTGAACGACAGGTCGTGCACCGCCACCAGCCCACCGAAGCGCATGGTGAGATGATCGACGCGAAGAACGTCGCCCGCCTCGCTCATCCGCGGCCTTCCTTGACGAACTTGGCCGCGATGGTCTTGCGCTCATGCAGAAAGGCGGTGGGATCGCGCGTGGAGATGAGGCCGCGCGGCTTCCAGATCATGATCAGCACCATCGCGGCGCCGAACAGCAGCATGCGGTATTGCGTGGGGTCGAACTGATTGCCGAATACGCTTTTCAGGAAGTCGAGCTCGCGCAGCAATTCGGTGCCGCCGATCATCGCGACTGCGGCGATCGCGACCCCGAGCGGGCTGCCCATGCCGCCGAGCACCACGATCGCAAGGATCATCGCCGATTCCATGAAGGTGAAGGATTCCGGCGAAATGAAACCCTGCCGCGCGGCGAAGAACGAGCCGGCAAAGCCAGCGAACATCGCTCCCATCGAAAACGCCGAGAGCTTGGTCTTGGTGGTGTCGATGCCAAGCGCGCGGCAGGCGATTTCGTCCTCGCGCAATGCCTCCCACGCTCGCCCGATCGGCAGCCGCCGAAGCCGTATTGTCACAAAGGCGGTCAATAGCGAGAGGCAGAGGATGACATAATAGAGAAAGATCGTCCGATAGATCGGCGAAAACTCCAGTCCGAAAGTGGCGGCGAAGCCGTCTTCGTTGGCATTGAACGGGATGCCGAAAAAGGTCGGACGCGGGATGCCGCTGATGCCGGCATAGCCGTTGGTGAGATCGACCCAGTTGATCAGGACGAGGCGGATGATTTCGCCGAATGCCATCGTCACGATGGCGAGATAATCGCCGCGCAGCCGCAACACCGGAAATCCGAGGAGGATGCCCCAAAACGCGGCCAGGATTCCGGACAGCGGCAGCAGGATCCAGAACGAGAATCCGAAGCTCTTGGCAAGCAGCGCATAGGAATAGGCGCCGACCGCATAGAAGGCGACGTAGCCCAGATCGAGCAGGCCGGCCAGGCCGACCACGATGTTCAGCCCCCAGCCGAGCATGATGTAGATCAGGATCTGGATGCCGAAATTGTCGATCCATTTCACCGAGCCCTGCATCCCGGTAAACAGGATTGCAAAGACCGGGTAGAGAAATGCGAAGCCGAGCGCGAACGGCACGATATATTTTGCGATTGCCGCGCGCCGTTCCGCAGCCTTGACGCTTTCGCCCTCGGGCCGCGCCGCGGCGCGCCGTTGCGACGCCGGCCGCACCACCAGCGACATCACAAGGCTCAGGGCGACGACCAGCGCCACCAGCACCGCAAGCAGAAACGGCCGCGGCTCCAGAATCAGTTCGTTCCGGATGTTGACGGCGGTGCGAAGCCCGATCAGCGGCAGCAGAATGCCGAAGGCAACGAGCCCTGCTATCAGCGCATCCCGGATCGCGCGCCCGACATCGACGCGCGCCTGAGCAGTCTCCGCCATCTCAGACTTTCTCAACCTCGGGCCGGCCGAGCAGGCCCTGCGGCAGGAAGATCAGCACGATCGCAAGAATGGAAAAGGCGGCGACGTCCTTGTAGTCGATCGAGAAATAGGCCGACCACATAGTCTCGATCAGTCCGATCAACAAGCCGCCGATTACCGCGCCCGGCAGCGAGCCGATGCCGCCGAGCACCGCGGCCGTAAATGCCTTGATGCCCGGCACGAAGCCGTCGGCGAAATTCACCACGCCATAATACATCAGGTACATCGTGCCAGCGACGGCGGCGAGCGCGGCGCCGATCACGAAGGTGATCGAAATGGTGCGGTCGACATCGATGCCGAGCAGCGAGGCCATTTTCGGATCCTGCTCGCAGGCGCGTTGCGCGCGGCCGAGCGGAGTCTTGGCGACCAGATACCAGAAGGCCGCGAGCAGGATCGCGGTGACGGACCAGATGATCAATTGCCGGTAGGACAGGGTGACCTGATAGCTTCCGTTATCCATCAGCACGAACACGTCCTGCACCATCGGCGGGATCGATTTGTTGCGCGGGCCTTGCGCGACCTGCACGAAATTCATCAGGAAGATCGACATGCCGATCGCCGAGATCAGGGGCGCGAGACGGAACGAGCCGCGCAATGGCCTGTAGGCGACGCGCTCGATCGCCCAGCTCAGGAGCGAGGTGATCACCATGCCGACAATGAGCACAATCAGCAGCGTGAGAAAGACCGACGAGATTCCGAGCCAGGTCGAGAGCACCAGTACCGTTATCAGCGCGACGAAGGCGGAAACCATGAACACGTCGCCATGCGCGAAGTTCACCATGCCGATGATGCCGAACACCATGGTGTAGCCGATGGCAATCAGCCCATAGATGGCACCGAGCGTGAGGCCGTTGATAAGCTGCTGGACGAAGACTTCCATGATTCGACGCGCCTTTCCCCAAAACTGCCCGTGCGGCGCCCGCCCGCCGCTCGGGCGGCTGCGCCCGAAGGATAACTCGAGTCTTAGCAGTGGCCTGATATTGCGGCAACGCGGCGCGTTGCCCATCGTTGCGCCAGCGGCCGTAAAGGTGTGGATGTTGTGTTTGCACGCGATGCGATGACGATTTTGCCCGCAGACCGCCGACGCGATCGCGGCTGCGGCGCGACAGCTTTGAGCCTTTTATGCGGACAATTTTCATAGTGATGTGATCACTCTTCGAAAGGTTCCCGGAACGGGCAGGTCCGGCAGGCGTTTTCGTGGTGGGCGCATGCAAGGAGCGTAAAAATGTCGAACGTCCGCAACCAGAATCAGCAGAGCCAAAACAACCCGAACCAAGGCGGCCAGCAGGGTGGGCAGCAGAAGCCCGGCCAGCAGACCCAGAATCCGGGTCAGGGCGGTCAGCATGGCGGGCAGCAGAAGCCCGGCCAGCAGCAGGGCGGCCAGGGCCGTTAAGGCGGGCTGACGTTTGTTGCATTGCAGCAAGCATCTGCAAATTCTTTGAGAGAGAGAGAGCAGATTCTGAGCGAGAGGCCCTGTCGGTGACAGGGCTTTTCGCCGTTGTGGTTTACTCTTGCCCCTGGTGTTGGCCACAGCCTTGAAGGCGTCTAACCTTCCGCCATGAGCGCCGGGCTCCCTCTCTTCCATTTATACGGCGATCCGCCGGACGATCAGGCTTTCGACTTCATCCATGTCGAAACCATCGCGTCTCGCTCCTCGATCCATGACTGGCTGATACGCGCACACCGCCACCGCAACCTGTTCCAGATTCTTCTGGTCGAGAAGGGCGGCGGGGAGATGATCTTTGAGGCTTCGATCAAGCCGTTCTCCGCACCTTGCGCGATCATTGTCGCGCCGAATGTCGCGCATGGCTTTCGCTTTCAAGCTGGGGTTACCGATGGCTGGGTGATGAGCTTCAGCGAAGATGTTGCGCTGATGCTTGGCGACCGATCGGGCGAAGCGGTCACGCAGCTGAAGGCGATGGCTTCGGAGCCGGTCGTGGCACTCGATTCCGCGCGCGAGGGCGGCAGAGTGTCAAGGCTTTGCGCCGACTTGCACCAGGAAAGTTTCCTCGCACGCGATGGTCACCGTCTCGCGATGCGCGCACTGCTGGCATTGATCGCCATCGAAGTCGGCCGCCAGTCCGCAAGCCGCGCGCGATCGGGCAGTGTGACTCTCGCGCCCGCTGACGGCACTGTCGAAGCGTTGAAGCGGCTGGTGGAGGAGAATTTCCGAAAAGAGCGCCAGATCGGATTTTACGCCGGGCGTCTGGCCATGACGTCGGACCGGCTCAACGATCGCGTCAAGCGCGCCGCCGGCGTGACCGCGGGTCACCTGATCCGCCAGCGCGTTCTAACCGAAGCCAAGCGCGAATTGGTCTTTTCCGGCCGCGCCATTCACGAAATCGCTTATGAACTCGGCTTTGCCGATCCCTCGCATTTTGCCCGCTTCTTCCGCAAGCAGACGGGCATGACACCGCAGGATTTCCGCGCCGCCCAGCTTCGCTGAGCCAACGCCGCCGCAACCGGGTACCGCCGCCTCTTAAGGTAAATAAAGGGTTCCGATTGAACGCGGAAGTCTGGCCGGCAAAGTACGCGGCTCAGGAAAGCCCCCGAGGCAACGGGGCTCATTACGGGAGCGGCGCCTATGAGGGGCCTGCCCAAGGCCATTCCGTTTCTGATCGGCATCATCGCGCTCGATTTCACGCTGGCGTTCGGCCTGGAAGCATGGCGGATTTTCGTCTCGCCGATCGGGGGTCTCGATCAGCCTTCCTTTGCGAGCACGGTCTATGCCCTCGGAAAGTTCGCGGGCCTGACCCCTTCGGGGCTGGTCCGTCTCGCAACGCTGTTCGGCATGATCTATCTGACTATAGCGGTCATGTGCGCGCTACATCTCGCAAGCCGGATCGGTGCGCTGCGCGGCCACCCCATCGACCATGACATGCTGGATGCGGCGCTGATCCTGGTGGCCGTCTCGACGATTGCCGCTGCGACGCCGGCAATTCTGCAGGGCGCGACCGACATCCTGATCCTGCAGCGCCTGCCGCTATGGCTTGTCGGCCTTGCCGCGACGCTTTCGATGGTGGAGCGCGTCCCGGAAATCGACGACGCGCAGCCGCCCGGATACTGGGAGCGCCGATTCACGCGGAAGATGGCGCGCGAACACGACGACGAAACCACGTTCGTCGCTCCGGCGGCGCGTCAGGAGGGAATGACGTTGCGTTGGACCAGCCTGCGGCGCGAAGCCGGCATGAGGCAGCGCGCGAATGCCGGTAACGCTTCAGGGTTTGTGATGCGCCGGCGCTAGAGCCGCGCCCTAGATTTTTCCAAGCTCCGCGATGATGTCACCGGCCTCCTTGAAGGCATGATTGGCAGCCGGCACGCCGCAATAGATCGCCTGCTGGATGATGATTTCCTTGATGTCGTCGGGCGTGAACCCGCCTTCGACCAGGGCCGCGCGCACATGCATTCGGAACTCAGCCCATTTGTCGAGCGCGAGCATGGTGCCGATCACCAGCACGCGCCGGGTGCGCTCGTCGTAATGCGGACGGGTCCAGACTTCACCCCAGGCATAGCGGGTGATGAATTCCTGGAATTCGGTGTTGAAGGGCGTCTTGCCCGCATTGGCCTTGTCGACCCAGGCATCACCGAGCACCTTTCGGCGGCGCGCCATGCCCTTGTCGTAACGGTCCTTCTCGTCCATCGCTGCCCCGCGCGCCTAATGTGATCCGAGGAAATCGAGCACCGTCTTCGTGTAGGCATCCGGCACTTCGACATTGGCGATATGAGCCGCCTGGACAATGGCGAGCTTCGCGCCAGGAATGTTCGACTGGATGTATTCACCCGCCTCGACATTGGTCGCCGGATCGAACCTGCCGGCTATCACAAGTGTTGGCGACTTGAACTTCGGCAACATCGCGCGATGGTCCATCGAGGCCACCGCCTCGCAGCACCCGACATAGCCTTCAAGCGGCGTTGTGAGGAACATGTCGGTCATCCATTGGACCTTGTCGGGCGCGCGTTCGCGGAATTCCTTCGTGAACCAGCGTTCCATATTGCCGGGTACGATTGACGCGAGACCTTTCTCGAGCACCAGCTTGATGCGGTCGTCCCAAGGCTTGCGGTCAGGGTAATGGGCGGTGGTGTTCGACAGGATGATCTTGTCGAAGCGATCTGCGGCATTGGCGCCAAGCCACATGCCTTCCATGCCGCCCATCGATAGTCCGAGCCAGTGCGCCTTCTTTACGCCGAGGCCGTCCAGCACGGCGATCGCATCGCGTCCCAGCATTTCCATCGAATAGGGGCCTTTCGGCGCGCCCGATTTGCCATGCCCGCGCCGGTCGTAACGCAGCACCCGAAACTTCCGGCTGAAGGCGTCCATCTGCGGATCCCACATGTGCCGGGTGGTGCCGAGCGAATTGGACAGCATCAGCACCGGCGCATCGGCCGGGCCGGCAATCTCGGCGTCGATCGCGCAGCCGTTTGAATCGATGACGGGCATTCAGTTTCCTCCGGATTTTCTAAGAAGCTATTTCGAAATCACCGCGCGGCCTTATCACCGCCCAGCCTTGGCGGTAGCCAACAGGCGGTCGATGAAGAGCTGCGCGACACCTTGATAGCTCATCGGGTCGAACAGCTTCGAGATTTCGCCTGCAGGAATGATGGCGGTCACTTTGGGATCGGCCGCAAGAATGTCCTTCAGATGCTTGTTCTCGGCATGCGCCTTCTTGCCAGCGGATTCGACCAGTTTGTGCGCCTCTGACTTTCCGATTTTCTCGGCAAGCTTGAACGAAACAGCTTCGGCCATGATCTGTCCGTCGGTAATGTCGAGATTGGCGCGCATACGCTCGACATCGACGTCAAGGCCATCGGCGATGTCGACCACGGCGGCAAGCGCCCCCGACGTGACAAGCGCAAGCGCCGGGAATGTCGGCCATTCGGCGGCCCATGCGCCGGCCGCGCGCTCATGCTCCTGCACCTGCGCCGCCAAAATCGTCGCGCAAAGCTGCGGCGCGATCGCAGCGCAGGCGAGGCCTGACGCGGCGGCGACCGGATTGCGTTTGTGCGGCATGGTGGAAGAGCCACCGCGGCCTTCGCCCGCGGGCTCGAACGCTTCGCCGACTTCGGTCTGCATCAGCAGCGCGACATCGCGCGCGATCTTGCCGCAGGTGCCGGCAAGCATGGCGAACGCGCTCGCCACATCCGCCAGCCGGTCGCGATGGGTGTGCCAGGGACCATCCGGCAGCGGCAGGTCGAGTTCTTTGGCGAAGGCGATGGCGACCTCGACACCGCGCGAGCCGAGAGCTGCGAGGGTGCCAGTGGCGCCGCCAAATTGCAGCACCAAGGCTTCGTTGCGCACCCGCTTCAACCGCGCGCGTGCGCGTGTCAGCGCCGCGGCATAGCCCGCGACTTTCAGCCCGAATGGCATCGGCAAGGCCTGCTGCAGCCAGGTTCGCCCGACGGTTGGCGTATGCCGGTGCTTTTCGGCAAGCGTCGTGAAAGCCGGTATCGCGCGTTCGAGTTCGGTCGCGAGGTCGTCGATCACCGCGCGCAACTCAAGCACCAGCGCGGTGTCGATGATGTCCTGACTGGTCGCGCCCCAATGCACGTAGCGTGCGGCCTCGGCGTCATGCTTTGCGACTTCGGCAGTCAGCGCCTTGACCAGTGGGATCGCCAGATTGCCGACGGAGACTGCGGCAAGGCCGAGCGCGCCGATGTCGTAGAATTTTGCCTGGCAGGCATTGGCGATCGGCCTTGCGGCGGAAGCCGGGATCACGCCGAGCGACGCTTCGGCAGCGGCAAGTGCGGCTTCCGCCTTCAGCATGCGCTGAAGCCGCGCCTGATCCGACACGATCTCGCGCATCGCCGCGCTCGAAAATAGCGGGCTCATCAGCGCGGATGGCATCATCGGATTGGACATTTTGGTCTCCCGGACGAGTGCACACTAGATGATTTATCCGCATTTTCTACGGCGAACCGGCGCCGTTTTGGCAATCCTCCATGCAACCGGCGCGGCTCGCCGATTATACCGATGCGGGCTTGCGACTTGCGCAGGGACCATAAAATCGGCGATACCGCCGCATGTTCGATCTGACCTTGTCCTTCGATAACGGCCCCGAACCGGAGGCGACGCCGGGCGTGCTTGACGTGCTGTCGCGGCGCGGGCTGAAAGCCGCTTTCTTTGTCATCGGCGAGAAGCTGAACCGTCCGGAAGGACGCAAGCTCGCCGAGCGCGCGCATGCGGAAGGGCACTGGATCGGCAATCATTCCTGGACCCATTCGGTCCCGCTCGGCCAGCGCAAGGAAGCCGATATTGCCGAATTAGAGATCGGCAATGCCCAGGCCGCTATGGCCGGCCTCATTCATCCGCATCGATTCTTCCGGCCGTTCGGCGGCGGTGGCAATCTTGACCGGCGCCTGATGTCGCAGCCGGTGGTCGATTATCTTGCGCGCGGCCACTACACATGCGTGCTGTGGAATTCGATCCCGCGCGACTGGGACGATCCGGATGGCTGGGTCGATCGTGCGATGGCACATTGCGCGTCGCAACCCTGGACTTTGATGGTCCTGCACGACCTGCCGACCGGAGCGATGCGCCATCTGGATGCATTTCTTGATAAGGTCGGAGAGTCTGGCGGACGACTACGCCAGGATTTTCCGCCTGATTGCATGCCGATCGTCGATGGCGCGGTCGTGCGTCCTATCGACAATTATGTAGCTGCTGCCTGATCCGAACGGAGTATTCGCCCATGGCTATGACAATGACCGGAGAAATTCCCCTCGAAGCGAAGAGGGACGTGGTCTGGGCCAAGCTCAACGACCCGGCGGTTCTGAAGGCCTGCATTCCAGGCTGCGAAGAGCTGAATGTGATTGGGGAGAACGAGTTCGAGGCCGTTGCCGTGAACAAGATCGGGCCGGTGAAGGCCAAGTTCAAAGGCAAGGTGCAATTGACCGATCTCGACCCGCCGAACGGCTACAAGATTTCCGGGCAGGGCGACGGCGGCGTTGCGGGCTTCGCCAAGGGCGGCGCGGCCGTCACGCTGTTCGACCATGAGGGCGGCACGATGCTCAAATATGACGTCGAGGCGCAGATCGGCGGCAAGCTGGCACAACTCGGCCAGCGGCTGATCAACGGTGCTGCCAAGAAGATGGCGGACGATTTCTTTGCGCGCTTCGCGGAAGCGGTGAAGGCGGGCTGATCACTCCGACCGCGGCTGGCGGATATCCATGCGCCACATCTCGGCGATCGAGCGGCCCTTGTTCGGCGGTTCGGGGTTATAGGCCGATACCAGCGTGTTCAGGGTCGCCCCGCCACGCAGCAGGTCCAAGCTCTGCTGAAGGATCGCTCTGCGTATGTCGGTATTGAACGGGATCGAAACGTGAGTGACGATCGCTTCGGTCACGGCCGAAGAACGCAAGTTATACGACCCCGGAATTCTCGGATAGGTCGCGGAATGGATGTTGATGCAGTTCTCGACCGGGCAGCGATATACGTTGCCCCATACGGTCGCGGCATCCAGAGTGATGATGGTAGGATGAAATTTCGCTTCATCCGCCATTTGCTTGCCGAACATGTAGGCGCGGGCGCCACCGGCCGAATGTCCGATGATCAGCACCGGCTCTTCGCTCTTGGTCCACAAGCCGAGATGGGTATCGATCAACACACGCCAGCCCTGCCGCCGCAGATCCGCGGCAAGCGGAGCGAGCGGCGTCAGAATGCCAGGCTGATATTGCGCAAGCCCGTTGAACAGGAGTGCGGTGGGTTTAATGGGGGACGCCGTGCTTTCGACTTGCGCGGCTGCGGGCGTGGCGATTAGCGCCACGGCGAATGCTAGGGCGAATTTCATGCAACGCTTTACTCGTTACGCAATACGGTAGGTTTAAGGCGATGCCGTAAACCCAAAATTATCTACGGGGGATTTGCCTAATTTCTGCCTAACGAGCGCTGTGACGAGCGATCCCGAAGCGTGCCGATTTGGTGCAAGAATCCATCGTCGGTTTGTCTGATCTGTCGCCAGGTACCGCCGACCCGCTTGACCCGGCGCCCGGACCCGGCCAGACTTGTTCCAGTTCTAATTTGCTCAAAACGGCGAGATTTCGGCTCCGGAGGGAGCGGTCGGCCGGCTTTTGTGCCAAAAACAGTGCGAATCTAAGCCAAGGAGGACCTCATGGCATCCGTCACGATGACCGTGAATGGCAAAGCGACCAGCGCCGATGTCGACGAGCGCACCCTGCTGGTGCAGTTCCTGCGCGAGAATCTTCGCCTGACCGGCACCCATGTCGGCTGCGACACCTCGCAATGCGGGGCCTGCGTCGTGCATGTGGATGGCGTTGCACGAAAATCCTGCACCACCTTCGCCTGGCAGGTGGATGGCGCCAAAATTACCACCATCGAAGGCGTCGCCAACGGCTCGACACTGCATCCGATGCAGGAAGCCTTCCGCGAAAATCACGGTCTGCAATGCGGCTTCTGCACGCCGGGCATGATCATGGCCGCGATCGACATGGTCAATCGCAAGGGCCACGACCTCGACGACAAGACCATCCGCCACGAGCTCGACGGCAATCTCTGCCGCTGCACCGGCTACCACAACATCGTCAAGGCGATCGCCGCCGGCGCGAAGGCGATGCACAAGTAGCGCGAAACCGGCTTCTCAATTCTTGCGATAATTCTTGGAAGGAGTCTGCCATGACTGCGACCGGAATCGGCGCTGCGGTGCGCCGCAAAGAAGACCAGCGTTTCATCACCGGCAAGGGCCACTATACCGACGATCACGCGAGGCCCGGCCAGACTGTCGCGCATTTCCTGCGATCGCCGCATGCGCATGCCAAGCTGAAGAAAATCGACACCACGGCAGCGGCCGCGATGCCGGGTGTTCTCGCGGTCTTTACCGGCGACGATTTCGCGCTCGACAAGCTTGGCGGCCTGATCTGCGGCTGGACCGTTCACTCCAAGGACGGCTCGCCGATGAAGATGGCGCCGCATCCCGCACTTGCGACTGGCAAGGTAAGCTATGTCGGCGATGCCTATGCGGTGGTGATTGCGGAAACCGCCGCGCAGGCCAAAGACGCCGCGGAAAAAGTCGTCACCGATTTTGAAGTGCTGCCGGCGATCATCGATCCGGCCCAGGCGCAAAACAAGGGTGCGCAACAAATTCACGAAGTCGCGCCCTATAACACCATCTACGAATGGCATATCGGCGATCCGGACGCGAATGCCGCGGCGATGAAACGGGCCAAACACGTCACCAGGCTCGATTTCATCAACAATCGCCTGGTACCGAATGCACTCGAGCCGCGCTCGGCGATCGCCGAATACGATCCGGGTGGAGAGAATTTCACGCTTTGGACCACGAGTCAGAATCCGCATGTGGCGCGGCTCGTGATCTCGGCCTT
>Ga0190274_10000947_pt1 | contig 16852 bp, 18 predicted proteins | sample Popmic531T_FD_133002 | JGI IMG/M metagenome (GOLD analysis project Ga0190274, IMG submission 133002) | Populus adjacent soil microbial communities from riparian zone of Yellowstone River, Montana, USA - 531 T | ecosystem: Environmental > Terrestrial > Soil > Riparian zone | place: USA: Montana... | reverse complement strand
TTGCCGACCGAGGCGACCAGGACGACTCCCCTGCGGGTCGCGTAGCGGACGGCTTCGGTGACGCTCGGGACCTTCTTCCCGCATCCGAAGTTGAAGCTCATGTTGATCACGTCGGCGCCGTGGTCGGCGGCGAAGCGGATGCCGGCGGCGAGGACCATTGCGGCGACGCCGGAGACGTGCGCCGCCGCCATTGAGGTGCCGACGTAGTCGCTCGGCTCGCCGAAGCTGCGCGCGCTGTCGCCTTTCAGGGTCACCTGGTAGATCGAGCCGGCCGAGATCGATGGGCAGCCGATCGCCGAGGGCCCGCCACCGGGGGCGATCACGTCGACCCCCTTGCCGGCGAGCGAGTAGCTGCCGAGGCAACCGCCCTCGGTGCTGCCGCCGACGCCGATCACGTGCGGGCCGGTGGCGGGTGGGGCGACGCAGGCCTCCGAGCCGAGGTTGCCGATTGAGGCCACTGCGATCACGCCGCGGCGGTAGGCCTGGCGCAGCGCTTCGTCGACCCCCGGAACTTCCCTGGCGCAGCCGAAGTTGAAGCTCATGTTGATCACGTCGGCGCCGTTGGCGACCGCGAAGCGGATCCCCTTGGCGATCTCGTCCGCCCGCCCGCGCCCGTGCTTGTCGAGCACCCGCACCGGCATCAGCTTCGCCCGGTAGGCGAGCCCGGTGAGGCCGATGCCGTTGTTGGTCTTCTCGGCGATCGTCCCGGCGACGTGGGTGCCGTGGCCGTTTTCGTCGAGCGGCAGCCTGTCGTCGTCGACGAAGTCATAGCCCTTGACGAACTGGCCGGGGCTGAAGTCGGGGCTGCGGCGGAAGCGCGTTCCCCTGGCGCGGTAGGCGACCCCGGTGTCGAGGACCGCCACCGTGGTGCCGGCAGCACCCGGGTGCCCCGCTTGCTCGAGGTGTTCCCAGGCGCCGGCCGCGTCGATGCCGCCGGGAGACAGCGGCAGCAGCGGCGTCGCCACTCCGTCCCAGGGCAGGAAGTTCCACTGCTTGAGGACCCAGCCGCCGGGCGGGCCGGCGGGGCCGCTGATCGGGCCGGGATCGTTGGGGATCACGCCCACCGGTTCTTCCGGCGTCGCCGAGGCGGTGGCGATGTAGTTCGGAACCGCGTACTCGACCCCGGGGCTGCCGTGCAGCGCCGCCGCCGCCTCGCTCACCCCGACCCGGGGCGGCAGGGTTACGGCGCGCGCGGCGCCCTCGCCGGGGAACTTGACGAGTATCTGGTGGGAGGCGAAGCCGTGGGCCGCTCCGACCCCGGTGGCCGCCGCGGCGGCTGCGGTCGTCAGACATAGACCTGCGAGCAGGGTCGCGGCGGCGGTCGGAAAGCGTCGGTTCATCTGGGCGTCTGCGCGCTCGCAAATCCCTGCATCTGGCGAGCTATCCCATAACACGAGCCTGCCAGCGAAGTTGTAGTGACACATACTCCCGTATGGATGACGAGCGACGCCACCACGCCCGCGCACGAGCAGATGATGGCCCTGGCGATCGAGCGCGCCCGCGAGGCCGAGGCCCACGGGGACGTCCCGATCGGCGCCGTCATCGCCCGCGACGGTGAGCTCCTCGCCGCCGCCGGCAACGAGCGCGAGCTGCGCGCCGATCCCACCGCCCACGCCGAGATCCTCGCGATCCGCGCCGCCGCCGAGGCGCAGGGGGGGTGGCGGTTGCCCGGCACGACCCTCTATGTGACGCTCGAGCCCTGCGCGATGTGCGCCGGCGCGATCGTCCTCGCCCGCATTCCCACCGTTGTCTATGGCGCCCCGGACCCCAAGGCCGGCGCCGCCGGCAGCGTCCTCGACATCCTCGCCGAGCCTGCCCTCAACCACCGCCCCGAGGTGGTGGGTGGTGTGCTCGAGAGCGAGTGCGCCGCGCTCCTCCGTGGCTTCTTCGCGGCGCGGCGGAGCGGGCCTGGCGGGACAAAGCTCGAAACTTGATCCGACTTGGCGGCGCATCCGCAAGCTGCACGCCCAGCGCTTCAAATAAGCCCTACTGCGCTAATCGCTGCCGACAACGCGAATATGGAAAGGTGGCCGGGCCAGCGGTTCGAGCTTCAGCTCCTCACGAAGATCGTCCCGAAGCGATAGAAGCAGATCGTCCATCATTGCCTCTCCGTTTTTGGCAAGCGCTTTGCCGACAGCGACCGCCATCTCTGCTTGCTCGTTCGAGCCTAGGAGCTGAATATCCGTAAGCCCCTGCTCAAATGCTCGGGCATTCTCCGAGCCTGGCTTCAGGTCGCGATGGGACGTGTCGGCCACAGTCCGATAGGCAGTCAGTAGATATTGGATCCGCAAATCGTTGCGGCGATTCGTTTGGTCGCGGCGAGAAGTCAGGCGATGAGTCAAAACAGCGGCAATCGCTGCTGCGCAAATACTGCCGATAATCGCGAGAGTGAGGGTCACCGGCCAGGCTACTTCGCGCTTGGAGGGAGCGGGCCGAAAAGCAGCACTTCGAGGTTTCGCTCATCGAGCCGCTGGTGTCCAAGCTCTAGGCGCGCCTGTTGCATCGCTGCTATCAGCCGACGACGACCCTCGGGCGTGATGGTCGTCGCATCCTCTTGGTGGTAGCTGAATGCTCGCACGATCTCTGGTGATCCGTGGAGCGCAACTCTTGCTAGAGCTGCTGCATACCGCGCCTGAGCATCGGGAATGTCATGGGCAACGCCTGCGATGCCATCGACAACGTCGCTGACAGCCTCTACCAATAGACGCTCAGTTGTAGCCCGCTTCTCATTGCGTCGAGTCAGCCATGCACCGAGAGCTACCCCAACGACACCAGCGGCAAGTGCGGCGGCGACCTGCATGGTGGAGCACGATCCCATTACGACCGGCTGGAACATCGCTCAGGGCAGCCGCCAAAATGCGGCCACCTAGGCCTTTCGGACAGAGGCTTAGGTTCCCGCCATTCCCTCTGCTACATTCATAGCTATGCCCTTCGAGGTTTTCAACAGACATCGCATGCCGTCCACGCAAGAGCCTGCCGTAACCATTCAGAAGCGCGGTGCCTTGTCCTTGAACAGTGCCGCATTTGAGGCACTCGATTCCCCAGAGCGCGTTGAACTGCTGTATGACCGGGAGGAAGAACTAGTCGGGATGCAAAAGGCGAAAGACGCTTCGTCTAACGCCTATCTCGTCCGGGCTGTGGGCCAAAACGGTGCCACCCATGTGGTGTCGGGTAAGGCCTTTCTGGCCCACTACGGCGTTCCGCTCGATATCGCTCGTCGGTGGATCGCTGAGAAGCAAGGCGACATGCTGATCGTAGATCTCAAGCAGCCGGGAACCGAGGTCACCGGCCACAGCAACCGCGCCCGCAAAGGGGGCGGCTAAAGAGCTTCCTGGGGACGCTCCCTCGCTTTGTGTGCGAGGGCCTTCCATTCGTTCCCGGAAGGGTTGGGGGGCGGAGTAATGGCTCCGTCCCCCTTCCTCATGCTCAATTTACCTCAGCGCCGCAGTGAATCCCCCTGATCGGTGGCGCTGAGTTGTCTTGTGCAAGAAATAGCAGGCTAGCTCCGCCATGATCATCGAGCCCTTCGCTGGCTCTGGAACAACAGGCGGATACCGAGCAAGCAAGAACGGGCCGATCCCAACGCCAAACGCAAGGCCCACCGCCAGGACCGGCCCTCGATCTAGCCGCTTAGCGCTGCTTCAAGATGTGCAGCAGCGGCACGACTGAGCCAACAGGCGTGATCTTCACCTTGCTCACCTCCCTCCCCGTGTCGTCACCCCGGCTCTCCACCGGGACGGGAAGGGAGAGGGTAAGAAGATTTCAACCGCTTGGAATTTCGTAAGCGCCAGCCGCCGCGCTTTCGCCTGCGACCCCTATGCTCAAGCGCTATTGATTAGGGGCTACAAATCTGACTAGAGGGGGTCAAGCCTTGAACGTGTCAGCACGAAAAGTGGGGCGAAAGCCGCGCAAGAAGCGCAAGCGTCAGTCAGTCGCGGCGATGACGCATTCCATCAATCACTGGATCAGGGTTGAAGCGCTCGCGATCTTTCACGAAGGCGAATTCAGTGCCGGCGAGGTCGCCAACATGATTGGAGAGCCAGTGGGAGCCGTTACCGGCCACATCCACGATCTGTACGACTCCGGCTGCATCGAATTCGCAGGGCACAAGGAAGTAGATGGGATCATGAGGCCTGTCTACCGTGCCATCGTCCCGCCCGAGGTCAGCGACGAGGTGTATCGCGCTATGTCGGATGAGGATCGAGACGACGCGAGCGGCGCAATCGTCCAAGGAATTCTGGCCGAGTCCGTGTCGTCGTGCCAGAACGGAAAATTGGTCGAGGATGAGACGGTGGCCCTGATTTGGGGTGCCCCGACCCTCGACGCCCAAGGCGAGCGTGAGATGAACGCCCATCTCACGGCCAGCTATAGGCGGGCGGAGAAAATCCACGCCAAAGCAGCCAACCGCCTCGCGAGGTCGGGAGAGCCGGGCGTAACTAAGGTCGTCGCGTTCCTCGGATTCAGGCGGGGCCGGGCCGGTAGACCGGACGGTGGCTACTTCAGCTCAAAATCTCATAAGCGGTAGGCAAATTCCTGTTGCCGCGCTTGTACCGATCTGAAACTCTCCATCGCTCAAAGTCAGAAGACCTCTCAAGTCGTCAGCAGACAGAGCGGTAGCTGATTTTGCGCCCCGGATGGCGGGCGACCCAACACTCGCCGTCCGGGGCGCACCTAATCCAATGCGCCATGAATCAACTTCCACAATGCCATCGCGCGCCGTCGCCGCATCTCCCCGGCGACGGCGCACATCTGCCCCACAGCTTCCGGGGGGACCAGGCCGGACGATCCTGATGGGGGACGAGTTCGTATTGGACTGGGGCGCGCTCGTCCCCCTCGTCGTCCACTCGACGAAGGTCAAGATCATCGAAGCGATGCAGTGGATAAATCGGCCTTTGTCGGCAACCGAGCTCAAGCACGTCTTTGACGAAACGCTGAGCTTGTCGGTGGTCTCCTACCACCTAACGACGCTCCAAAAATGGGAGGTCGTTGATGAGCAGCGCAGCCGCCAGGTACGTGGCAGCACAGAGCACTTCTACTTCTTCACGGATGCCATCAGGAAGGAGCCGTTACTCAGGCCCGGCTAACTCCGCACAATCTGCGAGACACGCTGATGGCTCATGCCCATGACTTGGGCAATGGCTTTCATTGGCAGGCCGTCTTTGTAGGCCGCCTTGACGGCGCGGTCTCGCTCCGCCCGTAGCCGCTCGGCGGCGTGCTCCTGCTCGCCCTCCTGCTTGGCATGGGCTTTGGCAAACGCCATCAGGCGTTCGCGGGCCTCGGGTGCTTGGCGCTCGGGACGGGCGATGCCAAAGATCGTCCGTCCTATTCTTGCTAATCGGTTAGCATGATCCTTGCCTGGCCGGGCAGGAAGCAAGTCGTTAGCCCCGCGCGGTCAGGCCAACTTCCAACGAGCAAGAAGGGGGCGGGACGTGGCGGGAGCGACGAGGACGATCAGCAAGCAGGGTCGAGCGGCGCGGCTGGCGCTAGCCGCCGTAGCCGGACTGGTGCTACTGGCCCTACCTTCCAGTAGGGCACAGGCGGATGGGTGCCTTTCCAAGCTGCTGCAACCGCCTCATGTGACCAAGGCCGTCATGCTGATTCCTAGCAAGGCGGAGGTACTTACCAAGGGGTCATACAGCGACGTGGAAGGCTGCGATAACTGGCAGCGGCAGGGCAAGTACAGAGTGCAGATAAAGCAGTCCGGCCATTGGGCTGATTTGGAGGGTAACTTCTGGTACCCAACGGGCGGAAGCGATGTGGCTGACGAAAACGCAGCCTATAAATTCGCCTTCCTTGCCTTCGCTACCCATGATGTCCATGAGCAGTGTGTGCACGGCCATTGGGAGCCTGCCAGGGTGCGATTCATTAACTTCGTGAAGGAAGTTAAAACTGGCAAGGTTGTAGCACACGGCAAAATCAAGGATCAGCCGGTCAAGTTTAAGTCGTCAGCGGCGTGCTAATAAGTACCCTGCGTCCGTACAAGCAACTCCTTGACTCCGCTTGCAAGCCGATCCGCCGTCATCGCTAGCAAAGTGACCCGACCATAGTCTTGTGCTCCCTTAGAAGACGCAGATTCCTTCTCACCGCTGAGGTTTCGCTTTCCCACATATCGATGCCAATCCTGAGACAGGTGTGGCAATCGACTACTAATCGCGTCTAACCACAACTCGCGCTCATAGCGATAGTCCGGCGGATTCTTGCGCAGCTCATCTAGCTCTGGCATTCTCCAAGGGGCAAATCTTGGAATCATCTGAACACTGCTCTCGATGTCCCACCGCAACTCAGCGGGAATATCCTTGTCTAAAAGGGGTAGTAGGCTCATTTCTTCCCGCCTATAGGGAGTATCGAGTACACAATCGACAACTAAGCCCGCCGCGTACACGAGCGTCGTGCGCTCTAAGTCTGGATCATCGAAGCATTTCGGTAAGAGATAGGCCGTCTCTGACGCTTCGTGAGCTAACCGATACCAAAGATTTCGCTCTTGGCCCGAGATTGCGGGCTGGTCTTTGCCCATTAATACATACTCCTGTTACACATATATGTGTAACATAGAAACGTACTGTTGTCAACGACAAGCCAGCTCTAATTTCTCAAATGCACGGCGTATCTCTTCGTCAAGGAAGCGGTCGCCCATAATGGGACGATCTTTTGGGAGAGCGTAATAGTGCTCTGTGTCCTTGTATACTCGGCTACGCGCCAGTGACAGATAAGGTCCGTCAAGCTCTATTTGTTCGCTGGTTAGTGCGTATAGGCGATAAGCGCTCTGCGTAATGCGCTTGATCTCCTCGCGCGTAATCTCGTCGGGCGGAGGGTACTCAACCGTCTGGTTTGGGTTGAAGGTTCCGGCCTGAAAATCCGGAAAGGCTTGGTAGTACCACGGAAACCAAATCTCAAGATAGGGACTGCCGTCGGTAGTTCCGTGGCTCAATGAGTTGTGGAACGCACTGTCCGGTAGCTGTGCCAACGGCTGTATGCACTTATTTACAGATGCAAACAGCTTTTTCATCTGTAGCAATACTTGTGGTGAGCTGTTGCGCAAGACTTCTTCCTGCCCTGGTATGGAATATAGCGCAGGCCGCGCCGCCACAAGCCACTGCACGTATGCAAAGTACAGTGAGAACGAGCAGCGTTCCCACACCTCCACACTTCCTTCGTTATAGACGGACTCCCAGCGCCCTACGTCAAAAGGTAGGTGAGGGTCTAGGTCTGCTACCACGAAACTAGTAAGCCCCCTGTAATGAAGGAATATCGAGAGATATGCAAGGTCATCTAGCGCTTCATTGACAGGCTCGGCCCTGTCGGCGCTAGGTCGCTGAACCGAGTGATCTGGAATGGCCCGATGCCTCGGAAGGTCCGGGCGAAGTTGTTCTGCAACTCGCGTAAGCAGTGATCGGCGGACATGATTCTTGAAGTTCCCTTCGGTCGTGCCGAGCTTGGCAGCCGCCCTCTCGTAACGCCCGTTGAGGTATTCAAGCTTAGGGGGCGTCTCCCTGCGGATACCGTCCCGCTGGTCTAGATCGATCCACAGCATCTCGGCGACGGCTTCTCGGTCAGCTCGTGGCTCGATTTTCCTCACAGCCGGTACGACAACCGCCGCAACCCTGGGAGCCACCTCGCTATTGCTGGTTTGCCCAAGGCCACTTGCAACTGCCCATAGAGCGGGGATGCTTGCGCTAGACCCCTGACCTGCCAGAGAGCGGCCAACGCCGACCCGGGCGACCTTAGTCAAATCGCGCACAAGTGCCGTAATCGTTTGAGTGTCGCCAGGAGACATTGGCCTCAGAGTGTGTCAATCGCGGATGCCGCTATGGCTGAGCTATGGGTTCTCTCTAGGAAGTCTTGTAGCGCATGATGACGGCGTGTGGAACGGTGCGGGCGTGGCCCCCTCTATCTGCCCACCGCCTCCCGACTGCCCCCTCTACGTCCAGCACGTGGACTATGGGCAGGACGAGCCATTGCGCCGTGCGGTGCTCATGGAGCGCCGCTCCGGCCCGCGTCTTACCGATCTTGTCCGCGCGGAGGTGCAGGCAGCCCGCCCGCCTATCGCCGCTTTGCATCTGACTCCCGAGCCTGAGCCCCTCCCGGTCTCGAACCATCTGAACCAGAAAGGAGTTCGACATGAGTAATCTACCCGCCCGCCTTAGCGACTCGCCGGGACAATCCCGCCAGATCGCCAAGGCCGTCCAAGCCCAGGAACGCACTGAGCTGGCGATCTTCGAGCACCATTTGCAGGCCCGCTATCTCGCAGAGGTAGAGCGCATCGACATCGAAGCTCTGGGCGATGTGGTCAAAGCGGCACTGGACGAGGAGCTGACCACTCTGGGCTACGGGCTGGAGCTTGCCGCCGGCAGTCCGGCCAAGGCTGAGCTGGTGTCCCGTCTGGTGAGCTTGCAGAGCAAAATTGACGGGGCGCGCATCGCCCGGCGGTTCGGGGGGTGAAAGCAATGTTCCTTGTCTTTGTCGCCGCTCTCTCCGGTGTTCTAATCGGAGCCATCGCCGGAGTGTTTGCCACGCGGTGGCTTCTGACCCGGCTCCAGTCGTCCGAGTCCACCCCAGCCGAACCAGTCGACCCGTTCGTATCGGCGGAACTCGACCGCGCGGCAGTTGAGTGGGCTAGCGCCAACGGCCAGCCTGAACAGGCCGCCACCGTGATGGCCGACAAGCTCCATTTGCTCTATGCCCTGGCAAGGAGGCGGTCATGATGCTCATCGTCATTGTTCTGCTCCTGGCCGTTGCCTTTCTCGTCGGCTATCTCGTCCGGCAGTCCAGCGAGACCTCCACGCCCACCGACATTGACCCCGAGCAGGCCGTGAAAGCAGCGGTCGAGCTACACCGCATCCGCCGCAACCTTGATGTGGCGTGGACCAAGAGTGAGCAGCGCCGCGAGGGTGCGGCCCTGCGCCGTGAAATTGCCGAAGCGCTGGACCGTGACGACGAGCAATGAAATCACCCAGCGGCCTGCTTTTCACGTGCTTTGTCGCTCTCGTGACACTGGCCGCCGCCGCGCCGTTACTCATTCGGCTGAGCCACGCCCTGGTGCCCCTGGTGATTGCCGTTGGCGTAGTGGCCGTAGCGCTGCGCTTGGTCTTTTTCCACACCCGGAGGTGGTGAGGGTGAAGTCAATTTCACTATTGACAAATAGTGACAGAACGTTGCACAATAGAAGGTTACGTTTGAACCTGAGTGGTGAGGCTCATCCCCCAAGGCGTGACCTTCAAGGCAGCTAATGAAGGGAGGTTCACCATGCCGAGAAAAGCAAAAACAAGCAAGAAACGCCTGGCGCGAGTCAGCGTTGAGGCCGAGGAGCGCGACGAAATAGATTGGGACCGCTTCGCCTGGGCACTGCTCCAGTATGCCCGCGTTCTAGTCGAAAATGAAAAGACCGTCGAGCAGAGCAAGTCATGAAGCAGGCCGAGCTGAATTGGTTTCAGCTCAGGTTCCCGCGCGACCTGAGCGAAGACGGCGTATTGGCGGCGCTTGGCTCTTTCTCCGGCCTGCCGCATGGCTCCCACCTGGCGTTGGAGCTGCGAGCGACCAACAAGGGCATTGAACACCGCCTCGCGGTCACACCGTCCGCTAGCGAGACGGTCGCGGCCGCCTTGCGCGCTGCCGTACCAAGCCTTCGGCTAACTCCGGCCGCCCCGTCCCATAAAGCCGGACAGCGGTTGCTATGGCAGCTCGTGCCGCGCCTTGCATCACTACGTACCGATGAGCTGGGGGCCGCTAGCGCGGGGGTACTTGCCAGCCTCTTTCCACTGGCTGAGGGTGAGGCGATTCATCTGACCTGGGCGCTTAAACCCACGCCGCGCCCGCCGCTGCCATTCAGTCAGGACGCCCAGAAGAACGGCCATCTGAAGGTACTGCGAAGCAAGCTCGCCCATCCCGGCCTGGCTGCGTTCGGAGAACTGAGCGTCACCGCGCCCGGCCCAGCCCGCCGCCGCCAGCTTCAGGCGCGGGTTAGCGCAACGCTCTGGAGCCTGGCGACCTCGCACGGCCGCCTGACCGCCGAGCCCTACTGGCACGGGATGCTCACGCGCTGGCTGGGCCTGCGCGGCCGCTACATGAGCGCGCCCGAGCTGGCCGCCGTCATCGGGTGGCCGATTGACGCGCCTGATCTTCCCGGCTTGGAGCTGGGGGCTGCCAAGCGCCTGGTGCCAAGTCCGGCCCTGTCACAGCAAGGGCGTGTTCTCGGTGTCAGTGACTTCGCCGGTGTCACCCGGCCGGTGGCGATCTCCCCGGCAGCATCGACGCGGGGGCTGTACGTGCTCGGCCCGACCGGCACCGGCAAGACCAGCCTGCTGCGGAACCTCATCCGCGACGATCTGGAGCAGGGGCGCGGCGTGGTGGTTATCGAGACGAACGGCGACCTCATCAACGACCTCATAGACGCCATGCCAGAGGCCAGGGTCAAGGACGTGCTGCTGCTTGATCCGACCGACACACAACACGCCGTAGGCTTCAACCCCCTGGCCGGTTCGGCCAATCCGTCACTGGTAGCCGATCAACTCGGCGAGCTGTTCCAGCGGCTCTGGGCGGCGTTCTGGGGTCCGCGCACGGCCCAGCTCACCCACATGGGGCTGCTGACGCTGGCCCGCCGTCCTGGTTCAACTCTGCTTGACCTGCCGCGCCTGTACCTCGATCCGGTCTTCCGCGACAAGGTGCTTGCCGACCTTGACGATCCGCTCGGCCTCGGCCCGGACTGGCAATGGTTCGAGAGCCTCTCCCCGGCCGAAAAAACGAGTGTCATTTCTCCGCTCCTAAACAAGGTGCGCCAGTTCACGGCCCGCCCGGCCATCCGAGCGATCGTCGGTCAGTCCAACCCGCTGCTGAGTATGCGCCAGATCATCGAGCAGAAAAAGGTGTTGCTGGTGCGCTTGCCCAAGGGCCTGATCGGCGCGGAAACTGCCCAGCTTCTTGGCTGCCTGATTCTGACTGCTGCTTGGCAGGCCGCCGCCGAACGAGCCGCCTTGCTCCCTGACCGCCGGCACCCCTTCGGCCTGTACGTCGATGAGGTACAGGACTTCGCCCATGCCCCGGTTCCCTGGGATGAGCTGTTCGCCCAAGGCCGCAAGTACGGCGTGGCTCTGACGGTGGCGCATCAGAATTTGAAGCAGCTCCCCAGGGAGCTACAGGAAGTGGTCCTGGCAAATGCCCGCTCAAAGGTCGTCTTTGCCCAGAGCGCATCAGACGCCAACGTCATGGAGCGGCTGTTTGCCCCGGCGCTCACCGCCGCCGACCTGCAAGCGCTCGACCCCTACGGCATCGTCGCGCAGGTGGCGCTGGATAACGGCAGTACCGCCCGCCCGGTGACACTAACCACCCTGCCACCGCCCAAGCGGATAGGCAGCGCCGGAGCCGTACGGACTACTTCCCGGCGCAGTTACAGCCGCAAGCGCAGCGAGGTAGAGGCGGCGCTACGGGCAGGGGTCAGCGGCCCAAAACCCCAGGCAGCGCCCGTTGGACGTAAGCGCCGGAGGGCGGCATGAACGCGCCTTTCGCCCGTCCGGTCGCGTCGAGTCCGGGTCGCCGCTCGTCCGCTTCCCATGCGCTCCTTGCCCCAATTTCGCCACTGACTGTATGTGTCAAATGGAGTGACCAATGACTGCCCGCTATGTCACCGCTGCCGTAGCCCGCGAACTTGCCGAGCAGCTAAGCGAGCGTGACCTGGCTATCACCCGCCGCGTCCTTGATCTGCGCTTCGTCAGCTGCTCCCAACTCGCCCGGCTGCACTTCGCGGAGGCCGACTCACGGGCTGCTCGCCGCACCCTCCAGCGCCTGACGCGCCAGGACGTGCTGGAGCGGTTGCCACGGGTTGTCGGTGGTGTCCGTGCTGGCTCCGCTGGCTACGTCTACCGCCTGGGTCTGGCAGGCCAGCGGCTGGCCCTGGAGCTGGACTGGCTCCCTGACCGGCGCAGGCGGCGGGCGCGTGTTCCCGGCAACCTGTTCGTTAACCATGCCCTCCAGGTTGCCGAGCTGCACACGCTCCTCATCGAGGCCGACCGCGCCCGCCAAGTCGAGCTGCTGGAGCTGATCGCTGAACCCGCGTGTTGGCGCAGCTACGGCGGGGTTGGCGCTCAGCGCGATGCGACGCTCAAGCCGGACAGCTTCGTTCGTCTTGGAGCCGGTGAGTTCGAGGACAGCTACTTCATCGAGGTTGACATGGGAACCGAGGGCAGCCGAGCGGTGGATCGTCAGCTCAGGGCATACGTTGCCTATCAGGGGAGTGGGAAAGAGCAAGCGGAGCGCGGCGTCTTTCCGAAGACCTTGTGGCTCGCGCCAGACAGCGGGCGCGTGAGCGTGCTGGAGGGCTGCGTAAGGCGGCTGCCGCGCTCAGCCCGAGAGCTGTTTCAGGTCGCGCCGTTCACGGCCGCGATTCAGTCATTGTAAATGACACATCAACCATCAAGAACTAACACTTACCTAACCAAGCCTCTAGCCAAGCACGGTAAAATAGGAGTAACCAAAGTCACTACATGGAAACGAAAGGAGGCGACACATGCCTACTAGTACATCATCAAATAACACGGGAGATAGCACCCTAGGACCGATTCCAAGCGGCCGTGCATTCAGCTATCTGCGCGTGTCCTCCGAGGGCCAGGTGAACACCGGCTACGACCGCGACGGGCTGTCCATCGCCGCCCAGCGTGAGGCCGTCGAAGACAAGGCCGACCAGCTCAACGCTGAAATCGTGCGCGAGTTCTCCGATCCCGGCAAGAGCGCATTCGTCGATCTGCATAAGCGGACTGACTTCCTCGAAATGCTGGACGAGTTGAAGCGGCTCAACCAGCACGACGTGACCCGCATTGACTACGTAATCGTCTGGGCGCTCAACCGCTGGGCGCGCAGCGTCCAAGATCACTACCGAACCCGCGAGCTGGTCGACCAGGCGGGAGCCAGGCTGGTCTCAATCACCGAGCCGATGGTTGGCGACGACACGCCGGAGTCGTTCTTTATGGAGGGCATGTTTGCCCTCAACAACCAATACGAGTCAATGAAGACTGGCCGCAACGTCTCCCAAGGCATCTACCAAAAGGCCAAGAACGGCGGCACCTATGGCTTCACGCGCTTGGGCTACATCAATGACGTGGAGCGGCTGCCGGACGGCCGCCAGATACCGAGCGTCAGCTTTGACCCGAAACGCCATGCCTTTCTGACCGCTGCCTTCAAGCTCTACGCCAGCGGCAAATACACGCTCTCATCTCTCGCCAAAGAGCTGTACGAGCTGGGCCTGCGGACCCGCCCGACCAAGAAGCGCGGTCCCGGCCAGATCGGCACATCGGCCCTCCAGCGCATCCTGCGCGATCCCTACTACGCCGGGTGGATCGTCTACAAGCGCGGCACCGCCGACGAGCAGACATTCCGAGGTCGTCACGACGCGCTCGTGGATGAGGAAACGTTCAATCAGGTGCGAGCTTTGCTCGATGAAAAGCGCGTAGCTGGCGAGCGCCCGCAGAAACATCAGCACTACTTGAAGGGCAGCGTCTTCTGCGGCAAGTGCGGGCGGCGGCTGGTCTACAGCCTGAGCAAAGGCCGCAACGGCCGCAAGTACGCCTATTACTTCTGCGCTGATCGGGTCAACGGCTCAAGCTGCTCCATGCGCGACAACATCCGCCCGGAGCTGATTGAGGACGCCATTGAGCGTTACTACGTCGAGCGCCCGGTTCAGCTCACCGCCGAGCAAGTCGTCCAACGAACCAATGCCCTCGAAAAACTGGTGGCCGTCAGTCAACAAGCGGTCATGCAGGTCAGGCTTGCCAAGAGCGAGCTGGTGGTCAACCTCAAGGCGCAGCAATCCCGGCTGCTGCGGCTGCACCTGGAGGAGGGCGACGCCGTTTCGCCTGATGCCTTCCGCGAGGAGCGTGCCCGGCTGCAAGCCGAGATAGCCGCCGCCGAGAACTCCCTTGCCACAACCGAGCAGCAACTCAACCTTGATGCTGCGGTGCTACGCATGGCCCTGGAGTTGGCCGGTGATGTGGCCCAAGTCTACCGCGAGGCTCCATCGTCGCTCAGGCGCAGCTACAACCAGGCTTTCTTCAAGAAGCTCAAGATCATGCCTGACCGCGACGAGGAAACTGGCGAACTGATCGCCCGCGTGGTCGCAGCCGAGCTAACCGAGCCGTTCACGGTGCTGCTGGCCGACGAGCTGGTTCCCGGCGTTCTGGCTGAGGCCGAAGCCATCGCCAAAGCCTCTGAAAACGGCAAGGGCAGCCCCGAAGGGCTGCCCGCTACCGATGTTTCGAACTTTGAAGTCTTGGCGGAGAGGGTGGGATTCGAACCCACGAGGCGGGTTAACCCCGCCCACGCGATTTCCAGTCGCGCTCCTTAAGCCGCTCGGACACCTCTCCGTGGGTCCATCAAGGGTATTGCTTCGACCGCCGAGGATGCCTAAGCAATCGCGGCCTGCGAGCCGAGCGCCGGCGCCGGCTCGGGCAGCGGCAGCACGATCGCCTCCCGCTCGGGGATCGGTGTCGCCGCCGGGCGGTGGCCGCGCAGCCGCTCGTGGCTGCAGACCACGTAGCACCACTCCATCAGGCGCATGCGCGAGTCGGGATCGATCTCGGTGATCGTGGCGCCGACCAGGTGGCGTCCGTCCGACTCTCGGCAGGAGCGCACCTCGACCTGGGCCGCAACCTCGTGCACCTCGCCGGCGGCATCCTGCAGCTCGAGCAGGACGGCGGGCGTCCCCCCGACCTCCAGTGGCGCGTCGAGCACCAGCCCGACCCCGGCGGCGCTGGCGTCGACGAGGTGGCCGGCGACGTGGCCGTCCTCAGAGAAGCACTGGGCGGGCGCCTCGCCCTCGAAGCGGTAGACGATCCGGCGCTGCTGGCGACGGCCGACGGCGAGCAGGGTGCGCCCGATCCGGCGCAGCTCGATCAGGCCCAGCAGCGGCACGATCACCGCGGCGACGCCGGGCAGGTCCGGCAGCGGGCCCACGCCGGCGAGGTCGAGCAACCGCATCACGGTCCCGGCCCCGACCAGCACCGCACAGGCCAGCACCAGGTGCAGCTTGCGCACCGAGTCGAGGCCCCCGCCGCCGGTGCCCTGCTTCGGCGTCACCTTGAAGGCCGTGTGGCCGGGCCGGATCGCGCAGCGCAGCGCCCGCGCGTAGATCTCCATCGTCAGCAACTCGTAGTGGGCGGTCTCGCCGATCTTCATGTAGCCGCGGGCGAGCGAGGCGCCGGCGCTCAGGTTCAGCGTCACCGAGGGCAGCCAGAGCGCCGCCAGGGCGACGACGCTGATCTTCATCGGCAGCTCGCCCGTCCACAGCACCAGGCCCAGGGTGAGGAGCAGCAGCAGCCGCATCGGCGGCGCCAGGTAGGCGGCGAGGCTGGCGAAGTAGGAGAGGCGCTGCAGGGGCCGCAGCTCGCGGGCGCGCAGGGGGGACTCGGGCAGGGTGAAGACGGCGAGGTTGCCGCGCGCCCAGCGGTCGCGCTGCAGCAGGTAGCTGTCGAGGTCGTGTGGGGCCAGTCCCTGCACCAGCACCTCGTCGTGGTAGCGGCTCTTCCAGCCGAAGCGCAGCATGCGGATCGTCGTGTGGAAGTCCTCGGCGATCGTCTCGGTGGCGACGCCACCGATGTCGAGCAGCGCCTGGCGTCGGATCAGTGCCGCCGAGCCGCACCAGTAGGCGGCCCCGTGGCGGTCCTTGCCGGGGCAGACGACGCGGTAGAAGAGCGATTGCTCGTGGCGGCCGACGGCGTAGTGCTGGGCCGAGTCGTGGTTGAAGAAGTCGTGCGGGCTCTGCACCAGGGCCATGCGCTCATCGTCGAAGTAGCCGACCATCGCGTCGACCGCGTCCGGCATCGGCACGTGATCGGCGTCGAGCATCAGCACCAGTTCGCCCTCGGTGCGCGAGAGCGCCGCGTTGATGTTGCCCGCCTTGGCGTGCAGGTTGTCGGCCCTGGTCAGGTAGCGCGCTCCGGCGGTCCTGGCCAGATCCTCCATCTCCGGCCGTCGCCCGTCGTCGAGCAGGTACGTGGTGTGGGGATAGGTGAGCGCCCGGCATCCAGCCAGCGTCGCCGCCACCACCTCGCTCGGCTCGTCGTAGGTGCAGACGTAGACGTCGACCGAGCGCCCTGGCGTCGCCTCCGGCCGAACCGCCGCCGGCCGCGACCAGGAGAACCAGGCCAGCGTCCCGAGCGCCCAGAGCCCATAGATCTCGGTCACCAGCAGCATCGCAAAGGCGACCGGGCTTGCCCCTTCGCCGCTCCAGCCGATCCGCCAGGTCAGGTAGCCGACGCCCCAAAGCAGCGCCCCGATCGCCAGCGACCGCAGCAGCAGCGGGTGGCGATCGAAGAACTGCCCAAGTTGGGTTTGCGCGCTGCCTTGCACGTGGCTCCATCGGCCCCGACCGCGTTGTCCTTGAGTCCGGACAGCGGCCCGGCGCCCCACGACGGCGCCCAACCGTAAAATCAGCCCCGACTGAGTCCCGGAGGGGTGCCGGAGTGGTTGAACGGGGCAGTCTCGAAAACTGTTGGCGTCGCAAGGCGCTCGTGGGTTCGAATCCCACCCCCTCCGCTTTCTCGACTTGGGCGACCTCGCGCGCCCCATTTTCTGAGTCTTGACACCGCCGGAGAACGGCGCTTTGCGCTGCCCGCGAAGCCCACAGTTGGTGATCCGGTAGGCCATACCACTCTCGTTCCTTGACAAAGCCGAACTCGTATGTTTATCTTGTCCTGCCGTTTGGGAACTTGAGTGTCAGTTCAGGGAACTAGCTCGTTTGAACCCGTCGGCCTAGAGCACAAACAGGGACAACCGAGCCTCGAGGAAGCCGCCAGGGAGGCGGCAGGCAGAGGGGCTCACGGGACAAGGAGAGAGATCTAGATGTTCTCGACGCTACGCAACCGCTTCGGCA
>Ga0190274_10000946_pt1 | contig 16852 bp, 13 predicted proteins | sample Popmic531T_FD_133002 | JGI IMG/M metagenome (GOLD analysis project Ga0190274, IMG submission 133002) | Populus adjacent soil microbial communities from riparian zone of Yellowstone River, Montana, USA - 531 T | ecosystem: Environmental > Terrestrial > Soil > Riparian zone | place: USA: Montana... | reverse complement strand
TCAGGACATTCGGCGCGCCGCTCGGCCCCTATCTTCCCGCAATGCCGGACGGCGAAGTCGGTGAGCGGCGCTGGTGGGTGATCCGCATCGCCTATCAGGTGTTCAATGGCCATCCCGAACTCGAAACACTGCGCCGGCCAAAGCCTGACGACGGCGTCGAGCGCCTGGTCCCGCGCGATCGTTCCGATTCCTGGCAGTTCAAGGTCAAGGATGGCGTCGACGCGGTGCGTTTCGGGCATCCGGGACTTCGGCTCGGCTTCGCCAGCGATGCCATCAATTCCTATTTCATTTTCCGAAAGCTGAAAGAAGAAGGCGTCATCCCGAAATCGGTGCGCTTCCAGATCGCGCTGCCATTGATCAACAGCGTGGTCACGATCGGCACATTTCCGGTGGCGGGCGATCTTGAGAAGGTACGGCCAGGCTATGAAGCCGCACTCGCAGCGGAGATTGCACGTATCGTCGAGGAATTGCCGCAGGATGACATAGCGCTGCAATGGGATTGCTCGTGGGAAATCACCGATATGTATAACGGCATCAAGGGGCTCGATCCGAGCGACGCCATCGATCGCAATATCGGTCAGATCGCGCGGCTGAGCCGTCTGGTGCCGGAACGAGTACAACTCGGATTTCACTTCTGCTTCGGAACTTTCGGCGGCTGGCCGCGCTTCGCGCCCGATTCACTCAGCGGTGCGGTCGATCTCGCCAATGCCGCGGTGGTGCAGGCCGGGCGCAAGATCGACTGGGTTCACATACCGACGCTGGATACCGTTGCCGACAGCTTCTACGCGCCGTTGCGAGCGCTGAAACCGGATGGCGCGCGAATCTATCTCGGCCTGATCCACAGCATGAACACGTTCCGCGAGCGGCTTGCGGCCGCGCGCCGACATCTGCCGGATTTCGGGCTTGCCGCCTATTGCGGCTTCGGCCGCGAACCGGTCTCGGCGCTGCCGCAAATTCTCGAGGATCATCTGTCCGCGGTTCGGATCGCGCGCGAAACGCAAGCTCAGGCCGTGGCATAAGCGTTCGATTATCGATCTACAGGAGAACAGGCTTTGCAATCGGCATCAGACGAATTTGTTTCATTCGGACAGTTGGACACGTTCATCGGCCTGGTCGGCCCAATCTACTATCGCGTTCTCCGCGATCGCACCGAGACGAAGCTCCTGCTCGAACGCCGCCACGTTAATCCGATGGGGAGCGCGCATGGCGGGCTTTTAATGACCGTGATGGACATCACCCTCGGCTCGACCGCCGGCGCGTCGGTCGGTTTTGGAGGCGTCTATCCGACCGTGCAGCTCAGTTGCAGCTTTCTGGCCGCGGCAATGATGGGCGAAGAGCTGCGCGGAGAAGCGGAGGTGCAGCGGATGACCAAGACCCTGGCCTTCGTATCGGGACGGCTGATGGTCGACGACCGAGTCATCATGATCGCATCGTCGGTATTCCGAAATCCGCCCCCAGGCGCGCCTTCCAAGGTATAAAGTGGCGGCCGCCAAATCACGCTACATGAGGTTTGACGGCAGCCGCATCGTGAACCGCTCCGTCGTGCGACGTTAGCGGACGGTTGCCCGTCGCAGCCCGCAACAGCACGTAGAAGACCGGCGTCAGAAACAGGCCGAATGCCGTGACGCCGATCATTCCTGCGAAGACCGCAACACCCATCGCTCGGCGCATTTCGGCACCCGCTCCGATCGCAAGAACCAGCGGCAGCACACCCATCACGAAGGCGAGCGAGGTCATGAGGATCGGCCGCAAACGCAGGCGGCTTGCCTCGACTGCAGCTTCGAGCGGCGTGCGGCCTGCAAATTCCAGCTCGCGCGCAAATTCGACAATGAGGATCGAATTCTTGGCGGATAATCCGACCAGCACAATCAGTCCGATCTGCGTAAAGATGTTGTTGTCGCCGCCGGAAAGCCAGACGCCGGTCATCGCCGCCAGCAGGCCCATCGGCACGATCATGATGATCGAGAGCGGCAGCGTGAGACTTTCATATAGCGCGGCCAGCACCAGGAAGACCAGGAACACCGCGAGCGGGAACACCCACATTGCGGAATTTCCGGCCAGGATTTCCTGATATGTGAGCTCCGTCCACTCGAAATCGAACCCCTTCGGCAGGGTTTCGGCCGCGATCTTCGCAACGGCTGCTTGCGCCTCGCCCGTCGAAAATCCGGGAGCGGCGGCACCGTTGATATCGGCCGTGAGAAATCCGTTATAGCGCATCGCGCGTTCCGGGCCGGCACTCTGCTTCACGCGAAGCAGTGCCGCCAACGGCACCATTTCGCCCGAAGCCGAACGAACCTTGAGCTGCCCGATATCGTCGGCACGCGCGCGGAACTGCGCATCCGCCTGCACACGCACCGAGTAGGTGCGCCCGAACCGATTGAAGTCGTTGACATAGAGCGAACCGAGATAGATTTGCATGGTCTCGAAGACGTCGGTGACTGCGACGCCGAGTTGCCGCGCCTTGACGCGGTCTATGTCGGCGTAAAGCTGCGGCACGTTCACTTGATAGCCCGAGAACATCCCTGCGAGTTCGGGTGCCTTCTGGGCCCGTTCAAGGAACGCCTTGGTCGCTTCGTCGAGCGCGCTGTAGCCAAGCCCTGCCCTGTCCTCGACCTGCAGCTTGAAGCCACCGATTGTGCCGAGGCCCGCGACCGGCGGCGGCGGAAACATGGCGATAAAGGCTTCCTGAATCGAGCTGTAGCTCTTGTTGAGCTGCATCGCGATCGCGTTGCCGCTCAGTTCGGGGCTGCGGCGCTCTTCGAAGGGTTTGAGGACAGCAAACACAATGCCGGCATTGGACGAGTTGGTGAAGCCATTGATCGACAATCCCGGAAAGGCGACCGCGTGCTCGACGCCGGGCGTCTTCAGCGCGATGTCGCTCATGCGCCGGATTACGTCCTCGGTCCGGTCGAGTGTCGCGCCGTCCGGCAATTGCGCAAAACCGACAAGGTATTGCTTGTCTTGACCCGGCACGAAGCCGCCGGGCACCGCACGGAACAGCACGAAGGTCGCGCCTATCAGCAAGAGATAGACGCCCATCATGATCGATTTGCGCGACAGCACGCGCCGCACACCGCCGCCATAGGCTTCCGAGCCGCGTCGGAACACGAAATTGAACCCACGGAACAGCCAGCCAAAGGCGAAATCCATGACGCGCGTCAGCCGGTCCTTTGGCGCGTCATGCGCCTTGAGAAGCAGCGCCGATAAGGCAGGCGACAGGGTCAGTGAATTGATGGCCGAGATGACGGTCGAGATCGCGATCGTAAGCGCGAATTGCTTGTAAAACTGGCCGGTCAGTCCACTGATAAAGGCTAGTGGGACGAATACCGCGCACAGCACCAGTGCAATGGCGACAATCGGGCCCGAGACCTCGCTCATCGCGCGATAGGTCGCTTCGCGCGGCGACAGGCCTTCTTCGATGTTACGTTCGACATTCTCCACGACGACGATGGCGTCGTCGACCACGATGCCAATCGCGAGCACCAGGCCGAACAGCGACAGCGCGTTGATAGAGAACCCGAAAAGATACATCACGGCAAAGGTGCCGATGATCGAGATCGGGACCGCCAGCAGCGGGATGATCGAAGCGCGCCAGGTCTGGAGGAACAGGATCACCACCAGCACGACCAGTGCAATCGCCTCAAGCAGCGTGTGAACAACCGCCTCGATCGACGCCCGCACAAATTGCGTCGGGTCATAGACGATCGAATAATCAACGCCTTCCGGCATGTTGTTCTTCAGATCGGCCATGGCTTTTCGGACGTTGTCCGAAATCGCGATGGCGTTCGAAGCCGGAGCCTGGAAGATGCCGATCGCTACCGCCGACTTGTTATCGAGCAGAGACCGCAAGGCATATTCCGATGCGCCGAGTTCGATGCGCGCGATATCCTTCAGGCGCGTCACATCGCCATTGGCGCCGCTCTTGACGACGATCTCGCCAAATTCTTCTTCGCTCTGCAGGCGCCCCTGCGCGTTGATCGAGAGCTGCAGATCGAGGCCGGGCAGACCCGGCGACGCGCCGACCACACCCGCCGCAGCCTGCACGTTCTGCGCACGGATTTCACGCACTACGTCGCCGGCCGACAATCCGCGCTCGGCGATCTTCTGCGGATCAAGCCAGACCCGCATCGAATAGTCGCCCGCGCCCCACATCAGCACCTGGCCGACACCATCGATCCGTGCGAGGCGATCCTTCACGTTCAGGATCGCGTAATTGCGCAGGTAGGTCATGTCGTAGCGGTCGTTCGGAGACAACAGGTGGACGACCATGGTCAGATCGGGCGAACTCTTCACCGTCGTGACGCCAAGACGGCGCACTTCCTCCGGCAAGCGCGGCTCTGCCTGCGTGACGCGGTTTTGCACGAGTTGTTGCGCCTTGTCGGGATCGGTGCCGAGCCTGAAGGTCACTGTCAGCATCATCAGGCCATCGGTCGTGGCCTGGCTGCTCATATAGAGCATGCCTTCGACGCCATTGATCGCTTCCTCGATCGGCGTCGCCACCGTTTCAGCGATGACCTTCGGATTGGCGCCGGGATATTGCGCCCGCACCACAACTGACGGTGGGGCGACCTCGGGATATTCGGTGATCGGGATCACGCGCAGAGCCAGCAAACCGGCAAGAAAGATCAAGACCGACAACACGCCGGCAAAAATCGGTCGATCAATGAAAAACCTGGAAATATTCATGTCACCCCTCCTCCGCGCAAGCGCGGCGGATCAATGCGAATAGAAACGATATCCGATCAGTTGGACGCCGATCCCAGATCCATGGAGACCATCTGCGGTTCGACCACCGCGCCAGGACGTACCCGCTGCAATCCGTTCACGACGATGCGCTCCCCGGATTTCAGCCCTTGCGTTACCACCCGCAACCCGTCCACGGCCGGTCCGAGCGTGACCTCGCGATACACGGCCTTGTTGTCGGGATCGACGATAAGGACGTATTTCTTGTCCTGATCGGTGCCGATGGCACGCTCGCTGACGGCAAGCGCAGGCTCGGTTTTCGCCTGACCCATGCGCAGCCGCGCAAACTGGCCTGGGATCAATCGACCGTCCGCATTGTCGAATACCGCGCGCACGCGCACCGTGCCGGTACGGGCGTCAAACTGGTTGTCGATCAGTTGCATCTTGCCCTTGAATGATGTTCCGTTGCTGGTGACCGTCGTCATCACCACCGGGATGCGATCAATCTGATCGTAATCATGTCCGCTTGCGCCAAGCGATTGCAGGGCGCGCCAGACAATCTGCTCGTCCGCATTGAAGCTCGCATAAATCGGATTGATCGAAACCAGTGTGGTCAGCACCGGCGCGCCGGGTCCGGCCGCAACCAGGTTACCGACGGTGATTTCCAGCTTGCCGACGCGGCCCGCGACCGGCGCACGAACCTGCGTGTAATCCAGATTCAGTTTTGCCGACCGCAAGGCCGCCTGCGCCGCACGCAGATTGGCTTCCGCCTCGCGATGCGCATTGGTGCGCTGATCGAGATCGCGCGCGGAGATTGTGCGTGTGTCGGAAAGCTGCTGGCCGCGCTCGACCTCGTTCTTGGTCAGAAGCACGCGCGCCTGCGCTGCGGCAGCCTGCGCTTCGGCGCGCTCGACTTCCGCCGCATAGGGTGCCGGATCAATGGTAATGAGCAGATCGTTCTGCTTCACCAGCGCACCTTCGCGGAAATGTACCGATTGAACTGCGCCGGCGACGCGCGAACGCACCTCGACGCGCTCGATGGCTTCGAGGCGTCCCGAGAATTCGTCCCACAACGCCACATCGCGCTGCTGCACTACCGAAACCGACACCGGCAGCGCCGGCGCCGCCTTGGCTGCGGCTTCTCCGCTCGATGCCGTGTCCGACAGCGAAAGGATCGTGCCCGCCGTGGCGGCAACAGCGACGATGGCGACACTGCCAATCAGCAGCCGGCGGCGAAGGGTTGAAGTGATCATGGTGAACTCCTTGGCCGGTCAGGCCGGAACGTGATGATGAGAAGAAACGAAAGACGAAGGGCTCGCGGTGTCTGCGAAAAACGTCCTGAAAAGCTCGCGCAAGTCATCCGCCCAGGCGGGATCTTGCGACGCGTGCGCCTGAGAACCGTGCAAGGCACAGGGCCAGCCGGTCGGCCCGGATAAGACATGCTGCCGGACGGCGACACCCGATTCCCGAAGCCGCCGCGCATAGGTCAGCGTCTCGTCGCGCAACAGGTCGTCTTCGGCTGTGACCAGCAAGGCCGGTGCGACCCCGGCAAGACGCGACGAGCCGATCGGGGAGGCATAAGGATGAGCGGCTCTGGCAGGAGAACCGAGATATTGATGCCAGCCATCGGCCCATTGGCATCCGGCCGGACCGGCTTTGGCTTCGCGCACCGAACAGGTGGCAAGGGACGGATCGACCATCGGCGACAGCAGTATCTGGCCGGCAAAAACCGGTGAGCGCTGATCGCGCGCCATCAATGCCAGAGCGGCCGCGAGATTGCCGCCGGCTTCCTCGCCGGCAACATAAAAGGTGGCTTTCTTGTCGGCGAGATCGCTGCAGCGGCGACCCATCTGAGTCAGCACATCGAACGCAGCATCGAGCGCTTGCGGAAAGGGATGTTGAGGCGCGAGTGGGTAATCGATCGATACGACCGTCGCGCCGGCTTGCGCCAGCAGCGTCGAGATCGTCCCTCCGCTATCAAGCGAACCAGCGACAAAGGACCCGCTATGTAAATGAAGCACGACCTGCTTCGAGCGAGTGGCGCTTCCGCGATAGACGCGGGCACTTACATCCACTGAGCGCGTGCCCGGAACCATCTGATCGGTCCAGGTCACTCTATTGTCGGTCCCGTCGTTCGGACGTTTCGGCTGCATGGCGTGCAGCGCCTCGGCCCTAAACTTGCTGCGTTGCAGCAGAAATAGTGGATCTGATCGCGGAATAAATACTAGAATATTGGCATCACTGTTTCTATTGGTGAACAATAGGTCGCTATATCGTGCCAAAAGACCAGCAATCTGCCCGTTATGACCAGCTTGCCGCCATGCGGGCCTTTGCCCGCGTGGTCGAAGCCGGCACTTTTACCCGTGCCTCCGACTCACTCGCGATGCCGAAAGCTACGCTTACCAAGCTGGTTCAGACCCTCGAAGCGCATCTTCGGACGCGCCTGCTGAACCGGACCACGCGGCGGGTGACCGTCACGCCGGATGGCGCGGCCTATTATGAGCGTGTGGTGCGGCTGCTTGCCGATCTGGACGAAATTGATGGCAGCATGGCGCTGTCGCAGGCGAGCCCGAAGGGGCGGCTGCGCATCGATATCAGCGGTCCTCTCGCCAATCTTCTGCTTATTCCGGCCCTGTGGGATTTTCACGCCCGCTATCCCGACATCCAGATCGACATCGGGGTGACCGACCGGCCGGTGGATCTGGTCGCGGAAAATGTCGACTGCGTCGTGCGCGGCGGCGAGATCACCGACCAATCACTGATCGCGCGACGCATCGGCGAAATGTCATGCCTTGCCTGCGCCGCGCCATCCTACATCGAAAAATTTGGCGAACCGCAGCATCCAAGCGACCTTGATCGCGATCATTATGTTGTCGGTTATTTCAGTGCTCAATCTGGACGACGCTGGCCCTTCAGCTTCGTCTCCGGCGGCGAAACAGTCGAAGTGGCTGGCCGCTATATCGCAGCCTTTAATGATGGGAGTTCCTATGTCGAAGCCGCCGTTGCCGGTCTCGGCGTCATTCAGGCTCCGATCTTCATGGTCCGAGAGCATTTTGACGACGGGCGCTTGCTCCCCGTTCTGACAAACTGGACGACAGACCCGATGCCGTTGCACGTCGTCTATCCGCCGAACCGGCACCTCAGCGCCAAGCTTCGGATTTTCGTGGACTGGGTCGCGGAAATCTTTGCAAAGAACAAATTGATGCGGCCGATCGAACAAACCGCCTGGCGTATCGGGTGACCTCGAAGAGATTGCAAGACCCGCCGGGCGTCTCGAACCGCGACGCGTGGCCAAAACTCGGGATTCAAAATGCTTTGCATTCGGACCGCCCCAGACGAGTTTTTCTCGTCAACGCTTATGGATGCCGCTATTCCTGCGGCCGAATGATTCGCGATTTTGAACCAATACCTTATGCCTGATGAGTGAAAACGTGGCCCGTCGTTCCTTCATGACCGCGACGGCAGCGCTCGCGCTCCTCGCTGGCTTTCTGGTGCTATTTGTCGGCGGCGGCGCGCGTTTTGCGATCGGCCTTACCCTCAAACCCATCGTCGAACATTTTAATTGGGATCGCAGCGATCTTGGGTTGGCGGTTGCGGCTTTCCAAGTCGTATCGGCGATAGCCATGTTCATCGCAGGCTATTTGGCGGATCGCACCGGGCCGCGGCCGATCTTGATCGCCGGGACGCTCATAAGTGCCGTGGGTATCGGATTTATGAGCGCTGTCGCAGCACCTTGGCATGCGCTGGTGCTTTACGGCGTCATCTTCGCCATCGGCAACGGCGCAGCGTCGGTTATCCCGGTCGGCGTCATGGTCACCCGCATTTTTCCCGATCGCACGGGATTGGCCAATTCGGTCGCGATATCTGGCCTAAGCTTGGGCCAGCTTGTGATGATCGGTTCGTCAGCTGCTGTGCTCGTTACCATGAGTTGGCAGTCTGTGTTTGTGCTGTTGGGCCTAGCAAACCTGGCGATCGTACCTCTCCTGTTCTGGGCAATACCAAAAACGAAGGTTGGCCCGAGTGCATCGCGACCCGCGGTCGGCATGGGAGTGGCCGAGGCAGCCCGAACCCGGCAATTCTGGTTACTTCTTGCGGTATATGCGATCTGTGGGTTTGACGACTTCTTCGTGTCAACCCACGTCGTCGCGTTCGCGCAAGATCGCGGGTTCGGGACTTTTGTTGCAGGCAATCTCCTGGCTGTAATGGGCCTGACTGCCCTGCTGGGAGTTTTTGCGGCCGGCGCCATCAGCGATCGTTTGGGTCCGGTTTGGCCAACCGCCGTTTCATTTGTCGCCCGCCTACTCGTTTTCGGATTGTTGATGGTAGACCAATCTGCCGTTTCTGTTGCGATATTCGCGCTGGTCTTCGGCGCAACCTTCTTGGTGACGGCGCCGCTGACTGTTCTTTTTGTGTCAGAGCATTTTGGAACGCGCCATCTAGGCTCGCTTACCGGGTTGATCACATTGGTACATCACATGTGCGGTGGCGCCGGCGCTTATCTTGGATCCGCTGTTTTCGATTCAACCGGCAGCTATGATGTTGTTTTCCCTGTCATGCTAGGCTCGTCCGCAATCGCGCTCCTGTTGGTGCTGCCGCTGCGGAGATCACCGAGCTGAGCGCTAGTTGCCCGCAAAACAAGAGCGGGTACGCAGATTGGCGACGAGATGATCATGGACGTCATGACCCAAAACCGTAGGGCTTTACCGTTTCGCTCCAATTTTTGATGTGCACATCATTGCACTTTTTGCAGATGGGTAACCTGCTGCTGTCGTGCGCCACAAGCGTGCCTTAGTGCTCTCCCCGAATTGAGAGCAAAGGCCGACACGATTCGTGTGGAGCATATCATGGATTTTCTCACCGATGACTCCGAACAAAAGACGCTCAATACTCTTCTTCGAGCCTTCAACCTCTCCTGGAATTATTTAGAGAGTCATGCAGTCCAACTTTTCGTTTCGGCAGAAACCGCGCGTGAGTTTCTCAAGCTTACAATCGTTGACCTGGCTCAATCAGGCGAACGAAACCCTGTTAGAATGGCCGATTTGGCAATCGTACAAATGCGTAAGCTCGGCCGAGAGAGCGCAGCGCTTGGACAATGGCGACGCACGAGTTCGGATGCAGGAGTCGAGTGATGACGGAGCTAAACCCGCCTTTGACGACATTGTAATGCTTGTGAGCGCGTGGAGCTTTGCGAAACGCCGCTCACCAAATCTGTCTGCTCAACGCGATCTACACTTCTGGAATTCTACAAGAGGATAAATGAGGCCTCCGATAGTTCCGGGTACGTTCGCATAAGGGTTCCCGGTGGTATTCAACGGAGTTGACCCGCTTATGTCACATTACCTATATGAGCTGCCTACTTAATGTCTGAATGGCTTCAAACAAAGCTCGCACATCGCGCTCAGCTACATTGCGCGTGATGAAGACCAGTCGGCTTCTACGATCCGCGTCTGGCCAAGCCAGTAACTCTACCGGCGGATGTGCAAGGTGCTGCACGATCTGTACCACCACCGGCCCCTTGCAGCCTTCAATGGCAAGCAGCCCCTTGGCGCGCAAAATGTCGGACCCACGAAGCGCCAGCAGTGTGTCCGTGGTCCTTGCAAACACAGGCCATCGTAGCGGCAATTCCCAGTTGATGGTGAAACTCAAAATTTCGTCGCTATGCTGCGCTTCAGCGGCCGGCGCGTCAGCGCGAAAAGGCAACGCGCCATCGGTGGCCGTAAAGATTTCCGCGTTCACCTTGCCGTGCAGAGAAGTAATGACTGGCGCACGCGGATTGAGTTCGCGCAGACGTATAAGGAGCTGTTCGCGGGCAGCTGCAGATGCGACATCGCTTTTGGTGACTACGAGGGTATCGGCGAAGATCGCCTGTCGCCGCGCTTCAGCAAATCGATCGAGCGTAGTGACACCATTTAGCCCGTCGGCGACCGCTATCACGGTCTCGACATGAAATTCACCGCCAAGCGCACGATCTGTCGCAAAGCTTGTCAAGATCGGACCTGGATCTGCCAGACCGGACGTCTCGATCATCACGCGCCGGAAGTGTGGCACCAGCCCGCGCTCGCGTTCTGAGATTAAGCGCCGAAGTGTCAGCTGCAGATCGGAGCGCACGTTGCAGCACAGGCAGCCGTTGCCCAAGAGCCGCGTTTCGTCGGCGCTTGTACGCAGAAGTGCATCGTCGATGCCGGCTTCGCCAAACTCATTGACGATAAGCGCGGTGCCAGTGCCTGCCTCGCTCTCCAGAAAATGCTTCAGCAGCGTGGTTTTTCCGGCCCCAAGGAACCCCGTGACTACGATCACCGGAATTCGTGCGCCGCGTACCTGGCGCAGGCGGCGACCAAAGGGTCCGGCATCGGCAGAGCGGAACAGATCACTCACGCGCGGTCAAAACTCCATCTCCAGAATATACAGCCCGCCCACATGCCGGTCGACCGCATAGACGATGCCACGTTCATCGACGAACACGTCGTTGAGCTGGATGGTGCCACGCGGCGCAAGCGCGGGCGCTTCCGGAACGAAGGTAGCGATTTCCTTCGGCTGATATGGATTCGAAATGTCGTAGGCGCGAATTCCGCCATTGAAGAAGGTCCCGATCACGACCTCATCGGAGAACCAGGCATTCGGCGAGGGCACGTTCTCATGGATATTGTGAGCGCCGAACCGCCCACCTCGCGCCTTGAAGGCATCGTAAGGCAGCGGACATGTGGCGATCGGAACCGGATTGGTCTCGTCACGGCCGTCCAGAATCCAAATCAGCTTCGGCCAATCCCCGGCATCATCTACGACCGACTCGTCGGTGACGACGAGAAGGCCGCGGTCGAACAGCGGCATGATGGTATGCGTGAAGCCATGATAGGGTGGCGAGTTGTCCCAGCGAGCGACCGGTTTAGGTCGCGACATGTCCGAAATGTCCATGATGAACATGCCACCGTCGATGTAACCAAGATAGCAGCGATCCGGCCGCTGCGGGTAGACGTTGGTGTTGTGTGCACGAAATCCCATGTCACAAAGCGGCTTCGGATGGCGCACGGGCGGCGGCACCTCATCACCCTCACGGGTGCCGGGCAGCCACCAGCGCCCAACCTCTTTCGGCGCAGACAAATTGCGAACATCGAAGATCTGATAACATTGGTCGTCGAGAGGATTTGTCGACTTGAAGTCGGCTGCACCCGATGACATGTGAACGTAATTTCCGTCGCAGAACCACAATTGATGCACACCGCGTGAATGCGGACCGGAGCGATCAACGAATGCAATGCTCCTTGGTTTTTCCGGCACCGAAATGTCGAACAACTCGAAGCCTGCCGGCCCCTGCCCAACCTTCTGACATTGATAAGCCACCGCCATCACGTCGCCGACCACTTCCAGCGAATTCGAACGCATGAAGCTTTCGGGCAGGTCGGTCTGCACCACTATTCTCGGGTTGCGCGGATCCGTCACATCGACGGCGGTGAAATTCTTTGGGGCACTCTCATGCGCGAGCCAGATAATGCGACGACCGTCTTTGGCCGCCTGAATCGACATACCTTCGCCCATGCCGCCAAAGCCGGCCAGCTCATGGTGGCCGAGCAGCTTGAAATTCCAAAGAATTGAATCGGAGGCGCGGGACGTAAGCGGACTTTCGGGCATATGACATCTCGTTTGGCCGCTACGGCGGCATTGAATTCACTCTCCACCTCGGAGAGAACGTTGCTGTGATGAGGGTTAGACAGATCTAGAAAGTACGATCCCTCACCCCGCCTCTCCGGATTAGAGAGTTGTCACCGCGTTTGCCGCGATATCGATCAGGACGCTGCTCTCGCCTTCTCCATCAGGTCGGGGCGCAGCGCCTTTTTCCAGTCCGGGATTGCAGAAATTTTCTTCTCGCGAAGAAGTATCTGCGCCTGCTCTTGCATATAAGGTTCAAGATCGGTCGGAAAGCCGGGATTGACCTCGACCCGCGCGAGCGCGGCCCGGAACGTGTCCGGTGACATCTTGTAACCCTTGTCGGAATAGAAGTTAAAGATGACGTCAGCGACCTTGTTCGGCTGCTCCTTAAAGTCACGTGCCACATCGAGCCAAGCCTGCAGATAGGCGATTACCGCTTTCGGATTTTTCTCGAGAAAATCTGGCGTCGCCGCCATAAACACCGGCATTCTGTCGAAAGGCGAGAAATCCGTGACGATGGTTGCAATACCGTCAGCTTCGGCAATGGCGTTATATGGTTCCACCGGCACCGCGGCGTCGATGGTTTTCGCAGCCAGCGCTGCGACCATGTCGTTGACGTTCATGCGCACTTCCTGCCAGTCGCCCTTCTTCAGACCGGCCGACGGCGCGATGGTATCCGTAAAAATATTCCCAGTGGAAGCGCCGACCTGATTGCCGATTTTCTTGCCGCGCAATTCCTCAAGCTTTGTGATGTTGAGGTCCTTACGAGCGAGCACGGCAGCGGTCTTGCCGACATGTTCGATCTGGGCGATGGCGATCAGCCCGCCTTTGTCGTGACCGAGGATCAAGGATTGCCCGGCATAGGTCCCGAGATCGACCTGACGCGCGACCATCTGCTGCATGGTGAGATTGCCGGAGGGAACAGCAAATTCCTCTGCCTTGAGCCCGCGCTTCTCGAGGTAGCCTGACCGCATCAGGTAGTAGGTTGGCATCCCCCAGATGTTGGTCTGATAGCCTTGCCGCACTGTAGTTTGCTGCGCAGCAGAGGGCGCCATACCAAGACCCGCAGAAACGAAGCCGGCGCCGGTTGCTGCGAGATATTGCCGGCGGGTGATTTTTCGAACTGTCATCGCTGGTTCTCCCTGCTTCAATTTTGTATTTGGCCAAGCTCGCGCAACAGCCGTTTTTGGTAGTCGAGAAAGTCAACGCTGAGCGGGTCGCGTGGTCGTGGCAGCGCAATCGTAACTTCCCTTTTTACAGTACCCGGATGCGGCGTCATCACGATCACTCGGTCGGCGAGGTAGACAGCCTCCGACACATTGTGCGTCACGTAAATAACGGTCTTGCGTGTTTCACGCCAGACCTCGGCCAATAGCTGTTGCATGTCGTCGCGTGTCAGCGCGTCGAGGGCGGCGAACGGCTCGTCCATCAACAGCACCGCAGGATTGTAGGCGAGAGCGCGCGCGATGGCGACGCGCTGCTGCATGCCGCCCGAGAGATGGTGAGGATAGGATTTGACGAACTTATCGAGCTTGACGAGCCGCAACTGCTCGAGCGCGATCCTTTCGCGCTCCTCTTTAGCGACGCCTTTCATTTCCAGCCCGAAAGCGACGTTGCCGAGAGCTGTGCGCCAAGGGAAAAGCTGCGCAAAATCTTGAAATACCACACCGCGGTCCATTCCATGCCCGGTCACCGGCTTGCCGCTAATACGGATTTCGCCACCCGTTGGCGCGATAAAGCCAGCGATAATGTTAAGTAGGGTTGACTTGCCACATCCGGAGGGCCCGACGAGACACAGGAATTCGGATCGCTCAATGTCGAGCGACACATCCTGCACGCCCTGCACGCGCCCGGAAGGAGTATCATAACTTAGTGAAACGCCCCGTATTTCAATTTCGGACATTTTCTTCACATCGTTTTTCATTGCTCATAATCACATCCGAACTGCATTATTTCACTTTTCGATTCCATAAGCTTAGCTCTTTGCGGCCCTCACCATGCCCCAACGCATGACGGTCGCCTTTTCTACCGACCCGAACAACAGGCGCTCGAACGCAAAACCGATGACGCCAATCACGACCAGGGAAGCAATCATCAAGTCGGCATTGAGGAACTCCTTGGAATCAAATATCACCCAGCCGAGCCCGAAATCGGACGCCGCAAGAAATTCCGCACCGATCACCGCGATCCAGGCACGCAGGAAAGCCTGCCTGATCCCGGTAATGATGAACGGTAAAGAGGCCGGGATCATCACTTTCCAGAACAACGCAGTTCCATTCGCGCCCATTGCACCGGCAGCGCGCAGCCAAAGCGGATTGACCGCTCGCACGCCCGACCATGTATTGAGCAGGATCGGAAATGTGGCGGCATAGAACACGATCACGATCGCAACCGTGTTTCCGAGCCCAAACCAAAGGATGAAGACCGGCACCCATGCGAGCGAAGGGATCGGCATCAAAGCGCTGGTGAGAGGGAGGAAGAAGTTCTCGACCGGCTTGAAGCGAGCCATCAAGGCGCCGATTGGAACCGCGACAATGGCAGCGAGTGTCATACCAACCAGTACGCGGTACAGAGTCGCCGCCGCATGTTGCAGCATGCTTCCGTCAATCAAAGAATAGTACAGCGTGTTGGCGACTTTCGACAAAGGCGGGAGCAGCACTGCCGGGGAATATCCACTACGTGCTGCGATCTCGTAAAGAACGAGCACTGCGATGACAGAGGTCGCCGCTCTTCGCCAGGATCTCAGGCGTTCCGCTGAGAGCTTCATCGCATCATCCCCCAGCGCACCAGCGTGAATTCTTCCAACCGCTGAAAAACGAGCTTCTCCAGCGCAAATCCAATAATGCCGATCACGGCGACACCCGCGAGCATCACGTCTGTATTCAGGAATTCACGCGCGCCGAAAATGAGCCAGCCGAGCCCCCAGGAAACAGCTGCGAGCATTTCCACACCCACCAGCACCCGCCATGCCTGAGCGAGCCCGAGCCGAAGCCCAGTGAGGATATACGGCAGCGCTCCCGGCAGGATCACATGCCGAAATAACTTGCGGTCACTCGCACCCATAGCCTGCGCCGAGCGCAGCCAGATTTCCTTGACCGCCTTTACCCCGGTCCAGGTATTGAAGATTATCGGGAACGTGGAGACGAAGGCGACCAGCAGGATCGCCGGCAAGTTGCCGAGCCCAAACCACAGCATGAATAACGGCGCATAGGCGATACCGGGTATCGGCGCCAGCATTGCGACCAGCGGCAGAATATAATCTTCCGCCCGCTTCGACCGGCCCATTACGATGCCGATCGTGACTCCGATGACAGCTGCCAGCGCGAAGCCTGCAATCAAACGCAAGATGGTCTCGATTGCATGATGCGGCAATATGCCGGAAGCTGTGAGCCTCCAAAAGGTCTCCGCAATATCCCCGAGCGTAGGGAACAGCTTGCGCGGGAACGTCCCCGACCGCGCCACGACTTCCCAGGCGATGCCGACCACGACAAACGGGATGACATTGCGCATGACGGAGCGCCAGCGCGCTTCGCCCCGGGAAGCCTGACTTACGGGCGCGACCTGGACGGCATCGGTCATGACGATCCGAACATTTCCTTCCCCAGTCCGCTTTTTGCACTTATCGGCTAGTCGGACGGGTTAGGTTATTCACCATAACGCTTCTGGACAACCGCCTTGCTGTTCGGCTTTGCGTCGCGAGAGTTTTCGCCATGCGACATGGTGAAATCGACGTCAGCGCGGAAGGATGCAATCCGCGACGCGATACGCAGGGCGAATTTCGCTTCCGTGGGCGGGCTTTACACGTATGGCAACAACCACTTCCCTATCCAGAATTTCTAACTGCAAAAGACCATGAAGGACGGTTCGTGCCCAATCCTACAAGGCATTGGAATCGATCGATTGGCGCAGCGGGGAGTGGCGCGCGCTCGTCGCCTCCTCGCGGGCGCGGACGCTGAAAAGCGGCCTGATCCAGATCGTCGCCGAGAGTCTCGAGCCATGGCGTGCTGGCCCGCGACGACGCCTGGGAATATCTCGCCAATGCACGTGATGCTTGGGCGAGCCGCGATAGCAGCGATTCAAAGCACCAACCCGATATTCGTGACGCCGGCAGAAATGCGCGCATGGTTGGAGTTCGATGAGATTACCGCATTCACAGATGCGGGTGACTGGCCACACCGGACACGGCCCACTTGTGGGCGCGCTTTAGGACGGAAGCACTCAGCGGTGGAATCCAGAAATGGACGATAGAGCGATACCGCCGACTGCTTGACGCCCCAACTTCTTCGGCGCCATCGCCGGGTCTTTATCGAATTGTTACGGATAACGACGGGAGGACATGGCTCGCTACACCGGACAGTCGCGTGGCGGCTGCTATCGACGTACAGGGGGACCTAGCTGGTATTCTGGCCATCGCCCAAGCAAAAACCCCACCGGCCGAGGCCGATGGGGTTTCGCAAGTAAAGCTGGTTGCGGGGATAGGATTTGAACCTATGACCTTCAGGTTATGAGCCTGACGAGCTACCGG
>Ga0190274_10000945_pt1 | contig 16867 bp, 17 predicted proteins | sample Popmic531T_FD_133002 | JGI IMG/M metagenome (GOLD analysis project Ga0190274, IMG submission 133002) | Populus adjacent soil microbial communities from riparian zone of Yellowstone River, Montana, USA - 531 T | ecosystem: Environmental > Terrestrial > Soil > Riparian zone | place: USA: Montana... | reverse complement strand
GGCTCGGTCACCGGCATGTCGGCGCCGATCGCGGCCGCCATCGGCTCCTCGATCAGCCAGACCTGGCGGGCGCCGGCGTTGGAGGCGGCGTCGCGGATCGCGCGTCTTTCAACCGAAGTGGAACCGGACGGCACGCAGATCACGATTTCCGGCCAGCGCGGGAAGCGGCGCTTGCCGTGCACCTTGTGGATGAAATGCTTGATCATCTGCTCGGCGACGTCGATGTCGGCGATGACCCCGTCGCGCAAAGGCCGGATCGCCTCGATCTGGTCGGGGGTCTTGCCCATCATCAATTTGGCGTCGTCGCCGACCGCCTTGACGCGCTTGACGCCGGCGATGGTCTCGATCGCCACCACCGACGGTTCGTTGAGCACGACGCCGCGGCCGCGCACATAGACGACGGTGTTGGCGGTGCCGAGGTCGATCGCCATGTCGTGGGAGGGGAATCGAAGAAAATTGAAAAGGCCCATAATTTTTTAAGCTCACCTGGCTGCGCGGGCGGCCGGAAATCCGACGCTCCCCCGAAGCTTCACCTATAGGATGGCCCCGCGCCCCCGGTCCACAGAAGAGTGTGACTATCGCTCGCGGGTCGGCGCGGCATCGTATAGAGGCGAATCCATGTCAATACGCCGCCTGCCCGAGCACCTCGTCAACCGCATCGCAGCCGGTGAAGTGGTGGAAAGACCGGCCAGTGCGTTGAAGGAGCTGGTCGAAAACGCCATCGACGCCGGCGCGGCGCGAATCTCCATCGCTTTGTCGCAGGGCGGCCTTGGCCGGATCGAGGTCGCCGACGACGGCTGCGGCATGGCCAAAGAGGAGATCGGCCTGGCGCTGGAGCGGCATGCCACCTCCAAGCTGCCCGACGACGAGATCGACCGGGTCACCACCCTGGGGTTCCGGGGCGAGGCCCTGCCGTCGATCGCCAGCGTCGCCCGGGTCACGATCGAAAGCCGGGTGCGCGGCGCCGACGGCTGGGCGCGAATCGTCGACAACGGCAAATCGGCGGGGGAGGGGCCGGCGGCGCTGCCGCCGGGCACCCGGGTCACGGTCGAGGAATTGTTCGCCCGGGTCCCGGCGCGGCGCAAGTTCCTGCGCTCCGAGCGCAGCGAATATGCCGCCTGCCTCGACGTGGTGAAAAGGCTCGCCATGGCGCGGCCGGACATCGGCTTCACGCTCGAACATGACGGCCGCCGAACGCTCGCCGTCCAGCCCGGCGAGGAGCGGCCGGCCCGGGTCGCGGCGCTCACCGACCGCGACCTCGCGGAGAACAGCATCGCCATCGATTATGCCCGCGGTCCGGCCGGCCTCGGCGGCGTCGCCGGCCTGCCCACCTTCAACCGCGGCGTCGCCGATCACCAATATCTGTTCGTCAACGGCCGCCCGGTGAAGGACCGGCTGCTGATCGGCGCCGTGCGGGCCGCTTATCAGGATCTGCTCGCCCGCGACCGCCACCCGGTCCTCGCTTTGTTCATCGACCTTCCCGGCGACGAGGTCGACGTCAACGTCCATCCCGCGAAGACCGAAGTCCGCTTCCGCGATCCCGGCAACATTCGCGGCCTGATCGTCGGCGGCCTCAGGCATGCCCTGGACGAAGCCGGCCATCGCTCGGCCCAGCGGCCTTCGGCCGCGGCGCTCGGCAATTGGCAGACTTCCTCTCCCCAGGGGGGAGAGGGTTGGGGTGAGGGGGTTCGGCCTGGCCAATACGGTCTCTACCCTCAACGCCCACCCTCATACGTCGGAGCCCCCTCACCCTATCCCTCTCCCCACTGGGGAGAGGGGACCGTCCACGACCGTCACGAAGGTTTTACCCCCGCCGGTCGCGCCGAAGCCGCCACCGAGACCGTGCCCGAAGCCCGGTCCTTCCCGCTCGGCGTCGCCCGCGGCCAGGTCGCGGCCACCTATATCGTCGCCGAGGCCGAGGACGGCCTCGTCCTGGTCGACCAGCACGCCGCGCACGAACGGCTGGTGCTCGAGCGGATGCGCCGGGCGATGGCCAATGGCGGAGTCGCCCGCCAGGCGCTGCTGCTGCCCGAAGTGGTCGAGCTCGACGAGCCCGCCTGCGACCGCATCGAGGCGCGACTCGCCGAGCTCGAGGAAATGGGCCTCGAGCTCGAGCGCTTCGGCCCCCGCGCCATCCTGGTTCGCGCCACCCCCGCCATGCTCGGCGCCGGCGACGTGCGCGGCCTGATCGCCGACCTCGCCGACGAGCTCGCCGCCTTCGACAGCACCCTCAGCCTCAAGGAGAGGATCGACCTGGTCGCCGCCACCATGGCCTGCCACGGCTCGGTCCGCGCCGGGCGGCTACTCTCGGTGGCGGAGATGAACGCTCTGCTCCGCGAAATGGAGGTCACGCCGCACAGCGGCCAGTGCAACCACGGCCGCCCGACCTGGGTGAAGCTCGCCCATGGCGACATCGAGAAACTGTTCGGGCGAAAGTGAGCGACGCGTCCGGGCCCGATTTCGAAACAGTCGCCTGGGTCTACAGCCAGTCGGAGCTGGCCGTCCTCCTCGCTCTGCTCGCGCACGAGGACATTCTCGTCGTCCCGATCGGGCGGCACAACGCCGCCGCCGATTACGCGATGACCCTCGCGTTGGGCGGTATCGAGATTCGGGTTCACGCCGAGGAGGCGGAAGAGGCTCGCGCCTTGCTGGCCGGTATCGATTCCACGCCCTTTCGGCGAGGCATTTTCAGCGACAATCGCTGGCTCGACGGCCTCATCATCCTGATTCTGTTCTGCGCGGGCTGCTTTGCGCCGCCGGCGCGGGTGCCGGCCCAGTTCGTCGCGCCTCGGGCCGCGGCGGCGCGATCGACCGCCTAGCCCGGGAATCGCGCCGCAACGACATGGGCGATCAGGCCGTCCGCATTGGCGAGCGGCCGGCTGGCGGCCACGCCGCCCAAGGCGCTGAGCCGATCGGCCAAAGCTTCCGCGCCCTTCGCGTCGAGCGCCGCTTCGACCAGCGCCACGAGTCTTCCGCGATGGGCGGCGATCTCCTGCCGAACCTCCTCGGCCTTGGCGAGCATCTGCGCGACGTCGAAATGGCCGCGGCGCTGGAAGGTGTCGAGCAGCACCGCGCCGGAATTTCGGAACATGGTCCTGTCGTGTGCGCCGGCAATGTGCCTGGCGGTGCGTTCCAGCGCGGCCTGGAAGGCGGCGAAGCTGCCGTCGGCGCGCACCGAGTCGCCGCCGCCGCGCTCCACCGCGAGAACCTCCTCGAAGCAGCGCGAGGCGCAGCCGGGCAGGTCGATCTCGTCGAGGAGCAGGTCGGCGTCGGCGATCACCGCCCGGGCGCCCGCCGCGACGACGCCGTCCGCGGCGTGGACCACGAAGCGGATTCGCCCCGCCGGCGCGAGCACTCGCACCGCCTCGGGAAGCGATCGCGAGAGGTCGGAATATTCGATTCCATATTGGCTGATCGCCGCGTCGAAATGCCCGGACGGCAGGGGCAGCGCCTCGACCTGGACGCCGCCCCGGAAGTCGATCGCCGCGTAGAGCTCGGCATGGCGGGTGACGAAGGCGGGCGGATCGATGTCCGCGCCGTCGACCGCGATGATCTCGCCGGCTCTTTCACCCTCGGCCGCGATCAGAGCGGCGGCGCCGTTGCCCGTGCAGAGGTCGAGGATGCGGGCGCCCGCCGGCAGGTCGGCGAAGAAGGCGCGCCAGCCGTCGGCGATGCAGGGCTCGTAATTGCTGGCACCGGCCCCGTCGAAGCACGACGCGATCCGGTCGAAATGCCAATAACGGTCCCAAATGCCCCCGTCCGACAAGCGAGCCCCCTCCCGTCGACCGGGAAAGGCTATCAGAACCTCGTAATATTGCTAGCTCAGCCTGGCATCGGACGCGGCGCCGCTCCGAACCGCGCCGCTTCCTCCGATCCGCCGGTGGCGTTGCCCTCCGAATAGGAGTGGGCGCCGGTGCCGGCGAGCCGGCCGCCCTCGACGATCAGATATTCGTCGCGGATCGGCCGGCCCTCGAAATAGCATTCCAATATCTCGCGGACGCCCGCTGCGTAGCGCGCCTGAGCCGAGAGCGAGGTGCCCGAGATGTGCGGGGTCATGCCGTGATGGACCATGGTCCGCCAGGGATGGTCGGCCGGCGCCGGCTGCGGGAACCAGACGTCGCCGGCATAGCCGGCCAGCTGGCCGCTCGCCAGCGCGGCGGCCACCGCGTCGCGGTCGGCGATCTTGCCGCGGGCGGTGTTCACCAGATAGGCGCCGCGCTTCATCCGCCCGATCATCGCCGCGTCGAACAGGTTCTCGGTCTCCGGGTGGAGCGGACAGTTAATGGTGACGACGTCACAGGCGCCGACCATATCCTCGACGCTGTCGTGCCAGTGGAGGCCGAGCTCGCGCTCGACCTCGGCGGGCAGCCGGTGCCGGTCGTAATAATGCAGGTGCATGTCGAACGGCTTCAGCCGCTTCAGCACCGCCTGTCCGATCCGCCCGGCCGCCACCGTGCCGACATGCATGCCCTCGACGTCGTAGGAGCGGGCGGCGCATTCGGCGATGTTCCAGCCGCCGTCCAGGACCACCCGGTGCGAGGGCAGGTAGTTGCGGACCAGCGACAGGATCATCATCACCACATGCTCGGCGACGGAGATCGAGTTGCAGAAGGTGACCTCGGTGACGGTGACTCCGCGCTCGATCGCCGATTGCAGGTCGACATGGTCGGAGCCGATGCCGGCGGTCAGCGCCATCTTCAGCTTCTTCGCCCGGGCGAAGCGTTCCGGGGTCAGATAGGCCGGCCAGAACGGTTGCGAGATGACGATCTCGGCATCGGCCAGCTCGCGCTCGAACTCCGAATCCTCGCCGTCCTTGTCGGCGGTGACGACCAGGGTGTGGCCGTTGCTCTCCAGATAATCGCGAAGCCCAAGTTCGCCCGAGACGCTGCCGAGCAGGGTGCCCGGCCGGAAATCGATTGCGCGCGGCGTCGGCAGGGTCTGACCGTCGGGGTAAAAGTCGAGCGTCGGCAGATCGTCGCGGGGGTAGGAGGTCGGATAGCCGTCGACCGGATCGGCATAGAGCACGCAGAGCACCTTCGCCATGTCATCTCTCCTCTTCGTTCAATCTCCTGAGCTTACGCATCGTTTCTTCGATCGGATGTGAAGCTGCGCGGGCGCGCGACGCCTTGAGCCGGGGATAGCCCGCCTCGGCGTCCTCGATCAGCTCGCGGGTGAAGGCGCCGCTGCGGACCTCGCGCAGGATCCGGCGCATCTCGGTTCGGGTGTCGGCGGTGACGATCCGGTTGCCGCCCTTCAGCGCGCCGAACTCGGCGGTGTTGGAGATCGCCTCGCGCATCCCGGCGATGCCGCGCTCGTAGATGAGATCCGCCAGCAGCTTCACCTCGGTAAGGCATTCGAAATAAGCGATTTCGGGGGAAAAGCCGGCGTCGACCAGGGTCTCGAAGCCGGCATGGATCAGCTCCGGGATCGCCCCCCAGAGCACCGCCTGCTCGTTGAACAGGTCGGCCTCGCATTCCTCGGCGAAGCTGGTCGGAAGGATTCCGACCCGGCCGCTTCCGATCGCCGCCGCATAGGAGAGGGCCAGAGCCTCCGCGCCGCCGCTGGCGTCCTGGTGGACGGCGAACAGCGAGATGAGGCCCGAGCCCTCGCTGAAGTCGCGCCGCAGCGCCGTCCCGGGCCCCTTGGGCGCGACCAGGAAGATGTCGAGATCGGGCCGCGGCTCGATCAGGCCGAAGCGGATGCTGAGCCCGTGGGCGAAGCCGAGCGCCGCGCCCCGGCGAAGGTTGGGCGCCACCTCCCCGGCGTAGATCCGGCCATGATCCTCGTCGGCCGCGAGCATGACCAGCAGATCGGCCACGGCCGCGGCCCGGGCCGCCGTCATGACGTCAAATCCGTCGACACGCGCCGTCTCGCGGCGGCGAGACTCCGCCGGCAGCGCCACGGTCACCTCGACGCCGCTGTCCCTGAGGTTCAGCGCCTGGGCGCGGCCCTGATTGCCGTAGCCGAGGATCGCCACCCGCTTGGAGCGAATGACCGAAAGATCGGCGTCGGCATCGAAATAGACGCGCATTCGCCCCCCTCGTCAGAAGCTCATCAGCGCTAGGGCATTGGGCACGGCATCGCAATCGAGCGCGCGCTCGAAGCGCGGCCACGCTGGCGGCGGCTGGCGCCGGAACCAGGTATATTGGCGCTTGGCATATTGGCGGGTCGCGGCCCGGCCGGCCTCGAGCGCCTCCGCGCGGCTCAGCTCGCCGCGGAGGAAGGCGGCGATCTCGCGCACCCCGATCGCCCTCATCACCGGCGCCAACGCCGGCAATCTTCGCTCCAGAAGAGAGCGAACTTCATCAATGCCTTCATCCGAAAAGATTTTCTCGAACCTGTCGTCGCAGCGCGCGTAGAGCCAGTCGCGCGGCGGCAGGAGGATGATCGGCGCGAGCCTCACCGCGTCGCTTATGCCGCCGGCCGTCTCCGCCTGCCATTGCCCGAGGGTCCGGCCGGTCGAGCGGACCACTTCGAGCGCCCGCGCGATACGCGTCGTGTCGCTCGGGCGGATCCGGGCCGCGGCCTCGGGGTCCTCGACCGCGAGCGCGGCATGCGCCTCGCCGACCGGCAGCGCCCGCACGGCGTCGCGAATCTCCGGATCGGTCCCGGGCACGGGGGCGATGCCGTCGATCAGGGTGCGGATGTAGAGGCCGGTGCCGCCGGCCAGGATCGGCAGCCGTCCGCTCTCATGCGCCTCCGCGATCGCCGCCTTGGCGTCCGCCGCCCAGTCCGCCGCCGAGCAGGCGTCGGCGCCGTCGCGCGTGCCGTAGAGCCGGTGCGGCGCCCGCGCCTCGTCCGCCTCGCTCGGCCGGGCCGAGACGAGGCGCAGGTCGCGATAGACCTGGGCGCTGTCGGCGTTGATCACCGTGCCGCCCGTCTTTTCCGCCAGCGCGAGGGCGAGCGCCGACTTGCCGCTGGCGGTCGGCCCCGCGATAAGCGCCAGCATGGGTTTGGACGGGGCGGGCGTGTTCATCGCGACCTTGATAGCAGCGGATCGGCTGACGCGCGGCGATATTTCCGCCGCCGCGGACGCGCTCGGCGGCGTTCGCGGCCGGCATTGGGTCGAGGAGGGGAGCGCCTGCGATCTCCTGCTCGACCGGGCGGAGGGCGCTCGCGGCGGCCTCGAGGGGCTGATCGCCGGCGTCGACGTGATCGTCCAGCCGGCGGCGCACCGCCGCAAGCGGCTGCTCGTCGCCGACATGGATTCGACGATGATCACCGTCGAATGCATCGACGAGCTCGCCGATTATGCCGGCCGCAAGGCCGAGGTCGCCGCGGTCACCGAGCGCGCCATGCGCGGCGAGCTCGCCTTCGAAGAGGCGCTGGACGCTCGCGTGGCGCTGCTCAAGGATCTCGATGAAGGCATGATCGAGCGATGTCATTCTGAACGGGTTCGCGTCACGCCCGGAGCGCGCTCCCTCGTGCGGACGATGCGCGCCCACGGCGCTTATTGCCTGCTCGTGTCGGGCGGCTTCAGCCTGTTCGCCGACCGTGTCGCCGCGGAGATCGGCTTCGACGCCGCCGTGTCGAACAGGCTCGACATCGTCGAGGGCAGGGTGGCGGGCACGGTCGAGCGCCCGGTGGTGGGCGCCCGGGGCAAGCTTCGGGCGATGAGCGAAGCCGCCGCCGCGCGCGGCATTCCGCTTTCGGAGACGCTCGCGATCGGCGACGGGGCGAACGACATCCCAATGCTCGAAGAAGCCGGGCTCGGCATCGCCTATCATGCCAAGCCGGCGGCGGTCGCGGCCTCGGACGCCGCCATCCGCTGGAACGATCTCAGCGCGGCGCTCTACGCGCAGGGCTACCGGCGGAGCGAGTGGGCGACGGAATAGAAAATGGGGACAGTATATAGTTTTCAGCCCGCGACCGGCGCGGCCCCGTCGGAACGAACGCGAAAACTATATACTGTCCCCATTTAACCTGCGGGCCGGCTCATGTCGGCGGCGATGGCGGCCAAGGCGAAGGCGACCGAACGCTCGCCGCAGGCGAACTGGATCGAGATGCCGTCGTCGGCGAGGCCGCGCACCTCGGCCAGGATCGCGCCCGCCTCCGGATGGTGAAGCTCGACGCTGCTGCCGAGCGCGGGCCGGGCATTGGTCTCGAGGAACGCGCCCGCGGCGGAGACGTCGCGCAAGGCGGCCGGAGCGGGATGATCGGCGATCAGAACGCACATCCGCCGGCGCCGCCAGCGCGTCGCCATGGCGCTTTCTCCGTTGAGCGTCTGCATCGCACCCATGGCCGGCTCCCCCGTTGGAGCGGCGATCCTAGCCCCGGTCGGCAAAGATAAGGTTAAGGGTAGAAAATGGGGACAGTATATAGTTTTCAGTCCGCGGCCGGCGCGGCCCCGCGGGGATAAGCGCGAAAACTATATACTGTCCCCATTTAAGGCGCGACGGGGAAGCATGCCTGGCGCGCGGCGGCGCAGGCGCGGTCGGCGGCGGCGCGGCTGGCGAGCGGCCCGGCCTGCAGCCGGATCACCGCCCCGGCGCGGACATAGGATGGGCTGAGCCCGGGCAGGCGGGCCGCGATCGCGCCCCAGGCGCGGCGCGCATTGGCCTCGCTGCCGAAGGCGCCGAGCTGGATCCGCCAGCGGCCGCCGGCGGTGGCGACCGGGGCGGCCGGGCGGGGCGTGGCCTGGGCCGGCGCATGATCGGGGCGCGCGCGGGGCTGAGGCGCCGGCGGCTGCGGACGCGGTTGCGCCTGCGCCTGCGCCTGCGGTTGCGCGCGCGAAGGCGCCGGGGGCAATGTCTGGACGGGTCGCGGCGGCGTCGGCGCCGGCGTCGCGACGGCGATCTCGGTCGGCCGCGTCGGGCGCGGCAGCGCTCGGGCGATCTCGGCGCCGCGGCTTCGCTCCTCGGCGGTGATATGCGGCTCCATCGCCGCCAGCTGCGAGACGGCCGGCGGCAGCCCGCTCTCGGCGGCGCGGCTCATCAGGGCATAAGCGCGGGCGCCGTCGCGCTCGACCAGGTCGCCGTTGAAGAGGGCGGTGCCAAGCACATATTGAGCGCGCGGATCGCCGCGATTGGCGGCGCGCTCGATCCAGGGCATCGCCTCGCGGCGACGGCCGTTCTGGAACAGGATCAGGCCCAGCGCGCCCTGCGCCTCTTCGTGGTTCTGGCGGGCGGCGCGCTCATACCATTGCTCGGCGAGGTTCATGTTGCGCGGCACGCCGCGGCCGAGGAAATAGGCCTGGGCGATATTATATTGCGCGTCGGCGTCGCCGCGATCGGCGAGCGGACGCCACAGGCGCACCGCCTCCTCGTGATTGCCGGCCTGCCAGGCGGCGATGCCGCTTCTCACGCTGTCGGGCCCGAGCTCCTGCGCGAGGGCCGGAACGGCCAGGGCCGCGGCGGCGGCGAGCAGGCAGGCGCGCATCTTGGTCGTCATCACGGGAAAACCCCTCCACCGGAATAGTCCAGCCCCACCTAGCGGCGATTGTTTAACGCTGGCTTAGCATAGAAATCGGCGCCTTCTCCATGTGCGCGGGGCGGAGCCGCGGCCGGAATTGGGCGAATTGGAGTTAACCAGATTTTAGCGGTCTCGGCTGCAAACCCCGGCCCTGAAGTGTGAACGCCGAGGGAAAATTCATGCGGGTACTGGCATTGTCCTCTCAGAAGGGCGGATCGGGAAAGACCACCCTGTCCGGCCATCTCGCCGTCCAGGCGCAGCGCGTGGGCTACGGCCCCGTCTGCCTGATCGACATCGACCCTCAAGGCTCGCTCGCCGACTGGTGGAACGAGCGCGAGGACGACATGCCCGCTTTCGCGCAGACCACGGTCGCGCGGCTGGGCGCCGACCTCGAAGTGCTTCGCCAGCAGGGCTTCCGCCTCGCCGTCGTCGACACGCCGCCGGCCATCACCATGGCGATCCAGTCCGTCATTCAGGTCGCCGAGCTGGTCGTGATTCCGACCCGTCCCAGCCCGCACGACCTTCGCGCCGTCGGCGCCACCGTCGATCTGTGCGATCGCGCGGGCAAGCCGCTCATCTTCGTGGTCAACGGCGCCACGCCCAAGGCCAAGATCACCTTCGAGGCCGCGGTCGCCCTGTCGCAGCACGGCACCGTCGCCCCGGTCACGCTCCACCACCGCACCGATTTCGCCGCCTCGATGATCGACGGCCGGACGGTGATGGAGGTCGATCCCGGCTCCAAGTCGGCGCACGAAGTCGCCGAGCTCTGGGACTATATCGCCGACCGGCTCGAAAAGAATTTCCGCCGCACCATCTTCTCCGGTCCCGGCGGCCCGGTGCCGCCGAGCATCACCCAGCGTCCCGCCTCCGGTTTCGGCCGGCGCGTGATGGGCCAGTGAGGGAGGGCGTCATGAACGAAGCACGGCCTTTCGCCTCGCTCTCCTCCGGCCTCCTGGCGCGCAAGGGCGCCGCTCGCCCGGCCATGCGGCCGCAGGGTTTCGGCGGCGGCCTCGGCGGCTTCGAGGATCTCGGCTGGAACGACATGGGTCACGAGCCCGTCGCCGAGGAGCACGATCTTCCCGAGCATGTGCCGAGCTCGATCTCGGCGCTGACGCCGGCTCCCAAGCCGATCCGCCAGGACGAGGAGCCCGAGGTGATCGCGCAGCAGCGCGCCATCGCGGAGACCTTCGAGGCGGATGACGAGCCCGAGGAGGCTCCGGCGCCTTCACCGGTCCGGGTCAAGACTCAGGCTCTGGTCGTGCCGCTGCCGAAGCGGGCGACGCCCGCCGCCAAGCCGGGCGGCCGCAAGTCGGCCTTCACCCTGCGGCTGGACGGCGAGCGCCATCTGCGCCTTCGCCTGGCCACCGCCGTCACCGGCCGGTCGGCCCAGCAGATCGTGCAGAGCGCGCTCGACGAGTTGCTCGCGACCATTCCCGAAATCGAAGCGCTGGCCGAGCGGGTTCCCGCCGGCAAGGCCAAGCGGAGCTGATCCAGCGAGAGGCTGAAAAGATGAACCGGACCGCCTTCAAATTCGCCGCTTCGAGCGTCATCCTGGCGATGACGATGGCCGGCTTCAGCGCGCAGTCGACCGCGATGCGCCGGATCGGCAATTCCGTCCAGGCCAATGGCCGCGCCGACCGGCAGGCGCAGGAGCTTCACGCCGAGGCGGCCCGGGCGCTGCGCGAAGGCCGGCTGGCCGAGGCGCTCGGCCGGATGGAGCAGGCCGTCGCCCTTAGCCCCCGCGACGTCGGCTACCGGATGCTGCTCGCGGACATCTATCTGAAGAGCGGCCGCTTCGAATCCGCCCGCGCCACCTTCGGCGACGTTCTCGCGCTCGATCCCGGCAACGTTCGCGCCGGCCTCAACTCCGCTTTGGCATTGATCGCCCTCGGACGCCCGCAGAGCGCCGCCCGCCAGCTCGACGAGCTGTCGAGCAGCGCCCCGCCATCCGACATCGGCCTCGCTTATGCGCTCGCCGGCCGCACGGATCGGGCGATCGCCATCCTCGAAGATGCCGCGCGCCGGGCGAGCGTGACGCCGCGCATCCGCCAGAACCTGGCCCTCGCTTATGCGATGCACGGCGACTGGCGCCGCGCCCGCGCGGTGGCTGCGCAGGATCTTTCCTCGGCCGATCTCGGCCCGCGCCTTCAGCAATGGGCGGCCTTCGCCCGGCCCGATTCGGGCCCCTCCCAGATCGCCGGCCTGCTCGGCGTGTCGCCGGCGGAAGATCCGGGCCAGCCGGTCCGCCTCGCGCTCGCGCCCGTTGCCGGCGAAGCCGCGCTCGCCTCGGCCGAAGCGGCGCCGGAGCCCGCGCCGGAAGCGTCGCAAGCCTCCTTCGCTCCGGCTGCCCCGGTCTATACCGAAATCGCCTACGCGCAGCCGGCGCCTGCCCCCGTGCCCGAGCCGGCGCCCGCGCCGGTCCAGGTCGCGGCCGCTTCGCCCGCCGAGCCTCCGCCCGTCTGGGTGCCGACGGCGCAGGCCTATGCGCCGGCAGTCCCGGCCGCGGCCCCCGTGGAAACGCCCGCGCCGGCCCGCCTCGCCGAAGTCGCCGAGACCGTCGAGCGGCTGCCCGAGGCTCCGGCTCCGGCTCCGGCACCCGTCCCCGAGCCCGTTCGCATTCAATATGCCGCCGCCGCGCGGTCCCTGGTTCAGCCGCAGGCGCCGTTGATCCGCGCCTCCGCGGTCGCGCCGCGCACGCCGCCGCCGGCCTTCCGCCGCGCCGCGCCGGCCGTCGCGCGCGGCAACCAGCCGGTCGTGGTTCAGCTCGGCGCGTTCAGCAACGAAGCCAATGCCGAGCGGGCCTGGCTCGCCGCCAAGCGCGAATATGGTCTCGGCGACTATCGGCCGCTAACCACCACGTTCAGCCACAACGGCCGCACGCTGCACCGTGTCTCGGTCTCCGGCTTCGCCTCGCGCGCGGATGCGCAGCGGCTGTGCGGCTCGATCCGTTCGCAGGGCGGCCCCTGCTTCGTGCGCGCCCAGGCCGGCGACGCCGCGATCCGCTGGGCGGCCCGTTACGCCGATCCGCGCCGGCGCGACGCCTGAACCGACGATCTTCGGACCCACGGGTCCCCTCTGGAGGGCGGCTGGCAGGCCAAGGCCAGCCGCCCTTTCCAATTGGGGACAGTATATATTTACCCGCCGCCCCTGATGGCTTCCGGCGCCTGCGGGCCGTAAATATATACTGTCCCCAATTAGCCCAATTAGCCCCGCCGATTCCGGGTGAGCAGGTCGAGGCAGGCCATGCGGATGGCGACGCCATATTCGACCTGGTCGAGGATCGCCGAGCGTGCCGGATCGTCGGCCAGCTCGCCGTCGATCTCGACGCCGCGGTTCATCGGTCCGGGATGCATAACGATCGCATTCGGCGCATATTTATCCAGTTTGGCCCGGGTCAGGCCGTAAGCAGCGTGGAAATCCTCGATTTCGAGCTGCTCGGCCATGCGCTCGCGCTGGATTCGCAGCATCATCACGACATCGCAGCCCGAAATTCCTTCCGCCAGGTCGGTGAAAAGCGGGTGGTCCGCGCGTTCCGGAAGCAGTGTGCGCGGCCCCACGAGGCGTAGCTGCGCGCCCAATAGAGGCAGGCTGCGCAGGTTCGATCCGGCCACCCGGCTGTGCAGGACGTCCCCGCAAATGGCGATTTTCAGCCCTTCGATCCGCCCGAGCCGCCTTCTGATGGTGAGCGCGTCGAGCAGGGCCTGGGTCGGATGCTCGCCGGTGCCGTCGCCCGCGTTGATCACCGGACAGTCCATGATCCCCGCGACGTCGGCGGCGGCGCCCTCGGCCTCGTGGCGGATGACGAGCAGGTCGGGGCGCATGGCGTTGAGGGTCAGGGCGGTGTCGATCAGGCTCTCGCCCTTGCGCACGCTCGACGCCGCCGGATGGAAGTTGGACACTTGAGCGCCCAGCCTTTTCCCAGCGATTTCAAAGGAGAAGAGGGTGCGGGTGCTGTTCTCGAAGAAGGCGTTGATCTGGGTGAGGCCGGCCAGCCTGTCATCCGCCTTGCGCGCGCCGCGGTTGAACGCGATCCACGGTTCCGCCTCGTCGAGAATGGTCAGGATGTCGGCGGCGGAAAGGCCCTCGATCCCGAGCAGATGACGGTGCGGGAAGGGTTGCGGCATCGAGGCCGCGCTCTAGCGGGCGGCTCGTCCTTGCTCAAGCGAAGCTGTCGCCTTGGTCGACGATCCTGTCGGTTTGGCCGACTCGGCCTTGCCGCCCGGCGGGGCATCGCCGACTGCGATCGGGCAATGGTGGGAGTTTGACCATGCGACCCAATCGCGCGCCCACGCGCGCACTGAAGCTGAGCCGCGGCCTGTTCGGCGCCGGAAAGGCGAAGGCCGTGCCCGCGAACGATCCGGATCGACGGGAAACGAGCGAGGCCGAGGAGCCGCCCGGCGGCCCCGCGCATCTGTTCGGCCGCTAGCCCATGGTGAGGGCGTCGATCGCGCCCTGGAGGATGTAGGCGGCCGCCATTTTGTCGACCAGCTCGGCCCGGCGGGCACGGCTCGCGTCGGCGTCGATCAATGTGCGGGTCACCGCCTGGGTCGACCAGCGCTCGTCCCAGAGCAGGACCGGCAAAGCGAGCGGCTCGAGGTTGCGGGCGAAGGCGCGGACAGACTGGGTGCGCGGCGAATCGCTGCCGTCGAGGTTGAGCGGAAGGCCGACGACCAGCCCTTTGGCCTGCTGTCCCTCGATCAGCGCCTTCAGCGTTTCGAGATCCCTGGTGAACTTGGCCCGCCGGATCAGCTGCGCCGGAGTGGCGATCGTCCAGCCGGAGTCGCAAAGGGCGGTCCCGATCGTCTTCGTCCCCACGTCCAGCCCGAGCAGCCGACCGCCCGCCGGCAGCGCGTCGCGGAACTCGGGCGCGCTGGCGAAGATCATTGCGCCCGCTCGAACGCCGCCAGCCGCCGCTCGGCGTCGGCGCGGACGTTCGCCCAGAACAGGGCGTAGTCGTAGACGTGGTAATTGTTTCCCGGCAGCGCATAGGGTCCCATGTCCGGCAGCGCGTCATTGTCGCCGATCAGGAGGAAGCCGCGCAGGTCGCAGCGCGCCGGCACCGCGCCGCGGCGGAATTCGGCCTCGGTCATGTCCTCGTTGGGCACCAGGGTGCCGAGATTGCGGTCGGCGCCCGCTTCGCCGCCCCGCGCGCCGGTCAGCGGGTTGGTGCAGAGCATCGCCGAACCCGCGCGGGGCACGCCGCCGGGCCCCCTGGACGCGTCGTAGACGTCGGTGACCTGGCTCGGTTCGGCGGGCTCCGAGAAGCTCTGCCAGGAGACGAGACAGCGCGCCTGACCGGGCCGCTCGCAGGCGGGAAGGGGAAGGGCGGGCAAATCCGCGCTGACCGAGACGGGCCAGCCGATCAGATAGGCGGCGACCACCCGGCTCGCCTCGGGGCCATCCTTGATCCTCTCCTGCAGCAGCCGCATCAAATGAAGGCTGCCCTGGCTGTGCGCGGCGAGGATGATCGGCCGGTCGCGCGGCGCCTGGCGCAGGAACGCCTCATAGGCGGCGAGCACGTCGCGATAGGCGAAATCGAGGGCGCGGCGGGCATTGTCCTCGGTGGTGAGGAAGGCGCCGAAGGTCGCCTGGCGATATTTTGGCGCCCAGACCGCGCCGACCGAGTTGAACGCGCTCGCCTGGCTGCGCACGAACAGCCGCGCCCGCCATTGCGATTCCTCGTCGTCCACCGGCGCGTTCCAGGCCGAGGATTCGAGGAAGCTGGTCGGATGGATGAAGAAGACCGAAGCCCGCGGCGTCCGCGTCGCGGCAAACCCACGCGGCGTCCAGAGCGAGGGATTGTCCCCGAGGTCGGGTCTCGCGATCCACATCCCGGCCCGGGCGTAGTCGGCCCCGCCCGGCATTTCGCGGAATTCGACGCTCGGCACCATCACCCAGCGCATCAGATCCTTCTCGAAATAGCGGTAGAGGCCGGCGCCGATCACCACGAGCACGGTCAGCCCAGCGACGATCCACAGGAAACGCACCGCCGGATGGGATCGCCTTCGAGCCATGCCCGCCCCTCAAGCCGAACCGGGCCGGCCATGCAAGCGCTGTTGATGCACTGCAGCAGCGATGCTAGCGGCCCCGCATGTCCGTCGACGCCGCCACCGTCCGCCATATCGCCAAGCTCGCCAGAATCGCCGTCAGCGATGAGGAGGTGGCCGCGCTGGCGCCCGAGCTCAGCAACATCCTCGGCTGGATCGAGCAGCTCGGCGAGGTCGATGTCGCCGGAATCGAGCCGATGACGGCGGTGATCCCGAACATTCTTCGCCTGCGCGAGGATGTGGTGACCGAGAGCGACCGCCGCGACGAGATCCTGGCCAATGCGCCGGCCGCCGAGCACGGTTTCTTCGCCGTCCCCAAGGTGATCGAATGATGGCCGCAGGACAGCATTCGATCATCCCCGCGCAGGCGGGGATCCAGGACGACAGCCGGGCTCCTGCTTTCGCGGGCGCACGAGCGGTGACAGTCCGATGACGGCGCTCACCGATCTGGGTGTCGCGGCGATCCGCGACGGCGTCGCCGCGGGCGACTTCTCCGCCCGCGAGGTCGCCGAGGCCTACAATTCGGCGATCGCAAGCGCGCGCCAGCTCAACGCCTTCGTCGTCGAGACGCCCGAGCTGGCGCTCGCCGCCGCTGACGCGGCCGATGCCGCGCGCGCCTCGGGCGCGCTCAAGCCGCTCTCCGGCGTTCCGCTCGGAATCAAGGATCTGTTCTCGACCGAAGGCGTGCAGACCACGGCCGGCTCCAGGATCCTGGAGGGCTACAAGCCGGTCTACGAGAGCACCGTCTCCGGCAACCTGCTCGCCGCCGGCGCGGGCATGCTCGGCAAGCTCAACATGGACGAATTCGCCATGGGCTCGTCCAACGAGACCAGCGGCTTCGGGCCGGTCCTGTCGCCGTGGCGGCGCAGCGACGGCGGCAATGTCGCGCTGACGCCCGGCGGAAGCTCCGGCGGCAGCGCGTCGGCGGTCGCGGCGCGGCTCGCGCCCGGAGTCACCGGCACCGACACCGGCGGCTCGATCCGCCAGCCCGCCGCCTTCACCGGCATCACCGGGATCAAGCCGACCTACGGCCGCTGCTCGCGCTACGGCATGGTCGCCTTCGCCTCCTCGCTCGACCAGGCCGGGCCGATGGCGCGCGACGTGCGCGACTGTGCGATCCTGCTCGAAGCCATGGCCGGCTTCGACCCGAAGGATTCGACCTCGCTCGATCTGCCCGTGCCCCGGTGGGAGGAGGACCTCGCCGCGGACGTCCGCGGCAAGCGCATCGGCATCCCCAGGGAATATCGGATCGACGGCGTCCCGGCCGAGATCGACGCGGTCTGGGAGCAGGGCATCGCCTGGATGAAGGACGCAGGAGCCGAGATCGTCGAAGTCTCGCTGCCGCACACCAAATACGCCCTGCCGGCTTATTACATCATCGCGCCGGCGGAGGCGTCGTCGAACCTCGC
>Ga0190274_10000944_pt1 | contig 16870 bp, 15 predicted proteins | sample Popmic531T_FD_133002 | JGI IMG/M metagenome (GOLD analysis project Ga0190274, IMG submission 133002) | Populus adjacent soil microbial communities from riparian zone of Yellowstone River, Montana, USA - 531 T | ecosystem: Environmental > Terrestrial > Soil > Riparian zone | place: USA: Montana... | reverse complement strand
TCTCATGCCCTTGCCGCCGCCGCCGGCTGAGGCCTTCAGCATGACTGGATAACCAAACTGTTCGGCCAGCTTTCGCGCTTCGTCGATCGAATTTAATGGCTCAACAGTGCCGGGTACGATGGGGACCTGGGCTTCGACGGCAGCACGGCGCGCGCTCGTCTTCGAACCCATAATTTTCATGGCCGCCGCTCCCGGACCAATGAAGATCAAACCTGCTTCGGCGACCGCTTCAGCGAAATCTGCATTCTCAGCCAAAAAGCCATAGCCCGGATGGATCGCCTCAGCGCCAGTTGATTTGGCGGCGTCGATGATGGCAGCGATATTGAGATAGCTTTGAACCGACGCAGCCGGACCAATGCAGACTGCCTCGTCCGAGAGGCCCACATGGACCGCACAGGTATCAGCCTCGGAATATACGGCGATCGGTGAGACTCCCAGGTCACGGCATGCTCGTGTTATGCGAACGGCGATTTCACCGCGGTTGGCGATTAGGATTTTGCGGAACATTGGCTGGTAATCAGTCTCGAAAGTTGGTCCCGGAGACAGAAGCAAGCGGTAATACTACGTTGAAAGTGGTCGAGCGGGGAAATGAGCAGGTTGAATGCGAGAGTCCTCAGGTTCTTCTCTCTTAGCGTGAGCTTTGCGTTCCTGGCGCTCTTTGCGGTTAATCACGATCCACTAAATCACACGAAACAACACCAAAACCCAATATCACTAAGGAGTCTTTTGGCGCTGTTTCGTGTGATTTAGCGGATCGAACCTCTCGGCGAGATATACGCGAGATAACAAAACTTAAGGTCTGCGGGTCTGGGTAGCTCCGACGGTAGTGACACTTCGTCGCGGAGTCTCCGATGCTTTGTAGACCACTCCATCACGAAGTATCAAATCATCCTCGGTGTCCATGATTCTGTCGGGGCCGGGCAAGGGCAGTTCATAGGTTGTAAACGAAACCCGTTCGCCAGGTGCGTCATCCACCGTACTGATCGAGGCATTGCGAATCAGCAAGCCTCTCAATGGCTTGGGCTTTTTGGTTGGCGCGGCTGCCAGATCGGCTGATGACGGTCTATAGCCGGACGTATCAAGATTGTTTAATGCAGCCGCGATTGATCCATCAGCGTCGGGCAGCGTGCGCAGACCATCGGAATAGCTGGGTAGCGTCCCATGGATCTCACGATACTCATCTAATGCGCGATCATATCTAAGCCGGTGAACACTTTGTCCTGCCTCGATGCCCCACTGCTGGCGGCGTAAACGCTCTGGCACAGTGATACCGATGAAAACCAGTACTAACAGAGGAACTGCCACTGATGCCAAATAGCCACGACGCGCATAGCGCACGCCGCAAAAGCGCGCGGGCGACTGTCGAATCGAGCGATAAAGCTTCCCGCCACCGTAGAGAACAAGAATTGTGACCGGAATCATCAGAAATTTAAGACGCCAGGCTGCGGTTTCGGCAGCTGCTATCCATGACCAGAATCCCAACGACAACGACGCGCGGGTCAGGAGAGCAATGATCGTTTGCGACAGAAAGAGCAGCACCAGGAACGCGCCCATAACTGCCAGGACGAGCGAGCGGCCAAACGACGGAAGCTGACGAGCTGGATGGGGAAGTGGTTCGCCGACAGGGCGAGCAGAACATGATTTACAGGCAGGGTACTCTTCGCCAACATTGAGCACGCCGGCCAGTACCGATTCAGATTTATAACCGCAGCAAGGACAAATCTTCACAGTGTTTTAATACCTCAATACTTGGAGCTGTTGTCGGGGTGCTTTACTTAACCAGCTTTAGTTATCAAAGGCTGTTCAGTTCGGCGTTCCGGTCCGGTATTGGATGCAGACGCGGGTCGCGCCTCTTCCTCACTCGGATTTTTTTTTACTTTGTTCAACTCATACCAAGTGTGATACATGCGATGGGCGAAGGTCCAATAGGAGCCAATTGCAAGTACCCACAGGACGGCCGGCATTCGATTAGCGAAGAAATTTGTCGAACCCGGATGAGTGCTTAAGGCGCCAATTATGAAAAGTACTACGCGTTCGGGGCGGCGCAGAAAGCCAACGTCGCATTTGGGAATAAGACTTTCAGCCCGCGCGCTGGCGTAGCTTACCATAACTGACCCCATTAGTCCTGCGCCCGCAAGAAAAACATTCAGGGTCGAATGGGACTCAAGATCCCTCGCATAAAAAACCATCAAACCAACAAAGACCACCATGTCTGATAGCCGGTCGAGCGATGAATCCAGGAAGCCACCGAAGCGAGTAACCCGGCCCGAAAGCCGCGCCACCTGTCCGTCCAACATGTCAAAGAGATTGGCGAAAATCAGCACGATTCCAGCCCAGAAAAAAATTCCAAAGCCGAAAAGCATGCCCGAACCAACGTTGATAGCTACGCCGATTACGGTCAGAAAGTTTGGATTAATATGGCCGTAGGCGAGCCAACGCACCATGGCGTCAATAATTCTTTGGGCTCCTCGACCAATAGCACCCACAAACATTTCCGGTTGATTTCTCCCTTAAGACAGTATGTCTAGAGCCAGTTGAAAGTGAGATTGTTAATTAAGAGCGAAGAAATAGGGCCTAGATGTCCTATAGGACCAATATCTCTTCGACTAACGGCTCAGACCTCTTTCTCAACCTGGTCGTGAATTGTGGTCAAACGCCGAATCTCAAAATTGCGCGCACCGGCGGGGGTGCGCACTACCACCTCGTCGCCCTCTTCCTTGCCCATCAAACTCCTGCCAACCGGCGAAGTGGTGGATATCAATCCTGCCTGCGGATCGCTTTCCTCGGGGGTTACCAGCCGGTACGTGACTTCTTCATCACGCTCGCCATCGTAGAGGATCAACGTTGAGCCGTAGCTGGCTTTGGTATGCGATATTTTCGAAACGTCAATTGACCCGATTTCACTGATTCGTTGACGCAACTCGACGATTCGAGCCTTAACTACATTCTGCCGGTCCAATGCCGCGCGATACTCCGAGTTTTCGCGCAGATCGCCAAATTCAAGCGCCCGCTTGATCTCTTTCGGCAGGTGGACGCGTAACTCAGACTCCAACTCGTCGAGTTGCGTCTGAAGTTTTATTTTTATATCTGCTGACAATTAACTCTCTTTCTTTTTGAGGAGACTGGATTGGCCCCATTTCTTTACCGGGCTCGGCTGACACGAGAATCCGGCGCCGACCCGCCCAACTCCATACTATGCGCTTGGCCGATGATACTTCGCTTCGTCTGGAGCGCCAAAGGAAATCCCGGTATCGCGGGCGGTTCGCACCAGCTGACCATCCGCCGGCACCGTCTTAATATTTGCGATTGCCATGCTGATTGGCACTGTGATGACGTCGCCGGCCTGAAGCGCGACCATGGTCCCACGTTTCCCATCCACCAAAGCCCGCACGGCACACGACCCGTAATTGGTGGCCAGCATACGATCGAATGCGTTAGGCCTGCCACCGCGTTGCAAATGTCCCAGCACCACGCAGCGGGCTTCCTTGCCGGTAAGCGTTTCAAGTTCCTTCTGGCAATAAGCGCCTATGCCACCAAGCCGCGGCGCGTTATGACAGTCGCCTCTGTCCTGGTAAATGAGATCGTGTCCGGTTTCGAGCGCTCCCTCTGCCGCCACAATGATGCTGAAATTTGATCCGGCTTCGTCGCGGGCGCGGATTCTGTCAGCCACAGACTTCATAGTGAACGGTATTTCCGGGATCAGAATCACATCCGCACCCCCGGCGAGGCCTGAGTGCAAGGCAATCCAACCCGTGTTTCTCCCCATCACTTCGAGGATCATCACTCGATCGTGCGATTCGGCCGTAGTGTGCAGGCGATCGAGCGCATCCGTGGCGATATCCAGAGCTGTGATAAAGCCGAAGGTCAGTTCCGTGCAGGCCAGATCGTTGTCAATGGTTTTTGGTACACCGACTACCGGAACACCAAGCCGGTCAAACTCTTCCGCAATCGCCAATGTTCCTTCGCCACCCAATACAACCAGCGCGTCGATCCCCAGACGCTGAATATTCCTGACCGCTTCCTCGTAGACAGCTTGCGGTTTTGAAGCGACGCCTTCCGCACTGAGTTCGACAAACTTTCCTCGATTGCGCGTGCCCAGGATAGTTCCGCCACGGGGCAGTAATCCCCGGACATCGGCGGCAGTTAGTGGACGCGTATGAGTTTCGCCCAACAACCCTTCGAAGCCATCTTCGATTCCAATTACCTTCAAGCCATACTGTCCCGTTGCCGTGGTTACAGCTGCTCGAAGTACTGCATTGAGACCGGGTGCGTCACCGCCGCCTGTCAGGATTCCAATGGTTTTGTACATATGTTGTCAGGCAGGAGTATTGAAGGAAAGGGTCGTGGTGGTCTCTCCACCAATACCTCCCCCCAGGCTTTTGCCTCTAATCTCTTTACTGATAACGGCAAGCATAAGAGTAATTGACCGGGGGTGCTATTTCAAGCGCGTGACGGGCGCAGGCATTCCCGCTTGCTTCGGTTGTCCGACACACCTTCAGTTTGTCCCTGCGTGGCCACGGCGGCCGTAGTTAGCGACTCGAACGCTGGATTGGTTTTCATGCACGAAAGCTGCCGCTAACAACAACGACAAACTTAGCTTGTCGCTGGTCGCGCTGAAGGCCTCTTCAAGCGCTGAACATTTCTTCCGTAAGATCACGACAAACTGAAGTGTGTCGGACAACTAAGCAGGCTGGGATGCCTGCGCTCCAAGTTGACCCTCAGAGTACGGCTCACGTAGCATGTGCAGGAGAAGTAGATCAGTCGAGTTATGTCGCCGAACTCGCAGTTGAAGTTTGGCCGACAGGGTTCATAACGGAGGCGTTTGCAGAATTGGAAATAGACGACGACGCAAAAGAGATCGTCCGCGACATCGGAACGGCCATTAACGAATCGGTGGAAAGTTCATCCAAAGTGGCCGAGGCAATTGAACGTCTGCGCGACGCCGGTTATGAAATGGAATTGACACTCCGGTTGGAAATTGGTTTGCGACCTCATTCCCTCGATGAAGACGGCGAAGCATCTGAAGGGACTCTGGACCTCACCGACGAGGATTTGCAAATACTTCAGCGAATGAAGATCCGGATCGATCCTGAAGAGAAGATCTAAGCTCTCCGCCGCAAGCCTAAACCGTCTTTTCGTGCCCGCTTCGTGTCTTTTTGTGGATCATTCCTGCCCTCCGCTTGGCGCAACTTTCGACCCTGTGATATCTTGACTGGTTTTAATCCTTCAAGTTTTTCGCCTTCATCAGGCCCGAAAGAGGAGCAGAAGAAAGTATGGCTACGTCCAGTGGAAATACGGCTACAAATGGCCAACCGTCAGGCCGCGTTGTGCAAATTATTGGTCCGGTAGTTGACGTTGAGTTTGAGGCGGGATATCTGCCACCGATCTACCAGGCGCTCCGGATTGTCTCCGAGGGTTTTGACGTCCCAACTCCCGTGGACCTGATAGCCGAAGTGCAGCAACATCTTGGTGAAGGACGCGTGCGCACAGTTTCTATGTTGCCAACTGACGGGATGGTGCGCGGTATGAAGGCCATCGACACCGGCGGTCCAATCACGATGCCGGTTGGAGAAGGAACTTTAGGGCGGGTGCTCAATGTCATCGGCCAGCCGGTAGACAACCTCGGCCCGGTCAAACACACCGAGCGTTATCCGATACACCGTCACGCGCCAAGCTTTGAAGAGCAATCGACTGAGCTCCAGATGTTTGAAACCGGAATCAAGGTCATTGATTTGATTCAACCATTTGTGCGCGGCGGCAAGATTGGTCTGTTTGGCGGCGCCGGCGTGGGCAAGACGGTGATCGTGATGGAGTTGATCAACAACATCGCGAAGGCCCGTTCGGGATTCTCGGTTTTCGCCGGAGTTGGTGAACGCACGCGCGAAGGAAACGACTTGTTGCGCGAGATGGTCGAATCACAGGTTATTCAGTTTGGCGAAGCCTTTAACAAACACTTCCACGATACCGGCGAGTTTGACATGACCAAGGTCGACATGGACTCGCTGGAGCAGTCGAAGGTGGCGCTGATCTACGGTCAGATGACGGAACCTCCCGGAGCTCGATTGCGGGTGGCGCTTTCGGGTTTGACTGTGGCCGAGTATTTTCGCGACAAGGGTCTCGATGTGCTCCTGTTCATTGATAACATTTTCCGGTTTACCCAGGCTGGTTCGGAAGTATCAGCGTTGCTTGGTCGCATGCCTTCCGCGGTGGGTTATCAACCAAACCTGGCCTCCGAGATGGGCGAAATGCAAGAACGGATCACGACAACCAAAACCGGATCGATCACATCGATCCAGGCGGTTTACGTTCCGGCTGACGACTATACCGATCCGGCGCCCGCGACCACCTTTGCTCACCTCGATGCAGTCACTGCGTTATCGCGACAGATTGTTGAGTTGGGAATTTATCCGGCAGTTGATCCACTCTCCTCCTCGTCGCGCATTCTTGATCCGCGCATTATCGGCGAAGAACATTACAACACCGCGCAGGACGTGAAGCGCGTGCTACAGCGCTATAAAGATTTGCAGGACATCATCGCAATTCTCGGTCTCGACGAACTGTCTGATGAAGACAAGCTGATTGTGTCGCGGGCGCGCAAAGTCCAGAGGTTCTTCTCGCAACCTTTCTTCGTCGCCGCTCAGTTCACCGGCTTGGAAGGCAAATACGTCAAGCTGGAAGATACGATTAAGGGGTTCCGAGAGATCGTTGCCGGCAAGCACGACGATTTACCCGAGCAGGCTTTTTACATGGTCGGCACGATTGATGAGGCAGTAGAAAAAGGCAAGACGATTGCACAGTAGGACAGGCATTCCTGCCTGTCCCGATCGATGACAGGCAAGGCTGTTATTTCCGGCAATCTTAACCAGAATGTGGTTGCAATTGACGGGGCATGGATGCTCGTCGTATCGGACAGACAGGAATGTCTGTCCTACCTAATATGGCTCAACTCCAACTTGAAGTAGTAACTCCAGAACGTCGCGTGCTTTCTGAGGCGGTGGAATCGGTGGTTGTTCCCGGCGCCGGCGGCGAACTCGGGATTTTGCCCGGCCACACGCCGTTGATTTCCCAACTTCAAACCGGCGTGCTCTCATACACGACCGGAGGTAAGACCGCGCAACTCCACGTGTCTGGTGGCTTTCTTGAAGTAAAAGATGATCATGTTTCGGTGTTGGCTGAAATCGCCGAGCGCCCTGAAGAGATTGATGCCGCGCGGGCGCGGTTGGCGCGTGAGCACGTGGAAAAACAGTTGAACGCCTGGAGTGGAACTGAAGAGGATTTTGAAGTAGCCCGCGCGAAGTTGGAGCGCTCGGTCGTTCGCCTGCAACTCGCCGGTGGGGCCTCCAGGAATTAAGGAAAGTACTTCAAAACTTTTGGACGCCTTGTCAAACAAGGACTCTTATTTCGTGTGCTCTGTTTAGTGTGATTTCGTGGATCAATCGGTCCGAATCGTAGGCACTACTTGCCAGCCTCGTTAATCGAATCCCGCATTTCCGTGACCGCCCGTTCAAGACCCACAAAGATTGACCGCGCAATAATACTGTGGCCGATATTGAATTCAGTAATATCCGAAAACTCGGCAACTGCACTGACGTTGCGGTAGGTCAGCCCGTGGCCCGCCGCCACCAACAATCCGTATTGAGTTGCCAGAGCGGCGGCTTCCCGCAATCGTCTTAACTCCCGGCCAACTCGCAACGCACCTTCACCATGAAAGCCACGGCCGCCTAGCGTAGCCTCAGCATAAGGCGCTGTGCAGAGCTCGATTTGTTGCGCGCTGATATCGCGCGCTGTCTCGATCTGTTTTGGATCAGGATCAATGAACAGGCTGGCAAGGATTCCGGCCTGGCGTAAGCGGCCGACGGTGGCCCGCACGATAGCGATATTGCCTATCACGTCAAGCCCGCCCTCAGTGGTTATTTCATTAGGTTTTTCCGCAACCAGCGTTACGGCGTCCGGATGAATCTCGAGTGCAATTTTAAGCATCTCCTCGGTCGCTGCCATCTCCAGATTCAGGTAGGTAGTAACGGTCTGGCGAAGGGTGCTGAGATCTGCATCCTGAATGTGACGCCGGTCGCCACGAAGATGAATCGTGATGCCGTTGGCGCCGGCTTGCTCGCAGAGCATTGCAGCGGCAACCACACTGGGCTCAGGAGCACGCCGTGCCTGACGTACAGTGGCTACGTGATCGATGTTGACGTTGAGACGTGCGGTCATCTGCTTGAATTGTAACGCAAACTGTTAGTTTGCGATGAGCTGCGTCACAATCACCTATGTGTGGTCGAACTTGTCTAATAAAGGTACTGGCCGCTAACGCACCGCAAGCAAACTAACAGTTTACTTTACGCGCTCTGTGTATCGTGTACCGACCTGATGGCGCGGTCATATACTCCCCGGCGTGCCTGCTGTCGAATTCGCCCTACTTCGCTGAGGGTCTTGTACCAGTCTGTTGCCGGGTTGACCTTGCTTCCCTCGGCATGATCCCAACGCACCGGCACTTCGCACAATCGCAGACCTGCACGATGAGCAACATAGATCAACTCGACATCGAAACCGAACCGGTCGATTGTCGCTCCCTCAATAATTGGCCGGCAGGCGCTCATGCGGAAGGCTTTGAAGCCACATTGCGTATCCCAGAAGGGAAGGCCGGTCGCCAAACGGACAGCGAGATTGAAGACGCGGCCGCCCTGTTCGCGACGCCAGGGTTGGTGGATACCAATCAGGCTTGGGTCAATTGCCCTCGAGCCAAATGCCAGGTCGCACTCACCGCGTTCGATTGGATCAACTAGTTTCGGCGTTTCTGTAATTGGCGTCGAGAGATCGGCATCGGTAAATAGAGCTATGTCGCAGCGTGAAGCCATCAGTCCGAGTCGGACTGCGCGCCCTTTGCCAAGGTTCGATTGGTAGCTGATAACTGAAGTCCGCACGTTTTTGACCGCCATCAATTCTTCACGCGCGGCGTTTGCCGTTCCGTCCGTCGACCCGTCGTCGACAACTATCAATTCTGTTTCGGCAGGATAGTCATTGAGATAGTTCCCAATTGCGCGCAGCGACTTTCCCAAGCGCGCGCCTTCGTTGTACGCAGGAACAATGATTGACAGGGACATTGTCATACGATGCATTGGGGACCTCAGGGCCCTTCTCGCGAATATACCACAACGAAGAATCGAAGTTGGTGGAGCCGCGAGAATTGAATGGCAAGAATCACGGTGGTAGTCAAACAACATTACAGAACCGAACAGGGCTGCTCGTTTGCAATGAGCAGATAACAAGTCAGCCTTTCGCCAGAATGGGTAGCGACTTAGTGGCAGTCTTAAGAAGCGCGTTGGCGTTGGCGTTTTTGTATTTTCGACGTCCGATGCCTTTTCTTTTGGCGTAGCTCGTTTAGCTACTCACCGCCAGCATCGCCCGGCGAATACAGAACCGGAAGCGGTAGCGACCGGGTCCGGTTTCGTCTCCACTAGCTTGGGTTTACAGAACGACCCGGTCGCTACCGATTCCGGTTCTGTATTCTTCGACCCACGATGGCGCTCTAAGCTCGGTCGCTTGCTGTGCTAAAATTCCCGCGTTCCACTCGGTTGACCGAAAAACCCTCGATTTGATTGAGGGCTGAGTAACAAGAGTTTTATGACCAAAAGATTCAGTATCATTGGTGGCGCCGTCATCTTAATCGCGGCCCTCGTTGGCGGCACCATCGGCCGCTCGATGCGCTTCCGCAATAGTGTGCCGGCTAAGGGAGCAGTAGTTTCATATACAGAAGCGGTTGACATCGAAAGAGATTACAAGGAAGCAGTTGAAACCATTACCGACGGCTATGCCGGTGATATCGACTACGAGAGGGCAACTCAAGCCGCGATTCAAGGCATGCTCTCCACTCTTGATCCGCATTCGATGTATTTCCCCTACAGCGAGTTCAAGAAGCTAAAAGAAGATCAGGACTCAAGATTTTATGGGATTGGGGTAACTATCGTTCCTCATCGCGATGGTGTTTATATTCAGTCGGCGGTGGAAGGCACACCCGCAGGGAAATTAGGGTTGCGCTACGGCGATCGCATATTGGAGGTGGATGGGAAAGATGCCCGCGAGTGGTCGAGCGAGCAGGTTTCCAAAAAGGTTCGCGGCGGACGTGGTGAGGAAGTCACCATCAAAGTCGAACGAGCTGGCTCTGAGGGGCCTTTGAATTTCACTATCGTTCGCGACTCAGTTCCACTACCGTCAATACGAAACGCTTACATGTTGCGTCCCGGCACCGGTTATGTGGGTCTGACCGGCGGTTTTCAAAGCACCAGCGATGAAGAGCTGCAGGAAGCAATCGCCAAACTAAAAAAAGAGGGAATGCGCCAGCTCATTCTGGATATGCGGGGGAATCCGGGCGGATTGCTCAACCAGGCGATTGACGTTGCCAGCGAATTTTTGCCACGCGGCCAGGTGGTTGTCTCAGTCAAGGGACGCACTGAATACGCCGAACCCGTTGTCTATAAATCGAGCGGCTCGGAGCCGGAAGATGTCCCGCTGGTAGTTTTGATCAATCGCGGCTCTGCTTCCGCAACGGAGATTGTGGCCGGGGCTATCCAGGACCATGGTCGGGGACTGGTTATTGGTGAAACGAGCTTCGGTAAGGGCCTGGTCCAAAAGGTATTCCAACTGCCCTTCAATACCGGGCTGACGCTGACTACGGCGCGCTACTACACGCCTTACGGCCGATCGTTGCAGCGGGATTACTCTAACGGCTCTCTCTACGACTACTACACCAGACACGACGAGGAAGAGAAGAAGCCCGCCCCTTCCGGTTCGGCTTCGCCGCGCGGCACCGCGTCCCCGGCGACGTCGCCTTCTCCCACTCCTCATCCGCCCAGTGGTCCGGCGGTGAAGACTGCGGCGGGTCGCGTTTTCTACGGCGGCGGTGGTATCACTCCCGACATCGACGTGAAGCCGTTTGTTTATTCGCCGGTTCGTAATCGCATTGCCGAAGCGGCTTTCCAGTTTACCCGCCAGCTGGCTGCCGGACTTTTGACTGGTCTGGAAGGCTATAAGGTCGAAAAGGTCCAGTATGGACGAAACCCCAGGACCAGCGACTACGCGATTAATGAACAGGTCATTGAGGCCTTCCGCAGTTTTGTTCGCACCGATACCCAGTCTCAATTAACTGCAGCCCAGGTCGATGCCGAAATGGATTTCGTAAAGTTGCGACTCCGTGAGGAGATCATCACCGCGGCTTACTCCAACGATGCCGGCGCGCGGGTTTTGCTCGACAGTGATCCGCAAGTGTTACGCGCACTGGAAGCGCTGCCGGAGGCCAAGCGTCTGGCCGAAAGTTCACGGACCGGCGTGATTTCAAGTTGATTCATGCTCTGAACTCGATTGGAGGCAATTCCTTATGAGTTTGCGAACGTTCCTCACTTCCGCACTGCTCTTAGTCTCGTCGTTTTGTATTGCTCCAGCACAGGAGAAGGTGGCCCATCCAGCCGACACGGGTTTGGTTCTGGAAATGGCCTTCGTAAAACCTAATCCACCAACTTATCAAACTGTCTATTGGCCCGATTCGCCAAATCCGGGCAATCTGATCTTACGCTTCGGAAAAGTAGCTGGTTGGGAGGTGCAATCCGATCCCCTGGCGGTGCGCGCCGTCAGAGTACTTCCAGTTCTGATAGGCACGAAGGTTGTGGTCCAGGTTAACGTATTGCGTGGGAAACAGATTTCCGAAGAGCCAGTTGGAACCTATACACTGCGCGAAAGCGAGACGGTAAAAGTTGAAGCGGCGAAAAACTTTGGCGTCGAGCCATTCGAGATAAAAGTTATTCCTCTATCGTCGTTGCCGAGTAACCTGCCGGCGGTCGAAAACAAACTTCCTTCGCTCGAAGTGGTCAGCGTCCAGCAGGAGTTCTCCGCACTGCCGTTTATTAAAATCACGTTCCGAAATTTTTCAGAGAAAGCTATCGAGGCAGTGTCTCTTGAGGTGATGCAAGGCGGTCGATCGGTCGTGAGGTGGTTGCCCCAGGGAGTGGACGGAAAGCCGCTGATTCCTCCCGGGGAGACCTATGAGTCGCGGATGCCGCTTGCTACTCGAACTGATGGCGTGGCCGGAAACTATTCACCTTCGGTCCTCGGCGACCAGAGAATAGTCATCACGGGTTTGCTTTTTTCTGACGATACATCGGAAGGCTCGCCGCCGAAGGATTTGCTCCTCGCCTTTAAGCACGGACGCAAGATCGAATTACGACGAATACTTCCGCTATTCGAAAATGCGCTGACCCTATCCGACGCGGATTTGAGTGACGGCCCTGCGAAGCTTCGGTCCCGGGTTGAGGCGTTAAGTTACAAGCTCACGGCTGAGGAGCAAGCCGAGCTGAACAAAATGCTTAAGGTCAAACAGAGACCGGATGAAGGCGCCAGTCAGCTGATTCGAAAAGACCTGGTGGATTTCCTAAAACGGTTCCCGCCAGTTATGGATGGGAAGCTTTTCAGAACGTGGCTGATTAGAGCGAAGGACCACTATTCAAACTGGCTGGCACGACTCGAAACTTCGGTCTCTTCGAGCTGAATAGATCCTATTCCATAACCCGCGCGATCACGCACTTCAAATAGTAAGTCTCCGGCACTCCGAAAAGGATCGGATGATCGCTGGCCTGAGTGCGTTTCTCAACCAGTACCAGCCGGCGATGAGCATCGTTAGCAGCCTGCGCGATAATCTCCAGAAAAAACTCCTCCGACATGTGATAAGAGCAGGTGCAGCTAATAAGCACGCCACCTGGGTTTAGCAGCTTGATGGCCCTGAGATTGATTTCCTTGTAACCTCGAGCCGCAGGCTTAACGCTGGCGCGGTTCTTTGCAAACGCCGGAGGATCCAGGACGATTGTGTCGAACCGTTCGCCCGCTGCTTCCATTTCGCGCAGGGCGTCAAACACATTGGCTTCTCTAAATTCCGCATTGGTGATGCTGTTCAGTTCGGCGTTTCGGCTCGCTACTTTGATTGCTTCAGCTGAGATATCAATTCCTAAAACAGTGTCGCAGGCGCCGGCCAGCTGGAGAGCAAACGCGCCTGAGAACGTGAAGCAATCAAGCGCGCGACCATGTGCAAGCGCACGGGCGGCAACGCGATTTTCCCGCTGATCAAGAAACGACCCGGTCTTCTGACCGGAAAGTGGCGACACACTAAAGCGAATGCCATCCTGAAGTATTTCAAACTCCGCGGGCGCTTCTCCGTAAAGCAATCCGGCGTCATCTCGAGCCCTTCATGCTGACGCACTTTCACGTCGTTGCGCTCAATGATGGCCCGCGGCGCAAATTCTTCTTTCAGGAGTTCAACGATCAGAGACTTAATGCTTTCGGTGCCCTGCGACAGCGTTTGCAGGACGAACACGTCGTCGTAGACGTCGATTATCAAGGATGGCAAGAGGTCGCCCTCGGAATAGACGAGGCGATAGGCATTGGTTTGCTCGCCGATTCCCACGCGCCTTGCGGCAGCGGCTCGAATTCGCTTTCGCCACCATTCGCGATCGATCGCCTCGCCGGTTTGAGTGAGGAAGCGCAAGGCAATCTGCGAAGAGTCGCTATAGAACGCCTGACCAATGAAGTTTCGGTTCTGATCGCGAACGTTCGCAATGGATCCACCGGACGCCGACTCGGCGTCAAGGACATCACTGCGATAAATCCAGAGATGACCGTGGCGGATGCGATCGGCGCCGCGTTTGTTGACTTTAACTTCATTCATGTTAACTACTCTGCCATATGCGGGATGTCATTCGCCACTGAGCGTATCCGGCTCGTGGCTCTGCCACCTGATGTGCGGAAGGTCTCCGACCGGAGCGCAGCCATCCCTGCCTGCTGCGCGTCGTCAGTCGATTCTCAAAGTGGCAGAGGCTTTTTACATGAGACAGCAGGCAGGGATGCCTGCGCTCCGGTCGGAGACCTTCCTCACATCGGACGGCATAGCCGCAAAAAGTCGAGAAGCCTCTCCTGCTCAACGTTGACCACGCAATGGGTTTCCTTGCGGCAAAAGTGCGATCACGCGTTGTTCTATGTTAGGCTTCGAAGACTCCGGATAGTGATTAGTTGAGCGCGGTTTGCGGCTCTGCGAAACGCTGAACAAACATGCCTACAAAGTCACATACAGAGCGGCTCAAACGTTTCGAAACCTCGTCTGGAATCGATCTTCCATCGGTTTTCAACCCTTCCAACACCGACCCCATCGATTACGAGAAAGACCTGAACTCGCCTGGCGAATTCCCCTACACGCGCGGCATTTACTCAAACATGTATCGCGGCCGCCACTGGACCATGCGGCAGTATGCCGGATACGCGACGGCAGAAGAATCAAACGCTCGATATAAATACCTCCTGGCCCAGGGGACCACCGGACTCTCGGTCGCTTTCGATCTGCCGACTCAGATTGGGCTGGACTCGGACGACCCAATTGCCGCGGGAGAAGTTGGCAAGGTCGGGGTGGCGATAGATTCCGTCGAAGACATGATGCGGCTCTTTGATGGGATTCCACTGGACACCGTGTCAACGTCAATGACAATTAACGCGACCGCAGCGATCCTGCTGAGTCTTTACCTGGCCGTTGCGCGCAGACAGAACGTTCCCTTCGACAAGGTTAAAGGGACGCTGCAAAACGACATTCTCAAGGAGTACATTGCCCGCGGCACTTATATCTATCCGCCCGGGCCCTCGCTGCGTTTAGTAACCGACACCTTTGCTTATTGCGCGCGGGAAGTTCCCAACTGGAACACAATCTCGATTAGCGGTTATCACATCCGCGAAGCAGGCTCGACCGCGGTTCAGGAAGTTGCCTTTACCCTCGCCGACGGCATTACCTATGTCGAAGCGGCGATCAACGCGGGCCTGGAAGTGGATGAGTTTGCTCCGCGCATCTCGTTCTTCTTCAACGCGCACAACAACCTGCTGGAAGAGATTGCCAAGTTTCGCGCGGCCCGACGGCTTTGGGGTCGCATTATGCGCGAGCGCTTCAAGGCGCGCGACGAGCGTTCATTGATGCTGCGGTTCCACACGCAGACAGCCGGATCCTCGCTGACCGCCCAACAGCCGGAAGTGAACGTGGTGCGCACAACTATTCAGGCGCTGGCTGCGGTGTTGGGTGGAACCCAGTCGTTGCACACCAACGCTATGGACGAAGCCCTGGCCTTGCCGACGGAACAAGCCGCGCGGCTGGCCTTGCGAACTCAACAGGTCATCGCAAATGAATCTGGTGTTGCCGACACGGCTGATCCGCTGGCTGGCTCTTACGCGATTGAGGAACTTACTAACGAGATTGAGAGAAGAGCTGCAAAATACCTGGAAAAGATTGACGCGTTGGGCGGAATGCTGCGCGCGATCGATACTGGTTACGTGCAGAAGGAGATTCAGGAATCGGCGTATCGCTATCAACGGGCGATTGAAACCGAGGAAGCCATCGTGGTCGGGGTGAATCGCTTTCAAAGCGAGGAAGGAACTCCTATACCCACACTGCGCGTCGATCCGGTTATCGAGCAACAACAGATCGATCGCCTGCGCGCGGTGCGTGCCCGCAGAGATCAGCAGTTAACTGAAACAACGCTTGGCAAGCTGGAAGAAGCAGCGCGCGGCAACGAGAATCTGGTGCCGAAAATTCTGGACTGTGTGGAAGCGTACGCAACTGTCGGCGAGATTAGCAATCGCTTGCGCGGGGTCTGGGGCGAGTACAAGGAAACCTCGACCGTCTAAACCGAGATAACGGCGATTACGCGGAGCGATCTCATTCACGCCGTGGCTTCAGCCCGGTGTCCAATGGCCGCTAATTCAGCATTCCAAACCGTTTCCAACGGTTTTTGGTGCTACCGATCAACGAGAAACCGTTGGAAACGGTTCAAGGATAGTTCTCTCCGGGCTCGATCACCGGGCTGAAGCCACGGTGTGAATGAAATCGCTCCGCGTGGTTCAGGCCCCACGTACGGTTGCAGAATTAAAAGCTTGTCAGAAAAACCAGATACTACCGACTTGTATTACAGAGAAATTCAAATTCGAAAACTGGTGGTGCTTTCGATCGCGCTGCTGCTAGCAGGTTGTCATGCGCCACGCGTCGTCACAGTGGATTCGAAGCAGGCACCGCTTAATGTTGAGACTTCCCGGGCCAGGCAAACAAGGCAACACTTCGAAAACACAGACTATCTTTTGTATCTTCCGGAAGGATATAGCAACGACGCGAAGCGCTGGCCTTTGATTCTAAATCTCCACGGCAAAAGCTTGCGTGGAAACGATCTGGAGATGTTGAAAAGTTACGGCCTGGCCGCGTTGCTGGAAAAGGACCTGGCGATTCCGTTTGTGGTTGTATCACCGCAATGCCCGGACGATCGCTACTGGATGACGGAGGATGAAACGCTAAACCAGCTGGTAGATCATGTGGTGTCGACGTATTCCATCGATCCGGAGCGTATCTATGTAACCGGTCACAGCATGGGCGGCCGCGCCACCTGGCAACTCGCCTTCAAACATCCGGAAAAGTTTGCTGCGATCGTGCCGATGTCCGACGCCCCGCCGGACAATGCCTGGACCACGCAGGTAGCGAAAGTTCCGGCCTGGGTGTTTCACGGCACCAGGGACGATCTAGAGCCGATTGAGAGAACCAGGGGATTTGTCGAGGCGCTGAAGAAACTGGGTGCTGAGGTTAAGTTCACGCCTTTACCAGACAGGGATCATTTCATACTCGACACTTACGAAAACCGTGAGATCTATGACTGGTTGTTACAGCACAAGCGCTCTTAGTGGAATTTCGTGTTATTTCGTGGATCGTTTTTGTTTGACCGCTAAGAGGATGATCCACTAAATCACACGAAAACAACACTAACTAAAAGTCTCTGCCGGGAACCTAATCAGGTCCAGAGTAGTCTCTATATAAGGG
>Ga0190274_10000943_pt1 | contig 16870 bp, 12 predicted proteins | sample Popmic531T_FD_133002 | JGI IMG/M metagenome (GOLD analysis project Ga0190274, IMG submission 133002) | Populus adjacent soil microbial communities from riparian zone of Yellowstone River, Montana, USA - 531 T | ecosystem: Environmental > Terrestrial > Soil > Riparian zone | place: USA: Montana... | reverse complement strand
GACTGGAAAACGATTGGGACGGGTGGAGGTTGGCCGGGCGACAACCTCGTGCCGGTGATTGAAGAGCATATGAACGAAGGTCGCCGGGTTTTCCTGGACGCCGACCCACGCTGGTGGTTGCCCTGTGGCTGGCAACGGGATGAGATAGCGCCGATAGTGAGTCTCCAAGAGCGCTTCAGGTTTCGCCGGACGACCGACACGATTTTTGAACTAAGACGACCGGATGATGCGAGCGCGACAGATTCCCCGCATCTCGAAACGCTTCTGCCGGAAAACAGGCCTGAGGATACAAAGAAGTGTCCGCATTTGCAGAGATAGGTAAAAGTGATGAGTGATGAGTTAGATAGAAAGTGATGAGTGATGAGTGATGAGTGATGAGTGATGAGTGGAAAGAAGTTCTCTCTTACTCATCACTCATTACTCATCACTCATTACTCATCACTCATTACTCATCACTCATCACTGTTCCAAACATGCCTTACGAAATCTTTCTAGCCTTTCGGCATTTACGTTCTCGAGGGAAGCGCCGCCTCGCCCAGGTGACTGCCCTTCTCGCAGTTTGTGGCATAGCGGTTGGAGTTGCGGCGCTGATTGTGGCGCTGGCTTTGGCAAACGGCTTTCGCGACGAGATGCGCGACAAAATATTGCAGGGTTCGGCCCACCTTACGGTAATGCGCAGTGACGGGCTGGCGATGCAGGATTATCAAGCGGTAGCAAGCCGCATCCGTCAGGTGCATGGCGTGGCTACAGCAGCAGGAACCACTTATGACGGAGCAGTCATCATCGGCCCTCGCGCGTCGGCCTACGCTGTGCTTCGCGGAGTAGACGGTGCATCGACGCAAACCCCATCCGCTATCGTGAACCCACTATTTAACGATTCCGAAGCGGACACCTTTAAGGCTTACGGAGAGAAGCAAGTCCTTCCACGTGTCGTATTAGGTTCAGAATTGGGCCTGCGAACCGGACTCAAGGTGGGTGATGGGGCAGAGATTATCAGTGCGCATTCCGGTTTCACGGCCTCCAATAGCAGGAGGCACAACGTTCTTGTCGCGGGATTCTTTCGCACGGGCTTATTCGAATACGACTCCACCTGGGTTTATCTGACGCTGGATACCGCAGCGGCTTTTTCAGGTGAGTTGCACGCGGCTTCGGTAGTTAGCGTACAAGTGAACAACATCTACGACATTAAGGCGATTGGAGCGGAGGTGAAGCAGTTGTTAGGAAGTGACTACACCACCGTTGACTGGCAGGAGGCTAATCGTCCTCTGTTTACCGCCCTCGCGCTTGAGCGGCGCATCGGCATCGTGATCATTGCACTAATCATTCTTACCGCCGCGTTGAACATCACTACCACCTTGATCCTGGTGGTAATGGAGCGACGCCGCGATATCGCCATCCTTAACGCAATGGGAGCAACCGCCAGGAGCGTTATGGGAATCTTCGTTCTTGAAGGGGCAATCGTTGGCGCACTCGGCGCGTTAATTGGCATTGGGCTGGGGATTGGCGCCACTGTTCTAGCAAATCGATATGAACTCATCAGCCTGCCAGCAGACGTCTACTCAATTAGCAACGTGCCACTAAACGTACAGATCCGCGACGTGCTGGTCGCAGCATTAGTGGCCTTTGCGATTACGGTAATTGCGACTATTTACCCCGCCCGGGCCGCGGCCCGGATTCGACCGGCAGAGATGTTTCGCGAGACGAATTAGTCTCAGATTTTCAAATAATTCAGATCTGAGATCTGAAATCTGAGATCAAAAGAAACGAATGTCCAAAGTCCAAAGTCCAGAGTCAGAACGGACCAGTTCGGAACCGAAAGCAACGGGCTTTGGACTAACCGTAACCGATCTTAGGAAAAGCTTTTCTTCGCCGATCGGAGAAAGAATTGAAGTCCTCCGCAGTGTTTCATTTGCTGCCGGCCCGAGTGAGACGATCGCGATCATAGGTGCCTCAGGCGCCGGCAAATCAACCTTGCTACATTTGCTGGGCGGTCTCGAGGCCCCGGATCACGGGACGATCGTCGCCGGAGAGTTTTCGATCGACAGTGCCGGACCAACTGCGCTTGCCCAGTTTCGAAACCGTAACGTGGGTTTCGTTTTTCAGTTTCACCATCTTCTTCCCGATCTTACCGCCGCCGAGAATGTTAGTTTACCGCTCATGATCAATCGTACGAGCCGTCGAGAAGCACTGCGCTCCGCTAATCAGGCACTCAAAGAGGTCGGACTCGGTGATCGTACTTCACATCCGGCGGGACATCTTTCCGGCGGCGAGCAACAGCGAGTAGCTCTCTGTCGTTCGTTGATTTCACGTCCAGCGTTAGTCCTGGCCGACGAGCCTACCGGCAATCTTGACGCGGCCAACGGCGACGAAGTTGCGCGCGCTCTTGTTTCCTACGGTCGAACTAACCGTGCGGTGGTTATCATTGCCACGCACAATCGCGGTCTGGCTGAGCTTTGCGATCGCATCCTGGTGTTGAAGGACGGCAAGCTGGGGAGTGCCGCATCTTGCCCTCGAGTGTGACGGGGGATAAGACTGATTTCCAGACGGTTGAGGTCAGTTGGGAATAACCGTTGGGTTGCCACTATTATCACTACGAAATCACACAACCCTTTTGGCGGTCTGGTTCATGGGTTATAATGCCGCGCGGTTGCCGGGCAAGCGAGTTCTTCGCCCGGCATGGTAATCATAGGACCGGTTTCTTACAATAAAACGAATGTTCGAACGCTATACCGAAAAAGCTCGTCGTGTAATTTTCTTCGCTCGCTACGAAGCATCACAGTTTGGAGCTCCGGCAATTGAACCGGAACACCTGCTGCTGGGACTGATGCGCGAAGACAAAACGTTAACCGGCCGCTTTTTTCCGCGTGCCCAGGTTTCGATCGAGTCGATTCGCAAGGAAATCGAAGGCCGCACGCTGCTGCGTGAAAAGATTTCCACTTCGGTGGAGTTACCTCTGGCGCCTGAAACGAAGCGTGTTCTTGCCTACGCTCACGAGGAAAGCGATCGACTGCAGCACCGCCACATCGGCACCGAACACCTGCTGCTTGGGCTGCTAAGGGAAGACCGTTCGATGGCGGCCGAGATTCTTTACGAACGCGGCCTGCGCTTGAACGCAGTTCGTGACGAGATTGCCCGGCAGTCGGGCGCGGACGCGCGGGGTTCGCAGAAGAAGGACACTCCGCATCTGGTCGAGTTTTCTCGTGACCTCACTGAGGATGCCTCAAACGACAAACTGGATCCTCTTATTGGCCGTGAAGCCGAGATTGAACGTGTTGTTCAAATACTTTGCCGCCGTACCAAGAACAATCCAGTACTAATCGGTGAACCCGGCGTAGGAAAGACCGCAATCGTTGAAGGTCTGGCGCAGCGGATTATTCGAGGCGAGGTTCCTTCGTTCCTCGAAAACAAACGAATCCTCTCGCTCGACCTTTCGCTAATCGTTGCCGGCACCAAATATCGCGGCCAATTTGAAGAGCGTTTGAAACAGATCATGCGCGAGTTGGTTGAGAATCCTCACTACATTGTTTTTATCGATGAGCTTCATACTCTGGTCGGGGCCGGTTCGGCGGAAGGCTCGCTCGATGCCGCAAACATCTTGAAACCGGCACTTTCGCGGGGTGAGATTCAGTGTATCGGGGCGACCACCCCGGCTGAGTTTCGAAAATCGATCGAGAAGGACCGTTCGCTTGAGCGTCGATTTCAGGCTGTCAAAGTGCCGCCACCTTCTGAAAAAGAGGCCGTGGAAATTCTTGAAGGCGTGCGCGAACGCTATGAGAGCTTTCATCAAGTGCGTTACACAGATGAGGCCCTCGAGGCCGCCGTTTACCAGTCGCATCGTTACATCCCTGACCGGTACCTGCCTGATAAAGCAATAGATGTAATCGACGAAGCGGGATCGCGCGTGAAACTGCGTGTCCGGCGCGAACAGGGAAATTTGTCCGACTGGAGCCAGATTAACGATTGGTCGCAGGAAGCTGACAACCTGATTACTCCTGAGAGCGGTGAGGATGCTCTGGTCTCCGGCCAGGTCACTCGCGACGACGTGGAAGAAGTGATAGCCCGCTGGACCGGCATCCCCGTTACCTCCCTGAAGGAAGCGGAGACGCAGAAACTGCTGCGGATTGAGATTGAACTTCACGAGCGCGTCGTTTCCCAGCGACCAGCTATTTCTGCTCTCGCACGGGCAATTCGCCGTTCTCGAGCCGGCTTAAAAAATCCGCTACGCCCAGTCGGGTCGTTCCTGTTTCTGGGACCTACCGGGGTTGGCAAGACGGAAGTTGCTCGATCTCTAGCGCAGGTTTTGTTTGGTAGCGAACGTTCCATGATTCGTTTCGATATGTCGGAGTTTATGGAGAAACATTCCGTGTCGAAGCTGATCGGATCGCCTCCGGGGTATGTGGGTCACGAAGAAGGCGGCCAATTAACAGAACGAATCAAACGGGCTCCTTATTCGGTGCTGTTGTTTGATGAGATTGAAAAGGCGCACCCGGACATTTTCAATGTTTTGCTGCAGGTTTTTGAAGATGGTGTTCTGACTGACGCCCTCGGCAACGCTATCGACTTCAAAAACGCCATCATCATCATGACTTCAAACATTGGCGCGCGCTTTATTCAAAAGAAGGGCACGATGGGATTTCAGGGCACCTCTGACGCGACCAGGGAGAAGATGGAAGAGATGGTGATGTCGTCAGTGCGGCAGACGTTCAATCCTGAATTTATTAATCGTCTCGATGAAATCATCATCTTTGACGAGCTTTTTGATCACGAGCTGTTCGATGTCATTCAGCTTCAGGTTGAACAGATTAATCGGACAATGATCAGGCACGGTTTTGAAGTAAAGTTGACCGACGATGCAAAGAGATGGATTGTACGTAAGACTTGTGCGGATCGCTCATACGGGGCCCGACCCTTGCGGCGCGCTTTGCAAAAATACGTTGAAGACCCTCTTTCCGAGGCACTGATTCAAGGCCAACTAGTTGGGTGTTCCTTGATCGAGGTGTTTCTTGATGGCGAGGATCTCAATTACCGGCCGATTGGAATTGAAGTGCCTGATGATGCTCTTCTAATTCATTGAAGCGGCAAACGCGTTTTCACCGTGGAAAAAATGACGGCGAGGAGGGTTTGACCTGACTCGCCGTTCGTTTTTGATGGGTCAGCGTCCAAAGAGCTAACAGCATAGAACGGCTCAAACCGAGTTTAGATGGTCATCTGGCCATCCAAAGTGCTTTGATGTGTGTCAATCATCAAAAGGGATAGTTGTTCCTTAAAGATAATCGTAGTGTACACACTCCAGGACACCGCCTTTCCCTTGGCATTGATGCGGTTTAGAGTTCAACCTCCAATTTGCGTCGAGAAACCGCAGCCTAAAGGACTGAACTCTGAACCACCGGCTTCCAACTGGATCGGTACCTTTTCCTTTTGCCTTTTTACTTTTGCGATGCTGGTTCGGTATAATGCGCGACTTTGCTGGTCAAGGATTGGCAACGAGACTGTTACCCTTCGGAATCCAACGCTTCCACAGGCTTGGCACGCAGGTCAGTAGGGCGATTTTGCCTTTATTTTAGAAACGATACATTTATAGTCCATTTTAGCTCCCCGAAGTATCTGAGATCCGGTAAGAACCTCTGAGGGAAAAGGCGCTTATGCATTCATATCGCGGATTTTTGCTCACTCTTGTGAGCGGAATCGTCCTGCTGGCATCAATCTTCTGCTCAGCCCGGGTTGTCTCAGCCCAGCAGACCCCAACCCAGCGCCTGGTCGAATCAGTAGACATCATAAACAATCGTCGTCTGCGAAAAGACGACCTCATTTACTACATTCAAACCCGTCCTGGAGATCCGTACGACGCAAGTCAGGTCGAGCGCGACTTGCAGACCCTCTTGAGCCTCGGATTTTTCGAAAAAACAGCCACCCGTGCCTATATCGAAGAAGGTGCCCGCGGTGGGGTCAACGTGGTATTCGATGTTAGGGAACTGCCCATTATTCGTGATTTGCAGTTTGACGGTCTTAAGAGTGTTCCCGAGTCAGATGTCTTGAAGGCTTTTCGCGAAAGGCGAGTCGGCATTTCGAAGGAAAGCATTTATGACCCGGTAAAGGCCCGGACGGCGATCCGCGTTTTGAAAGAGCTGCTTGCCGCTAAGGGACATCCAAACGCCACTATCGAAGAGAGGCGGGAAGAGGTTTCCAATACGTCCACTGCGCTCACTTTCGTTATCAATGAAGGGGAGCGGGTCCGGGTGGTCGAAATCCAGTTTGAAGGTAATACAGTCTTTAGTGACGGCGCGCTTCGCGGAGCGATGAAGTATGTGAAAGAAGCAGGCCTGATCACCCGTTTCAAGGGGATGGACATCCTTCATCGTGAAAAGCTTGATTTCGATCTGCGCAACGTCGACAACTACATGCGCTCGAAAGGGTATCTGCAGGCTCGCCATGGTGAGCCGAGAGTGGAAGGCGTAGGCCCGAGGCGCACCGGGTTTCCTGTTCTGCCGCTGCCCTTTCTGTCGTCGGTTGATGAAGGCTTACGGGTAACCGTCCCGATTGTGGAAGGCAAGGTCTATCGCATTGGGGAGATGAAGATCGAGGGCAACTCGATTTTCTCAGAGCCAACGATTCGCGCGGTGATTGGGCTCAACAAAGGCGACGTTGCCAATGGTGAAAAGATAGGCAAAGCACTGTTTGAGAATCTGAAGAAGTACTACGGGCAGCAGGGTTTCATTGAATACACGGCTGAGCCAACTCCAACTTTCAAGGATAACCCTCAGAAACCCGAGGAGGGGATCGTTGATTTCGTGATCACGATTGAGGAAGGGAAGCAGTTTTCACTGCGCCGCCTCGAGTTTATTGGAAATACGTTCACTCGGGATAATGTTCTTCGTCGCGAAGTGTTGCTCAATGAAGGCGACATCTATAACCAATCGGCCTGGGAATATTCGATCATCAAACTTAACCAGCTCGGTTACTTCGACCCCATTGACAAGGACAAGGACGCCGATTTCAAGACCAACGAGGAAGAAGCGCAGGTTGACGTCAATCTAAAGGTGACGGAGCGCGGCCGCCAGCAGATCTCTTTCAATGGTGGTCTGTCGGGCATCGGCGGATCGTTTTTCGGGCTTGAATATTCGACCAACAATCTATTGGGTCGCGGTGAGATCCTGTCGATAAACTTGTCTGCCGGCAACCGTCAGAAGTATCTGCAGTTTTCATTTACTGAACCGTACATTAAGAATCGGCCAATAACCGCGGGCTTCTCGCTTTTTGGCTACACCCAAAAGTTTTTCGGCGAGGGAACTTTCCTTTCGCAAAACACCGAAGCTCAGCAAGGCCTTTCCGGTAATCAACTTGACTTCCTGAATGTAAGCGAAGAGAACTTGTTCACGCGGACGTCATTCGGCGGCTCTCTGTTTATCAGTGCGCCGTTGTCGGAGTTTTATCGCAAGCGTCGCTTTACTCAGTTTTCGCGCGTAGGTCTCTCGTATCAACTCTCGACCTCAAGCGTGAAGGACCCGGAAGTTAATGAGGATCCCAACAATCCTACAGCCTTTATCCCGGTGGTTTATAAGCAACCGGATATCATTACCAGTCGGATCACCGGAACCTTTGCTTACGATACGCGCAACGCCAGTATCGACCCGACCCAGGGCCGCGAACTATCGTTGCAGATGGCCCTGGCCGGTTTGGGAGGAGACGTTCGCACATACCAGCCAACCCTTACTTACTCTCACTTTATTCCCGTAAGGCGTAAACGCTCTGATCGGCCTGAAGTTTTTGGCTTCCGTATTATTGCGGGAACCGTGGGAAGCTTTGCCACCTCGAGCAAGGTTAAAGAAGCAAATTCGTTAGCCTTCGTTGACGGCATTCCGATTTTTGAACGGTACTTCCTGGGAGATGAGTTCAGCATTCGAGGCTACAACGTCCGTTCCATTAGCCCGTTGGCTCCCCTGGACACTTACATCACTTCCCGAAATGTCGTGGTTGCGTCCAACGCCGTCGGAACGCCCTTGCCTGTTCCTGGTGTGCCGCCTGGGTTGGCTGCCATCGGTACCTTTACTGGCGTGTCGGGCTCAAACGTAGCTCAGCTGCCGAGGTCGTTTACTCCGATTGGTGGCGATACGCAGGTGCTGGGCAATTTTGAATACCGGATTCCAATCATCGGTAATATCGTTGGCTTAGCAGCCTTTGCAGATATCGGCACATCCTTCAACCTGCGAAGCAAAACCGATCAGTTCTTTTCGAGCAGCTTCCTGACTGATCAGCCTTTCCTTCAATCGGTGGGTTTGGTGCGCTGCCAGAGAGCGCCCGGTGGGGTTGTTTTCGCCAGCTTATCGTCGCTTGCTGCCTGCAATAACTTCACTGATTTGGCTCTGGTCAACGGGTCGGGATTGGTTATGCGAGATAATCGCATGGTGACCACCCAGGAACTCGATAGCGCCCGCAATCTTGGCCCATTTGATCCGTCGACCGGTTTGCCGTTTGGATTCCAGCAGGTTTTTCTCCGCGGTGAAGCACAGACGAACACGGCCGTTCGTCTCTCGCAAAGTCTTTTTGCGAAGTTTGGAGACTATCGAGCGAGTCTGGGCATGGAGGTGCGCGTCCAGGTGCCTGTCATCAACGTGCCTTTTCGCCTGATCTTTGCGTATAATCCCAAAGCCAGACAAGACCAGATTATTGACGGCTTCCCATTCATCTTTAATGAGAAAAAGAAGGTTATGCGCTTTAGCGTTGGCCGCACCTTCTGATAATTTGGAGCCAACCATGGCGATAGTGTGAACAACTAAGTTGGGGCCGACGAACCCGCCTTTATTTTGAGAGTAGTATAGGAGAATTATGAAGATAGACCGACTAATAGCCGCCGTTGCCTTTGTTTTGGCTCTGGCCGTTTCACCTTTGCTGGCACAGCCAAAACCGGCGGCGCCCGCCCCCACGCAGTCGACCGCTAATGTTCCGGAGAGCAAGATTGCTTTGATCTACTCGGACGCATTTCTCGACGCGAAAAACGGGATCGGCCGATTCACTACTTTGATCACCAATCTCAATCGTGAATTCCAGCCCCGGCAAACTGAATTACAGACGCTGCAGCAAAAAGTTCAAACACTGACTGACGATATCGCCAAGACCGTCTCAGTAGCTGATCCAAAAACTATAGCGACGAAACAGGAACAGCTGGATCAGCTGAAAAAGGATTTTCAGCGTAAGGGTGAAGATGCCCAGGCTGCTTATAACAAACGCCGCACGGAGCTCTTTACCCCGCTTCAGGACGACATTGGTAAGGCGCTCGAGGCGTATGCCAAGTCCCACAACATCAACGTCATAATTGATGGCAGTCAGGTGCCGCTGGTTTACGCAGCCGATGCCCTGGATATCACCAAGGCATTTATCGCCGACTTTAATAGCAAGAATCCAGCGACGGCAGCAGTAACACCACCCAACTAAATTCGAGTAGTTTGGTTCTCAATTTAAAAGACGCGGGACGCGGCAAGCATGCTCCACGTCCCGCGTCTCTTCAATTTCATCATGGAAACTGTTCTCGATTCACAGGCTATCCAGGAGCTCCTGCCCCATCGTTTCCCGTTTCTGCTGGTGGATCGAATAATTGAATTGGTTCCTCGCGAACGCATCGTTGGCATCAAACAAGTAAGCATTAACGAGCCGTTCTTCCAGGGGCACTTTCCTGGCGCGCCGGTGATGCCGGGCGTGCTTGTGGTTGAGGCTCTGGCACAGGTGGGTGCAGTGCTGGCCTTGCGGGAAATTGCCGATCGCGATCAAAAGCTGGTGCTGTTTACCGGTATTCGCGAAGCGCGGTTTCGCCGACCAGTCGTGCCTGGCGATACATTGACACTTGAAGTGACCGCCATACGCATCGGTTCACGAGTACAACGAATGCGGGGCGAAGCGAAGGTCGATGGACAACTTGTCGCCGACGCCGACATTATGAGCGTGATCGCCGACCGTGCTTCAGCTGTTTAGGAAATAAAGGAAAGACTAAGAGGGGGAAAAGGGGAATGGTAAAGGGTAAACCAATGTTTCCCCGTTACTCGTTCCCCTTTTCCCAGTAGTTTTTTATGGCCGTCGCCGCCAAGCCCAATCAAGTTCATCCTACCGCCATTGTTAGCCCTCGCGCGAAGATTGGGGCGGGATGCCATATTGGCCCCTACTCGATCATCGGCGATGACGTAGAACTGCACGACGATGTTCGTTTGGATTCGCATTGCGTCATCGATGGACGAACAGTTATTGGGCAAGGCACTCGCGTCTTTCCGTTTGTTTCGATCGGACTTCCGGCTCAGGATCTAAAGTACAAGGGCGAACCATCCGAAACGCGAATTGGGCAGCGCAACCATATTCGAGAGTTTGTAACAATTCATCGCGGCACCGCCGGGGGTGGAATGCTTACTCAGATAGGCGATGATTGTTTGTTCATGGCCCAGGCACACATCGCACACGATTGCATAATCGGCAACGGTGTCATCATGGCCAATGCGGCGACACTTGCCGGACATGTGGTTATTGAAGACAACGCGAATGTCGGCGCCTATTCTGGCGTGCACCAATTCTGCCGGGTGGGCCGGGAAGCATACGTTGGCGGTTACTCGGTGGTGGTAAAGGACGCAATGCCTTTTGCCTTAACTGTAGGCAACCATGCCCATTGTTACGGCTTGAACACCACCGGCATGAAGCGGAAAGGTTATTCATCCGACGTGATCGCCAGCCTGCACCGGGCGTTTCTTCTTCTGCTCTCCTCGAAACTAAATACTTCCCAGGCTATCGACAGAATCAAAGAAGAGATTCAAGGCTCGGCCGAAGTGGATTACCTGGTCGAGTTTATCAAGTCCTCCGGTCGAGGGGTCGTAAAGTAAGGATGGTAAGAGGGATGAAGGATGAGGGCGGAGTGATGAAAGGAAGCCGGGAGGCACGGTTTCTACCCAGCTTGCGAACTTTCTCAAACTGTTTTCCCATTGGGCTTTCATTTTCATTTCTTATCCGACTATCTTCATCCTTCATCCTTCATCCTTCCGCCTTCATCCTTTAACAAATGCGCTACGGCTTAATTGCAGGCAACGGCCGGTTTCCTTTTATGGTGGTGGAGGGGGCGCGAAAAATTGGCGCGTCGCTCTCAGTCGCCGCTATTCGTGAGGAGACTGATCCAAAGATCGAACAGGAAGTTGAACATCTCACCTGGGTTGGCATTGGCCAACTTGGCAAAATGATCCGCTTCTTCAAGAGCGAGGGAGTAGAAAAGGCGATAATGGCGGGTCAGGTCAAGCACGTCCAGATCTTTAGCCGTGCAATTCCCGATGCACGCATGTTGAAAGTGCTGCTCAAGCTTCCTCGGCGCAACACGGATTCGTTGATCGGGGCGATCGCCACTGAACTAGCAAGCGAAGGTATTGAGCTGGTGGATTCTACCTGCTTCCTACAAGACTATTTAGCCAGCGCCGGAACATTAACGAGACGCAAGCCAAGCTCCGCCGAGTATGCGGACATTGAATATGGACTGGAGATTGCGCGCGAGATCGCAGGTCTTGATCTCGGTCAGACTATAGTTGTCAGGAGCAAGGCGTGCGTATCGATTGAAGCAATGGAGGGCACCGACGCAACCATACAGCGCGCGGGTTTGCTCCTGCAGGATCGCGGTGGGCGCGGAGTCCGTTTTAGTAAAGGGCCCCTAACGGTTTTGAAACTCGCCAAGCCCAATCAGGATATGAGGTTTGACGTGCCGGTCACCGGGCTGCCGACCATCGAGACGATGATCGACGCAGGGGCAACCTGCCTTTGCCTTAGCGCGGGAAAGACACTGATGTTCGATCGAGAAGAAATGATCGCGTTGGCCGACAGAAACAAGATTGCCATTATTGCCGTCCAGGCTTAGCTATACAGCACACTAGACGGCGAAGTCGGAACTACGAGTGCCTGGGCGAGAATCTTCTTCGTTGTCTTCGACCGTGTCGCCGGACACCTCGCGGCCGGGCACACGATACTCTTCGCTTACCCACTTGCTTAGATCGACAAGTTGGCAACGTTCAGAGCAAAAGGGGCGAAATGGATTATCCTGCCACTCCACCTGTCTGTTGCAGGTAGGACATTTTTTCATGGGGCTAAATGCGGCGCAGATTAATTGGCTAGCGGCGTCTCGGTTGCCGGGCGCAACAGCCATTCAGGGCGCTTGACCAAAATTCGTCGGTTGACGAAATCGATCGTACCTTCTCGCCGCATTGCGTTCAAGCGAACAGTGACGCTCTCACGGGTGGAACCAACGATAGAGGCTATTTCCCGGTGAGGCAGAGGAATGTCGATTAACACACCTTCTGATTCCCTTACACCATAGCGATCGGAAAAATCTGCCAACAACCTGTCCAGACGGGCTGGAATAGCATTGAGCGCAAAGTCCGCGAGCCGTTTCTCAGCGTTTTCGAGCCGGTGGCCGATCAGGCGGAAAGTGTAATCGTGAAGGCCTGGATCGGAGGCCATTGCCAGCTTGAATTGGTCAGCCGGAATCTTCAGAAGCGTCGAAGACTCATAGCCGAGGGCACAGTTTTCACGTCGACCGGCCGTGGAGTAAAGCGCAGATTCTCCGAAGAGTGAACCTTGAGGCAGGATGTCAATTACGGCTTCGCGCTCGCTACTGTCCTCAATGCGGCAAAGTTTAATTCGTCCCTTGACGATGGCATACAACGAGTCTGCTTGTTCGCCGGCCCGGTATACGAAACGACGGCGCCGAACCTCGGACACAACCGAACACTCAGCAAGTTCGAACACCACCCGGTCGCTCAAAGTGGAACCAAACTCAAGTTCGCGGACAAGCCTGGCCCGATCTGTTGAGGTTAAGTTGTGGGCTCGCAGAGGTAGCTTGGGTTTCTTATCACTGTCGGTCATCGGGTCTCTCATGGGGTCACATTCAACGAACTCAAATTAGGATCCAGGCGGCCCGGTGGTCCAATCGTTGGCTGGGTATCTGGAAACGTAAGGAATCCCTGGAACGTCTTCCGAGGTTTAGAACTTCTTTCAGCTATTTTCCTGACATTAGCTAGGGCGAGCTAAGAGCGGACAACCTTTGAATAAAACGCACTCTACCATGAAGGCTGTGGCCGCGCAAGATTCGAAAGGGAAAAGATGTCAGAGGTCAGAGGCCAGTGGTCAGAGGTCAGTAGTCAGAGGTCAGAGGTCAGTAGTCAGTGGCCAGAACGAGAAGTCGATTGAACTCGCTGCAGGTCATTGACGTACAATAAGTCAGGACTAAGGAACCAGACTGACTTCTGACTTCTGACTTCTGACCTCTGTTTTACTATGGCTGATTACAAAGACACAATCGACGAGTGGCAAAAGACCGTGCGACGTAAAGCCCGTCAGCTTGACGAGAAGTTTTCGATCTCGGAGAAGGTAGACGAAGGCGCTCGTGTTGCGGGGGAAGCAGCCAAACGAGGTGCCAAGACCCTTACCACTGAGGCCGAAAAGCTACGAGTCAAAGCCGAGCGTCTCGCTGAGGACGGCGAGATTTCCGACACGGCCCGGCGAACTGCTGATGAAGCGGTCCGCGGCGCGAAGAAAGCCGGAGAGGCGATCCGCGATGTGGCTGGGGATGCGGGGAAAAAGGCTGGTGAGGTATTCGACGAAGCAAAGACCTACTACGACCGTGCCTCTCATTTTTACGATGCGAGCGCCAAGGTAACGCGCGCGTCAACCGCCGCCACTGAAGGAATCCTCAAAGCTAAAGAATGGATCAAAGAGAACCCCGGGAAGGCGGCGGTAGTTTCGTTTTCCCTTGTTTTGGGCGTTCGCATGGGCGCCGCGCTACCCGGTCTGGACGCGGTGTTACTCGGCGCGCACCCGCATTGGTTGACCCATTCGGCGCTGCCGATTTTTGGGGCGCGAAAGCTGAGCGAAAAATTCAACGACTACTTGAAAAAACAGGAAGAACTGATTGCTGCGGGCCAGCTGGATGAAGCTGAACGCAAACGCGTGGAGTTTCAACGTAATATCACGAAGTATGTTGGCGCCCCGCTGCTAGGGGCCCTTAGTTGTGCTGCGGGAGCTGCAATGTTTGCCCAGATACTTCCGTCGGGCGGTGTCGTAGGAGCACCTGTTAGTTGGCTCGTGGGCGGGAATCCTTTCCTCGGAGGCGTCTGGTTGTTTGCCAACGGCGTCATCTGTTTCCACGAAGGCTACAAGTTCTTCATGATCGCGCTGGCAGACCAGGATGAGGTTGCCAGAGTTGTGCGTGAGATTAAGGGACTCCTGCCTGCCGCCGCGACGAGCTGAAAGACGATCCACGAAATTACACTAAATCGCACGAAGGAGCGTTTCATTCGTGCCGTGTAGTGCTATTTCGTGGATCGTCTTTTTGTGTGCCTACGTCAGCGTGATCGGAAAGGGAACGAAGGAGAGGGCAAACACGATCAAAGTGATAATTGCCACCACTACTCGCCAGGCGCCGAGCGGTTCCATTTGTTGCGGGGCAGGATGACGCACCCGCAACATAATTCCCAGTAGTATCGTGTAGAGAAAACCGCTGGGGCTGCCGTGCCAAAGCAATCCGAGCAGGGCAAGTGCGGCCACCGTGATGAAAGCGAGTCGACCCAGAATCTTGTGCGCGGGCGGCCCGAATACTGCAAAAGTTCCGTGACCTCCGTCCAGCTGGCCCACTGGCATCAGGTTGAGACTGGTAACCAGCAGTCCTATCCAGGCAGCCATGTAATAGGGATTCGGCGCTGCCTCGACCAGGTTCCCGCCCGTGAGTTTGGCTATCATCCGAAACAAAAGCGGATCATTGAAGATAATCAGGTCGAGTCCTGTGGCCGAAGGCGCCGCCTCAAGCGTCAGGATTCCGATCAAAGCAACAGGCAAGAGCGCGACAAAACCAGCTAAGGGACCGGCCAAGCCGATGTCAAAGAGCGCGCGTCGCGAGGGAATAGGCGACTTCATCTTGATGAAGGCGCCGAAAGTCCCGGCCAGGAAAAGTGGAGGCGCCGGAATGAAGAAAGGCAAAGTGGCGTTGACGCCGTAATACCGGCAAGCGAGGTAGTGGCCCATCTCGTGAGCCGTAAGGATCGTCAACAGAGAAACGGCAAACGCCAGTCCCTGCACCAGAATAGTTGGGTCAGCAGCTGCAACTAAAAAGTACTCGCTGACGATACGAAAGTAGTAGTCCGGAACAAACAGGAGATAGCTGAACACACCCGACAAGACCGGCACCTTCGGGCTGACATTCGGAGAAGCAATAACAACGCCCGCAAAAGTGGTGGTTACGAACGTAAGCAGAAACAGAGCCGAGTGTTTAATCCACTCGCGCACGCTTGGTACCGCTGCCCGGCTCGGAACAGGAATCTCGCGTGGCGTTGGCGCTGGCGGCGGCGCAAAATGCGGAATTGATTGAACTGATTCTGACATGTTGCTGGCGATATTAGAGGCCAGGACACCGGACTATGTGTCCAGGATCCTGACCTCGGGGAATGATTAACGATAGTTTGATTCTAAAGTTCAGAATCATCCGAATCATTTGCGGCGCTGAGCTCTGCGTCGTCGCTTACTTGCAGGTCTTTGCCCGGTTTGAAGCGGATTGTCTTTCCGGAAGGGATTGCCACTTCCTCACCGGTTCTCGGGTTCCGGCCCACACCGCGCTTTCGAGGCTTAACTACAAATACGCCGAAACCGCGCAGTTCAATTCTTTCTCCCCGGGTGAGGGCTTCCTTCATCGAGTGGAAGAGGGCATCCACCGCCTGCTCCGCTTTCATCTTAGGAACGCCGGTTCTTTCCGCCACTCGGTTAACGATGTCTAGCTTGATCACGGCCTTCAGCCTCCGTTCGCGTCTCAATGGGAGAATTGTTTTCGAGCCGAACTTGCAGGGAGCGATGATAGAGAGGCGTAGCGAAGACTGTCAACCTGTTACAGGCCCAGGTTGTGTCCTGATCTGAGTTGTTTCGGGAGAAGACAAAAGACAGATCCACTAAATCACACGAAACTACACTGAAATATTCTTTGTGATATTGGGTTTCGTGCTGTTTCGTGTGATGCGCGTGGATCGTGCTTTTCATCTAACGACACGAAAGGACCGCAAAGAAATTTAGATTAGAACCCTACTCAGGCCCCAGGACGGTTTTGGGTTCGGAGCTGATGGATCGACCCGAGATCAGGCGTGGTCGCCACGCCGACTCGGCCTTTGACAACCAGGGGGACGGAAGCTAACCTCAAGCGTTGTGTTCGCTGTCAGGAGTTTTCAGGTTCATTATTGGAAGCCGCGTTCGAATGGATTAGTTATGAGGGATAGTCAGGAACCTAAAAAATGTTAGGAATCAGAACTCGACGTCCGCCGGCTTTTGGCGGCATCCAGGTTACCGACGACAAGGATATTCAAGTCGAAAGACCAGAGGCAGCCTCGCGAAATAGTCTCTGGTCAGAAGGGCGGCTGCTTTTCCGCGATTTGGTGTTTGCTTTAATGATTGCTGCCCTGGTGGTAGTTTTCATTGTCCAGCCGGTAAAGGTTGAAGGCACATCAATGCTACCCAGGCTCCACGATGGTGAGCGAATTTTTGTCAACAAGTTGATCTATTACGACGAGTACAGTTGGGCACCGAAAGTAGACCGTGGGGACATCGTGGTGTTTTGGTTTCCTGACGATCCGTCGAAGAGTTACATAAAACGGGTGGTTGGCTTGCCGGGAGATACGATTGAGATGCGCGATGGAACCGTGCAGGTAAACGGCGGCCAGATCGACGAGCAGTATCTCGATCCGAGTCTCAACGTCTCGTCCAAGAGTCATACGCCCGTCTACGTCAGGCCAAATTACTATTTCGTTATGGGAGACAACCGCGATAATTCAAGTGACTCTCGCGTTTGGGGGCTCGTGCCAAAGAAGTATATTTATGGGAAAGCGCTGCT